>Ga0214471_10003212_pt1 | contig 12684 bp, 8 predicted proteins | sample RVTome_5_FD_207665 | JGI IMG/M metagenome (GOLD analysis project Ga0214471, IMG submission 207665) | Soil microbial communities from uranium-contaminated site in the Upper Colorado River Basin, Wyoming, United States - RVT142D155 | ecosystem: Environmental > Terrestrial > Soil > Contaminated >...
GACCGTTGAGCTCGGCGACGATCTTCGGATCCCAGCGCCTGGCGATGCGCTCCAGCTTGTCGGCGAGCGTCACCTTCACCGGCACGCCGCTCACGGCCGCTCCGCTGCCGGCGGCACCGGCGCCGGGAGCAGCCGCGCCTCGCGGTTCGCCGCCCACTCGGCGGCGGTGGCGAAGGCGGCGGTGACCTGGCGCAGCGCCTCGGGATCGATCTTGTCGAGCGTGTCGTTGTCGGTGTGATGGACGTCGAAGTAAGCGCTGCGGTCCTGTTCGAGATCGGCGAGCGGCACGCCGAGCGGGCGCAGCGGAGTGAGGTCGGCGCCGCCGGTGGCCTCGCCCTCGACGAGGCTGACGCCGAGCGGCGCCAGGCGCCCGAGCAGCTCGTCCGTCGCCGCCGCATCGGCCGGCGCGAAGCGGGTGCGCAGCGCCAGCACGCGCCCACCGCCCGAGTCGGCCTCGAGGGCGAGGACGTGCGCGGGAATCTGCGCCCCGTACGCGGCGGCGTAGGCGCGCGCCCCCGACAGACCGAACTCCTCGTTGGCGGTGAGCACCACGCGCAGCGTGCGCCGCGCTGCGCCGCCCGAGGCGCTCGCCACGAGGCGCGCGGCTTCCACCACGACGGCCACACCGGTGCCGTTGTCCTGGGCGCCCGTGCCGACGTCCCACGAGTCGCGATGCGCGACGAGGAGCACGATCTCTTCCGGCGCCGCGCTGCCCGGAAACTCGCCGATGACATTGGCCGAGTCGGCCTCGCCCTCGTGCCGGCAGCCGAGCGCGAGGCGCAGGCGCACCGCTCGGCCGCTCGCGAGCTGCCGCTCGAGCAGGTCGGCGTCGGGAGCGGAGAGCGCCGCCGCCGGGATCCGCGGGCCGTCCTCCTCGTAGCGCGTGGTTCCGGTGTGCGGCAGCCGGTTGGAGTCGGTCCCGACCGAACGGATGACCACGGCGACGGCGCCCTTCTTCGCCGCCGTCGCCGCGCCGCGAGTACGGATCGCCACCGTTTCGCCGTAGCCGGCGCCGTCGACGGCGCGGCGCATGCGGCGGTGGAAGAAGACGATGCGGCCGCGCACGGCGCCGTCGTCGAGCTGCTCGAGCGCCGCGAGGTCCTCGACGGCGACGACCTCGGCCTCGATTCCCTCCGCCGGCGTGCCGACGCTGCCGCCGAGCGCCAGCAGCTTCACCGGCTGCGGCCAGGGCGCCACGATCTCGCCCGTGGCCTCGCCGCGGAGCCAGCGCGGCACGCGCACCGGCTCGCGCCGCACCACCGGAAAGCCGAGCTCGCGCAGGCCGGCTTCCGCCCACAGGATCGCCGCCGCGTCGCCGGCGCTGCCCGCGAAGCGTGGGCCGACCTCGCCGGTGAGCGACGCGACGAGACGCCAGGCGCCGTCGCCGGCGAGCGCTTCCGCCTGCACGCGCGCGGCGCCGCTCGGCAGCTCGGCCGCCGCCGCCGGCGCCGCGAGCGCGACCGCGGCGAGGGCCGCCGCGCCGCGCCGTCCGACCGCCGTCGAGATTCTCGACCGGCGGCGATGCGCCAACTCGATGGACTGGCTCACGGCGCCGCATCGTAGCAGCGGCCGGCGGCGCAAATCCGTAGAATCGAGCCCATGGAGACGTCTGCCGCGCAGCCGCCCGCCGACCGGCTCGGCCGCCCGCTGCGCGACCTCCGCATCTCGGTCACCGATCGCTGCAACTTCCGCTGCCCGTACTGCATGCCGCGGCGGGTGTTCGGGCCGGACTGGAAGTTCCTGCCACGCGACGAACTGCTCCACTTCGAGGAGATCGAGCGACTGGCGCGGCTCTTCGTCGAGCTCGGCGTGCGCAAGATCCGCTTGACCGGCGGCGAGCCCCTCCTGCGCCGCGACCTGCCCGACCTGGTGCGCCGCCTCGCCTGTCTCGGCGATCTCGACCTGGCGCTGACCACCAACGGCAGCCTGCTCCCCGCTCACGCCGGCGCGCTGCGCGCCGCCGGCCTCAGGCGCCTCACCGTCAGCCTCGACTCGCTCGACGAGGACGAGTTCCATCGCATGAACGACAACGAGCTGGCGCTCTCCACGGTGCTCGACGGAATCGCCGCCGCCGAGCGCGCCGGCTTCGAGCGCATCAAGATCAACTCCGTCGTCGTGCGCGGCGTCAACGAGGACGCCGTGCTGCCTCTCGTCGAGCACTTCGGCGGCAGCGGCCACGTCGTGCGCTTCATCGAGTACATGGACGTCGGCGCCACCAACCAGTGGCGGCACGATCAAGTGGTCCCGGCGCGCGAGCTGCTGGCGAAGATCGCGTCGGTCCACCCGCTCGAGCCGATCGAGCCCGCCTATCGCGGCGAGGTGGCGAAGCGTTGGCGCCGCTGCGACGGCGGTGGCGAGATCGGCTTCGTCACCTCGGTCAGCGAGCCGTTCTGCGGCGACTGCACGCGCGCCCGGCTCTCCGCCGAGGGCCGTCTCTATACCTGCCTGTTCGCCAAGGCGGGGCACGACCTGCGCGCGCCGCTGCGCGACGGCGCCAGCGACGACGAGCTCCGCGCGCTGCTCGGCGGCATCTGGCAGCGCCGCGCCGACCGTTACTCCGAGCTGCGCGCGCGCAGCGCGCCCAGCAGCGAGCCGCGCGTCGAAATGTCGTACCTGGGAGGCTGAAGCGATGAGCGACCCCGGCGGCCGCCGCGGAGACGACGCACACGGCGAAGCCCTGATTCGCATCGACGCCTCGGTGATCGACGTCGGCCTCGCGGGGCTGGCGATCGAGACCGAGACGCGCCTGCCGCCGGAGCTGCCGACGACGGTCACTTTCGGCTCCGGCGAGGGCGAGATCGCGCTCGACGGACGGGTCGTCTGGTGCTTCTTCCACGGCACCGATGCGGCGCCGAGTGGCGAGCAGCGGCCGGTTTACCGCGCCGGCATCGAGTTCTCGAACGTGCTGACGCCCGCCGCAGAGCGCCTGGTCGGCTTCCTCGAACAGCAGGCCGCGCCGAGCGGCGAGACGCGGCTGTTCGGCCGCTTCCGCCCGCCGGCGGCGGAGCCGATCCGCATTCACGTGACCACCGCCTTTCGCTGCCGCGAGGTCGAGCCGGTGGCCGTCGCCATCGAGCTCCGCGTCGCTTTCGACCCCGCGCCCGGCGTGGCGGTGGAGCTCACGCCGCGCGGGGCCGACCGCAACGTCGCCGCACGCATCGTCGAGGCGCGACGCGGCGAGGCGCTCGAGAGCTGGGTGCTGACGCTAGAGGTCGGCGACGCCGACGCGGGCGCGCTAGCGGCGCTGCGCCGAGTCGTCTACAACTGAGCCGCGGACGCGCCCCGATCAGGTCTTGAACAGCGCGTCGAAGGCGCTGCGCGGATCGTCGTCCTTCGGCTTCTCGCGCGCGAACTCGCGGCTCAGCCGCGGCGCGAAGAGCGCACAGCGGTTGGCGCGGTCTTTCGGCGAGACGCGCGCCGCGATTTCGAGCCGGCACTCGAACGGCGCCCCGGTGTCGAAGTGGGAGCAGTGCGTGCACGTGTGCAAATCGGTGCCGCAGCTCGCACAGCGCGCCGTCGTCGCCGCGGCGGCGGCGACCGTCGCGAGCGCGCCGCAGCGCGCGCAGCGAAAGACGTCCTCGGTGGGCGCGCCCAGGCCGCGGCCGCGCGGGCGTTCGCCGCGATCGGCCGGCGGCGGGCTCGGCCGCGGGCGCTCGTCGCGCGGGCGCGGCGCGCGCGACTCCGCATCACCGGCGCGATAGCCGCGCTGCTTATACTTGCGGTCGGACATGCGGCCAGTCTACCAACGGCTCCCGGCCCTCGCCGTCGCCGCGAGCCTGCCCTGGTCGCTCGCCGCCTGCGGCGGCCAGGCCGAGCGCGCTCCTGCCCCCGCCGCGCCGGCGGCCGAGCTGCCGCTCGCCTCCCTGCTCGCCGCGCGCTCGTACGAGATGCCGCAGGCGGTCTACCTCTCCGCCGCCCAGATCGCGACCGAGCTCTCGCCGGCCGGCACACGCGTCGTCGTCCTGCCGCAGCGCGCGGGCGAACGCCTGCGGTCGCTCACCCCGGCTGCTCTCGACTGCCGCGCGCTGGCGAACGAGCCCGATGGCGACCGCGCCCTGGTCGAGTGCGCCGAGCCGGCGAGTGGCGCGACATCGCTCGCGCTCTACGACACGCGCTCCGCGGTACGCGTCGCCACGCTCGGCGCAGAGAGCGGCGAGCGCTTCCTCACCTGGTCGACGGGTGACGGGACGCTGTGGACGGCGGCCGCCGCCGAGCTCGGGCGTCCGGCGCGGCTGTTCGCCACCACCCGTACCCTCGCCCGCCGGCCGGTGACCGCGGCGCCGCCGGGGTTCGAGATCGTCGCCGTGGCGCCGGAGGCAGGGCTCGCTCTCTTCCGGCGCGAGCTCGACGGCGAAGTCCACGAGGTCGTCCTCCACGATTGGCGGCGTGACGAGAGCCGGCTGCTGCTGCCCACCGGGGCCGACGGCCGCTTCACCGAGGCCCATTTCGTCGGTGGCGAGGCGCTGCTCATGTTTGCCGACGACGGCGGCGACGCGCCGCGCCTCGAACGCCTCGAGCTCGCTTCCGGCGAGCGCGTCCGCTGGGGTCGAGCGCTCGACTGCCCGCCGCTCGCGATGCGCGCTCACGCCGGCGGATCGACGACCGTCGTCGTCGACTGCGACGGCCGCCGCCACGCGCTGCGCCTCGACGCGGCGGGCGGCGGGATCGCGCTGCCGGCGACGGCGAGCGGCATCCGCATCGTCGACTGGGCACCGGCGTTCGCGAACGGCGCGCTGCTGCTCGCCACGGCCGGCGAGCGCTGGCCGGTCGAGCTGGCGCGCAGCGACGCCGACGGTGACTTCCGCCCGCTCACCTACGCTCTTTCCGGACGCATCGCGCCGGCCGCGCTGCCGACGCCGCGGCCGTGGCGCTGGACGAGCGCGGGAGTCGAGCTTCCCGCCGAGCTCTGGCCGGCGGCGACGGCGCAGACGGCAGCGGTGGCCGTCTGGTTCGAGGCGGCCGAGCGGCCGCCGGAGTTCGGCATCCACCGCCCGCTCGCCGCGGCGCTCGCCGCGGGCGGCATGACGACGCTCGTCGTTCGCGGCAGGGGTGACGAGCTGCTCTCGCGGCGCCTCCGGCGCGCCGCCGACGGTGATCCCTTCGCCGCCGCGTGGACCGATCTGCGCGCGGCGGCGGCCGTTTCGGCCACGCTCGCGCCGGCCTCGGCGCCGCGGGTGCTGATCGGCGGCGGCCGCTGGTGGGGCGCCGCGGCGCTGGCGCTGGCGACGCGCGACGACGCACCCTACGCCGCGGTGTTCGCGCTGTTTCCCGACCTCGATCCGCTGGCGCCGGCGGCGGCCGCCGCCGGCGAAGCCGCGCCCGACTGGCAGCGCGCCCGCTGGGGCGAGCGCACGCCGGCGGAGCTCGCCGCACTCGCGCGCGACTGGAGCTTTCCCGTCGAGCGCGTGCGGCGGCCGACCTGGCTCGCGCTCGATCCGCGCCAAGATCCCGCCGGCGCCAGCGCCGCGCGTCTCGCCGCCGCCGCCATCGGCGTGCCCGTGGTGGCGACACGCGCCGTGCCGCGCCCATGGCACGCGCGGCTTCCCGGCGAGCTCGAGCGCGAGCTTGCCGCGCGGCTGCTCGAGGTCGCGCGCAACGCCGCGCGCTGAGCCTGCCGCCGCGGAAGCGCGTGCTACCATCCCGCCACCGTGGAGCGTCTCGGCAAGTACGAGATCGTCGGCAGAATCGGCGTCGGCGGCTTCGGGGTGGTCTACAAGGCAGTCGATCCGTTCATCAAGCGGCCGGTCGCCATCAAGACGTGTTCCGCCGAGGACGTCGAGACGCGCGAGCGCTTCCTGCGCGAAGCCAACATCGCCGGCAACCTCCAGCATCGCAACATCGTCACCATCTTCGAGTTCGGATATCACGAAGAGACGCCCTACCTCGTCCAGGAGTTCCTCTCCGGCGAGGACCTCGACCACAAGATCAAGCGCGGCGACGCCGTGCCGGTGGCGACCAAGATCTCCTGGCTCGTCGAGGTGGCGCGCGGGCTCGCCTACGCGCACTCGAGCGGCGTCGTCCACCGCGACATCAAGCCGGCCAACGTCCGCGTGCTCGACGACGGGCACGTCAAGATCCTCGACTTCGGCATCGCCAAGCTGGCGCAAGGGGAGAGCGACCTGACGCAGGCCGGCGTCACGCTCGGCACCGCCTCCTATCTCGCCCCCGAGCAGATCCGCGGCGAGCCGGTCGACGCCCGCACCGACGTCTTCTCGTTCGGCGTCCTCGCCTACGAGCTGCTCACCTACGAGCGGCCCTTTCGCGCCCAGGAGATCTCGACGCTCTTCTACAAGCTGCTCAACGAGCCGCCGCCGCCGATCACCCCGCGCGCGCCCGGCGCGCCGCCCGAGCTCGTGCTCCTCGTCGAGCGCTGCCTGGCGAAGGATCCCGCCGCGCGCTTCTCGCCCACCAGCGAGCTGCTGCGGGCGCTCGAGCGGCTGCAGCCGCATCCGATCTCGACCGGCATCGTTCCGCGTCCGCCGCTGCGCGCCGACGCGACGGCGCCGGCGGTCGCCGAGGCGAAGACGGCGGTGATGCCGCCGCGGCCGCGGAGCTTCGCCGCCGACGCCACGCTCGAGCTCGCTCACGTCGAGCTGCGCTCCTCGGCCTCAGACGCCGTGCCCGAGAGCCGGGGCATGGCGGCGGCCGGCCGACCGCTCGCGCGCTGGGCGCTCCTCGCCGGCGGCGGGCTCGCCGCCGGCGCTCTCGTCCTCGGCTGGCTCGCGCTCGCCCCGCCCGGCGGCGAGACGCCGCCGGCCGTCGCCGTGGCGCCGGCCGCCGCGGCGCCCCCGGTCGCAGCGCCCGCCGCCAGCGCACCTGCGGTGATGCCGCAGCGGCCGGCGCCGCCGGCGACCCAGCCCGCGGCGCCCGCACCCCAGCCCGAGCGGAGACCCGATCCGCCGTCGCCGGCGGCGCCGAAACGCGCCCGGCTCGTCGTCGGCCCGGCCTGGGACCCGACGATGACCGTGGAGGTCGCCGGCCGCCGGCTGCGCCTCGACCGCGAGCAGCGACTCGAGGTCCCCGCCGGCGTGACGCTGCTCCGCTTCTCCCTGGTGCGGCCCGAGTACTCGGCCGAGGAGCCGCTGCGACTCGAGCTGCGGCCGGGCGCGAGCGAGCGGATCTCGATCCCGATCGAGCAACCCGGCCGGCTCACCGTCCAGCCGCATCTCGCGGCGCCGCCCGGCCACGTGCGAATCGACGGCCAGCCGCGCGGCCTCTCGCCGGTGCGCGGCGCGTGGGTTCCCCCGGGCAGCCATTTCCTCGAGATCTATCTCGCGGCCAGCGACGCCGAGCCGGCCTGGTCGCGCTCGCTCGAGATTCGCAGCGGCGTCGAGACGATCGTCACCTTCGATCTCGACGGCCGCGTCGAGACGCTGGTGCGCGAGCGCCCGGTGCAGACGCCCTGATCTGCTAGATTGCGGCGCGTCGACGCCCGATGACGCGCCGCTTCGCAGCCCTCGCCGCCCTCCTGGCTTTCACTCCCGCGACCCTGCGCGCGCGGCAGGTCGAGGTCGAGGAGCTGCCGACGCCGATCGAGGAGAGAACGACCGCGCCCAACGAGGCTGCGGCGGCCCCGGCGACGAGCGAGAGCGCCGCCGTCCGCCTCTATGCCGATGGCGACCTCGCCGGCGCGCGCGAGGTCTACGACCGCCTGGTGGCGGCGTCCGGCGAGAGCCGCGAGCGCGCCCGCTTCGCGCTCCACGGCGCCTGGCTCTCCTGGCAGCTCGACGATCGCGCCGGCGCCCTGACCAGGCTGGAGACGGCCGTCTACCTCGACCCGGACGTCGAGTTCCGGGGCGACAACTACTCGCCCGAATTCGTCGCCGCCTTCTACGACGCGCGCCGCGTCGCCCTCCACCGCCGCAAAGTGACGAGCTCGAACGCCATCAATGCCGCGGTGGCGGAGCTGCGCGGCGGCGACCTCGCCCGCGCGCGCCAGCTCCTCGCCGAGGCGCTGCGGCTCGTGCCCGACGACCCGGACGCGGTCTACAACCTCGCTCTCGTCGACCTGCGCGCCGGCGACACCGACGCGGCCCTCGCCGGCTTCGAGCGCGTGCTCGCGCTCGAGCGCGGCAACCCCGAGGGCGTGACGCGCGCGCTCAAGGTGCAGGCGCTCAACAACGCCGCCGTCGTCTACTTCTCGCGCGGCGATTTCCTCGACGCCGAGACGGCGCTCGCCGAGGCGGTGCGGCTGGTGCCGGAGGACGCCAGCGCCTGGTTCAACCTCGGCTTGACGCGGCAGAAGCTGAGCCGCACCGGGCCGGCGCATGAGGCCCTGCTGCGGGCGCGTGCCCTGGCGCCGGGCGACGCGCCGATCGCCCGCGCCCTGGCGCTCACCGAGATCGATCGCCGCAACTGGCCGGCGGCGGTGGCGCTGCTCGTCGAGGCGACAGCGGCCGAACCCGCCGACGCCGACCTGCAGCTGCTCCTCGGCCGCGCCCAGCTCGGGCTCGGCAACGGCGCCGGCGCCGTCGCTTCGCTGCGGCGGGCGCTCGAGCTCGACGCCGCCGGCGGCGCGGGCGCCGGCGCCACCGCGGCGCGGCTGCTCGCCGAGGCGCTGCGCGCCGCCGGCGACGCCGGCGGATCGGCGGCCGCCGCGCGCGCTCTCCTCGCGCGCCTGCCCGCCGATCCCGACGGCTGGATGTACGTCGGGCTGGCGGCGCTGGCGACGAACGACCTGCCGGCGGCGATCGAGGCGCTCGAGCGCGCGCGGCGGGCGGCGCCGGGGCGCGCCGACATCGCGCACAACCTCGGCTCGGCCTACGTCGCCACCCTCGACTACGCACGCGCCGAGGAGGCGCTCTCCGCCGCGCTCGCGCTCGATCCCGAGAACGCGGCGACGCGCGCCGCACTCGCCCAGCTCCAGGCGCGCGCCACGGCGCCCGGCGAGCGGGTCGAGCTCGGCGCGCGCTTCTCGCTCGGCGGCGATCCGGAGCTCGGCCGGCGCGGCCTGCGCGTCGACGCCGTCGCCGCCGGCTCCCCCGCCGCGCGCGCCGGCCTGCGGGCCGGCGACCTCGTGCTGCGCGCTGCCGGCCGGGCGGTCGGCGACCCCGCGGCCCTCGCCCGACTGATCGGCGAGCGGCGCGGCGCGACGGCGCTCGAGGTCATGCGCGAGGGCCGCATCTTCGAGCTCAAGATCCGGCTGGAGTGAGGTCTGCTCCGCCGCCGGCGGAGCGGCGGCGGCTAGTCGACGAAGTCGCGCACCGAGTAGCTGTCGCTGCGCCGGAAGGTCTTGTGCGTCGTCATCTCGGCGAGCAGGCCGGTGGTCAGCACCTGCAGGCCCGCGAGCATGAGCAATACGCCGAGGATGAGCAGCGGCCGTTGCGACAGCGCCTCGTCGCGGAACGCCCACAGGTAGGCCAACCAGGCATTGATCACAAAGCCGACGGCGAGAGCGGCGAGGCCGAAGACGCCGAACAAGTGCAACGGCCGCCGCGTGTACTTGGTGATGAAGAGCACGGTCAGCAGATCGAGCAGCCCCTTGTAGAAGCGGTCCCAGCCGTACTTCGAGGCGCCGGTCCGGCGCGCGTGGTGGCGCACGGCGAGCTCGCCGACGAGGAAGCCGCGGCGCGCCGCGAGCACCGGGATGTAGCGGTGCAGCTCGCCGTAGATCGGCACCTGGTCGAGCACCTCGCGACGGTAGATCTTGAAGCCGCAGTTGAAGTCGTGCAGGTCGACCTGCGCCAGCCGGCGCGTCGCCCAGTTGAACAGGCGCGAGGGCACGGTCTTGGCCAGCGGGTCCTGGCGGTCCCGCTTCCAGCCGGAAACGAGATCGAGCCCGTCGCTCTCCAGCTTGGCGAGCAGGCGCGGAATCTCCTCGGGGTCGTCCTGGAGATCGCCGTCCATGGTGATCACCAGCCGGCCTCGCGAGTGGTCGCAGCCGGCGGTGAGCGCCGCCGCCTTGCCGAAGTTGCGCCGCAGCCGCACCAGCTTGACCCGCGGGTCGCGCGCACGCGCCGCGAGCACGCGCTCGGGCGTCGCGTCGCGCGAGCCGTCGTCGACGAAGACGAGGTCGAAGCTGCGGCCGAGGCCGTCGAGAGCCGCCGCCACGCGCCGTGCCAGCTCCTCGACCGTGCCCTCCTCGTCGACCACCGGGACGAGGACGGTGATCTCGGGCGGCGCTGCGGCCGCGTGCGCCGCGGCGGGCGCGACCTCGGGGATCTCGATGCTGGAGGCGGACATCGACGGGCAAGAGACTCGCTCGCCGGCGGGCGCCGTGTCAACTCCGCTCTGGCCCGTCCGCCGCGGTTGGGTTAACGTACCGCGCCATCAGGGCCGACGAGCGATGACGACTCCGCCGACGAAGCTCTTCCAGGGGCCGTTCAACTTCCTGCGCGATGCCGAGGAGGTGAACAAGCTCTTCGCCGACGCAGATCGGTCGCTGCCCCCGCCCTACAAGATCTACTTCGAGGACGAGAGCGCCACGCCGCTGCTCGGCTTCGCCATCCAGGTCACCCCCGATCTCGTCGCTCTCGAGCACGCCTTCGAGCGCTACGTCCTCTTCGAGGAAGAGGTCGAGATCGCCATCGCCCAGCGCGCCACCTTCGACTCCCCGGGCTTCCAGGCCGCCTGGGATCGCTATCGCATGCTGCTCACCCGCGCCGCCGAGAACGTCACCACGGCGAGCTACGGGCGCAACTTCCCGGCCGTCTTCTGGCTCTGGCACTCGACGTCCTTCGCGCGCGTCTTCCGCGACGCGCCCAAGCGCATGATGCGCCGCGACTTGGCGACCGGGCGCGAGCACGGCGACGGCCTCAAGTACCGCATCTTCCAGAAGGTCCTCGACCGCGTGACGCTGATCAACTACGACCTCGTGCAGCGACTCTCGCTCGACACCGAGGAGGTCGAGGAGCAGCTCTTCCCGGCGCTGTTCACGCGCATGCGCGACAACGTGCTGGTGTTCACCGAGGATCACATCAGTCCCGATCTCGCCGAGCTGACGAGCTACTTCAACGGCTGCCTGCGCCTCGACGGCCGCGACTTCCGCGCCCGCCTGGCCAAGCTCGTCGAATGGTACGCGGCGCGACTGCCGCTCGATCCCAACCTCGGGCGCATCGCCGAGCTGGTCGGCGCCGGCCGTGGCGAGGACCCGCGCACCCACCTCAATCGCCCAGGCTTCGCCACCTACCTCGCCACGTTGCCGGGCTACGACGCGACGCAGCTCCTCTCGCCGACCCTCGTCCAGGTGTGGGAAAAGCTCCTCGTCAAGCTCAAGGAGTTCGAGGCCTTCCACGCCATGCGCCGCGCGGTGGTGCTCTGCGAGCGGCAGGGCGAAGTCATCATCGGCCGCGGCCGCGGCAGCGGCCGGGTCGCGGCGACCGGCGAATGGCTGCGCCTCTCGCCGACGACGCGGCCGCTCGATTTCATGGCGCCGTGGGTGATCGACCCGGTGGTCAGCCGTTTCGGCCTGGTCTACGACATCTCGGAGTTCACCGAGACGGTGACGCTGCTGCGCCGATCGGGCGCCGTCGAGCAGGACCGCTCGTTCCGGCTGCTCTTCCGCTTTCAGCGCCGTGTCAACCGCCTGGCGGCGCAGAATCGGATGACGCTCGAGAAGTACCTCGGCGACGGCGCTTTCTACTCGAGCCGCGACGCCCGCCGCCTGATCGTCTTGGCCGTGCAGATCCAGCGCGCCTACCGCGAAGCGTTGCAGAAGGGCTTCCCGTTCTCGAAGGGCCTGCGCATCGCGCTCAACTACGGACAGTACCGCCTGCTGCCGATCCAGATGGGCTCCAAGGCCGAGGCCGAGCGCTACGAGTTCTTCGGCCACGGCGTCGTCGAGCTGACGCGCCTCACCACCGGCAAGGGCAATCGCGACATCGAGGAGCTCAAGACCCTCCTCATCACCTACGGCTACCCGGAGGCCACCGTGCACCGTTTCTTCGCGCCCATGCTGCGCTCCAACGTCGACGTCATCGACCAGCGCGAGCGCGCCCGCGAGTTCTACGCCTACATCAACGAGAACGGCGGGCTGGTCAACGAGGGGATCGTCGCCACCGGCGACTTCGTGTCCAAGCTGGCGGAGGAACGCAAGTTCGACCGTCTCTTCCGCCTCGTCGACGGTCCGCGCAGCTGGGTGGCGGTCAAGCTCGAGGGGCCCGGCATCGACCTGCTCGTCGGCCTGCGGCGCCTCGGCATGGCGCAGCTCAAGGGCCTCGACTCGACGCCGATCTACGAGATCGTCGACGCCGCCCTGTGGGGCGACCACACTCTGATCGAGATGCGCGGTGACCTGCTCGAGGCCCTCGACCGCGAGTCCTCGACGGCGCCGGCGGCGCCATGATCGCCGCCTCCGACGCCCTGTGGGCCGCCGAGCTGCCCGGCCTTCGGCTCGTGCGCCGCGGCAAGGTACGCGACGTCTACGACCTCGGCGACGCGCTGCTCATCGTCGCCAGCGACCGCCTGTCGGCCTACGACCACGTGCTCCGTCCGGCGATCCCGGGCAAGGGCAAGATCCTCACCCAACTCACCAACTTCTGGTTCGACCGGCTGGCGCCGATCGCACCGCACCACTTGCTGGCCACCGACGTGCGCGACTTCCCGGCTGCGCTGGCGCCGCACGCCGAGCTCCTCGCCGGCCGCGCCGTCGTCGCCCGCAAGGCGAGCGTCGTGCCCTTCGAGTGCGTAGCGCGCGGCTATCTCGCCGGCAGCAGTTTCCGCGAGTACGTCGCCGGCGGCACCGTG
>Ga0214471_10003214_pt1 | contig 12684 bp, 13 predicted proteins | sample RVTome_5_FD_207665 | JGI IMG/M metagenome (GOLD analysis project Ga0214471, IMG submission 207665) | Soil microbial communities from uranium-contaminated site in the Upper Colorado River Basin, Wyoming, United States - RVT142D155 | ecosystem: Environmental > Terrestrial > Soil > Contaminated >...
CCGAGCAAACTGCGGCTGCGCTTCGCGAGGTCTGATAATCCTCAAGACAGGGCGCCGGCGGCCGCGGCACGGGCCGCGAGCTACTTGCGCGCGCCTGGAATGAAGTCGGCCTTGAAGACGAGCGTCGACCAGAGGGCCTCCATGGCCAGGACGTCGTCCCGATCCGGGATCATCTTGAACACGCAAGTGTCCCACTTCACGCGGCCGTACTTGCGGGACGCCGTGCCGTCCACTTCGCGGATCCTGACCGTGCCGTAGATCTCGTCGCCGGGCCGCACCGGCGCCAGGTAGCGCTCCTGGCTCGACTCCAGCGCGAGGATGTTCTCGCCGAGCAAGCCGAGTCCATAGGCCATGCCCGTCGACAAGGCCGCCACCAGGAGCCCGTGGGCGATCACACCGCGGTGGATCGTGCGGCGTGCGAATTCGGCGTCGAGATGGATCGGATTGAAATCGCCGGTGAGTTCCGCGAAGTCGCGGATGCGCGCCTCGTCGAGCACCAGGCTCGGAGAACGGTGGGCCTCACCTGGGTGGAACGATTCGAAGGCTCGGATCCGAGGGGCGGTTTTCCCGGTCTTGTCCAGAACGTTGTCCACAGGACTTTCCACAAGCCGTTTCGAGGGGGTTTTCGAGGGGGGCCAATCGTGGGCTGACTGCCATGCTCTCATGGCGTCGATGCGGCTGTCCACGCGCTCAGGGCATCCGCACCCTACTCATATAGCAACATAATGTATATTATCAGACCTTATGACCAGGGGGCCCCGAGCCGGCCCCGTGGGCCTGGGAATGGCTTCTGCCGGGCGTCTAGAATCCCCACCCGCGTCTGCGCGCGGTCCCGTCCTTCATGGCTCGCAAGACACCCGACCCGCTCGCGCCCAAACTCGGCTTCCATCCCTACGAAGCGCGTTTCGAACTTCCCGGACCGGTCCTCGCCGAGGGCTGGTTGACATTCGACAGTCCGGAAGGCAAGGCCGCGCATCCCGGGGCCGCGGCGCTGCTGCAGATTCCCGGCGTGACCATCGTGAGCCTGCACCGCAACCAGGTGACTCTGCTCCGCGATCCCGAGACGTCGTGGGAGCCGATCCTGGCGGCAGTTCCCGCCGTCTTGCGCGCGCATTTCGTCGGCAAGGGGCCTTGGGTCGATCCCGCGACCGATGCAGACGCGGCTACCGGGCCGGCCGAAGCGGCCCCCGCGGACGCCGCCTAGCTGGCGTCGCTCGGTTCGGGGAACAGCTGCGCCGGAAGGAGCGCCCCGAGCTCGAAAGCGCCTTCGCGCCAGCGCCCGACCAGGACATCGCCGGTCTTCGGGAGGCGGGCCCAGCGCGGCCGCAAGCCGGAAACTTCGGCTTCCTCCCCTTCGGGGTCGAGCACACGCAAGGGTTGCGTGGCCACGACTCGGGCGCGGGTGTGTGCCGGCCCTTTGGAGTCCGCGGCGAGTTCGCGGTTGCAGTCCTGGATCTGTTCGATGCGCGTGCCAAGTTCGCCTTCGAGAGCGTCCAGGTAGTCGGCCAGCGGTGCGTCCTGTTCGCGCTGGGCCCAGCGCAGGAACGCACCCAGCGCGTGCCGCCGGCGCGTGAGTTCGGAGGCATTCGAGGCCGCAAGGTAGAAAGCCGTCGGCTGGCTTCCGTCGAGCCGGTGCAGCTCCGCGCCGAATCCGGTCTCGTCGAGAAAGTTGCCGAAGGTTTCCAGAGCGTCGCGTTCGTGCGGCAGCAGCGCGCGGCCTTCGGCTTCGCGCTCCCAGGCGTAAGTCTCGATCCAGATCCCGAAACTGCGCGCCGCGCGGACTTCGGGATCTGGCTCGACTTCGTCCGGTCCGCCTTCGCGGCTGGCGCCTGGATCCAGTCCCAGGTCGGTTTCGAGCTTGGCGAAAAGCTCGTCGAGAGGCTGTCCTTGCAGCCTGCCCAGGTCGAATTCCTGGAGCGCGTTGGCCGCGTCGACGCGTTCGGCAAGCGGCGCCGCGGGCTCCGTCGCGGCGTCCGCCGCAAGACGGTGGATCCACACCGGGAGCAGCACGCGCAAGCTTTCCAGGTCGGCACCGGTGTGGAACGCGAGGTCGTCGAGAGTCTCGGGGACTCCGTGCTCTGCGCTGACCTTTAGAAGGCGCTCGAGATTCCAGTCCGGCACGCCGTGCAGCGCCGCGACGATCCTGGACTCGAGTTCCGCGACCGACTCGGGCGGTTTCTTCGCCGGAAAATAGGGAACGAACAAGTGCTCGCACTGCACCTGCGACAAGCGGGCGCGCGGATTCCGGGCGCGGATCTCGCCGAGATCGCGATCGAGCGCCGTCTTCAGACCCGGAGCGCGGAGCGTGAGCAGGCCGGGGAGCGGCACGTGCGTGCCGGCGTCCGTGGCCACGAAGCGGCCTAGCACCAGGGCGTCGTCGCCGACCCAGTCGCCGCCGCCCGGCGCTTCGACGAGGATCCCGCGTCCCGACCACAGATCGGTCAAGGCAAGCATGCCGTCGACCGGTTCACCGTTGCTCTCGAAGATGCCGAGGAAGGAATCAAGCAAGCGCTCCCAAGCGCTGTCGGCGTCGATGGAAGTCGGCGCGAACACTTGCGCGGGCGGTGCACCGAGCGCTTCCGACGGCCGCTGGAGCAGAAACCACTCGCGGAATCGCGCTGGGCTTCCGCCATCCTCGCCCTTGGAGCGGAACTCCTCCCAGGCAGCGGCGCGCTCCTCTTCGAGCGCCGGCTCGGCCAGCGCGAGACGGTCGAGCTCGGCGAGCAACTGGAGGGTGGATTCCTCGGGTATCAAGTTTCGGCGTCCCGCGTTTCGAGCCGCCGTTTTGGACTCGTCGTCACGATTCGAAGCCGCCATTCTACCGCAAGGGCCAGGCCCGACGATCGCCGCCGCCGCTGCGGCCGCTTCCCGCCTGAGGGGTCAGGCGCCGCCTTCCTGGGCGGCCGCGACCTCGCCGTTGGCACGCCGGAAAGCTGCCGGACGGAAGCGCAGCACTCCCCCCGCCGGGCCCTCGAGCAACCAGGTCCGCAGCGGCGTGATCGCGGTGCGCGCGGCAGCCGCCTCGGGTACTCGGAGAACCATTCCCGTGGCTTCGAAGGTGATCTTCACCAGCGGTCGCCGGTCGTCCTCTCCGCGTCCGCCGACGGCTTCCTCGAGCCAGACCGCAAGGGCCAACGCAGCTTCCGGGTCGCCGATCGCGGGCAGTTGCGCGCCGAGTTCCTCGGGCGTATCCAGGCCCAGCGCGGCCGCGAGCAGCACCTGCGGCGCTTCCCCGCGGCCCAGCAATTCTTCTCGCGCCCCCGCGTGCAGCACGCCGCGGATCCAGTCGATCCGGCCCAGGAGCAAGCGGTCTTCCTCCAAACGCGACCGCACCAGGGCGTCCTGACCGGGTGGCAAGCCGATCATCGCCCAGCCGCCGAGCAGGCCCCGCACTCCACGCAGCCTGTGGATGCAGGCACGCATCGCCCGGTCCAGCAGTTCCTCAACGACGCTAGCCGTGCGGGCCTTCGCAGGCGGAGTCTGGGGCGAGTTCCTCAACGCCGATGGGATAGCGTCGACCCCGCCCCCGGTTCAAGGAAATGCGCCGGACGGGCGCGCCGCCGGGCTGGTGCCGAAGGGGGGAATCGAACCCCCACCCCCTTGCGAGGAACGGATTTTGAATCCGCCGCGTCTGCCAATTCCGCCACTCCGGCTTCCGGCGCCCATCCTCCCAAATGGCCGATTGGCGGTCAACGCTTCCTCGGGCAGCCCGCGCGGACGGCCCGCGGTCAGCGGGATCGTCGCAAGGTCAACAATCGGCCGTGAGCGCGCAGCTCCAGCGCGTCGACGCGGGTCGCCAGGTCGGCCGCATCCAAGGCGATGCCGGACTGGATTTCGAATGCGCCCGGTCCGGGAACGAAGCGCGGCGCCAGTCCTTCGAGCCATCTCCGGCCCTGGGCATCGAGCGCGGCCCGGCAGCTGTCGATCGAGTCTGCGCCGGTGCGGTTCTTGACCGGCGCGAATTCCTCGGCGCGTTCCGCGAGTTGCACGACCACCACGCCGGCCCGCGGCAGCGCGTCGAATACGAACGTCTCGAACTTGACGGCTTCGCGTTCGACCGGATCGAGGCCGCCTGCGTCCGGCAAGGCGCGGACCAGCTTGCGGGCCGCGTGCAGCGGCAGATCGGCGGTCGCCATCGCTTCGGCGAAGTCCAGGTCCAGGACGTGCACGGCGATGTTCCCGGCGCGCAGCAGCAGGCCGCCGTCGTCCGCGCGTGCGCTGGCCAACGCCGGGTCCAGGTCCGAATACTCGATGCACTGCGGCTTGCCGCCGGCAACCACGACCAGGCCGACTTTTTCGCGCGGGTCGGTCTTCTCGACGACCTTGACGGACATCGCCGCGCCAGCAGCGAGGTGGCGGCCGAGAAACACCGGATCGGCGACCCGGACCAGGGGGTTGTCGATCTGGCTGTAGAAGAGCGTGTCGATCCCCTCGGCGCGTAGCCTCGCCGCGGCGCCGGAACGCACGAGCGCTCGGAAGAATCCGCCGTGACCGTCGGGGTTGCGAAACAAGCGACCCGGTTCGGCGAGCAGCAACTGGCCTTCTACGGTGAGCGCCGGCAACGTGCCCTGGCATACCAGCCGGACGCTGGCTGCGCCCAGCCCGTAGTGCGCGCGCTCCCGCAAGTACGCGGCGGTCGCCGCGTGGTTGTCCGGGCCGGTCTGGACGATCCACGGCAGCGGGCGGGCACCGCGTTCGCGGAGGCGCGCGACCTGGCCCGCGAGCATCTGGAATAGACTCGCGCCACTGACGGCTCCCAGGGGATAAGCACCCTTGGGGCCGTCGAAACCAAGCCGCGAGGCCTGCCCCCCCGCCACGGTGGCGACGGCGACCCGGCCTTCACGCAGCGCGCGCCAGCCGAGTTCCGCGGCACCCGCGCGGTCGGGCGCGGACACCGTCGCCGGAGGCAGCAAAGGCGGCGCTCCCAGGCCCACGGGGGGCGCCGGCGGCGCCGCGTTCAGGGCCGCGCGCTGGCGGTCGAGCAGCTCCCAGTCGAGCGCTTCCAATTCCGCAACGAGGCCGGCATGCAACTCCGTTGCGCCGTCGGCGGCGGAGCCGATTCGGATCCCGCGTGCTCGAAGCGCGGCACGGGTTTCGGGTCGCAGGACCCCGCCGGCCACTAATCGTCGCTTTCGCCGATTCGGTCCAGCGCCTGTTCGATGAGCTGGCCCAGGAGATCGAGCTTGTTCTCGAGCAGCAGCAGCCGCCGCATGATCTTCTCCACGACCGGCGGCAGAAGCGCCTCGAGCGTGTAGTTGTTGATCATGTTGATGATCTCGGCGCGGTCGGCGTCCGGCAGCTTGTGGAAGTGGAAGTGGTAGGCGTTGTCGAGCGCATCTTCACTGAAGTGGAGCGCGGTCTCAGTGAGTTCCTTGAGGCGATCGGGGTCGTGTTCGACCCGGAAGACCTCTTTTCGGTACTCGCGGAGAGCCTCGGCGAATTTCTGTTTCAAGGCTGCGTGGTGTCCAGGGGAATGGGGATCAGTCCCAGCGGCGGAAAGCGAGCGACACGTTGTGCCCGCCGAAACCGAAGGAGTTCGAAAGCGCGGCGCGGAAGGGCTTCTCGCGGGCCGAACCGGGGATGTAGTCGAGATCGCATCCGTTCTCGACGTCGGGATTGTCGAGGTTGCGGGTGGGATGCGCGACGCCGCGCTGGAGGGTCAAGGCGGTCACGACCGCTTCGACCGCGGAAGCCGCACCGATCAAGTGTCCGATCATGGACTTGGTCGAGGAAATCGCGGTGCGGGCCGCCGCTTCCTCGCCCATGGCGACCTTGATCGCCAGGGTCTCCATCGCGTCGTTGAGCATGGTCGACGTGCCGTGGGCGTTCACGTAGTCGACTTCGTCGACGTTGAGGCCGGCGTCGCGGATCGCGTGGGACAACGCGCGCGCCGGCTTGACGGCGGTCGCATCGGGAGCCGTGATGTGGCCGGCGTCGTCGGATTGCCCGAAACCGGCAAGTTCGCAGTAGATGCGTGCTCCGCGCGCCAGGGCGTGCGTCTCCGATTCGAGCACCAGGATTCCGGCTCCCTCGCCGATGACGAAACCGTCGCGGTCGCGGTCGAAGGGCCGCGACGCCAGCTCCGGAGCATCGTTGCGGGTGGAAAGCGCCTTGATCTGGTTGAAGCCGGCCAGGCACAGGGGGTTGGTGGCGGTTTCCGCGCCACCAGCCAGCATCACGTCGGCGTATCCGTTGCGGATCTCACGCATCGCCAAGCCCAGCGCATGCCCGCTCGATGCGCAGGCCGAGGAAGTCGCGTAACACGGCCCTTCGAGGCCGAATTCGATCGCCACGTTGCCTGCCAGCGCGTTCGACATGATGTTCGGCACGAAGAACGGCGTGACGCGGCGCGGACCGCTCGCCGTGATCACGGTGTGCTGGGCGAGGATTCCCTCGATCCCGCCGATTCCAGTGCCGAGGATCACGCCGCAGCGCGAGGCATCGAAGTGCGCGCTCGCCATGTCCAGTCCGGCGTCGGCCGCGGCTTCCCGCGCCGCGATCACTCCGAGCTGGCTGAACGGGTCGAGCCGCTTGAGCTGCATGCGGTCGAAATGGGCCTCGATCTGCAGCACCGTGCCACGGACTTCCCCCGCAATCTTGGTGGCGTTGGCCTCGACGTCGATCCGAGTGATCGTTCCGATGCCGTTGTCGCCGCGAATCATCCGCTCGAAGCTCGGCTGAGCGCCTACCGCCAGCGGCGTGATCGCGCCGAGACCAGTGATGACGACCCTGTTCGAGCGCCCGCCCACTTTGGGTGCATTAATGCGCGACGACACCAGTACGGCCCGGCGCCTTGCGGCAAACCGGGCCGCACGGTCCCGACGGACCTAGCTCGCGGCCGCGGATTTGCTGCCGATGTACGAGATGGCGTCGCCGACGGTCTGGATCTTCTCAGCGTCCTCGTCGGGAATGGTGATGTCGAAAGCGCTCTCGAATTCCATCACCAACTCCACCGTGTCCAGGCTGTCAGCGCCAAGGTCATTGATGAAGCTGGTTTCGAGCGCCAGCTTGTCTCGCGATGCACCCATGTGCTCGCAGATGATCTCGTAGACCTTCTCTTCGATCTCGTTCTGGCTCACGGTTGTCTCCGGTTGAGCAGGGCAACGGGCAGGGGGATCAGGGGCGACGAATCGCCCAGGTGGCGGCCAGCTTCCCGTCGAAGGCTGCGCCACGGCGGCGCGGATTGTAGGAGGCCCTTTAGCCCAGGGAAAGCCCCCCATCGACCAATAGGACCTGGCCGGTGACGTAGGCCCCCGCCGGGCCGACGAGGAAGCGAACAGCGCCGGCCACGTCCGCGGGGCTGCCTGCCCGTCCAAGAGCGATCCTGGTCGTCATCGCCTCGCGGGCGGCCGCAGGCAGTTCGGCCGTCATTTCCGTGTCGATGAAGCCGGGAGCCACCACGTTGGCGGTGATCCCGCGGCTTCCGAGTTCGCTGGCGACCGACCGCGCCATGCCTTCCAGGCCGGCCTTGGCGGCGCAGTAATTGGCCTGTCCGGGATTGCCCGTGGTCGCGACCACGGAGCCGATCAGCACGATGCGTCCTGCCTTGGCCTTCATCATCGGCCGCGCGACGGCTTTCACGAAGTGGAAAGGCCCGGTCAAGTTCGTCCCGAGCACTGCGTCCCACTGGTCTTCCGTCATCCGCACCAGGAGGTTGTCGCGCGTGATCCCGGCGTTGGCCACCAGCGCGTCGACTCCGCCCCATTCGGCCGTGATCGCCTCCACGGCCGCGGCCGCGGTGGCCGAGTCGGCGACGTCGCCTTCGAGCGGCAGGAACTCGCCCCCCGCCGCCCGCACTTGCGTGGCGACCGCGTCGAGATTTGCGAGGCGCGTCGCCATGCCGGCGATCCGCGCACCATGGCGCGCGAGTTCGACGGCGATGCCCATGCCGATCCCGCGCGAGGCGCCGGTCAGCAGCACTCGCAGCCCCGCGAGTTCGGGCGCGGCGCTCATGACGCGACCTCCGCCAAGACGGTGTCCAAGGCCGCGGCTTCGTGGAGCGAGAGCACCCGGGACGCCGGCGCGATCTTGCGCGCCAGACCAGCCAGCACGCGGCCGGGCGGCGGCTCGAGAAACGGCCGGTCCCCCGCCTGTTCGGCCATGCCGCGGAAGGAGTCCTCCCACAGGACGGGAGCCGTGAGCTGGCGCGCCAGCTGCTCGCGCAAGCGTCCGGGATCGGTTTCGGGCCTGGCGCTCGCGTTCTGCCACACGGGGCAGACCGGGGTGTGGAACTCGGTCTCGGCGAGCGCCGCTTCCAGCCGCTTTGCCGCCGGCCGCATGCACTCGCTGTGGAAAGCGCCGGCCACGTTGAGCCGCTGGACCCGGCGCGCTCCTGCGCCCTTGAGCTTGGGCTCGAGCTGGTCGAGGGCTTCGATCTCGCCGCTCACCACGATCTGGCCGGGGCTGTTGAGGTTGGCGACCTGGCACACGCGGCCGGTGGCGTCGGCGACCGCCGCGCACGCGGCTTCCAGAATGCTGCGGGAAAGGCCGAGAACCGAGGTCATCCCCGACGGCTGCGCCTCGCTTGCGGCCTGCATGGCGCTGCCGCGCAAGTGCACCAGTCGCAAGCCGTCCTCGAAACCGAGCGCGCCCGCCGCGGCGAGCGCGCTGTACTCTCCGAGCGAAAGGCCCGCGGCCAGCGCCGGGCGCAGCTTCTGACCGGACTCTTCTTCGAGTGCGGCGAGAGCCGCGAGCGAACACACGTAGATCGCCGGCTGGGCGTGGTCGGTGCGGGTCAGATCCTCGAGCGGACCCTCGAAGCAGATTTTCGACAGCGGCAAGCCGAGCACCGCGTCGGCGCGATCGAAGAGCGCGCGGGCGGCCGCGCTGCGGGCGGCGAAATCGGCACCCATGCCGACTACCTGCGCGCCTTGACCGGGGAAGAGCAGACCGAATTCCATCGCGATTCCTCTCTGGGCGCCGCAAGGCGCGCGGGGGCCGAGACTACCAGCGCACGCGCGCCGCGCCCCAGGTGAGGCCGGCGCCGAACGCCGCGAGCACCAGGAGCTTGTCCTTTTCGAGCAGCTGGCGCTCCCACGCCTCCGAGAAGCAGATCGGGATCGCCGCAGCCGAGGTGTTCCCCATGCGCTCGATGTTGATGTAGACCTTTTCCTTGGGGATCGAGAGCCGCTCGGTGGCGGTCTCGAGGATGCGGCGGTTCATCTGGTGGGGAAGGACCAGACCGAGTTCGGCGGGATCCTGGTCCGCCATCGCCCAGGTCATCAAGCTTTCCATCTGGGCGACTGCGAAGCGGTACACCTCGCGGCCCTTCATGCGCAGCAGGTGCGTGCCTTCGGCGAGGATTTCGGGCGTGACGGGCTCGTTGCTGCCGCCCTTGGGGCGCGAAATGTAGTGCCAGCCGCTGCCGTCGCTGCCGAGCGTCACGTCTTCGATCAGGCCCTGGCCGCACACCTCGTGCGGCTGCAGCAACGCGGCGCCAGTGCCGTCTCCGAACAGCACCACGGTGGTGCGGTCGTAGATGTCGCTGATGCGCGATAGCGCCTCGCCCCCCATCACCAGAACGTTCTTGAAGCAACCGGTCGCAATGAACTGCGCGCCGATCGAGAGGCTGTAGAGAAAGCCCGTGCACGCTGCGGCGACGTCGAATGCCGCCGCGCGGGTGCAGCCGAGCTTGTCTTGCACCACGCAGGCCGTGGAAGGCACCGAGTAGTCGCCCGACACCGATCCGATGATCACCAGATCGACTTCTTCCGGGGCGACGCCGGCCCGCTCGAGGGCCTTCCGGCCGGACGCCACGAAGAAGTCCGAAATGTGCTCGCCGGCGCGGATCCAGCGCCGTTCCTTGATGCCGGTCCGCTGCTGGATCCACTCGTCGCTCGTATCGATGAAGCGCGTGAAGTACGCGTTGTCGATCACCCAGTCGGGCACGGCGTGGCCGAGTCCGGCGATGCCGACCGGAATGCCCTGCATGCCTCTGCGCGCGTTGCCATTCCCGCCGCTCACGGCTGGACCTCGCCCGTTCCGCTCGCGCGGATCGCGCCGGGATTGGAATACAGCGTTTCGGTGATGTGCCGGTTGACGCCGGCTTCGACGTCGCGGCGGGCCTCGCGCAACGCCGAGGGCACGGCGCGAGCCTCCGAACGGCCGTGACCGATGAGCACCACGCCGTCGACTCCAAGCAGCACCGCGCCGCCGATGTCGGAGTATTCCGCCACGCCGAAGATCGAGCGGAACCCCTCCATCAGGTCGCCACGCTCCGAACCGAGGCTGCCGAGGCCCTTGAAGAGGAACTCCGTGAAGCCCTCGAAGACCTTGATCAGCATGTTGCCGACGAAGCCGTCGGTCAGCAGGACGTCGGCCTTGCCGTGGAAGATCTCCTGGCCCTCGAGATTGCCGATGAAGTTCAAGTTGGACTCGGCCAGCAGACGGTAAGCCTCCTTCGTGACCGAGTCGCCCTTGCCGGCTTCGCCGCCGATGTTCAGCAGGCCGACGCGCGGTTCGGCGATGCCGTGCATGTCGGTCGTGTAGGCCGCGCCCATCAAACCGTACTGGTAGAGGTGCAGCGGCTTGGGCGACGGATTGGCGCCGGCGTCGAGCAGCACGAATTTGGAGCCCGCGCCGCGCAAGTCGACCGTGATGGCCGGGCGGCGGATCCCCGAGAGCATGCCGAGGCCCATGGTGCACGCAGCCACCGTGGCGCCGGTGTTGCCGAAGGACACCAGGCCGTCCGCCTTGCCTTCGCGGACGGCATGCATGCAGAGCGCCACGGACGCCTTGGGCTTGCGGCGGAGCGCCACGATCGGCGATTCGTGGCCTTCCACCACTTCCGTGGTGTGCAGCACTTCCGGGAGGTCGCCGACTCCGTGCTTGCGCAGTTGCTGTTCGACGACGTCTTCGGGACCGACGAGGAGAAGCTCGTCGGCGGTGAAATCGCCCCTCAGCGCGGCCGCCACGCCTGCAAGGATTTCACCCGGGGCGTGATCGCCCCCCAGGACGTCGACCGCGATCCGCAATCGACCGGCCTAGAAGACGTCCTTTTCGACGATTTCGCGGCCGGCGTAGTGCCCGCAGTTGTCGCAGACCGTGTGCGGGGGACCGTTTGCGCTGCAACGATCGCAGGGCCGCAGGCTCACGGGCGCCTTGTGGATCGCTGCGTGACCGATGCGAGCTCTCCTCTTGGAGTGTCGTCTCTTGGGATTTGCCATGACTGGGAATGCAACTGGCAGGCGGGTTCCGCCCACACCAGGACCGGGCATTGTCCCGCTCCCGCGGGCCGGGTCAAGCCGCGCTCAGCGCGCGGCCGCGGGAAGGCTCTCCGCGAGCTGCTCCACGGCGGCTTTCAGGTCGGCTCCCGCGACGCTCGCCTGCCCCTGGGCGAAATCGGGGCGGCCGCCGCCTCCCCCGCCGAGGAGCTGCCCGAAGGCCTTGGCGAGCCGGCCGGCATGGAGATTCCCGCCGGGCTCCCGGACGAAGATCACGAACGGCAAGGATTCGCCCTCGCCGCCGGCGATCAGGACCACGGGCGGCAGGCCAGGGTGCTTTTGGAGCTTGTCGGAGAGGCTGCGCAAGCCAGCGGCGTCCAGGTCCTCGACCCGCGTCCAAGCGAAGCTGCCGCCGGCCAATCCGGCCGGATCCGCGGCCTGGGCCGACAGCCCCGCGACCAGGTCGTCGGCGCTCGGCAGCGCCGAACGCTTGGCGCGTCGCGCCGCCTTGAGATCTTCCTTGAGGGCGTTCACCCGTTCGGCGAGCCGGTCGGCCGGCGCCTTGAGCAGGACCTCGAGTTCGCGCAGCCGTTCGCGGTCGCGGCCGAAGCTGGCCAGCGCGGCGCGGCCGGCAACGGCTTCGATCCGGCGGACGCCGGCTGCGAGCGCGCGGTCGGAGAGGATGCGGAATGGCCCGATCGCGCCGGTGTTGAGTACGTGGGTGCCCCCGCAGAGTTCCAACGAGAAGCCCGGCACTTCGACGACGCGCACTTCCGCGGAGTACTTTTCGCCGAATAGCGCCGTCACGCCCTCGGCCTTGGCGGCCGCCAGGGTCGTGAAGCGCTTCTGGACCGGAAGGCTCGCGAGCGTCTGCTGATTGACGAGCGCTTCGACCGCTTCGAGCTGCTCGCGGGTCGGGGCCTCGGGCTGGGTGTAGTCGAAGCGGAGCCGCTCGGGCGCCACCTGGGATCCTGCCTGGTTGACGTGCGCCCCAAGCACCTGCTTGAGAGCTGCATGCAGCAAGTGGGTGCCGGTGTGATGCGCTTCGCAGGGGCGCCGAAGTTCGGTATCGACTTGCGCGTCGACAGCGTCGCCTTGCGCCACCGTTGCCAGCGCCTTGCCCTGGTGGACGTGGAACGCACCCTCGGCACGGGTCGCCGTGACGCCGAAAACGGCCCTGCCCTCCACGGCGAGCGTGCCGCAGTCGCCGACCTGGCCGCCGCCCTCGGCGTAGAAAGGCGTGGTGTCGAGCACCAGTTCGCCTTCCTCGCCCGCCGGCAATTCCGTGACCAATTCGCCGTCGCGGAGGACAGCGAGCACCTTCGCGCTGGCGGCGTCCTGGTCCCAGCCGACGAATTTGGTCGGGGCCGCGCCCAGTTCGCGCAAGCGGACCTCGAGGCTCTTGGCGAACACGTCGCCGCTGATCGCGGAGCCGCTGCGTGCGCGGTCGCGCTGTTCGTTCATCGCGCGTTCGAATCCGGCCGCGTCGTATTCAAAGCCGTGTTCGCGGACGATGACCTCG
>Ga0214471_10003215_pt1 | contig 12683 bp, 21 predicted proteins | sample RVTome_5_FD_207665 | JGI IMG/M metagenome (GOLD analysis project Ga0214471, IMG submission 207665) | Soil microbial communities from uranium-contaminated site in the Upper Colorado River Basin, Wyoming, United States - RVT142D155 | ecosystem: Environmental > Terrestrial > Soil > Contaminated >...
GGGCGCGGGAATCTTGCTCGGGCCTGGCGGGGGCGGCGGGGCGGGCGCCCGGTCACCGCGCGCGCGCGCCGGCCCGGGGGGCGCGGGCGGGGCCGGGGGGGGGGCTACGTCGTTCCGCGTCCGAAGGTCGCTCCTCGGGGCGACGGTGGCCGTGACCATCGGAACGGGGGGAGCAGGCGGCGCCGCGCAAACGGTGGACACCACCCCTGGAAACGACGGCTCTTCGGGGAGTGCCGCAACGACGTTCGGGACGCATTTCAGAGCGGGTGCGGGCGGTGGTGGAGCGGGAGGATCGCAAGCCGGATCCACCGCGGCTAGCACCCCAGGAACGGGCGAGTTTGCCGGCGGCGCCGGCGGCGGATGCATTGCTGGCGCCGCTGGGGATGCTGGAACGAATGCGGTAGGTGCGCCTGGGGGCGGCGCTGGCGGCGGCATCGATAACGCAGAAGCTGATTTCGTCGCTGGGGTTGGCGGAACATTCGTTGGAGCACCCCAGGCGCCGGCATCAAGCGGAGCGGCAGGCGTCGCGGGGATCGATTGCCCAGGCGGCGGCGGTGGCGGTGGGAATGGCGAGGCTGGCGCCTCTGCCGGCCAAAGCGGCGGCGCCGGTGGCGTCTATGGCGCAGGTGGCGGGGGGGGTGGCTCGTCTCGCAACGGCCAGAATTCTGGCGCTGGCGGCGATGGAGCGGCAGGCTTCGCGCTTATCGTGACCTACGCCTGATCAGTTGCAGCACCACACGCCAGGCGTAGCCTGGATGCAGTTGGGAGGCACAGGAACACCCGTGCAATCCCTGGCCGAGCATGCCCCAGACACCACGCAATGAGTTTCGATCGTGGGGTTGGCCCACGGCTCATTGCATGACCATTGATCGATCAGCAACGGAGCGCAGTCCTCCGCGCAATACACAGGTCCGGGCGGCCAGATCGGATCCACGCACGCGATCGTGCATTGGTCGCATGCGACGCCACCCTCACCGCAGAACTGGCCCGTGTTCCCCGGGTGGCATTTCCCACTGGCGTCGTAGCAGCCGAGGCAAGGGGGGTATTGGGGCGGCTTCGGAGTCGCCGGAACGCCTTGCGTATCACCAGGTTCCGAGATGGCTTCTGTCTGGATGGTGCAGGCGCTCAAGACGAGCGCGCAGAGAATGCTTCTCAGAAGCATTGGCCACTCCAGCAGATACCTCCGCCAGGGCACGGAGTGCCAGGGGGAAGATCGCACTTCGTGTTGCAGGTTGGCGACCAACACTCGTCGCAACAGAATGTCCCTGGACTGATCCATGCCGAACACGAAGATGCAGGGGGGGGACCTGCCGTCAAGTCACACACGTATTGGTCTTCTTCGTCATTGCACGGGATGATGGGCGCTTCGATCTTCTCACACTGCGCCGTGGTCGGCTGACACGCCTGGCAATGAATCTCGCACGGCTCGCAGCACATCGCGAACGGGTCCGTGAAGAAGCACCCTTCCGGGGGGAGACCCTGGTCCGGGTAGCAGTCGTATGCGACGAAGTTGTCAGGACACCAATGCGTGGTCGACAGCTCGCACTCGGGGCGCGGATCGGAAGGGCACTCGACCACCGGTTCGTTGGCCGGCGGTTTCGTCTTGACGCTCGTCGTAGTCGTCGATGGCGTGGGGTTCGTCCCGAGGTGACCGACGACGGGGCCGTCGACCGCAGTCTCGAACGAGCACGCGGCGAGAAGCGCGAAAGAAAGCACTGCAACGAAATAGGTTTTCATCTCCAATTCCTCCTTGGTCCGGGGGCCTGGGAATCCCCGAACGGAGGAATCATAAACGACCGCGAAACGCGGTGTGAGGCGAAACGCCACACAGTCTAAATTCCGCCTATTCCGTAAGGCGCTTCACAATTACCGCTGACGTGAGCATCGGGTAGACATCCATGTTGACATGGGGGAAACCACCACGCTTCTCGGTCAAAAAAACGTGTTGCATGCGGCCGGCAGCTCGTGCAAACAACCCGCGAAAGTTGCGGGGCGCGACGTTTCCAGGCGTCCGCCCCGCGTGGTCAACCCAAGATTGGAGCCGAGGTCAACCCGTGGACCATCCGCCCTACCGTGGAGGACGTCAACGTGCAGCGATCGGAATTGTCCTCCGACGCACAGCTCGGAACGCCGCCCGCCGACCCCCTGCGGTAGGGTCTTTTCGCTGAGGCTTGACAGTCGACGCGATCTATGTCGACGTGGGCCCCATGGCGGAGGCCCGCGTCTCGTTCGATGCTTTGATCCAGAACCACGCCGGGCGTGGTTTGGTACCTCGAGCGGAACGTGTTCCAGACTCAACCCTCAGCTTCCTGAAGCTCGATGTCGTGCTCGCCGATGGCGGCGGGCTTTCGTTCAATGTTGACGACGAGCTCCAGGTAGCGGGTGGCGCGCCGGTCTCCAATCTCACGGGGACGCTCCCTGTCTTCTTGACGCCCACCTCAAGCCCCGGCGATCCCGTCACGTACGACGTCGCGGTCCGCTCGACCACCGAGGCCAACACCGCGCTTTACCTCGTCCGCCGCAACACCAGCGGGGAGATCGCCCAGCGCGTAGATAGCGATCTCGAGGAACGATTCACGGGGATCCTCGTTCGCAACGGCGTCGTGGCGACGAACGGATCGCAGGCCTGGAGCCCCTCGCTCATGTTCACCGCGAGCGGTTACGACGTCGCTACCGCGAGCGCGGCAGAGCACCACTGGGATCTCCAGGTCCGCACGGTCCAGGGGCTCGAGGCCGCAACGGCTGAGATGCACTTCCTCTACCGCAAGGCGCTCGGGGTCGACACGTCTTACCTCTCGATCTCGTCGACCGGCCAAGTCCTGGCCCCCGTTGCGATCGGAGCGTCCTCCGCGGGCGTGGCTCAGGTGGTCATGGATCCGACCGGGATCCTATTCGCCGCCGATACGGATGGCAGGTACGGGCAGACCCCGGCGACGTCGGGCGCAGGCCGGCGCATGCGCTTCCAACCGCAGCGCGGCGGCGCTGGCGCGGTCGGCGGTGTCCTGGACTTCCAGGCTGGCCAAGGCGACGCCGATGGAACAGACCATTACGGGCCGATCTACATGCGGCCGGGCGCGCCGGTATCGTCGCAGTCTTCGTACATCGAGCATCGTGTTCAAGACGGATTCCCGGGTACGCTTTTCGGCCGATGGTCATCGTACTTCGGGGCATGGTGGCTCGAGGGGCCGTCGAATTCGTCTATTACCCTCGCGTCCACAGGGCTGCTAATAGACTTTGCCACGTCGAGAATTCATCTCGATACAGTGGGGATCGGTTTCTTTGGAGTTGCTCCCGTCGCCCAGCCGACGAATCCAGGGACCATCGACAGCTTGCTCGACTCCACTACCGGAATCGTGAGCACCACGCTCTCCAACGTAGATGTTGCTGGTGTTGCCGATCCATCGGTGGTCAACAACAATTTTGCTTCATTGGCGGAACACGAAGACTTGCAGGATGCGCTTATCATTGCAGTGATTGCCAGACTTCAGGCACTCGGATTGCTCGACACATAAGGGGCCATGCCATGCCGATCATCTCGTCCAGACAGGCTCGATGTCCTACCATAGGATGCAGGAAGAGGCTCACCGAGGCTTGCATCGATCCTGCGAATCAGATCAAGCTGGCGGTCGCGCACGTCAACAGGACTGATGCTGCGGCAACTCTGGTGTACGGAATCTATGGGGCCGGCATCGGATCGGTGGAAAACGCGCGCGCTCAATGCCTGATCGGTGATGCGCAGCTCGCAGCAGAGGAGGGGCTCATCCCGCCTCCGGATCCTGCGCGTGAGCCAGGTGAGTCGTGAATAGACTCGATGGCGTGTCCGACAAGATGGCCGTAGCGACCGGCGCGACGACGGTGCAGGCCGCTTTGACCGCGCGCTACGGGTCGGACGCTCCATCCGTCGCAACGTCGATCGTCGCGCGCGCAGGTGCTGGCACCGTGCAGCTCACCGATACCCGCGGCAATACGCTCGACGCCATGGCGCTCGATGCTTCAGGCGCCACAGCGCCGCGCGAGATCGCGTTCCAGTACCAAGGGATCGTCGCCCTTGTTGGGATTACCGAAGTCGAGGTATACGCATGAGCACGCGACGCGGAACACGGGATGGCTCTTCTGGCATCGACGCGACCGAGACGGGGGAGGCGAGCAAGCTCTTGCGGCTCACCTCCGCCGCGCGTGCCGTGGCAGCCGACTTCGCGGCAGGCGCTGCGGTCTTCGCGGCGAACGCGCTGACATTCGCGGCAGGCGCTGCGAGCACGATTGGCCAGGCGCGGTCGACCTCGGGAGCCGGGCGCACGCTTACGATCCAGCCGCAGCGCGCCGCTGACGGCTCGGCCGCAGTCGGGGGCACCCTCGCGATCACGGCGGGGGAGCCCGACGTCATCGGCACGCAGGCGCACGGGCCGATCATCGTGACGGCTGGGACGCCCATCGCATCGACGTCATCGCCCGTGGAGTTCCGCACCCCTGCCGGAGCGCTATGGGCAAAGCTGTACAGCTACTTCGCCGCCCTCGTGCTCCAGGGCCCTGTCGTCGGGACCGCCGTGACGATCGGCAACGCTTCGATTCTGATCGACGCGGCGACGACCCGCTTTACCGTCAACGGGACAGGGATCGGCGTGTTTGGTGGGCTGTCTGGTCAACGCCCTCCCCCGGGCACCGTGGCCGCGCTCACGGACTCATCGGGCGGCACCGCGGAGGGGACCATCAACCCCATCACCGATTTCGCCACGGCCAACGACGCCGTCGCTTCCCTCGCCGCGCAGAACGCGGAGTTGAAGGCGATCGTAGACAACCTTGTCGCGGGCGGCCAAGCCTTCGGCTTTTACGGGTCATAAGGAACACCTACATGCCTCTCGGAATGCCTTCTATCTCGTCACGAATGGCGGTTTGTAAGGAGCCCGGGTGCCCTGGCACGTGGCCATCGAAGCGCGGGAAACAGTGGTTCCCGTGCTACGACGCGAACGGGGTATTTGTTGCAGATCCGGCCGGATACACGGCGCCCGAGTTCGCCCACGCGTCACGCACGGAACTGGCCATCGAGGCGGCTCAGAGCGCTTACCCTGACCTCGCCGAGTACGAGGCCGCCGCTGCCGAGATCGCGCGGCAGGATCACCTCCTCGCCATCGAAGACGGGATCATCCCGGGCCCGTGATCGATCCGGTCATCCTCGCGGCGATCCTCTCGCTGCTCCCCGCGGCGCCGAGCGGTACGGAGCGCGCGCGTCTCGAGACGTTCGCCGCCGGCATCACCGAGGCGGCGGGCGCATCCCCCGGGCCATTCACCGGCGTCGCCGCGCATCAAGCGGCCGGGCTCGCTCTCGTCGCGATCGCCTGGCACGAGAGCTCCTTCGACGAGCGCGTGATCGACTGTCGTCGGAGGGGAGCTGCCGGCGACGCGACAGCATTCCAGCTCCTGGGCCCATTCGCGCGCGGGGTCAAGACACCTGCGGCGGATGGCCGAGCGGCGGTCTATTTTTCGATCGCGGAGCTCTGCGCGTCGGTGCCTCTCGCCGCCGGGCGCGCGCTCGCGATCCTCGAGCACCACGCCAACACCTGCAAGATCGGTGGGCCGATCGCGTGGTATCAGGGCTATGCCTCGGGCTCGTGCGGCAAGCCAGCGCCGATCCGTATCTGGAGCCGCGGCGAGCTCCGCGTGATCGACGCCGACGCAGGCGCGACCCGCTGCCGAACCTGGGAACGCCTCGCCACCCGGGCCGGGCTCGTCGGTGCCTCGTGCTATCGGCGCGCGGCCATCGAGCACCCGCCCGTCGACGCAGAGTAGATCAGCCGACCGTGACGGCGCCGTGCTCGCGCCAGCCAGGCCCGAAGACGTGGACGCTGACAGGCCCATGGGTCGGGTGAAGCCGCTGCACGGCATGCCACGCCTGGCGACGCGTCGCTTCGTCTTCGCGGAGCAGCTCGAGCGCCGCGACCTGCGCGGCCTGCTCGCCGACCATCTCGAGCATACCGTCGCAGTACGCGCGGTGCTGCGCCGTCTCCGCCGCCCACGCGGGGGAGTCCTCGCCATCCTCCCGCTCGTAGCCGACGACGAGCGGCTCGGGGATCGAGGCGAGGTACCACTCGACGCACGCGAGCGTCAGGTAGACCGCCCGGCATCGAGTCGCCGCGGCGTCCTCGTTGATCGTACTTGTCATCATCCGCCGCACCGCTCGCGCCGGAGCGCGGCCCTTCGTCGTCATGGTCATCATGGTCATCATGGGCGTTCTCCTCTCGCGGTCATCTCCGCGCCTCGACCCTCCGCGCGGGAGAGCCGAGCGCTCGGCTACGACCAACCTGCATTGGCGCATTTGTCGCCGATTGTCTCACTGTCACAGACCTCGCGACTCACGACGTCGCCTCAAGGGTCACGGTCTAGCCTCGGATCAAAGTAGCCTGCCCACCTGCCTACCTCCCAACACATGCCCTCCTCGGTAATTTGTACCCTCTTCCCCCGCGCTGTCCCAAGACCGCGCGCGTACGCCGTCGTCCGGCGCGCGTCGCACTGCTGCGCCGCTTCCCGAAGCGACATCTCGGGGAGCTCACCATTGGCGTTGAGCTCGCCATCCTCAAAGGCGATGAGCCAACTCGTGCTCACGACTCCGCCTTCCCGCGAACGAGTCGTGCCTTGCCCTGGAAGTCGGAGAGCGGCAGTCCCGTCTCTCGATCTTGCCACCACACGGCGTCTCTTCTATCGAAAAGCGCATCCTCAGGGACTGGCCCGTCCCCTCCGAACCCCCCGAGCGGCGACGGGATGAGCCCGCTGAGTGCGCTCACAGACTCGCGGCTCACGATGACGCCTCAACGCTTGCCCGTAGCGCCGAACGATCGCCAGCCGACCACCCGAGGGTGAGGTCGATCCCATGCGCCGCAGAGATCGCGGAGCCGTCCACCCTAACGGTCACAGAATCGTTGGCGTCGAGCGCCCACGCGTCGATGGTCTTGCCGCTGGCGGCAGCGAAGTCAGCGGCGGAGAGCGTGATGGACTGCGCGAATACCGCGCTCACAGCTCCCATCGCGCCCTCTACCAAGCGCTCGTAGGCGTTTGTCAGCGCCGTGTGGCGTTCCCTCGCGGCGCGCATCCTGGCGGCCGTCTCGCTGTGAGTCCTCCCGTCGACCCCCCAGGAGCCGTCGAAGCGCTTTTGCGCCTCGATCAGCTCCGCGTGTGCCCCCTGCACCTCGCGGCGCGCGGCCACGATCTCCGGCAGCCCCCCCACCTGCTCTCGCATCATCGTCGTCATCGTCATGCTCCTCTACCGCCCCAACCCGCCGAGCTTGCGCCGGGCGGGCTGAGATGGTGTCCGGGCTCACGGCCACGGCGCGGGAGGGGACGCGCTGTTTTGCGGCGTGTACAGCTCAGGCCCCCATTCAGCAGCAGGGTCGCTCTTGGCGGCGTAGTGGGTGGCTCACGTCGCGAGGAGCGACTCAATGGCGCTCTCCGGCAGCAGCCCGCGCTCGGCGATGTCGACAAGCGCAGCCCTCACCGCCGCAGGCGTGATCGGCAGATCACGATAGCGCATCGCCGCAACGCGCGACGCAAGCCGGCTCGCTGCCCCGCGGCCGTCCAGGTGGCGATTCCCCCGAATCGTGAAGGTGAACGTTGCCAGTGGGCACGCGGTGGGTTCCGGCCACGGATGCACGTGGACGACGCCGTAGTGCGCGTCGCCAGAAAAGCTCACGGCTCCATGGATCCAAACCTGCTGATTCGACGCCGCGTTGCTCATGGGTCTAGTATACACACGGTATATACTCGCGCAAGGTCAGCGAGGCTTTTTTTTCTTGCCTGACGCCGCGGCGTCCAACAGCCCTAGGCGGGCCGCGGTGTCGCGGAGCGCGTACCGGATAGCCGATGATCTGCCACCCGACCCAGCTCCAAGCCGCTCCAGATGAGCGACGATGGCGTCGGCGATGGCCCGGTCGTCGGAGGGCAGCACGATGAGGATGCGATCGGGTGCAGCAGCCATACTCTATATATACGGCCGATCCGGCCATCTGTCGAGGGGGTCCTTGACGGCGCGCATACGATGTATATGCTCATCTCATGAGCAAGACAACGACCCAGGCCCATCGATACGGCGTGACCGACTCCAACAGCGAGGCATACGAGCTCGGCTATACTCGAGGGTCCCTCACTCGACGGAGCGAGACGACGGACCGCGACCTGGATTGGCTGGCGAAGGAAACGTGCGGGCGTATCCAGACCGATCCGCAAGACGCCGTGGACGTCGACGCTGGCATGAAGGCGGGCGCCTGCTCGGATTGAGCCGGCCACCCTCGCAGCACCAGCCCGCCCGGCGCAAGCTCGGCGGGCTTCGGGCGTCATGAGCACCAATAAGCCGGCCATCAGCGCGGCGCAGATGCGGGAGTTGGCCCGGTCGGCGCTTCGGGCTGATGGCGATGAGGTCCAGGTCATGATCGACGCGCTCCGCAAGATCGCTGGCGAAGAAGAGCCCACGCGTGAGAAGGCGCCATACGTGGACGCAGAAGGCGTCTGCGAGGAGCTCGGTCCCGGCCAATACCCGGGCTCGCAGGCCAAACGGGGCACCGCGCTCGCCCTCTACGAGCAGGGTGAAGAAAGGCGCGATTCGAAGGGCTCGGGGACTCGCCCCCGGGCCCTTCGTCTTTCTGCCGTGGTACCATGCGCGCCATGGCCGACACCGCCCCTATCCCGCGCCGCGATCGCGTGCCCCTCTTCCTCGCCGCGATCGTGATCCTCATCGTCTGCGCCGTGGTCGCGTGCGTGGTCCTCGAGGTCCTCGCCCCGGGCGACGCCGCCGCGGCCGCCGCGGTCCGCATCTCGGCGATCGTCATCCCCACGATCACGGTGCTGCTCGCCCGGCTCCAGAGCCACCTAGAGCACAGGGAGACGGTGAGGGCGCTTGCGCAGTCGCCCGAGTCGCCGCAGTGATCCGCGTCGTGCAGGCCGGATCGGGCCCGGTCCGCGACATCGTGGTGCTCTTCCTGTGCGGCTCCCAGGTCGACGCCGACGTGCGCGCCGCGATGGGCCCTGGCCCGGTTATCCTCGCCGACTCCACCGCGGATGGCCGCGAGACGTACGTCGACCTCATGGCGATGGCCGTGGGAGGGGGCGGCGCATCGCTCGGCCGCGTCACGCTCGCCGGATGGTCACGAGGGTGCGCGCGCGTGCGCGAGCTCTGGGCGGCCGGCGCCCGGCCGGACGTGACGCTGCTCCTCGACGGCACCCACGCCGCCCACCCGCCGCGGCCGGAACAGCTCGCCGCGTGGAGGCTCATCCTGGACGCGGGGCGCTCGGGTGCCTGCCGCGTCGTCGCGACCTGCACGAGCATGACCTACACCGAGCGGCTCCCGGCGAGCGAGGGCGGGCCTTTCGCCTCGACGCTGACGGTGCTGCGAGCTCTCACCGGGTGGCGCCTCGACGCGCCGCTCGACGGGCAGATGGACGGTGGGCTCGTCGTGCTCAAGTTCCCCTCGAGGGACATCGATGCCGCGGCTCACGTCCGGCAGCAGCGCGTCGTGCTGGCGCAGCTCCTCGCCTACTACGCTGCGAGGAGCGGCGAGGGCGCAGAGCTCCCCGTCATCGAGGACCGCCCGGCGCCGCCCGACTTCGGCGCTGCGGTGCTCGACGCCGCCCGGGCAGACCTGCTCGCCGGGGTGCGCGAGACCTCGAAGAACAGCGGTCCCGTCATCGACGATGCGCTGCGCGCGGTCGGCGTCGAGCCCCCGGCGAACGCCTGCGCCGCCATGGTCGCGCGGTGGGTGCGCATTGCGGCGGCGGCGACGGGGCGCCCCGCTCCCGTCGCAGGCTCGGCGGGCGCACAGACGACGATGGCGCAGTTCCGCGCGGCGGGGCTCTTCACCGAGGCGCGCGACCTGCGCCCCGAGGACGTCTCGCCCGGGACCGTGAGCGTCTGGCGACGGCCGCCCATCGATTGGATGGGCCACATCGGCGTCAACGAGACGGACCCCGTCGGCGGCAGATACCATTGCATCGAGGGAAACAGCGGCGCCGCGTCCGACCGAGTGGCGCGCATGCCTGAGCGGCTCGACGACCCGCTGCTTATCGGCATTGGGCGCTTTGGATAACTACTCCGCGTCACCCCGCGGTGGTCCCCAGAATCCGCCCGCGCTTGCAAGCCGAGCCTGCTCCGCGCGCCGCACCCTGATGAACTCCCCCTCCAGCGCGCACATCCTTGCCAGCACATCAATGCGGCGCCGCGCCTCACCAATCCGGCGACGCTGATCGAGGCGCTCATGCGCACGCTGGCGCATCCAAATGAGCACAAGACCAACAGCGAGAGCAGCCGTCGTGATCAGGCTGCCAACGACCGCCGCAATCGGTATTTCCACAGCTGCCTCGCTTGGAGAACGACCAAAGCGCCGAATGTGATGGCATATGTCGGCTGCGCAGCATCCTCCCAGTAGTGCCAGACACCGAGGGTGTAGGCCCCGGCGAGCACGACGAGCTCGCCAACGACGAGCATGAGGGCGCACGCGTGCTCCAGGAGTGGATATGGGCGCTTCCACGCGTAGATCACGAATGACAGGATCCCAATCCCGAACGCGGCGACATGGAGAAAGCGATATAACGCTTCAAGGCTGTTGCCTCGAAGGGCTGGGTACGCTCCGCACACCGCGAGCGCCGCAATGCCCCATAGAGCGGCGAGCGGCCCGGGAGAGCGACGGGCCAGGGTCCACACCGCGAGCGCAGCCACCCCCGCCGGCCACGCTAGAAAGAGCACCTGCGTCACGTGATAAGCGGCGCGATCAATGCCGTCATATGGCGGTGGAATAGGCCGAAGGTGCGCCCGCGCGATCCGCTGGACGACCTCCGCGACGACGTTCGCCCCAAGCAGCGCGCCGCGAGCAATGTGGTGATGGCCGGGCTCACGCCTGGCGAGAAGCGCCGACAACACCGCTCCCAACGCGAGCAGCCCGAGGGCGACCCACCAGAGCGGGGCGGCGCTCTCCACCTCAGCCCGGGAGGGGAGGGGTGATCGCGCCGCGCGTCATCAGCGGCGGGACGATGCCGGGGTTCCCGACCGCGACAGCCTTCATCAGCTCGTGCGTCTGGAGCGCGATCCGATCGGCGTGAGCGTCGTCTGGGAAAGCCTTCCGGTCGGAGATGATCGCCGCCTGAAGCTCGTGCAGATCGGTGATATGGGAGACAAGCCCTTCGAGGGCCGGGGGCGGATCGGTTTGGTCGGTCGAGTGCATCGCGGCAGATGACCGAAGCCTTTCGCGCGTGTCAAGCCCTATGCTTGGGATCCGTGCGAGGCTCTTGATCTTGAACTCTTCCGCTCTCTCGTCTGCGCCCTTCGAGAGTCGGTGGGAAGCGCGGCTTCCTGGGGTGCTCCCCCGGGCGCGCGCTGTCCCATGGCGGCGGCGGTGTCTTCTTGTCGCGAGCGGCTGAAGCGAACTTGGCCGAGCTCACGGGCAAGCCTCCGTCGTGGCTGTAGCAGCCGAACGCCGGTAGATCTGGAGTTCGTTCAGGAGCCCCCGCGTCTCATCGTCTTCGATGGCCGTGCGGCCGATCGCCGCGGCAATGTCATCGTCGAAGTCGGCGAGCGCACCGGCTGGCGTGATCGTGTCCCGGGCATCGTCCAGCGCGACCTTCGCCATCTCGCGGAATTCGTCGGCTCCGTAGCTCGCGATGAGCTCGGAGAGCGTGGCGTGGAGATCGCCGAGCTGCTCGGCCTCTCGGATGCTGGACGGCGGCTCGGTGTCGCTCTCATCCGCGAACCGGATCGAGATGAATTTCGCGATTGCCATATGAGTACCTCCAATGGCCAAAGCCAGCCGAGCTTGCGCCGGGCTGGCGATGTCCAGTGCCGAGGTGAGGGATCAGGCGGGCGGCGGATCCTTCGGATCCGAGGTCGCCTTGCGACCGACCGCACGCCCGATCCCGAGACGAGGCTCGGGGGAACAAACGGGCGGCGCAACACCGACCTCCCCCGATAAGCCGCCCGACGTGGTGATGCGTGCGGGCGGCGATCTCCTAGAAGTCTAGCACCTCCTCGCTCGCCGCGAGCTTGTCCAGGTAGGGGCCCTTGTCGCCGCGGCCCCTCCGCATGATGAACTTCTGGCCGCCGAGCACGACGATCGGGCCCGGCGCTTTTGCGTCGATCGCCCTGGTTTTCTCCCAGCGCGCGGCGACGCGCGCCTCGATGCGCGCGAAGGCCTCCCGCTCGACAGCCAGCGCGAGCGTCACGGCGTCCTTGGCGGCGTCGTAATGCTGGATCAGCTCGGCCGCGGTGGGCTCGCGAGCAAGCTCGGCCTGGCCAGCATCCTCGGGCAATTCCACCGTATCGGCGCGCGGGTCCAGCGGTTCTCGGTGCGCTTCGCCGGTATGCGCCGCCTGCTCTCTGTCTCGTCTTGCCATTCTATTCTCCACGTCCGTACGCCGTGACAGCGACGCCCAGCTTTTCACCGCGCCCTTCGCGGTGCAGCGAGGGCCGCTCGATCACGATGTAGCCGTCATAGCCGTCGATCTTCGGGCTCCCGAGGCCAATCCGACCGACCTGAACCCAAATGTTCGCCTGCGTCTCCATGCCGCCCCACCATGCACTCGCCGCGCCAACCTCCGCCCGTCGTCCCACCGCGCCGCTCGCCCCCAGGACGCGCCAGCGCACCTGGGACCACCGCCAGCCGTCCACCGGCCCCCTCGACGCGTCAGCGGGGCAGCCAGGGCCCTTCCCCGGGGCA
>Ga0214471_10003216_pt1 | contig 12682 bp, 9 predicted proteins | sample RVTome_5_FD_207665 | JGI IMG/M metagenome (GOLD analysis project Ga0214471, IMG submission 207665) | Soil microbial communities from uranium-contaminated site in the Upper Colorado River Basin, Wyoming, United States - RVT142D155 | ecosystem: Environmental > Terrestrial > Soil > Contaminated >...
AACTACCAGAATGTGGCGGCGTTGGCCGAGTTGGTCTCCTCGGATTCGCTGGCCTTTCCCTCCCAGCTGCTGGTCCGTCTTCACCCCAACCACTTCTGGGACAACTGGCTCTTCGCCGACGAGCGCCGGCGGATCCTCCGCCTGGCGCAGGAGCTGCCGCACGTGCACGTCGTCGAGCCGGTTCCCATCGGGGGAGAGCTCGGTTACTACTCCGGGGAAGATATGCCCGAGAAGACCTCGATGATGGCCCACGCCGACGTCTTCCTCACGGTGTACTCGACGATGGTGGTCGAGGCCGCGATCCACGACCGTCCGATCGTGAGCGTGTGCCTCGATGCCCCGCGAGGCTGGGGGTACACGCGGCGCTTCTACTTGAGAAAGTATTCCCTGCCGCTCTCCAAAATCGGCGACTGGCCGACCCATGACCGGTTCCGCAAGTCGGGCGCCGGCCGGGTGGTGTTCGATCCGGCGCAGCTCCGAGAGGCGATCGATGCGTACCTGCGTGATCCGGGGGCCGATCGGGGGGCCCGCCGCGCGTTTGTGGAGCGCGAAGTGACTTACACCGACGGGAGCGCGGGGCGCCGGACGGGGGAGTACCTGGCCTCGCGAATCAGACCGGAGCGGCCATGAAGTTTCTCATCGCCGGCATGGGCTCCGTCGGGCGGCGGCTTCCTACCTTGGCGGCTCCGTTCGGGGGGATCGGTCCATCGAGTCCCCTTCCCAAATCTGCCGTTCGCTCACATCATCGCAGACCCGTGTCCACAGTCCTGTCTGGGCCGCTGAAGTCGACTGCGCTTCGAATCATTGGGCCGGCGCTGCTGATACTAGGGGTTACTGTCGTGCTGTCACCGAACATGACAGCACCAGAACCCGACCGAGACTCCGGAGTGTTCCTGCATATCGCATCAGAAGTATTGAGAGGGAAAGTTCCGTACCGCGATGTGTGGGATCACAAGGGGCCGATGATTTACGCGGTAAATGCAGTCGCTCTCCTACTCGGCGAAGGAAGCGAGATGGGAATCTGGCTCCTTGAGGCTGCCGCGATCACTGCCAGTGCGTGCCTCCTGTACCGACTCATGTCGAGCCAATCGGGCGGACCGGCGGGAACGCTTAGCGTGGCCGCCCTTCTCGCGGGCCTGGTCCTAACCGTCTACCCCGGCAACTTCACCGAGGAGTTTTCCCTCCCGTTCCAGCTGCTTGCCTGGTTGTTGGTCGTGAGGTGGGAGAGCGGGCGAGCCGGAGGGGGCGCGCTTTTCTTGAGCGGACTAACCATGGGCGTAGTCTTCCTCTTTCGACCCAACAACATTGGAGCTCACCTGGCCGTGGTTGTCTTCATGTGGACCTTTGCCAGGACTTCGAAGACGATGTCCCGAGCGATCAAGCACACCGGGATAATCTTGGCCGGCGCCGCGGTGACGCTTGTGCCTGTTTTCTTCTACTTCGCGGCGAACGGAGCATTGGATGATTTCGTGAACGCCGTGTGGCGATACAACCTCGTCTACACTGGGACGGGCGTGAGGGGGCGTGTTGACGCGATCCTCGAGGGCTACCAGCTCCTGGCTCCCTCAGGGGTCGCCCTCCTTGGGGGCGCGTCCTGGTTGGTCGCCCTCCGCCGATTTCTCCAGAGGGGCGTCGTTCGAACGCCGCCGGCTACCAGTCTGGCCCTCCTTGGGCTGCCGATAGAGCTCTTGCTCGTAGGTGCCGCTGGTCGCAGCCTCAATCACTACTACGTAGCATGGTTGCCCGCGTTGTCTATACTGCTGGCGCGGTTGCCCGAGTTCTTGGGACGAGCCGACTCTGGTAAGCCTTCGCGCGATCAAGAGGTTGGGCCTGGGGCATGGACTTGGGCCGCCGCCTTGGCGGCGGTTGTCGTCGTGCTTCCCCTCAGGTATGCGCTCCCCTCCTTGCGCCAGCTCCTCGCAAGGGGGCCGCGCGACACCATGTCGCTGTCGCGAGAGGTGGAGCCCTTCCTCCTCCCAGGCGAGCCCCTGCTCATGTGGGGAGCGGAATCAACTTACAATTTCGTCAGCGGTCATCCTCCACCCACGCGGTTTGTCTACCAGTATCCCTTGTATTCTTGCGGTTTCGCCACGCCGGAAATGATCGCGGGCTTCCTCGCTGATCTTCAGAGAAGTCCTCCACTGATTGTGGACTCCTCGTCCACGAATCCATCCGTACCACCGATTTCTTCCGAGAGGAGGGAGAGTTGGCGGTTTGCCGGCGAGGCTTGCGCTCTCAGCGAATCGATGCTCCGGGTGCTCGCCCACATCGAGCAGAACTACGAGCTCGCCGGATTGACTCCTGCACATGGGTGGTCAGTCTATCGAAGCCGTGTGGGCACGTCCGACGGCGGCAATCCATGAGCACCGCGCCGCAGGCTTGTCGAGGGCGCCGCCTCGGAGGGGAGCTTGCAGTGGAAATCCTGGCGAGGCGCGAGCGTGGACGACCGTCCATGCTTCTCACGGACCGATTGGCACGCGACGATTCTGTCCTGAGCGCCCGCCGACTGATGCGCAGCATTGAGAGTGTCTCGCGGGTGAGCGTCGAGTTCATGCAGCGGTTGGAGGTCGATCGGGAGTCCCGTCGGCCCTCCGCGGGAGGTGAGGTCACGTACGGCGATAGCAAGGCCGGCCGACTCGGCCAGAGGTGGATATGAGAGTCATGATCGCCGGCATGGGCTCCATCGGGCGCCGCCATCTTCACAACCTGGTGGCGCTCGGCGAGAGGGATATCGTCCTGTTCCGGACCCATAGGGCGACTCTCCCGAATGCAGACCTGACTGCCTTTCCAACCGAGACCGACCTTGGGGCGGCGCTGGCTCATCGGCCCGACGCGGTGATCGTCGCCAATCCGACCTCGGAGCATCTGGCCGTGGCGATTCCGGCGGCGCATGCCGGATGTCACTTGCTGCTGGAGAAACCGGTCTCCCACACGCTTGAAGGCCTCGAGGAACTCGCACGCGCCGTGCGACGAACGGGTTCCCGAGTCCTGGTCGGTTATCAATTCCGATTCCACCCCGGGCTGCGCGAGCTGCGCCGCGTCGTCGAGGACGGTTCTCTGGGGAAGGTCATCGGCGCCCGCGCCCACTGGGGCGAGTATCTTCCGGACTGGCACCCTTGGGAAGACTTCCGCCGCTCCTATGCCGCCCGCGCCGACCTTGGAGGCGGTGTCCTGCGGACGCTCTCGCATCCCTTCGATTACCTCCGCTGGCTGCTGGGCGAGGCCAAAGTGCTCTGGGGCCGTGCCGCTCGATCGGGTGAGCTGGAGATCGATGTCGAGGATGTGGCCGACGTGATGTTGGCCTTCCCCTCCTCCGTGATCGGGACCGTCCACCTCAATTTCCTGCAGAAACCCACATCGCATTTCGTCGAGGTTACTGGCACGCGGGGTGCGGCGGTCTGGAGGGCGGAGGAGGGTAGCGTGCACGTCGGGGATAGCGATCATTCCGCCGAGCGGTCCATCGGCTCTCCGGTGGGCTACGAACGAAACGAGATGTTCCTGGCCGAGATGAGGCACTTCCGGGACGTGGTCGCCGGCGTGGCCGAGCCCGGCTGCGGGCTTCAGGACGGGGTGAGAGCCCTCGAAATCGCGCTCCAGGCGGAGGGATTCCCGCCCGCGGCTCGAGACCCGGCGCTGGTGCCTGGCCCATGAGCAGCCGGCCGTCGACCGTTCCACGCCCGGCGTGGGCGCTGGCCGGTCGCGTCGCGCCGGTCGTGTTTCTTCTCCTCCTGCTGGGGGCGGCGCGCTTCGCCCTCCTGCGAAGGTTCGGGCTGTACGAAGACGACTTTACGATCATCCCCGCCGCGGTCGAGATGCCGCTGTCCGACCTGCTGGCTTTCGTTGCGAATTTCACCCTCCGCCTTCAGGGCCACGGGCGGCCCCTTTCGGACAGTTTCATCCGGCTTCTGTCCTGGATCGGTTGGAGAGCGGGTGGACTGGACGCGATCTACCTAATTGGGTACGCGGTCCTGGCTCTGAACGTGGGGCTTGTGTTTCATCTGGGGCGACGGCTTCACTCCAGGAGCGTCGGATTCCTGGCCGGGTTGTTCTATTGCCTGTATTCCGCCGACACGACGCAGATATTCTTGACCCACTCGTTGGGTCTGCAGCCCGCGCTCACCTTCGTGCTCCTCGCGTTGCATGCCTATCTGTCGCGGTGGAGGGCCGCGGCGTACGCCCTCTCGGCCCTATCCCTGTTCACCTATGAGAGCGCCTATCCGGTCTTCCTGGCCGCACCGCTGCTCGTGTCCGATCACCGAGGCTCACTCTTGCGGCGGTCAGTCTGGCATGTCCTCCTCACGGCCGCCTTGCTCGCCGGCGCGGTGTGGCTTCGGTCGAGCGGGGGGGACAACCGGATCGCCGATCTCCGTCCGGAGGACATGGTTCTCACGCCTTTGCGGCACATCACGATCGGGCCGGTGGTCGGCCTGGGAAGCTACCCGCTGCGTGGCGTCCAGACGATTTCCAGCCCGGCGGCCGAATGGGCCCTGCCGGCGTTCCTGGCGTTGCCCGCGCTCATGTGGGCCATCGGCCGTTGGACCACGGCGCCAGAGAGCGAGCGAAATCGCGTTGCCGAAGACTCCGCCGTCAAGAGCCATCCAGTGGGGGACCAGAGGCTCACGCTCTCCCGGATCGTGCTCACCGGGCTGGTCATGACGGCCGCGGCGTACCTGCTCACCTTCGGTCTTCGCTCCTTCGCCATTTCCGGCCGGGCCACGCGTGTCCACTTTGCCGCCGCGCTGGGGGTGAGCCTGGTGTGGGCCGCCCTCTCCGAGGCAGCCCTGCACCGGCCGTGGAGGTTCCGCTCGGTCCGGATCCCTGTCCTGCTCCTTGCCGGCCTTGCTGCCCTTCTGGTGGGCTATGGTTTCATCATCCAGAATGATTATGCGGATGCATGGCACAATGAGAGAGACTTCTGGGCGCAGCTGACTCAGGAAGTCGCGGATGTCGGGGATGGAACAGTGATCCTGGTCGACCCTGTCGGTCTGGCCGACACGAAGCAGATCGACAGCAACACCTGGAATCTTCCCCGCATCCTCGAGCAGCTCTTCACGTTCCCCGCATCTTGGGGCGAGGCTCCCAGGGTGTACCGTCTGCTTCCCCGATGGAGGGAGCGCATCGCCACCGGATCGTGCACCCTGCGCCTGGACAGCCGCACCGTCACCGCCCCGCCTTCGGACTACGGCGAGGTGTCCGGCCGGGACGTTATCCTGCTCGAGACGGATTCCGGCCGGCTAGAATGGGTGGCGGAGAACCTGACTCTCGGGGATTGCGACCTTGAGCTCCGCCCGACCGCCGAGCCGATCCTGGGGCTGCCGACGACCTTGTTGCACCGGTTGCTGATCGAGGGGGAGAGGAAGTGACCCCCCGATGGACTCTGACAAGGCTGAGTCTCATGGAGCACTGCCCGGTCCCGGCCCAGTCCGGGACCGGAGGGGCGCACGGCCGTGCCCCGCAGGAGCCCGCCAAGCGCGGGATCTGGGTCCAAGGCGGCCACGCCCGTCCGCCAGGTGTGGCGGAGGGCGTACTCCGACCGGATGTTTGGGCGTCGGGCGTGCGCGTCCGGTGCGGGGAGGCTGTTTTCGCCCTGAATGTCTGGGCGAGGAGCGGAGTGTGAAGGGAAGAGGGAAGCCACGCGTCGGCCGAAGGGGCGGCATGCCGGCCGTCTCCGTCGTCTTGCCCGTGTTCGAGGAAGCGCAAGTCCTACTCGATCTCGTTCCGCGCATCGTGCAGGTGATGCGCCGTGAACGCGTCCCGTTTGAGATTGTGGCCGTGGACGACGGTTCGCGCGATGGTTCGGCGCAGGGGCTGCGGAAGCTTCGGGCAAGGTTCCCGAAGGAGCTACGCCTGGTCCGGCACCTGGTCAATCGCGGCAACGGCGCCTCGCTGCGCACCGGGATCCGGGTGGCGCGCGGGGAGATCGTCGTGACCATGGACGCGGACGGTCAGCATGCGCCGGAGGACATCCCCAAGCTCCTCGGCCTCATGCCGCCCCATGATCTGGTGATCGGGGCGCGGCGCACTCTCTTCCAGGGAAGCTGGCGCCGCGCCGCGGCAAACCGTTTCTACAATCTGTTCGCCAGCTGGCTCTCCCGCACGCGCATCGATGACCTCACCTCGGGATTCCGGGCGATGCGGCGGACGGTGGCCCTGCACTTTCTACCCCTCTTCCCCGCCGGCTTCTCGGCGCCCACGACGACGACGCTGGCGTTCCTGAAGGCAGGCTACAACGTATCCTTCGTCACGATCGAGGGGGGAAAGAGGGCGGCCGGCCGGAGCAAGATCCGACTGTGGGAGGATGGCAGCCGATTCGTGATGCTGATCCTTCGGATGATCATCCTCTACGATCCGCTGCGCATCTTCCTGCCCATGGGGTTCGGCCTCGGCCTGCTCGGGATCCTGGCGTGGATCGCCGGCGTGGCGGAGGCCCAACGCCTGGTGCTGCCGAATTCCGCGATCTTTCTCTTCTCGGCCGCCATCCTGGTCTGGCTGCTGGGGTTCATCTCCGACCAGATCACCAACACACGTGTCCACTACTTCGGGGACGAAAACATCGTCGGGTTCGACGAGGAGCAAGAGTGACGGTCGCGCCGGCGCAGATCTGGAGGATGGAACACGGTGGGTGGACTCCATCCGATACGCGCCGCGGCGGAGGCGGGCTCCGATGACGGAAGGCCCGTTCGGTTCCCGCCTGAAGAAGGCCGTCGGCCTTCTCCTGCGTGGGGACCGGAGGCAGGCGGTCCGGGGCCCGATCCCGGCCATCACCCAGGAAGAGGTCGAGGAGGCCCGGAGGTTCTTTCCCCGCCCGAAGTTCTTCATCTTCGGGCACGCCCGGAGCGGCACCACGCTCCTGGCCCGGCTGGTTCGTCTGCATCGCCAGGTGTACTGCAACTGGCAGTCTCACTTCTTCACCCGGGCGCCGTTCCTCACCGGTCTCGTCGAAAGCCCCGAAGTGGCCGAGTGGCTGGGGCGGCGCAACAATCGCTGGAACCGGGGCCGGGACCTCTCGCCCGTCGCCCTGCGCGCCGTCGCCGACTTCATCCTCGAGCGGGAGGCGGCCCGCGAGGGCAAGAGCATCGTCGGCGACAAGAGCCCGAGCAGCCGCCTCCACGGCGCCGCCGTGGAGCGATTGGCCGCCGTGTATCCGGACGCCAGGCTGATCTACATCGTGCGGGACGGCCGCGACACGCTTGTGTCCCAACGCCTGCAATCCTTTGTGGACGCCGTCGACGGTCTGAGTCGTGACGACCTACGCCTGCGTCAGGCGTTTGTGGGATCTCCGGATGATTTCCTGGGCGGCGCGCGCTCGATCTTCGTCGAGGCCGACCTTCGCCGCGGCGCCGAGCGCTGGGCGCGGAACGTGACCGAGACGGTGGCCGCGGGAAAGGAACGGTTCGGGGATCGTTTCGTCCATCTGCGCTTCGAGGATGTCCTGGCCGACCCTCTGCGGGCGATCATGGGAGTGTGGGCCTTCCTTGGAGCGGCCGAACCGGGCCGGGAGGAGGAGGAGGCTGTCCGGACCGAAATGGCCCGCAATCCGGATGCCGAGTGGCAGCAGCAACAGCTGGGCGAGGCGGCCTGGCGCATCCCTAAGGGCGGCTCCGGATCGTGGAGAGCGATGATGACGGCGCGAGATCTGGCCGTTGTCGACCAGGCGGCCGGCGCCACGCTGCGCGCCTGGGGATACCCGGAGAGCAGGGGACAGGGAACGGGGAATAGGGAACAGGGAACAGGGAACGGGGAACAGGGAACGGGGAACAGTGGACGGTGAACAGCGGACGGTGGCAAGATGGTCGCGTTCGGAGCGGGGCGTCGCAATTGATTACGCCTAGGAGCATCGCCTGGCTCGGCGGAACCTTGGCTGGCGGAGGGTTTGCTCGGTGACGACCGTCGCGCCGGAACCGCGCCGCTTCCGAGACGTTGTGCCCCTGCTCTTCTTGGCCCTGTTGGGAGTGGCGCTGCTGTTCTATTTCACGCGAAGCGGGCTCGCGATTCGGGGGGACTCGGTCCGCTACGTCATGGGCGCCGAGAATCTGATCGCCGGGAAGGGCTTTTCCCGGACCTCAGGGGGCGGCGAGCTCTATCCCGAGACCGGCTTCGCGCCGTTCCTATCCGTGGTCCTCGGCGGAATGGGGCTCCTGGGAGCAGACATGCTGGCCGGGGCCCGAATTCTCAATCTCCTCCTCTTCGGACTGAATATCGCTCTCGTGGGCGGCATGATCTATCGCTTCACCCGGTCGTGGGTTGCGGCTATTGTGGGGGGCCTTCTCTTCCTGTTCGCGCCCAACATCCTCGAATCGCACGGCTGGCTGATGACCGAGGCGCTGTTCGTCTTCTTGATGCTGCTATCCCTGGCCTGCCTGCTGCATTTCCTGGACACGGGCCGGACCGGCCTTCTGATCCTGGCCGGCTGCCTCGCGGGCGCGGCTTCGGTCACCCGGTACATCGGCCTGAGCCTGGCGCCAGCCGGCGCGCTGGCCGTCCTGTGGCTTGGGCGCGGGTCATGGCGGACGCGCCTCGCACAGGCGATCGCGTTCGCCGCGTTGGGCGTCGCCCCGTTCGTGGCCTGGATGCTGCGAAATCAAGCCCTCGGGGACGCCGGGCTGGCCAACCGCCAACTCATTTTCCACATGATTCGGCCGGATCTCGTGCGGTTCTACCTTTATGAGGCGGCCACGTGGGCCCTTCCCGAGCCCTTCATCGTGCCGCGCGCAATTCGGGCTGCCATGGCGGTGGCCCTCACCGGGTTTGGGCCGGTGTGGTATTTCCTTCGCGCCTGGAGGAACCGGAAAGCCCAGGTGAGCTCGCCCACCGGAGCCTTCAAGGCCCTGCCCTGGGTGTTCTTGCTCAACCTCGCTGCCTATGCCGTCGTGCTGGTGCTGAACTCGATCCTGCTTGATGCGGCCACGACCGAGCCGGCTGCCACCCGCTACCTGGTCCCGTTCTTCAGCATGCTGGTGGTCTTCGAGACATCCGTCTACGCCCACATGGTTCTGCGGACCGTCCGGCCAGACGCGTACCGTGCGCTAGCCGTGGCTCTGGGCGTTGTCCTGATCGCCCTGTATGCCCAGCGATCGGTCGCCGTGGCACAGGCCTCCACACTCCGCTTCGGGTTTACCGGAATCCGGGAGCAGTCGGCCCGTGCGGCCGACGACCTGCTTCGTCTGGCCGGCGACAGTCCGATCATCTCCAACAATCCGGAGATGGTCTATTACCTTGTCGATCGCCCGGCCTACTTCATTCCGATCCTTTATGACCCCTATCAACAGCAGACAAGGCCCGATTTCGAGGCTCAGCTGGAGCTGGCCACGGAGAGGATGAAGGACGGGAGTGTGCTCGTGATCTTTGGGGATCTCAAACCGTGGGAGGAAGAGGCGCTCGACCGGCTGGTCGTGGCGCCTCTCCGGACGTACGACGACATCGTGATTTACGGATACCCATCCTCGGATGGCGCAACCGGGTCGGGCGGCTAGGCGACCGCCGTGCCGGCGCGGTCCCCTTTCGGGGCAGGGCGCATCGAGGGGAACCGGCTGGCCGGCGCTCGACGGTCGGCGTCTTTGATGGCCCGCGTGGTTGTCTTGGCGCGCCGCGGGATGCTGAGTCCGCAAAAACTTGCCGTGGCGGCCCTGCTGGCGGCCTTCGTCGCCGTCTGCGTGGCCAGCCTCCCCTACCTGAGTCTGACGACCGACGAGCCCCGCCACTACCGGTACGGCAGAAGGATCCTCGACTCCGACGCGGGGCGTTTCGAAGACAGCCAGATGCCGGTCACGGCCCTCAACGCTTTCCCGGCCTGGGTGGGAGAGCGGCTCCCCGACGGGCCCATCGCCCGCGGGCTGCGCCATTTTCAGGTCGGCCGCTTGCCGACCATCCTTGTCGGCATTCTCCTGGCATACACGGTCTACGCGTGGGGACGGAACCTTTACGGTCCGGCGCCCGGTCTGCTGGCGCTGTTCCTGTACGTCATGGACCCGAACATCCTCGCTCACGCGCGGCTGATCACGACCGACCTCTTCGTGGCGGCCGGGACCGTGATCACGCTGTACCTCTTCTGGCGATTTGCGCGGCGAAGGTCCGTCGGCCGGGCGCTGGCCGCGGGGCTCGCGCTCGGTCTGGCCCAGGTGGCAAAGTACACCGCGATCGCCCTCTTCCCGTTGCTGATCTTGCTCATCCTGATCTACGACCTCCCCAGGCTGATCCGGATCGCCCGACGCGGCCGCCGGTCGAACCTTGGGCGCTATCTTGGCCGGAGCGCGATCCTGATCCTTCTGTTCCTGGCGTTGTCGCTGGCCGTGATCTACGTAGCCTTCCTCGGCGAGTACACCTTTCTACCGCTGCAGGATTATGCGTTCCGATCTCCCGTGCTCCAGGCCGTGCAAACCGCCTTGGCCGGGGCGGATTGGATTCGCGTCCCGGTTCCCGCTCCGTACCTGAAAGGACTCGACGGGGTGATGCACTGGGAGAGTTCAGGGATCGGTTATGCCCGCTTCTATCTGCTGGGGGAATTACGGCAGGGGGAACGGTTTCCGGGCTATTTCTTGATTGCGACTGTGCTGAAGACGCCCCCTGGGACACAGGTCATCTTTCTCCTCAGCCTCGTGGCGCTTGCGCGAACCTGGAATTGGAGGCGCTTCATCCGCGGGGAACAATTCCTGCTCGTCCCTCTTCTCATGTTTTCGCTCTACTTCAATCTTCTCTCCCGCGCCCAGATCGGGATCCGATATGTCCTCCTGACCTTGCCTCTGATCCACGTGATCGCCGGCCGGCTGGCCCAAGGTCTGCCCCGTTGGCCCAAGGGCAGGCGAATCGCCCTGTCTCTGGGCCTGGCCTCGATCGCCCTCTCGACGCTGTCGTATCACCCGGACTACCTGGCGTACTTCAACGAGATCGTGTGGGACCGGCGCCTCGCCTACCGCTACCTGGCGGACTCGAATCTGGACTGGGGCCAAAGCGATGTCTTCCTCCGGGAGTATCTTGACCGTCACCCCGAGGCGAGGCTCGAGCCGGAGGAGATCACAGAGGGCGAGGTGATCGTGAGGGTGAATAACCTCGTGGGAATTACCGAAGATCCCGGGCGTTACGCAATGCTGCGTGAAGAATGCGTCCCCATCGCCACGGTTGGCCACGCATATCTCCTCTATCGCATGCCGTGCGGGGAGGGGAAGGTGACCGAGGGTGACTGAGAAGCCCGGCCCGTTCCGGGGTGCATGGTGTCGCAATCGAGCAGACAACAGGCAGGGACCTGGCACGAGGGAGAAGCGGGTCGGCGGGGCGCGCCCAGATGCGTGAGGGAGCGATTCGGCGCGCGAAAACGCGCGAGCGGTCGAGATTCTGCTGCCTGCTACGAACCGGAGAGTTCGTCCGGCGCAACTATCTGGACAGGTTGTCCACGGCGAGGAGGATGCTGACGACTCCACTGACGGCGACCATGGCCACGATCGCTGAGCCGATGAGCCACCGCGTCGCCGGTGTTCGCGCGGTTTCGTATGCATTCCAGGCACCGAGAGCTGCAAGGACGGTAAGGATGGGCGAGACGTCGAGCAGGTACCGGGCGCTGACCGCGTACACGCAGAGGATGGGAAGGAAGGCCGCTAGGCCGGCCAGGAGAAGGACCACGACAAGCCCGTGGAAACCGGCCTGGTCTGGCGGCGCGGACGAAACCCCCTTCCCGGTCGCCCCGGCGCAATCTACCGAGGCGCATGTCAACCACCAGCATAAGTAGATTGCGAAGAGCAAGAAGGGTGTCGTGATCAGGAGGCCGGTGACGTGCTCGCCGTGAAACACGCCCGGGTGGGGGATCTGTATCGGCCCGACCGCGCGCGTCGCGAGCGCCGGTTCGATGAAGGGAAAGTGCCCTGACCAGGAGACCCGGGCCAACAGGTAGTTGTAGATGTTCGTCGGGATGTTCCCCACGTTGAATGCCGCCCGTAGGCCGGGCGACTGTGCGCCGCTACCTGCCAGCGCAAACCGCCAACCGGTTTCAAGCGGATTGGAGAATCTCACGAAGTTGTACAGTCCGATCAGACTCGTCGAGACCGCCATCGGAAAGGCGAGAGATGCCAGTGATTTCCACACCGACCTCGGGTGAGAATGGATAGGCCGTAGCCGAACGAGCCGCCATACGATGGCTCCTGCAAGGACGGCGATGGGAAGCGCGAGCACAACGCGTGAGCCGAAGGCCATGCTCCAGAGGATTCCTGCGAGAGTCAGTCGCCATGGGCTGTGGTCTCCTGAGGCAAGCGCCGGGAGGGCGAGGGCAAGTCCTCCAACAAGAAAGGCGGCCCCCGCGAGGATTGCCGCCTCGTATATCCGAGGCGCATCAAGGATCCATGGCAACGGGTAGGCGAGTCCGGCGAGGAGAAGAGGGGGGACGAGTAGCCAGCGAGGGAGCCGAAAGAAGTGCCGGTGCCAGAGGTCAACCAGGCAGACGATGAGGAGGGAGGCGAGGGCACAGGCAGCGACCAGGGCGATGGAGGCGTCTCCCAGTTTGCCAAACCCGCCGATCTTGAGTACTGCGAGGATGACGGCTGGGGCAGGCCCCCAATAGAGGTAGAACTTGCCATCGAAGTAGGAGGCATCCAACACGTAGCAACCAGACGTCGTGTCTTGCCCGCACTTGGGGATTCCGGCGCGCTCAGCGGGGTCGTAGGGATTGACCAGCCGAGCGAGCCGCGGATCCGGTGCC
>Ga0214471_10003217_pt1 | contig 12682 bp, 13 predicted proteins | sample RVTome_5_FD_207665 | JGI IMG/M metagenome (GOLD analysis project Ga0214471, IMG submission 207665) | Soil microbial communities from uranium-contaminated site in the Upper Colorado River Basin, Wyoming, United States - RVT142D155 | ecosystem: Environmental > Terrestrial > Soil > Contaminated >...
TTTACGAAAGGCCGTCAAAGACAAGGGCTGGGATGAGCTCGATCGTCTGTTTAAAGACGGGGAAGCGCTAGAACTCCAGCCATATGACGCCAATCGGGGCGGGTTGTTGATGCAATATGAGGGTGTCAGGGGCTTCTTACCAGTCAGCCAGTTGTCCGCCCAACACTACCCGCGGGTGGCCGGCGCCGACAAGGACGAAATCCTGCAAAAACTCAACAGCCTGATCAGCAAACCTCTCAAAGTGCGGATACTCGATATCGACCGCAAAGAAAACAAATTGATTTTTTCCGAGAAAGAAGCCATTCGGGAAGACATGAAAGAAACCATCGGCCAGTTATCGGTCGGTGACGAGGTCGAAGGCACAATTACCGGGGTTGTGGACTTCGGGGCGTTTGTTAACGTCGACGGTATCGAGGGGTTGATTCATATCTCCGAGATATCCTGGGACCGGGTGGAAGACCCCAATATGTACGTCAAGGTTGGCGACCAGGTCAAAGCTAAGATTATCGCTATCGATAAAGACCGGCTCAGCCTGTCGATTAAACAGTTGCAAGACGACCCCTGGATAAAAGAAGTCGACAAGTTTAAAAAGGGTATTGAGGTTGAAGGGGTAGTTACCCGCATAACACCGTTCGGGGCCTTTATCCAGATTAGTCCGGCGGTAGAGGCTTTGGTTCATGTTTCCGAGTTGGGCGAGGGCGAAGGGATAGACCCGGAGAAAGTCTTTAAGCTCAATGAGAAAAAGAAGTTCAAGATTCTGGATATCGATAAAGACGCGCGTAAGATTGCCCTAAGTCTTAAGCAATGACCCATCAATAAACACTCGGAGGACGTGGTCGAACCTCCGATAAGAGGAGATAACTATGTCTGAAACCGTCAAGATCAATAGCACCATCACCGTCGGCGAGCTGGCTGAACGCCTGGGCATCGAGGCTACCGAACTTATTACTAGCTTAGTTAAAAGCGGGGTTATGGCTACTCTCAACGACGTGATTGATTTTGAGACTGCGGCAGCTATGGTGTCGGAGCTCGGACTTGAGACAAAACTGGAACGTCAAACTGACGAAAAACCGCCGCTCAGCCAACGCCAGACTCGACAAGCCACTAATTTGCAACCCCGCCCGCCAGTCGTAGCCGTTATGGGGCATGTTGATCACGGTAAAACCACCCTGTTGGATGCTATCCGTAATACTGCTGAGGTCGAGGCCGAATCAGGCGGCATTACTCAGCATATTTCGGCTTATCAAGTAACGCATAATGGCCGGGTTATAACTTTTCTCGACACGCCAGGACACGAGGCCTTTGCCAGCTTACGCCAACATGGCGCCTACTTGACCGACTTAGTCCTGCTGGTTGTAGCGGCCGATGACGGCGTTAAGCCCCAAACCAAAGAAGCCATTAAATATGCCGTACAAGCCGGGGTGAAAATAATGGTAGCAATTAATAAAGTTGACAAATCAGCCGCGAATATCGATCGAGTCAAGCAGGAGTTGGCCGATACTAACCTAACACCTGAAGAATGGGGTGGTGATACCGTGACGGTGGAAGTCTCGGCCCTGAAGAAGGAGGGGTTAGGCAAGTTACTCGATATGGTTTTGCTGGTGACAGACGTGGAAGAGCTCACGGCCGATATCGATGGTCCGGCTGAGGGCCTGGTGATTGAAAGCCACATGGAGCGCGGCCGGGGGCCGGTGGTAACTGTCTTGGTGGAGCACGGTTTATTGCGGGCCGGCGATTTTATCCAGGCCGGGCAAACCTATGGCAAGGCCAGGACGGTTGAGGATTTTGAGGGTAATAAGCTCAGTACCGCTGGTTCTTCTACCCCAGCTACAGTTACCGGCTTAAAGGAACTACCAAACTTTGGCGTTACGTTTACTACTCACAACAGTGAAAAGCAGGCCAAAGCCGCGGCCTTAAAGTACACAGGCGGAGCACCGATTAAGTCGGTCGCATCCACCGGTAGCGAATTGTTAGCCCAGATTCACAAGGACCGTAGTAGCCAAGAACTGCCGATGTTGATCAAAGCCGACGTCAAAGGTTCAGGTATGTCGGTTATTGAAAGCGTAATGAGCCTCGGGTCCGAAGAAGTATCCCCCAGAGTAGTTGGATCGGGCGTCGGCTCGATCAAGGAAAGCGATATAAGTATGGCCTCGGCTAGTCACGCGATTATTTACGGTTTTAATGTAGATCTGCCAGCTAACCTTAAACGACTGGCCATGAAAGAGGGGGTAGAGATTCGAATTTACAAAGTTATATATGAACTAATCGACAACGTAAAAGCCGAACTTGAGTCTATGCTCTTACCAAAGGTAGTGGAAGATAACATCGGCAGACTCATTATTAAAGGTGTTTTTAATACAACAAAAAATGAAGTTATTTGTGGTGGCGAGGTCACCAAAGGTGAGGCCAGAACAAATACCACCGCTAAGATTTTTCGAGACGAAGAGCTGATTGGTGAAGCTGAGGTCGAGAGCGTTAAAAAAGGACCAGACGAAGTTAATTCAGTAGGCGTTAACGAACTCTGCGGATTGAAATTGAAAACCACAACGAAGGTCGCACTCAAAGAAGGTGACAGGATTGAATTCTTTACGCGGGAAACTGTAAAACGTAAGCTATAAACAGGCGATGATTAAACTAGACCACAAATTGTTAGCGCAGTTAGGCCTTGGCCAATTATCGACTGAAACCAAAGACAGTTTATTAAAGCATCTCTACGATAAGCTGGAACTAAACGTAGGCACGGTGATTGCTAGCCAACTCAGCGAGCAACAGCTTAGTCAGTTCGAGGCCTTGATAGACGACCATAAACAGGCCGAAGCGCTCGAATGGTTGCAAGCAAATTATCCGGACTACAAGCAGGTCGTCGAGCAGCAGCTCGAACTGCTTAAAAAAGAGCTAAAAGCCAGCGCCAAACAGATAATCGAGTCAGAAAAATCACTTTAAATAGCCCGAAATAAATTCTTTGGCGGTCATTGTTCGACGGCCAGCCGGCCTAAGTTTATTTATCATCAGAGAACCATTACCGCAACAAATATGAAGTTGTCGGTTTGAACTGATTATGTACTCACCGGGAGGACCATTTAAAGCCCCAATAGTTGCCGATTCTATTGTGATCCTTACATCACGAATCATCGTTTGACTACCTGGCCACCCTAAAAATGCCCGAATTTGCCGCTCGATCAACTCGGCTGACTTAGCCCAGTCAATCAGGCCGTCGTTCTTCTTGAGAAACTTCGTATAGGTAGCCCTTGATTCATCTTGAGGCTTGGCTAACAGGCTACCGTCTAATAGTTTTTCCAGATCATTCACTAAGAGACGTGAACCGACAGCACCGAGGCGTTGGTATAAGGTCGGTCGATCGTCCGCCTTGTTTATTTTTACAACATGTTGAGAATATATTGGGCCAGCGTCCATTTTAGCGGTAAGTTTAATCAAAGACACAGCCGTTTCTTTGTCGCCGTGGAGCAAAGCGGATTCGATTGGTGAAGGACCTCGATACTCAGGCAGTTTAGAAGGGTGCAAATTGACGATACCCCGATCAAATACGTCTAAGACAGCACTGGGCAGGATTTGGCCATAAGCCACCAGCACTCCTAGTAACGGATTCAGTGGCTTTAAGGTTTGCTCAAAACCCTCGAGCTTGGCCGGCTGAAGGATCTTTATTCGGTGTCGTAGGGCGACTAGCTTAACTGGCCCAATGCTGGTTGTGCCGCCACGGCCGGCGGGCGAATCTGGTTTAGTAACGACTGCAGCTATCTGATAACCGGCCTTAACTAAGGCCTTAAGTGATTGAGCGCTGAAGGCCTCAGTCCCAAAGAATATGAGATTGTTTCTTGATTTTTGATCCATCTAACTTTTCCAATTTTCCTTCGTCATTCATTTGATAAAAGTTGTCGAATTGATCTTTTAAGTGATCCACGAACAAAACTCCATTCGTATGGTCAATTTCGTGCTGTAGTACCCGAGCCAGAAATCCATTTGCAGTCATCCTTAGCTCTGTTCCGTCGATATCTTGAGCCCAGATCTTAACCCGTTCGCGGCGCTTGACTAGGCCATAGATATCGGGAACGCTCAAGCAACCCTCGAAGTCTTCAACCAGCTCTCCCTCGAGACGAATTATTTTCGGGTTGATCAAAGTAATAAATTCTTCGTTTTCCTTGTGTTCAGCATCGTCTCTTATAACAACTATGCGCTTCAGCCGGTTTATCTGGACGGCGGCTAAAGCCACGCCTAATTCGTGTTTACGGTGTTTTTCCCAGTCAAGCGTAACCGCTATCATGTCAGTACAAAGCCGGCCAAGTTCGGCGCCAAATGACCTGACCCTAGTCGAACGGTGTCTTAGGTTAGGATGGGGCAGGGTGATGATGTTTGCTCTATCCATCTGCAAAGAAGTATAGCCTAATAGAGTAAGTTGGTGGGGTCGATATCAATTTGCCAGCCAGCTTGTCGGTACTCACGGGCGATTGGTAACAGTTTTGAGCGGCTGGTGGACTTAACTACTACAATCCAGCGGTAACGACGCCCCCGGCGTTCATAAAACGCCGGAGCCGGGCCGATAACTTCGAGCTTGTGGCGCTTATTGATTTCGGCCTTGGCCAGCGTCGCGGCGGCGATGGCTTTGTCACGGGAAACGTATGAGCATATCAACGCCAGCAAGTAACGGTGTGGCGGATAGCGATACAGTTGTCGTATTTTAATTTCCTCCTGATAGAAGCCCTGATAGTCCCGATTGGCCGCGAAACGAATGGCATAATGATCGGGATGGTAGGTCTGAATCACTACCCGGCCATGGCCAAGGCGCGCCGATCGGCCGACGACTTGATATAACAGCTGAAACGACCTCTCAGCTGCGCTGAAATCAGGCAGATAAAGTTCGCTGTCAGCTGAGACCACGCCGACCAGATCGAGTTTCGGCAAATCCAGACCTTTGGCAACAGTTTGGGTGCCAATAATAATATCAATTTGTCCGTCGTGGGCTGAACCATACAAATCCAATAGCCGTTCTCCTTCTATGTTGTCACTGTCAAATCGCTTGATTACGGCTTGGGGGAAGATCTTATTTAGTTCAGATTCGATCTTCTTTGTACCGACGCCCCGATAAACTACATCGCTATGGCCGCAATCCGGGCAAGTTTGGGGTATTGGCTGTTTGTAACCACTTTGATGACAGACCAATTTATTGAGGTCGTGATGCAGAGCCAATGCAGTGCCGCAATCCGGGCATAACGGTGACCAGCCGCAATTATTGCAAAGTGCAATCGAAGCTGTACCCCGACGGTTTAGATAAATAAGTGATTGCCGGTTTGCGCGAAGGCTGGTTTCTAGTTCCTTTAATAGTTGATCCGAGAGGTGGTGGTTTTTAATAAAAGATTGTTTCTGGGCCTGATCAATTATCGTTACCGCTCGGACATTATTCTTGTGCGGCGGCATCGGTATTATGGTGTTACCCAGCGTCTTGGCAATGTAGTAGTCAGTGATTCTAGGCGTAGCTGACCCCAAAATTAGTTTGGCTTGGTGCTGGGCCGCCAGTTGCCGGGCGACGATCTGGCTTTCATACCGAGGAGAGGAGTCTTGCTTGTAAGAGGACTCGTGCTCTTCATCAATAATTACAACACCGAGATTTTTGAGGGGTGAAAAAAGGGCTGAGCGCGGGCCTACAACTACTGATGGCTTATCCTGTTGTAGTATCTGCAACCAAATTTCCTTTCTTCGAGCTTCGGTTAAGGCAGAATGAGTGATAAATATGTGTTCGGATAGATCATTGAGATCGCTGACGGCCTGCGTCAGCAAGCTGATTTCCGGCACCAAAAAAAGAACCGATTTTCCATCTGCCAAACAATTTTTAATCAGTTCTCGGTAGATAAGAGTTTTACCCGACCCGGTATCTCCGTGCAAAATAAAATTACGTTGCTCTGATTCAACGATTAATTTGACGACATCTCGTTGGCGAGCGGACAGATCCAGTGTTTTCATCAGCCGACCATGGCTGAGTTTTAAGTTGCCGGATTTTCTCGGCCGGCCCTGGCTGGTCAATGTTTTTGGCAGGAGTAAATTAAGAATCAAGGGTAAGGGGGTTATGTAGTAGTCTGACATCCACTCCAGAGTTTTAAGCAGTTCTTCAGGGATTAGTCGGTCATTAATTAGTCTAGCCTCCTTGGTTTTAAAGCTGGGCTGGCTCAGGTTGCTTTTAACAACCACTCCGTTTGATCGGTTTTTACCAAGAGGCACATCCACGATCGCGCCTCGTTTGAGTTGGCTGTTTGAGGCATAAGTTAGAGCCGTTTTGTCGCCGCTGACTCGATTGGGGACTACCTCCGCATAAAACATGTATCGATTATACCTCTGGACATTGCTAAACTAGAGTTTATGTATTTTAAGAGTCGGTCAGAAGCCGGCCGTAAATTAGCGGCAAAACTGAAATCTTATAAAGATCAAAATGTCTTCATTCTAGCTCTCAGCGATGGTGGCGTAGAAGTTGGCGAAGAAATTGCCAGGTCGCTTAATTGTCCGCTAACAATCTTACTGACCAGCGACATCAATTTACCGGGTGAAAATTCCGTTTTAGGGACGATTGACCAAACCGGCGGTTTTACTTACAACAGCATGTTCTCAGTCGGACAACTGGAAGAGTATTTGCAAGAGTTTCATAACTATCTCGAAGCTGAAAAATTAGTTAAACTGTCCAATTTGAATAAAGTGCTTGGCCAGTATGGTGAAATTGAAAGACATAACTTTTCCAACAAAATCGTCATCTTGGTAACCGATGGTGCTATAAACGGAGCTTCATTTGACGTCGCCTATAATTATTTGAAGCCTATTCGGTTGGATAGGCTGATTGCCGCTACGCCAATTGTGTCGATTGACGCTGTTGATAGGATGCATATCATCATGGATGAAATCGTGGTGCTCGGGGTGACCGAGAATTACCTTGAGACCAACCATTACTATGAAAATAACGCTAAGCTAAGCACCCAGGGACTTATGGCCAAGCTGTCGGACCTGAGGTCACTAAATAGGGTTGCAGAGAACAACGGCCGAAAGTATACTTAGTGTTGTTACTAAAACAATAAGAGGCAAATCCGGGTGTTAGATATTCTTATAACTTCTAGAGTCAGACGAAAGATCCTCATCGTATACGCTAAGTATCCCGATTTTAAGACCCACGTGAGGGGTCTAGCCAAATTGATAAAAGAAGACCCAGGTAATATTCAACGAGAGCTTCGTAAACTCGAAAAGGTTGGCTTTTTATTGACGGAGAAACAAAGTAACACCAAGATATACTTCACTAATAAGCACTATCCCTTGTTTAAAGAACTGCAAACCATCGTCCTGAAATCTCAAAATATGAAAAAACAGGCAAACCGAACCCCGCATCAGATTTGATATGGCGGCCACAGAGGCGGACGAGATACTGCGGAATATCCTTGAGCGTAGGGGCGTCAAGGGGGATAAGCAGCAGCAAAACTTTCTATATCCAGATTACCCCGCGACGCTACATGATCCGTTACTACTACCCGATATGGAACCGGCGGTTGAAAGAATAGTCCAGGCCATTAGCGACGGCGATAGGATATTGGTTTATGGCGATTACGACATTGACGGTTTGGCGGCTACAACTCTGCTCGTCAGCACCCTTGAAGGTATCGGCGCTGATGTAACCGCTTTTATTCCCGATCGGTTTGAAGACGGATACGGTTTAAACCAGGCGACCCTTCAGGCCGTGCTCGAAGCACATGCCCCGCGACTGATCATCACAGTCGATACGGGCTCAACCGCCGTGGCCGAAATTGACTGGCTAAATCAAGCTGGTATCGACGTCATTGTCACCGACCACCATGAAGTTTTAAAACAACTGCCGAACGCTCTGGCCGTAATTAATCCAAAGAGAAAGGATTCCCACTATCCTTTTAGGGGGTTGGCTGGTACGGGTGTGGCTTTTAAACTTGTCCAGGGGCTGCAACAAAGAACAAAACTAATTACGCCCGGACAGGAAAAATGGTTGTTGGATTTGGTAGCCCTGGGCACTGTTTGCGATGTCGTACCGCTAGTTGACGAAAACAGAACGCTGGTTTACTGGGGGTTGAAGGTTCTTGCCAAAACCCGCCGAGCGGGGCTTAGGGCACTGGCCGATATAACAGATCAAGACTTGAGCCAAGTTTCTGCCTCAACCCTGGGATTTATTTTTGGCCCCCGCCTTAATGCCGCCGGCCGTCTGGAAAACGCTGATTTAAGCCTGAAACTACTTCTTAGTAATGATATTAAAAGCTGTCTGGCCATGGCGGTCAAATTGAACCGACTGAACACCGCAAGACGCGACCAACAAACTAAAGTTGAGGCAGAGGCCAATAAAGTGATTGAGCAAATGTCTAACCACGCCGTTATCGTAGTCGGTCATAAAGATTGGCCGCAGGGCGTAATCGGTATCGTAGCGAGTAAATTAATGGAGAAGTACCGTAAACCGGTCTTTATCATGCAGTTTTTAGACGGACAGGCCAAGGGCTCGGCTCGTAGCTTCGGCGATTACAACCTGGCTGATGCGATTAAATACTGCCGTCCGCTGCTAATCAGCGGCGGCGGGCACAGCGCGGCGGCAGGGTTTACAGTTGCGCTGGAAAATGTCGACGACCTGCGGCGTAAACTCAATCAGCATTATCGGGCGCAAAAACTGACCAACCAGGATCGATATTTAGAACCGGAGATAGAGCAGCGGTTTACCAAGTTCTCCAGCCTGACCGCCGATTTGGCCGCTAAACTCGAGCTATTGGCGCCATTTGGCCCGGGTAATTGGGAGCCGAACTTTGAGCTAAGCACATTGACCATCAGGCAGGTGAAGCCGGTTGGCCGGGAGGCCAAACACCTTAAGCTACGAGTTGAAGACGTTCACGGCCACGAGCTCGAGGCAATTAGCTTTAATGAACAAAATATCTATCGGGTTGGCGATCGGATATCGGTTATCGCTAAGCTTCGCTTAAACAACTATAGCGGCCGCTCGCGCCCGGAGTTAGTTGTAGAAAGAATAACTACTAAGGTCAACTTGCATAACCCGCCTCTGTTGTAGTAGAGTAGGCCAAGTTATGTTACAGGTTACAAGAAAAGACAGCAAAGAGGCGCTAGAAAACATGATTCGACGCTTCACCCGAAAAGTCCAACAGTCTGGTGTGTTGGCTAAAGCGCGGGCGGATTCGACGTTTGAAAAACCGATCAGCAAACCCGAACGACGAAAAAAAGCCATTATCCGCAAGGAACGCCGGGCTGATAAGATACGCCGCGCCCGCCTCGGGCGCCGGGCATGATTGATCAGATTGACGCTGATTTAAAGCAAGCCATGCTCAGTCGGGACGAGCTTAAAGTGTCGGTTTTACGCGGCCTAAAAAATGCTCTGGCCAACGAAAAGATTAAAACTCGGCAACCGCTCAGTCCGGAGCAGGAGATTACTGTTTTAAAAAGGGAAGCTAAACAACGTGACGAAGCCGCGGCCGGATTCACCGCCGGCGGAGCCAAAGACCGCGCCGAGAAAGAGCGCCTAGAGAAGACCATAATCGAAAACTACTTACCGCAAATGATCGATGACGAGGATCTTGATGATCTAATCGAACAGGCAATCAATCGTTTTGGCCAGGAGGCGAAGCAGACTGGGGCGATAATCGGCTATGTTATGAGCCAGAGCGGTGGGCGCGTTGACGGGGCAAAAGTCGCCGCTTTAGTTAAGCAGCGGCTAGCAGCATGATAATTGTACTAATTGGCCCGCCCGGGGCCGGCAAAAGCAGTCAAAGCGAACTTCTTAGGCAACGCGAGCATGTCAACTGGCTATACGTCGGTAAACTTCTGCGCTCACAAAACGATAAAGGCCTCGACGACATTATAAATAGCGGTCAACTCGTACCCGATAACATCGTCAACCGACTAGTCGCCAGTTACATCAAGGGCATCCCAGCCAAACAGCTGGTCGTGATCGATGGCTTTCCCCGTCATTTGCCACAAGCTGAATGGTTAGTAGATTTTAGCCGCCAAAGCCAGCTGCCTATAAGCGGTGTGATTTATTTAATGGTACCGGCAGAAGTTACCAAACAACGTCTGGGTCTGCGTCAGCGAGAAGACGACACACCCGGCGTGATCGACGAACGATTAAAAGAATATGAGAGAGACATGGCACCGGTCGTTAGCTATTTTGAGAGCCGTGGTGTACCGGTGCATCCGGTAGACGGCAACCGGCCGATAGAAGTAGTCTTCAAAGATATTGATCGGATTCTAAACGATGTACACGCGACCCAAATCTGATTCAGAAATTGACAGTATGCGGGAGGGCGGACGGATGCTGGTTACGGTTCTAGAGCTGTTGAAACGATCGACAACAGCCGGTGTCAGTGCTAAAGAACTGGCAAGCGTTGCTAGAAACGAACTGGCGGCGCTCGGGGGCGAACCGGCTTTTTTAGGGTTTGAGAGTTACCCTGATGTAATTTGCATCTCCATAAATGAAGAAGTTCAGCATTCGATTCCGACGGGGCGGGTATTGAATCCGGGCGACATCGTAAACTTTGATTTTGGCGTTAAGTACCGTGGCTTAATCACTGATGCCGGCCGGATGGTTGGTGTTGGGCCAATCAGCGAGGCTGCCCGCCGCTTAGTCAGCGGAACCGAAGAAGCCCTAGCCTCGGCCATAAAAAATATCAAAGCCGGCGTCGAGATTAATGTTCTGTCGGGTGCAATCGAGAGCGTGCTGTTACGGCATAAGCTTGGTATTGTGCGCGAGCTTGTCGGCCACGGAGTCGGCCACCAGCTGCATGAGGAACCGGAGATACCAAACTACCAAACCCACGCCCAAACCCCCAAACTTTCAGCCGGGATGACCATTGCCATCGAACCGATTGCTACGCTGGGCGGCGAGGAAATCGTGACTGACGATGACGGCTGGACCCTGGTTACTAAAGATGGTAGTTGGGCGGCTCAGACGGAAAATACCGTCCTGGTTACTGAAACTGGTTCAGAAATACTAACGACTTTGTAAGATAGCTTGCCACTAGATAAGAACAAGCGATATACTCGTTGGCATGCAGAACAGTTACTTCGTCGGCCTAGACATAGGCTCTACTGCCGTTCGTTGCATAATCGGCCAGCTCAATGAGCAGGACGTGGCGCCGACCGTCATCGGTACCGGTGTTTCCCCTAATTTAGGGGTTAGGAAAGGCTCTATCGTTAACATCCAAGACACGGTTAACGCGATCGATGCCGCGATTGAACAAGCCGAAAGAATGTCTGGTTATGAAGTCAGGGGTGCCACCATCAATGTCAACGGCTCGCACATTGTTGGCATGAACTCAAAAGGCGTGGTAGCTATCAGCTCGAGTACGCGCGAGATCGGCCAGGATGATATCAGTCGAGTGGAAGAAGCGGCGACAGTCGTCCAATTACCAGCTAATCGAGAGATAATTCAAGTTTTTGCCCGAGACTACCGGCTTGACGGTCAGGAACATATCAAAGACCCGATCGGCATGACGGGCGTCAGGCTCGAAGTCGACGCCCACGTAGTCACGGCTGCCACGCCATCTTTGCGTAATTTAGAAAAAGCCATGAATGGAGCCGGCACCCAAGTTCATTTTCGCTTACTAGGGGGATTAGCCGCGGCGGAGGCAGTCATTAACCGCGAGCAGCGAGAAAACGGCGTAGTAGTAGTTGACTACGGCGCGACGACTACCAACTTGGCGGTATTTGAAGAAGGCGACGTCCAGCACGTCGCTGTGATTCCGGTTGGTAGCCATAACTTAACGAACGATTTGGCAATCGGCCTGCGCACGGAGCTTGAAGTAGCGGAAGAAGTCAAGCTGGCTCATGCCGGCCGCGGTCTGCGGGACAAAAGCCGTACCGTCACGGTGGAATTAGGCGATGACGAGTTTACGTTTAAACGGAGCGACGTTGAGCATATCGTCGCGGCTCGTCTGGAAGAAACCTTTAACCTCGTCGATAAAGAATTAGATAAAATAAATCGCTCCGGCCGCTTGCCTGGCGGCGTGGTGCTGGTGGGCGGCGGCGCCAAACTTGAAGGACTGGATGAATACGTGCGAGATTTGTTGAAGCTGCCGGCGAGGATATCCAAACCACAGGGCTTTGCTGGCTTGATTGACAACATTGATTCGCCGGAATTCGCGACCGCCATCGGACTGATGCTGTACGACATGCATGCCAGCTTGGGTGAAGACTTTAACGCCGGCAGAGGAACCGGTCTGCGGCTGAACTTAAGCGGCCTCGGCCGGGGTCTTATGGGCTGGCTGCGACGGCTGAAACCATAGCCTGAATAAAAATTAGTTTCCTCTGAACAACTTAATTGCCACGCTTGAACAAGCAAGGTATACTCTACCTATTACAAGAGGGAGAATGCTTGATGGCAGAGGTTAAGCCGGCGGTTGAAACGTTTGCGAAAATAGTCGTTTTGGGCATTGGCGGAGCTGGCGGAGCAGCCTTAAACCGGATGATTGACGAAGGCGTCAGAAGTGTCGATTTTGTGGCCATAAATACCGATGCCCAGGCGCTTCACAATAACAAAGCTCAACACAAAATCCACATCGGCCGGGACACGACGAGAGGCTTAGGTGCTGGCGCTGACCCGATCGTCGGCCAGAAGGCCGCGGAAGAATCCAAGGACGATATCAAAGCCGCGATTGAAGGTGCCGACATGGTGTTTATTACA
>Ga0214471_10003218_pt1 | contig 12681 bp, 12 predicted proteins | sample RVTome_5_FD_207665 | JGI IMG/M metagenome (GOLD analysis project Ga0214471, IMG submission 207665) | Soil microbial communities from uranium-contaminated site in the Upper Colorado River Basin, Wyoming, United States - RVT142D155 | ecosystem: Environmental > Terrestrial > Soil > Contaminated >...
GCGAGCACGACGCCGGCTGCCTGCATCGAGGCGAACGGGTAGGTGAGGGCCATCCGGTCAGGCCCGACCCGGGCCTCCAGCCAGCCCGACTCGGACCCGAGGAACGATGGCTGCACACACGCCACGACGCCGAGGCGCGCCATCCTGGCAACATCCTCGCGTGTGATGACAGAGGCATGCTCCAGCCGCACCCGGCCCTGGGGTGCGCCGACGCGCTCGAACAGGTCGATCACCTCGGAGCAGGCGAGGTCGCCGATGGCATGGATGGCGACGGCGCCGCCGGCGGCCAGGCAGGCCCGCGTCAAGTCCTCGTCGCGGCCGCCGAGGCGGAGCGTGCCACGGTTGGTCGGCTCGTCGGCGAACGGCTCGTGCATCGCCGCGGTGTGGCCGCCGAGGCCGCCGTCGGCGAATCGTTTGAGGCCCGCCCAGCGCACCAGCGGACCGGCGCCGGTGAGGAGGCGCCGCCCGTAGCTCAGCTCGGCCTCGTCGTCTGCGATGGTGAAGCCGTGGATCCGCAGCGGCACCCGTCCGGCGATGGAGGCCAGCAACTCCACCTCGTCTCCGAGCGATGCCCACGGCCCGTCGCCGGTGCGGACCATGGCCCCGATCGACGTGAGCCCCAGCGAGGTGAGGCCGCCGAGGGCGGCGAGCACGTCGTCCTCGGCTACCTGTGCCGTGCCGGCGAGCGCCCTGGAGGCGATCTCGATAGCGGTCTCCCGCAGCACCCCCGTCGGCACCCCGGCCTCACCGCGATCGATGATGCCCCCCTCTGGATCGGGGGTGGCGGTGTCGATGCCGGCCAGCGCCAGCGCCGCCGAGTTGGCGACCGCGATATGGCCGCACACCCTGTGCACGAGGACCGGGCGATCGGCGACGGCAGCGTCGAGGTCCTCGCGGGTAGGGAGCCTGCGGTCGGCAAGGGCCTCGTCGTCGAGGCGCATCGCCACAACCGGGCCCGGTGAACGGGCGGCGGCGCCGCGAAGCCGATCGGCCACCTCGGCGAGGCTTCGGGCCGTCTTGAGGTTGGCGCCGCCGAGCAGGGCGGTGTAGGGCACCGGATGCAGATGGGCATCGCGCAGGCCCGCCATCAGTGTGGCTCCGTCGTAGCTCACGACCTCGCCGGCCGCGCCGACGAGGTCGTGGTGTGTGCCGACGGCGGTCACATCGGCGCCGTCGACGAGGATGGCGTTGGCGCCCTCTGCCGCCCCCGCCACCCTGTCAGCCACGAGCAGGCGGCCGCCCATCACCCGTGCCCGTCGCGCCGGCGCAGCCGCTCTGGGAGGCGGTCGAACACGATCGCTCGCAGCGGCTCGTGGAGTTGTGGGGCGGCGGCGACGACGAGCGGCAACCACGGCGTGGCGGGTCGTCCCCACGGGTCGGTCACGACCCCACCCGCCTCGCGCACGAGCAGGATCCCGGCCGCCGAGTCCCACGGGGCAAGACCAAGCTCCCAGAATCCCTCGTACCGCCCGGCCGCGACCCACGCCAGGTCGAGCGCCGCCGACCCGAAGCGGCGGATGCCGTTCACCTGCTCGAGGACGCCGGTGAGCACCGCGGTGTACTCGGCGGCGTAACGGTCGTGGTCGTAGGGAAACCCGGTGGCCACGATCGCACCGCGTAGGTCCTCCGCTCCGGAGACGGTCAGAGGCTCGCCGCCGAGGGCGGCACCTTCACCGGCGGCGGCGGAGAACTCCTCGCCACGAACCGTGTCGACGATCGCGGCCGCCAGCGGGGTGTCGCCGTCGTAGAGCGCAACCGAGACGCCGATCTGTGGGATGCCGTGGAGGAAGTTCACCGTACCGTCGAGCGGGTCGACGATCCAGTGCCGGCCGGAACCGTCCGCGCCGTCCTCGCCGCCGCCGCCCTCCTCGGCGACGATGGCATCACCTGGGCGATTGCGCCGCAACACGGCGACAATGGCCTCCTCGGACTCACGGTCTGCCACCGTGACCGGGTTGTTGGTGCCCTTCATATCCCCGGAGCGGATCCGGCCGAACAAGTCGTGCACGATCTGGGCCCCGATGCGGGCGGCGGCAACGGCGAGGGCACGGTCGTCCATGGAGCGTCAACCTTAGGAGCGGCGAGGTCGGGGGCCGCGGTGCCCGACGGGCGACTTACCGCCCCCTCACCCTAACGTGGTCGCCGTTCATGGGTCCCTACCTCGCCGCCGTAGCCAGTGCCGTTCTCATGTGGGCGGCGTACCCGCCGCTCGACCTCGGGCTCCTCGGGTTCGTGGCGCCGGCTCCTCTCCTGCTGGCGTTACGGAGGGTCGATCGCGGCGTGCATGCCTTGGCCCTGGGGTTCGTGTACGGCTTCACGTTCTTCGGGCTGCTCCTGCATTACGTGCGCTACGTCGGGATGGTCGCGTGGATTCCCCTGGTGGTGTGGCTGGCGGCGTCGGCGGCCGGGTACGGGCTTCTCGTCTGGAGCTTCCGGCTGTGGCCGGCACCTCGATGGTGGCTCGTGATCGTCGGCGGTTGGGGGCTGTGGGAGGCGTTGCGGGTCCACTTCCCGTTCGGGGGATTCCCGTGGGGTGTGCTCGGCTATGGGGTGGGTGGCAACCCCGGCTTCCTCGGCGCCACACAGTGGATCGGCCCCACCGGATGGTCGATCCTGGGGATCGGGGTTGCCGCCGGGGTCGTTCTCGTCGTCGAGGACCGCGCCCATTGGAGGCTCCTGGTCGACCCTGCCGTCGTTTCGCTGCTGCTGGCACTTGGCGGGGCACTCTTCGCCCCACGGGCCGACGGCGACGAGCTGCGGGTGGCCATCATCCAGGGCAACACGCCCTGCCCGCAGACCCACTGCGACAACGAAGCCAGACGCATATACGAGTCCCACCTGGCGCTCACCCAGTCGCTGGTGCCGGGCAGCGCGTCGCTGGTCGTGTGGCCGGAGAATGCCGCGACATCGCCCTACGACCCCACCACCAACGCCGAGGTGGAGACCGCCATCTCGATCGAGGCCCAACGGCTCGGGGCCTACTTCATCGTCAGCGCCACCAGGTCGATCAGCGAGACGGAATTCGCCAACGTCAATCTCGCCTACGACCCGGGGGGCCGGCGCATCGGCGAGTACCTGAAGCGCCATCCGGTGCCGTTCGGGGAGTTCGTTCCTCTCCGCGGCCTGCTCGACTTCATCCCCCAGCTCGATCGGGTTCCTCGCGACATGGTTCGGGGCGACGGCCCGGTGGTGTTCGACATCCCGGCGGGCGTCATCGGGTCGGTCATCTCCTTCGAGGGTGGGTTCACCCGGCTGATCCGCTCCGAGGTGAGCGCCGGGGCCGAGTTGATGGTGGTCACCACCAACGAGAGCACATGGGTCGACAGCGAGGCGTCGGATCAGTTCATCGACATCACCCGCGTCAACGCAGCCGCCATCGGCCAGGACCTCGTACATGCGGCCATCTCGGGGCGTTCGGCGATCATCTCGGCGACCGGCGAGATCACCGCGGTGACCGACCTCCTGGCAACCGACATCCTGATCGGGACCGTCCGTTTCCGGACTGCAGGCCCGACGCTCTTCGCCCGTCTCGGCGACTGGGTCGTGCTGGTGGCGTTGGCGGCATCGGTGGCGGCGCTCGCCGTCCCCGGAGAGGGGCGCCCCGGACCAAGATGAGTAGCGAGTAGCGAGTAGCGAGTAGTCAGACACGGATCGATACCCGGCTCAACCCTGTGCGGCCCTCCTTCACGGACACCATGCAGGTTCACCACGCGCCGTACCAGGCCGCACACTCGGCTTGGATTTCAACCGAGCGAACCTCATACCGCCGTCACCAGGCACCGATCATCCTCGACGCCCGCCGCGGTCGGAGGTTCGCTCGCTTTTACTCGTACGCGTTGAGGGCGGCGTCGAGCAGGTCGATTCCCTGGTCGATCTCGTCCTCGGTAGCGTTGAGCGGGGGGACGAACCGGATCACGTTGGCTTCGGGACCGCACGCCAGGATGAACATGCCGTGCTCGAGAGCGTGCGCCCGCACGAAGCTCAGCGCCTCGGGATTGGCCGATCCGTCCTCGTGTGCCAACTCGATGCCGATCATGAGTCCCAGGCCGCGCACGTCGCCGATCGTCGGATGGGCCTCGGCCATCTCGCCGAACCGGTTGAACGAGTGGTCGGACAGCTTGGCGACGCCAGGGATGACGTCGGCCAACGCCTCGATGGTGGCCCATGCCGCGGCACAGGCCACCGGGTTGCCGCCGAACGTCGTGCCGTGCGAGCCCGGATGCCACTGCGCCATTCGCTCCCGGGAGGCGCCGATGGCCGACAGGGGGAAGCCGTTGGCGATGGCCTTGCCGAGTATGAGCACGTCGGGTCGGAGCTCGAGGATCGTGGACGCGAGCCAGTCGCCGGTGCGACCGAAGCCGGTCTGGACCTCGTCGACGAGGACGAGGATGCCGTACTCGCCGGCGATGTGCTGCACCTCTGCGAGGAAGTGCGGCGTCGCCGGGTAGTAGCCGCCCTCGCCCTGGACCGGCTCGATCAGGAACGCCGCCAACTCGTCACCTGTCACCTCGTGCTTCAGCTTGCGGTGCAGTTCGTCGACGGCCAGGGCGTCGGCATCCTCCTGCGACATCGACCACGCGAACGGGTGAGGGAACGGCGTCACGAACACGGATGGGACCAGCGGGTGGTATCCCTGGCGGTACTTGGCCTTCGACGTCGTATATGTGACCGAGCCCATCGTGCGGCCGTGGAAGCCGCCCCGGAACACCATGACCCCCTGGCGCCCGGTGGTCTTACGGGCCAGCTTCACCGCCGCCTCGACCGCCTCGGCGCCCGAGTTCATGAAGACGAACTGGTCGATGCCCGCAGGAGTGACCTCGGCGAGGCGCTCGGCCGCCAGCAGCTTGCTCTCGAACTTGTAGGAGCCGCCGGCGTGCCACAGGCGGTCGATCTGGTCGAGAACCGCCGCCTTCACGTGCGGATGCTGGTGCCCCAGGTTGGTGACGGAGATGCCGGTGGCGAAGTCGAGGTACCGCTTGCCTGTGGCATCCACCACCCACGATCCCTGGCCGGACACGATCTCGATGTCGCTGTCGTATGCGATCACCGGTGCCAGCACCTCGGAGAAACGGTGTGAGAAGTCGGTCATCGGCGATACCTCCTCGGATGGGAAAAGGGAAAACGAATGGAATCGAGGGGTGGGCGCGCGCCGCTACGGAACGGCGAAGAGGTGTCGTCGTCGCTGCCGCGGGGTGACCTGCATCCCCTCATTGTGCCACCTGGGGCGCCACGCGTCACGGCCCGGCCTCGTGGGGCCTGCCCGCGGCGTCAGAATCGCGGCGGCCGGCGCTCCACGAAGGCGGTGACGGCCTCGGCGAGGTCGTCGGAGTGCAGGAATGCGGTGTTCCATACGGCGACCCGGTCGAGCCCTTGCTCGACGTGGCTGTGGGTGGCCGCCACCAATGCCGCCTTGACCCCTTGGACCGTGATCGGGGAGTTGGCGGCGATCTGGAGCGCCAGGTCGTGGGCGGCGGCGTGCATCGCATCCCGATCGGGAAGGAGGCGGTCGATCAGGCCGATCCTCTCCGCCTCGGCGGCGCTGACGTCGCGCCCGGTGTACACGAGGTCGGCCACGCGCCCGGCTCCCACGATGAGCGGCAGTCGTTGCAGGGTTCCCACGTCGGCGACGATCGCCATCTTCGTCTCGCGCACCGAGAACACGGCGTCGGCCGAGGCAACCCGCAGGTCGCTGGCGGTGACGAGGTCCATACCTCCGCCGAGGCAATAGCCGTGGACGGCGGCGATCACGGGCTTGGGGCATTCGGCGATGGCGCTGAAGGTGCGCTGCATCCGCTTCACAGCGGCATAGGTCGCCTGGCGCCTGGCGGTCTCGGTGACCGGAGGCTCCCTGTCGACGCCACCCTGCAGGAAGGCATCCCCGAAGGCCTTGATGTCGAGCCCTACCGTGAAATGCGCTCCTCGGGCGGCCACCACCACCACCCTGACGTCGGGTTCGGCGCCCAGGGCGTCCATGACGGCCGGCAGGTCGGTCCAGAACTCAGGCCCCATGGCGTTGTGCGCCTCGGACCGGTCGAGCCACACGGTGGCCACGTGGTCGGTGACGTCGATCGACAGGACGGCGGATGTTGGGAGGTGGTGGCTCATGGCCGCCAGGCTACCGACTCACGCCAGGCGGCCTCTGGCGACGCTGAGCGCCTCGGGCGTGTCGACGCTCCACCACGAGTCCCCGTCCTCACCCCACCGGCGCCACTCGTCGTCGGCGACCTCGCGCAGCGGGACCCGGTCGAGGACGGCCTGCAACGAGGGATCGCTCGAGCCGCCGAGCAGGTCGGCGACGATGGCGTCGCAGTTGGGCCAGAACACGGCGCAGGTGGCCTGGCGCCTGCCGGCGGCGACCGGCACCACGGCGTCGCCCCCCGTCAGCGACAGCATGCGCTCCACCGTCGAGGCGCGCAGGAACGGCTGGTCCACTCCGACCAGGACGACCGGCGCCCCCCCGGCGATCCGAAGGGCCGTGGCCAGGCCTGCCACCGGTCCCCTCTTGCCCGACGGGGAGTCGTTCACGGAGGCCACGCCGGCCGGATGGTCGCTGCGTCCGATCGCCGCAACCCGGCACCCCGCAGATTCGAGCGCGGCGGCGACGTACGCGATCATCGGCCGGCCTGCCAGGTCGACCAGGGCCTTGTCCTCGCCCATGCGCCGGGACGCGCCGCCGGCGAGGATCGCTCCCAGTGGTGGTAGCTCGCTCACGGCCCGCGGCGAGCGGCGTTCGTCACGTCAGGAGAACAGGACCGGCTCGTCGCCCGACCTCCATTTGATGGAACACCCCATCGAGGGGTACTGGGTTTCGGTCACCGCTCGATCGTCCAGCACCGCGTCGATGGCGTCCCGCAACTCTTCGCCGGTGACCGGGATGCCGCTGTTGGGATGCGATCCGTCCATCCTGCCGCGGTAGACGAGCCGTCGATCGGGCCCGAACAGGAAGAAGTCGGGGGTGCAGGCGGCGTGGTACGCCCTGGCGACGTCCTGGGACTCGTCGAACAGCAAGGGGAACCGGTATCCGAGCTGCCTGCCGGTGGCGCCCAGCTCCTCCGGGCCGTCCTCGGGGTAGTCGACCGGATCGTTGGCCGAGATGGCGACGATGGCGGCGTCGGCGTCCTCGTAATCGGCTCCGAGCTCCACCAGGCCGTGCTGGACGTGCTTGACGTAGGGGCAGTGGTTGCAGATGAACATCACGAGCAGCGCCTTCTTGTCGGCGAACGCGTCCAGCGTGTAGGTCTTGCCCGAGATGGTGTCGACCAACTCGAAGGCCGGTGCAGGTGATCCGAGCGGCAGCATGAAGGACTCGACGGCCATTGGCGGCTCCTTGGGTCGTGCGTTCCTTGTCGCCAGCAACTTAGCTCAGTCCACGGGTCCAGGTCCGAGCCGTGGATTGAGGCTCAGGCGGTCGCCGGCCTCCTCGTGGCGGTGCCGTGGCGCAGCGTCACCGATAGGCTCTGACGATGCGCCGCGGCCTCGCCGCAATGCTGGTGTGGGTCGCCGTCCAGGCGGCCTTCCTCGCCGCGCCCGCTGCGGCTCAGTGTGCCCCCGACGCCTCTCTCGAGAACGCCGTCGGTCGCGCCAACACGGTGTTCGTCGGTAGGGTCGTCCGGCTGTCCAACAACGACAGGACGGCCGAGGTCGAGGTGCTGGCCGTGTGGAAGGGCCGTGACCTACCTCCCGTGGTGGTGCTCCTCGGTGGCAGCGACGACCCTGCGGAGCTCGACGAGAACGACCGGATGTACCGGGTCGGCGTGACCTACCTCGTCGTGTCCGAGGACCTTCGGCCACCGTTCGAAGACGACCGGTGCACGGCCACCAGGGCCTTCGGGGGATCGCCATCCGTCATCCCCGGCAACCTCCGGGACGCGGTCGGTGCCGCGGTCGCGCGCGGCCCGGTCACCGAGTCGGCGTCCGACGACGACGAGGGAGGTGGAGCGGGGCAGCGGTTGCTGATCGCCCTCGTCGGCTCTCTCGCCGTCATCATCGCCGCCGTGGTGCTCATCCGAACGGCGAGCACGTACCGCCCGGCACCGGGAACCATGCCGCTGGGCTCCGACGAGGGGGGCGACGATGACGCCGACGGGGGTCGCGGCGTCAGGGACCCCGTCGGGCCCCTCTTCGGCCGGACCGCCGACGAGGAGATGGCCCGCCTTCGCAAGGAGGACCGCAAGCGCAGGCGCAGGAAGGCCGCTGACGAGCCGGAGGTCGCCGCGGGCGATGAGCGTGGTGGCGAGGAGGAACCGCTGGGGGTCGACGCGAGCGGCGATGTCGAGCCTGTTCCGGCGGATGGTGACGAGAGCCCGGAAAACTGAGCTCATATCGCGGGCCAACCTGCCGACAGTTCCATCATGCGTACCGCCCGCGCCCACCTCCTCGCGTGGTCCATCGTGGCCCTGGCCTTGATGGTCTCGCCCGCCGCGGCCCGAGCGTCGTGTTCCGCACCAACGACCGAGGCCGGTCTCGAGTCCGCCAGAGTGGTGTTCGTCGGCCACGTGACCGCCCTCGCCAATCGGGACCGCACCGCCACCATGGAGGTGGATTGGGTGTGGAAGGGCGTGGACCAACCCGAGGTGGTGACGGTGGTTGGCGGCTCGACCGAGGTGGCCGAGGTGTCCGAGGACGATCGTACCTTCCAGATGGGTGTCTCGTATCTGGTGATCACCCCGGCAGGGCGCCAGCCGTTCCTCGCCAATCGGTGCACCGCCACCCGGCCGTACCAGTCGGTCGGCTCGGCGATCCCCCTCGACTACCAGACGGCGGTCGGCTCTGAGCAGGCGAGGCTCCCTGTGGCCCCCGTCGCCGAGGCCGAGTCCGGAGGGGTCCCGATTGGACCGGTGTTGATCATTGTCGGCGCCGCAGCGCTGGTGGTCGTCACCTTCTGGGGCATCGTCCGGCTGACGAACGTCGGCAGGGCCGAGTCATCGGCGGCCACGGTGACCAGGCGGTCGGCCAAGGGGAAGCGCCGGTCCAAGACCCGCCTGCCCAAGGGCGACCCGACCGGCGGATGGTTCCGCCGCAGCGGCGTCTCCCAGGCGACCAAGCTGCGCGGCTCGCACCGCTCCCGCCGCGCCGGCTGACCGCTCGGTCGTCGCCGCGCCGCCTAAGGCTCCCATGCCGCCGGCGCCGGACGTGCCGGCCAATCCGGCGGCGGCATCGGTCGGACCGGCTCCTGTTCACCTCCTCCTGGTTGACGTCGCCGCCCCCACCCGGCGCAGGGTCTCATTGGCTGGCCGAAGCCGTGGGGTGACCCTCGTCCCGCCACCGGCGGAACCCACCGTCGAGGTCTCCGGCGTGCTCGAAACCGATGTCGCGCAGCGACGCGGCGGCCAGGCTGGACGAGTAGCCGTCGTTGCAGAAGACGATCAACGTGCGCACCGGATCGGCGATCCTCGGGTCCGGGGTCTCGGCCGTGGGGTCGGCCCTCCATTCGAGCAACGAGCGCCGCACCCACACGGCTCCAGGGATCGTGCCCTCCCGCTCACGGTCGCCGGAGTCCCGCACGTCGACGAGCACGGCACCGCCCGCCGCGGCAGCCTCCGCCTCGGTCGGCGTGTACCGGCGGATCCGGCTGCGCGCCGCCGCCAGCACCTGGGCGATGGTGGTACGGCCGAGGTGGTCCATTCGTCCTCGATACGTCGAGACCGGCAGACTACGGGTCGCGGCGTGCTCGTGCCGAAGACGGCCGGCGGATGCTGCGGCAGGATCGGGTCAGGGCGACAGGATGGCCCGGCCGGTCCCGGCCGTCACCTCTCCGATCACAAACGCATCGCGGCCCCGGTCGCCTGCTGCCGAGATCACCGTCGCGACGTCGGGGGGATCCACCACCACGACGAAGCCCACGCCCATGTTGAAGGTGCGGAACATCTCGTCGTGGGGCGTGCCGCCTAGTTGCGCCACGGCCTCGAATACCGCCGGCGGGGCCCATGCCGCCGTATCGATGACTGCGTCACAGCCGGCCGGGAGGATGCGGGCCACGTTGCCGGGGAGGCCCCCGCCGGTGATGTGGGCCATGCCGTGCACGGTGCAGCGGGTGAGGAGGTCCTGCACCGTGGGCGAGTAGAGAACCGACGGCTCCAGCACCACCTCGGCGACCGTGCGCCCGGTGTTTGGCAGCTCGTCGTCGAGGCTGAGGCGTGAGAGCACCGCGGCGCGCACCAGGGAGAACCCGTTGGACCGCAGATTGGGACTGGCGAGCGCGACCACGGCGTCTCCGGGACGGATCGCCGATCCGTCGACCTCGCGGCCACGCTCCACCACGCCGAGCGCCGCACCGGCGAGGTCGAACGCATCGCCCGCCAGCACGCCGGGATGTTCGGCCGTCTCCCCGCCGAGAAGGGCGACACCTGCGGCGGCGCAGGCGTCGGCGACCGAGGCCACGATGCGAGCCACTCTTTCGACGTCGATGTGGCCGACCGACAGGTAGTCGGTCAGTGCGATCGGGCAGGCTCCGGCAGCGGCGATGTCGTCGACGCACATTGCCACCAGGTCCCAGCCGATCCCTTCGAGCCGATCGGCCTTGCGGGCCACCTCGGCCTTCGTCCCGACGCCGTCGGTCGACATCATCAACACAGGGTCGGCGAAACCGGCGGGAAGGCGGATGCCGGCGGCGAACCCTCCGAAGCCGCCGACGACCCGATCGTGCCAGGTCCGGGTGACGTCGGTCCTGATGCCCGCCACCACGGCCTCCGCGGCCTCCAGGTCCACCCCGGCGTCGCCGTACGAGGTCATGACCGCTCGAGGATGTACTTGTCGCCGGTGAGCGGGATCTCGGTGGGGTACGAGCCGGAGAGGCATGCGGTGCAGAACCCCTCCACAGCCGCCCCGGTTGCCGCCAGGAGGCGGTCCAGCTCCAGGTAGGCCAGCGAGTCGACGTCGAGGTAGCCGGCGATCTCGTCCACGGAACGCCCGGCGGCGAGAAGCGTCGACCGGTCGCCGGTGTCCATACCGTAGAAGCAGGGCCAGCGGTACGGCGGCGACGAGATTCGCAGGTGCACCTCTGCGGCCCCGGCGTCGCGCACCATGCGCACGAGCTGGCGGGTCGTCGAGCCACGGACGATCGAGTCGTCGACGAGGACGACCCTCTGGCCGCCGAGAACCGCGGGGAGGGGGTTCAGCTTCATCCGGATGCCGCGGTCGCGCATCGACTGGGCGGGGTCGATGAAGGTGCGGCCCACATAGCGGTTCTTGACCAGGCCGTCGGTGTAGGTGATGCCGGTGACCGCGGCGTAACCCTGAGCTGCCGGGATACCGGATTCGGGCACGGGCACCACCAGGTCGGCGTCGGCCGGTGCCTCGATGCCGAGCTGCTCGCCCATCCTGCGGCGCGCAGCGTGGATGTTCTGGCCCGAGAGCACCGAGTCGGGCCGGGCGAAATACACGAACTCGAACAGGCACAGACGTTGCGGCGCCGGTGCGAACGGGTGCAGGCTGCGCACACCGGAGCCGTCGATGACGACCATCTCGCCGGGCTCGACCTCGCGCTCGTAGCGGGCTCCGATGATGTCGAGGGCGGCGGTCTCCGATGCCAGCACCCAACCGTCGTCGATCCGCCCCAGGCACAGCGGGCGGAACCCGTGAGGATCGCGCACGCCCACCAGGGTGTCGAGGTCCATCACGGTCAACGTGAACGCGCCCTCGAAGCGAGGCAGTGCCTTCTCGAGCGTCTCAGCCAGCGTGCCCCCATGTGTCGACATCGTCTGGCCGATGACCTCGGCCATCAGCTCGGAGTCGGTGGTGGCGAACAGCTTGCCGATCTCGTCGGCGAGACGGGCGGTGTTGGTCAGGTTGCCGTTGTGCGACAGCGCGATGCCGTTGCCGTTCACCTGGCGGTACACCGGTTGCGAGTTGTGCCAGACGGTCGATCCGGTCGTGGAGTAGCGGGTGTGACCGATCGCGATCCCGCCTTGGAGGGCGCTCAGCGTCGTCTCGTTGAACACCTGCGACACCAGGCCGAGCTCCTTGACGATCGTCATGCGCTCCCCGTCGGATACGGCGATGCCGGCGCTCTCCTGGCCGCGGTGTTGCAGGGCGAACAGGCCGAAGTACGTCAGCCGGGCAGTTTCCGCCTGCTGCGAGTAGACCCCGAACACGCCGCAGGCTTCGCCGGGGCGGTCGGGCAGCGTTGGGTTCGGTAGCTCGGTCTCCAGCACTGGGCGGCAGTGTAGAGCGGGCGGTCTCATCCCACCGGTCGCGTCCCGAGGGTTGTGGACGCGGCGACAGCGGAGCGGAGCGGCGTGTAGAGCCGGCGCCGCTCCCATCCGTTCTTGCGTAGATCAGTCCCATATGCGGGATTCAGCTACGCAAGAACGGGTCTTGGGTGAAAGTCAGAGGACGAGCACGACCGCCACCGACACTGCGAGCACACCCACAGCCGCCAGGGCTCGGCGGCGCAGGGAGTCGGGGCCTTCGATCCTGCTCCACGCCGCTGCCATCGCCAACCCTGCCAGCAGGCCGCCGACGTGTGCCTGCCACGCCACGCTGGGGATGAAGAGCGGCAGCGCCAGGTTGATCGCAAGCAGGACCATGAGCTGGTTGAACTGCGCCCCGCCGGCCGCGGTGTGTCGCACCCGCCAGCTCGAGTAGAGCCACGCTCCGAACAGCCCGAAGATGGCACCCGAGGCACCGACCGCGACCATTTCCGGCGGGCCGACGACGTACGACATGGCGCTGCCGCCTGCG
>Ga0214471_10003219_pt1 | contig 12680 bp, 12 predicted proteins | sample RVTome_5_FD_207665 | JGI IMG/M metagenome (GOLD analysis project Ga0214471, IMG submission 207665) | Soil microbial communities from uranium-contaminated site in the Upper Colorado River Basin, Wyoming, United States - RVT142D155 | ecosystem: Environmental > Terrestrial > Soil > Contaminated >...
GCAGAGGTACATGGAGATGAGCGCCTTGGGCACCAGGCCGGTGAAGCCGATGTTGCCCAGCACCACGATGATCATCGGCGCGATGGCGAGGATCGGGATGGTCTGCGAGGCGATCACCCAGGGCAGGAGGCTGCGATCGAGGGTGCGCACGTGGACGATGCCGACGGCGAGCAGGATGCCGAGCAGCGTGCCCATGACGAAGCCAAGCAGCGTCGAGGAGAGCGTCACCCAGGCATGATAGACGAGGCTGCGCTTGGAGGTGACGGCGCGCCCGAGGACGGTGTCGTTGAGCTCGACGACGACCTGGTGCGGCGCCGGCAGGATGGGCCGCTCCATGGCCATGGCGTCGCCGGCGAGGCGCGTGAGGCTCCAGGCCTCGCCGCGGCGCTCGTAGCCGTCGATCAGCACCGGCGCGTTCAGCCAGACGGCGCCGAGATACCAGAGAGCCAGGAGGGCGAGGCAGACCACCGCGAGCGGGCCGCTGCGGCCGGCGAAGCTGCGCGCGAAGAGCCCGCGTTCCGCGACGGCAGGCGGGGCGAGCGCCTCAGTCGTCATAGCTGTGCCCCGCGCGCAGGCCCTCGCGGACCCGATGGGCGATCTCGACGAAGCGGCTCGACTCGCGCACGTCGAGGGTGCGGTCCCGCGGCAGCTGGCAGTCGATGACGTCGATGATGCGGCCCGGGCGCGGCGACATGACGACGATCCGCGACGACAGGAAGACCGCCTCGGGGATCGAGTGGGTGACGAAGACCACAGTCTTGCCGGTGCGCTCCCAGAGGCGCAGCAGCTGCTCGTTCAGATGGTCGCGGGTGATCTCGTCGAGGGCGCCGAAGGGCTCGTCCATCAGCAGCAGCTCGGGCTCGAAGGAGAGCGCGCGGGCGATGGAGACGCGCTGCTGCATGCCGCCGGAGAGCTGCCAGGGGAACTTCTTCTCGAAGCCCTTGAGGTTCACCAGGTCGAGGTAGCGCGCCGCGCGGTCGCGCCGCTCGGCGGCGCTGAGGCCCATGATCTCCAGCGGCAGCATGACGTTGCGCTCGACCGTGCGCCAGGGATAGAGCGCCGGTGCCTGGAATACGTAGCCGTAGGCGCGCTGCAGCCGCGCCGCCTCCGGCGTGACGCCGTTCACCGAAATCCGCCCGGCGCTCTGGCGCTCGAGGTCGGCGATGAGGCGCAAGAGAGTGGTCTTGCCGCAGCCGGAAGGGCCGATGAAGGAGACGAAATCGCCGGCCCGGACCGTCAGGTTCACCTCGGAGAGCGCAAAGACAGGACCGTCGGCCGTTTCGAAGGTTAGCGAGAGGTCTTCAACCTCGATGACAGGTTCCGCGGCACCTGCCGCCGTCGTCTCCGCCGGCACCGCCCTTTCCCGCTGCATCACCGCCTCGACTGCCATTGCCTAGCCCCTCGCCGGGCAGGATATGACATTCACACATCCCTTGCAGCCTACGCAAAGAAATGAGCCTGCAACGGCCGGGACGAGGAATGCCGCAAACGTCGCCCTGCCCAGCTCTCGGCCGAGGCACGCCCGAGCCATAGCCGAAACTGTCGTCCCGGCACTTGTTGCCGGGACCCAATGCCCGCGCCGTTCAACCGACGCGACCCTGATAGGACGTCGCTGCCCGCTAACGCCAATAGGTCCCGGGGACAAGCCCCGGGACGACAGCGGTGTGCGTAGAAATGCCTTGCAGGGCACCCGCGAAAGGTCAAGCACTGGCCCGCTCCAGCATGGCGTAGAGCAGCACGTTGCAGCCGGCGGCGAGGTCCTCGGGCGTCGCGCTTTCGCTCTCGTTGTGGCTGACGCCCTCCTCGCAGGGCACGAAGATCATCGCTGTCGGCGCCACCCGGCTGACGTAGCAGGCGTCGTGTCCGGCGCCGGAGACGATCTCCATGTTGTCGTAGCCGGCGGTGCTCGCCGCCAGCTTCACCGCGCCGACGCAGTCCTTGTCGAACACGATGGGCGGCGAGTACCAGATCATGTCGACGTCGGCCACGATGCGCGCCGGCTCGCAGATCGCCGCGCAGGCCTTGCGCAGCTCAGCCTCCATGGCGCTGAGGGTGTGATCGTCGGGATGGCGCAGGTCGACGGTGAGGAACACACTGCCGGGGATGGTGTTGCGCGAGTTGGGGCTCACCTGCAGCATGCCGACGGTGCTGACGGCGTGGGGCGGGTGGGCAAGCGCGATCTCGTTCACCGCCTGCACCAGCCTGGCCGCCGCCACCAGGGCGTCGCGCCGGCGGTTCATCGGGGTGGTGCCGGCATGGGATTCCGAGCCGGTCAGCGTCACCTCGAACCAGCGCTGGCCCTGCGCGCCGGTGACCACGCCGATGGTCTTTTTCTCCGCCTCCAGGATGGGGCCCTGCTCGATGTGCGCCTCGAAGAAGGCGCGGATCGGGTGCTCGCCCGGCGTCTCCTCGCCCAGGTAGCCGATGCGCTTCAGCTCGTCGCCGAGCGACTTGCCGTCGACGTCCTTGCGCGAATGGCCGTAGTCCAGGTCGAACACGCCGGCGAAGACGCCCGAGGCGATCATCGCCGGAGCGAAGCGCGAGCCCTCCTCGTTGGTCCATACCGCCACCTCGATGGGCGCCGCCGTCTCGATGTCGTTGTCGTTGAGGGTGCGGATGACCTCGAGGCCGGCCAGCACGCCGAACACGCCGTCGAACTTGCCGCCGGTCGGCTGGGTGTCGAGGTGGCTACCGGTGGTGACCGGCGCCAGCGCGGGATCGCTGCCCGGCCGCCGCGCGAAGATGTTGCCCATCTTGTCGACGGCGATGGAGCAGCCGGCCTCCTTGCACCAGCGCACGAAGAGGTCGCGCCCCTCGCGGTCGAAGTCGCTGAGCGCCAGGCGGCAGTTGCCGCCGGCCACGCCCGGGCCGATCTTCGCCATCTCCATCAGGCTGTCCCACAGGCGGTCGCCGTTCACCTTCAGGTTCTTCAGATTCACTGCGTCCATCGATTGCCTACTCCGCCGCCTGCTTGCTGAAGGGGTTGCGCGGGTCCTGGGTCCAGTTCATGTAGCCCTTGCCGTTGTCGACCTCGACCATGGTGATGCAGCCCTCGACCGGGCAGACGTGCATGCAGAGATTGCAGCCGACGCACTCCTGGTCGATCACCTCGTAGCGCTTGGTGCCGTTCTCCTTGAGGGCTGCCACGGCCTGGTGCGAGGTGTCCTCGCAGGCGATGTGGCAGAGCCCGCACTTGATGCAGAGGTCCTGGTCGATGCGGGCGACGATCTCGTAGTTCATGTCGAGATGCTGCCAGTCGGTCACGTTGGGAATCGCCGCGGCGCGGAAGTCGTCCAGCGTCCGGTAGCCCTTCCCGTCCATCCAGTAGCCGAGCCCGTCGACCATGTCCTCGACGATCTTGAAGCCCTTGTGCATGGCGGCGGTGCAGACCTGCACCGAGCCGGCGCCCAGCACCATGAACTCCGCCGCGTCGCGCCAGTTGGAAATGCCGCCGATGCCGGAGATCGGCAGGCCGGCGGTCTCCGCGTCGCGGGCGATCTCCGCCACCATGTGCATGGCGATCGGCTTCACCGCCGGGCCGCAGTAGCCGCCGTGGGTGCCCTTGCCGCCCACCGTCGGGGTCGGCGCCAGGGCATCGAGGTCGACCGACATGATGGAGTTGATGGTGTTGATGAGAGAGACCGCGTCGGCGCCGCCCTTGTTGGCCGCGCGCGCCGGCCCGAGGATGTTGGTCACGTTCGGCGTCAGCTTCACGAAGACCGGCATGCGGGTGTGCGCCTTGCACCAGCGCGTCACCATCTCGATGTACTCCGGCACCTGGCCGACGGCCGAGCCCATGCCGCGCTCCGACATGCCGTGCGGGCAGCCGAAGTTCAGCTCCACCGCGTCGGCGCCGGTCTCCTCGACCCGGGCGAGGATGGCGCGCCAGTTCTCCTCCTCGCAAGGAACCATGAGCGAGACCACCATGGCGTGGTCCGGCCAGTCGCGCTTCACCTGCTTGATCTCGCGCAGGTTCACCTCGAGCGGCCGGTCGGTGATCAGCTCGATGTTGTTGAAGCCGGCCATGCGGGTGCCGTTGTAGCTCATGGCGCCGTAGCGCGAGGAGACGTTCACGATCGGCGGGTCCTCGCCGAGGGTTTTCCACACCACGCCGCCCCAGCCCGCCTTGAAGGCGCGCACCACGTTGTACTCCTTGTCGGTTGGCGGCGCCGAGGCCAGCCAGAAGGGATTGGGCGACTTCACGCCGGCGATATCGCAACGCAGGTCAGCCATGACTGTTCTCCCTCTCTCGAATGCTACCGCATTCGCATAGATCTGCCATCACACCAAGCCGTCATCCCGGCCAAGCGAGCGTGAGCGAGCGCGAGCCGGGATCCATGGCTGGGCCGAGCACCAGGCGGCGCCATGGGCCCTCGGGTCAAGCCCGAGGGTGACAATAGAGAGCAGGCAACGCCCTTGCGTAACAGGCGGGTGCTCATGCCAACTCTCGGGTCAGGACCGCAGGAAGGCGTCGATCGCCTCGGCGGCGAGCTTGCCGTCCTGCACCGCGGCGACGGTCAGATCCTCGCTGATCGCCACACAGTCGCCGCCGGCCCAGACGTCCGGCAGCGAGGTGCGGCGATCGGCGGTGACGGCGATGCGGTCGCCGTCCATCTTCAGGAGCGCGTTGCCGCCATTGGCTTGCGGCAGCGGGCTCAGGGTCTGGCCGATGGCCTTGAACAGCATGTCGGCCGCCAGCGTGAAGGTCTCGCCGGTGCCGGCGAGGCGGTCGCCCTCCAGCCGAGTATACTCGAAGGTGACGCCGGTGAGGCGCCCGCCCTCGCCCTTGAGCGCCTTCGGCTGCGCCCAGTGCTTGATCTTCACGCCGCTGACCTGGGCGAAGACCTGCTCGTGGTGGGTCGCCGACATGGCCTCGGGACCGCGGCGGTACACCAGGGTGACGTCCTCGGCACCCAGGCGCTTGGTCTGCACGGCGATGTCGATGGCGGTGTTGCCGCCGCCGATCACCACGACCGCGCGGCCGACCGCCAGCACCTTCAGGTCCGGCGCCTGGCGCAGCTCGGCGATGTAGTCGACCGCGCTGTAGACGCCTTCCATGTCCTCGCCCGGCAGGCCGAGGGCGCGCACGCCGCCGAGCCCCATGCCGAGGAAGACGGCGTCGTAGTCGCGCCTGAGATCATCGAGCGAGAAGTCGCGGCCGAGCGCCTGGCCGTTCCTGATCTCGATGCCGCCGATGGCGAGCAGGAATCCGACCTCGCGCTGCGCGAAGCTGTCGGGCACCTTGTAGGCGGCGATGCCATATTCGTTGAGGCCGCCGGGCTTGGCCCTGGCCTCCAGGATGACGACGTCGTGGCCGCGCATCGCCAGCCGGTGGGCGCAGGCGAGACCCGCCGGCCCGGCGCCCACCACCGCGACCTTCTTGCCGCTCGCTGCGGCGCGCGTGAAGGGATGCGCGCCAGCGTCCATCACCGCGTCGGTGGCATAGCGCTGCAGGAGGCCGATCTGCACCGGCTTGCCTTCCTGCGCGGTGCGCACACAGGCCTGCTGGCAGAGCACCTCGGTCGGGCAGACCCGCGCGCAGGCGCCGCCGAGGATGTTCTCCTCGAGGATGTCCTGCGCGGCGCCGCGGACGTTGTCGGTCGAGATCTTGCGGATGAAGCTCGGGATGTCGATGCCGGTCGGGCAGGCCTCGATGCAGGGCGCGTCGTAGCAGAAGTAGCAGCGGCTCGCCTCGACCAGCGCCGCCTTGCGGTCGAGCGGCGGGTGCACGTCGCTGAAATTTTCCGCGTAGGCGGAGTCCGGCAAACGCCCGGCGCGGATGTCCGGCTGGTTACCCATCATGATCTCCCCGATCATTCGAACGCAGTTGCTCTTCGCGGCAGCTTGCGTCCTTGTTGCCAAAGACTGTAGCGTTGTCTTGACCAAGCGGTCAATTAATTTTGACCAAACGGTCAGGTTTTCATTCCCGCGGCAGGCATGGCAATAATCGCCCGGGATCAGGAGGTTAGCCGCCGACTCTCGGCGCTGATGTAGGAGTGCGAATGTCGGACGCGCTTGCCAAGGGCAGCGAGGCTAAGGCGCCGGAGGCAAAAGACGAGGCGGCCAGGGACGACTCTGCGCCGGGGCACATCCGGGTGCGCAACCGCGCGCTCATCCTCGCCGCCGCCGAGGAGGTCTTCGCCACCCAAGGCTACCGCGGCGCCACCACGGCGGCCATCGCCAAGCGGGCCGGCCTGCCGAAGGCCAACGTGCACTACTACTTCGGCACCAAGGAGGCGCTCTACGCGGCGGTGCTGCAGGACATCCTCGGCCTCTGGCTGGGCGAGCTCGACCGCCTCACCGAGGAGCGCGATCCGGCGATGGCGCTGGCCGACTACATCCGCGCCAAGGTGCGCCTGTCGCGCGAGCGGCCGCTGGCCTCCAAGGTCTACGCCAACGAGATGATCCGCGGCGCGCCGCACACGCGCGACTTCCTGAAGAACGAGCTGCGCAACCTGGTGAAATCGAAAGCCAAGGTCTTGGAAGCCTGGGCCGCAGCGGGCAAGATGGAGCCGATCGATCCGGTGCACCTCTTCTCGGTGATCTGGGCGGCGACCCAGCACTACGCCGACTTCGAGGTGCAGGTGGGCGCCCTGCTCGGCCGGCGCCAGCTGGCGGCCAAGGACTACGACGAGGCGGCCGAGGCCATCGTGCGCATGGTGCTGCGGGGGTGTGGCCTGCGCTACGACGTGACAGAAGCGAGCAAGCCATGATCAAAGCGGTGATCCTGCTGAAGCGCAGGGACGATATGTCGCTCCAGGACTTCTCCGACTGGATGCTGAAGGAGCACGTGCCGATGGCGCTGAAGCTGGACGGCCTGAAGCGCTACCAGGTGAACATCGCGCGCGATCCGGACAGCCCGTACGACGGGGTCGCCGAGCTGTGGTTCGACAGCGAGGACGCCATGCTGGCCGCCTACGCCACCGCGCACGGCAAAGCGGTGGCCGCCGACTCCCTCGCCCACGTGAAGACCCGCCAGCGCGTGGTCGTCGACGAGTATCCCTTCACCCCCACCGGATAAGCGCCCATGTCCCTTGTCGTGCGTGTCGGTGCCGCCCGGGCCGCCTGGTGGCGCGACACCCTGCAGTCCCTGTTGCCCGAGGTCGACGTCCGCCTGTGGGACGACCCGGGCGACAAGTCCAAGGTCGAGTACGCCGTGGTCTGGCAGCCGCCGGCCGGCGGCCTCAAGACCTTCCCGAACCTCAAGGTTATCGTCTCCATGGGCGCCGGCATCGACCACGTGCTGCGCGACCCGGAGCTGCCGCGCCACCTGCCGATCATCCGCACCGTCGGCCCCGATCTCACCCAGCGCATGCGCGAGTACGTGCTGCTGCACGTGCTGCGCTTCCACCGCCGGCTGCCGGAGATCGAGGAGTCGTCCCGGCGCCGCGAGTGGAACCAGCTCATCACCCCGGTCGCGCCCGACCGCCCGGTCGGCGTGCTGGGGCTCGGCAACATGGGCGCCGACTGCGCGCGCCACCTCGCCCACATCGGCTTTGCGGTGCACGGCTGGTCGCGCCGCCCGAAGCCGGACGGCAGCATCGCGGGCGTCACCTGCCACAGCGGGCCGGACGGCCTCACTGCGCTGCTGAAGCGGGTCGAGATCGTGGTCTGCCTCTTGCCGCTGACGCCGGAGACCACCGGCATCCTGAGCAAGAACCTCTTCGCCCAGCTGCCCGCAGGCGCCTGCCTCATCAACGCCGGGCGCGGCCAGCACCTGGTCGAGGAGGACCTCATCCCCGCACTCGATGCCGGCCAGCTCGGCGGCGCCACCCTCGACGTGCTACACGTCGAGCCGGCGGCCGACGACCACCCCTTCTGGCGCCATCCCAAGATCCTGCTGACGCCGCACATCGCCAGCCTCATCGACCCCGAGGTCGGCGCCAAGATCATCGCGGCCAACCTGAAGCGCTTCATGGCCGGCCAGCCGGTCCCGGACATGGTCGACGTGGCGCAGGGGTATTAGTGCACCTACGAGGCTTCTCCGGCGGGGCCGGGCGGGCTATGCTCCCGGGAGCCGCCTGGTCGGGGAGAGAGCATGCGCGGGCGTTGGGGAGCAGCGGTCTTGGCCGCCGCGCTGCTGTGGCTGAGTCCGGCGGCGGCGAAGGAAGCACGCCCGGAGCCGGCCTACCTGGTGGTGGACGCCGCCAGCGGCGCGGTCCTGGCTGAGCAGAACGCCACCCAGCCGCGCTATCCGGCCTCGGTGACCAAGGCGATGACCGCCTACATGGTGTTCTACGCGCTCGCCGAGGGACGCCTGGCGCTCGACCAGCAGGTCCCGGTGTCCGCCCGGGCCGCGGGTCAGCCGCCCACCAAGCTGGGGCTGCGCGCCGGCACCAAGGCGACGGTGAAGCTGCTGCTCGAGGCGCTCATCGTGCGCTCGGCCAACGACGCCGCCGTGGCGCTCGCCGAGGCGGTCAGCGGCAGCGAGGCGCAGTTCGCCACCGCGATGACGCGCAAAGCCCAGGCTCTCGGCATGACCCAGACAGTGTTCGCCAACGCCTCCGGCCTGCCCGACGCGGCGCAGGTGACCACCGCGCGCGACCTCGCCATCCTGGGGCGCGCGCTCATCGCCGACTTCCCTGACCGCTTCAGCCTGTTCAGCAAGCGCCACGTCGCCTTCGGCCAGGGTTCGCAGCCGACGCTGAACGGCTGGCTCGGCTCCTACCCGGGCGCCGAGGGCATCAAGACCGGCTTCACCTGCGGCTCCGGCTACAACCTCCTCGCCGCTGCAACCCGCGACGGCCGGCGCCTGATCGGCGTCGTGCTCGGCGGCATGACAGGCGGCGCGCGCAACACCCTCATGCGCAAGCTGATGGACCAGGGCTTCGCCGGGCCCTCGGACGCTTCGGGCGCCGTCCTGATTTCTGCGCTGCGCGGCGCCCCGCGCAGCATCGTGCCTTATGTGCTCGGCAACGGGAGCTGCGCCGTGGCGCCCAGCGCCGGCACCGAGATAATGGCGAAGGGCGAGCTGCCCGGCTGGGGGCTGGTGTTCGGCTCCTTCGTCAGCAAGGCCGAGGCCAGCGCCCGGATCGAGGAGAACCAGTCGGCGCTGAAGGACGTAGTCCGCAAGGGGCAGGCGGCGGTGATTGCGCGCACCTCCATCGCCACCCACCGCTACAGCGCCCTCCTCGTCGGCCTTGAGGAAAACGATGCCGGCTCGGCCTGCCGGCATCTGCAGGCGATGGGCATCTATTGCCTCGCCGTGCCGCCCAAGCTGCTGAACAGTCCGCAGGCGCTTTGGCGCTAAGGCCCGGCTGCGCTAGGTTGGGGCGATGACCGAGTTCGAGAAGATGCTGGCCGGGCTGCCCTACGACATCATGGACCCGGCGCTCAAACGCCTGCGCCGGCGCTGCCATCAGACGATGTACGCCTATAACCGCGCCGACCCGCTGGAGGACGCGCCGCAGACCGCCATCCTGAAGGAGTTGTTCGGCAGCCTGGGCGACGACGTCTTCATCGAGACGCCGTTCCGCTGCGCCTACGGCGTGAACACCCACCTCGGCGACGGCGTCTACATGAATACCAGCTGCGTCATCCTCGACTGCGCGCGCGTCGAGATCGGCGCCAAGACGCTCATCGGGCCCGCGGTGCAGATCTACACCGCGATCCACCCGCTCGACCCGGACGAGCGCGCCGCCTTCGTGGAGACCGCCAGGCCCGTCACCCTCGGCCGCAACGTCTGGGTCGGCGGCGCCGCGGTCCTGCTGCCCGGCGTCAGCGTGGGCGACAACGCCGTCATCGGCGCCGGCAGCGTGGTCGTCAAGGACGTGCCGGCGAATTGCGTTGTCGCGGGCAATCCTGCGAAGGTGATTCGCGAGATCACGGCGGAGGACAGATCATGACCGACACCAGCGGCCTCACCCAGCTTGGCCACCCGACCGCCCTGCCGGAGAGCCCGGACAAGGCGGTGCTCGAGCGCGTGCCGAACCCGCAGGCGGGCGTCGACTACCTCGTGCGCTTCACCGCGCCGGAGTTCACCTCGCTGTGCCCGATGACCGGCCAGCCGGACTTCGCCCACCTGGTGATCGACTACCTGCCGGATGCCTGGCTGGTGGAATCGAAGTCGCTGAAGCTCTACCTCGGCGCCTTCCGCAACCACGGCGCCTTCCACGAGGACTGCACCGTCGCCATCGGCCGCCGGCTGGTCGCGGAGCTGGCGCCGCAGTGGCTCAGGATCGGCGGCTACTGGTACCCGCGCGGCGGCATGCCGATCGACGTGTTCTGGCAGACCGGCAAGCCGCCGGAAGGCCTCTGGCTGCCCGACCAGGGTGTGGCGCCTTACCGCGGACGGGGGTAGCGTCCGGTGGCTGAGGGCGCAACGCCCTCGCCGCCCCTAAGCTGTCATGCGCGGACTTGATCCACTGCTGTCCGGTTAAGAGAAAGCGGTTGTGAAAGTCGGCCCGTTAGACTCGCCAGGGTCATCGCGGTGGCGTCTCCCGATGCCATTTCCGCCCCTTGGTTCGGTGAAGGGGACGGGAGTCCCTGGAATTTGGCCTCCGATCGACCCTACCACGACTCGCTTTGCGAGCAGGACCACCAGGGTTGACTCGCTTGCATTGCGCAAAAACCTTAACCGGACAGCAGTGGACTTGATCCGCGCATCCATGGTTCAACCATCTCGCTGCTGCGCCATGGATCCTCGTGTCGAGCACGAGGATGACGGGAGGAGAAGCGGTTCCGCCCGCGCGTTCGACCGCCGCCGCTAAAACGACACGCACTGCGTCGGGCCGTCGACGCGCATGACGCTTTCCTGGTCGAAGCGGTCCTTGTAGGCGGCGCGGATGTCCTCGATCGCGGTCTCCTTTTGCGCCGCCGGGTCGTAGAGGATGACCAGCACGGTCGAGGTCTCCCTGGTGATGACGCCCTTGCTGTTGCGCCACTGGCCGCTGCCCTTCAGCACCGTGAGGCCGTCGGGGAAGCGCGGCGTCACCTCCTCGTCGAGAAAGGCGGCCCACTCGACATCGGTGACCGGCGCGCCGCCGGGGCGCTGGGTGCCGAAGTAGAGCTCGAGGCGGGCCATGGCGTAGGCGCCCTCGGGGCAGTCGGCAGCGGCGGCCGGTAGGGCGCCCGGCAGGGCGAGCGACAGGGCCAGGAACGACAGGATCAGCATGCGACGCAGCGGCATGAAAAATCTCCAAGCGGTTCAAGGCGCTGAGTTTTGGCCTTTCCGCACCGCGGCGCAAGGGGCCGTTGCACGGTCACGTTGCAGCGAGCCTCACCCTTGCCGCTTGACTTGCCGACGGGGCGGCGAAAGCATTCCGGCAACAACGAACAACAACAGAGTGGGGAGGTTTGCGATGCTCAGGCTGCTGCTTGCCGTTGTTGCTGCCGCCCTTGTCGCCGGTTTCCTGGCCGGCGCCCTGCCCGGCCGAGCCCAGGGGCAGGCTGCCCTGCCGGACGGCGCCGGGAAGGACCAGGTCGAGAGCGTCTGCACCGCCTGCCACCCGGTCAGTCAGATCACCCGCAGCGCCGGCTACACCGAGGACGGCTGGCGCGAGCTCGCCAGCACCATGGTGGACCTCTCCGGCAACCCGGCGCTGCGCGCCGAAATCACCGGCTACCTCGCCGCCCACTTCCCGCCGAACCAGAGCCGCGCTGCGGAGCTGATGCCCGGCGAAGGCGAAGTGGCTTTCAAGGAGTGGCAGGTGCCGACCCTCGGCCAGCGCTCGCGCGATCCCATCGAGGCCGCCGACGGCACCATCTGGTGGGCCGGCCAGTGGGGCAACCTCATCGGCAAGATCGACCCCAAGACCGGCGCTATGACGGAGTACCCGCTGCCCGAGGGCGCCATGCCGCACACCGTGACCCTCGATGCGGCGGGCAACGTCTGGTACACCGGCAACAAGAACGGCACGCTCGGCAAGTTCGACCCGAAGACGGAGGAGATCACCGTCTACGAGATGCCGGACCCGGCGGCCAGGGACCCGCATTCCGCCAAGTTCGACGGCGACGGCATCCTGTGGTTCACCCTGCAGCAGAGCAACAGGATCGGCCGGCTCGACCCGGCCAGCGGCGAGGTGAAGCTGGTGACGCCGCCGACGCCGGGCTCCCGGCCCTACGGCATCAAGATCGACAGGGACGGCAACCCCTGGGTCGCCTGCAACGGCAGCAACTGCCTGCTGAAGGTCGATCCCGCCACCATGGAACTGACTGAGGTGACGCTGCCCGGCGAGGGCACCAAGGTGCGCCGCCTCGACATCGCTGGCGACGGCACGATCTGGTACGTGAACTCGACGCTGGGCAAGCTCGGCCGCTACGACCCGGCGAGCGGCGCCATCACGGAGTGGGACTCGCCCTCGGGACCGAAGTCGCACCCCTACGCCATCGCCGTCATCGACGGCACGGTCTGGTACAACGAGTCCGGCGTCAGGCCCGACGCGCTGGTGCGCTTCGATCCCAAGACGGAGCGCTTCCAGAGCTGGGCGATCCCGTCCGGCGGCGTGCACGCCGGCATCGTGCGGCACATGCGCGCGACCAGGGACGGCAACCTGCTGATCCACCAGAGCAGCACCAACCGCATCATCCGGGTGAACCTGAAGGGCGCGGCCACGCAGTAGGCGCCGGCGCAGGGGCGAAATCGCGACACGCCGTCTGCATTTCCGGTTGTGCCGGCCATAGGCCTGCCCACAATCGTATTGGCTCTGCCGCGCGGGATTTGGTTAAATCATCGCGCCGCT
>Ga0214471_10003220_pt1 | contig 12669 bp, 12 predicted proteins | sample RVTome_5_FD_207665 | JGI IMG/M metagenome (GOLD analysis project Ga0214471, IMG submission 207665) | Soil microbial communities from uranium-contaminated site in the Upper Colorado River Basin, Wyoming, United States - RVT142D155 | ecosystem: Environmental > Terrestrial > Soil > Contaminated >...
GCACTCACTGCACTCCACCACCACGGTGCCCGGCTTCGGGTCGCCGACCGAGTAGAGCGCGGTCTTGCCGTCGGGTGCGCTGCCGGCGGCGGTGACATCGTGCGGGGCCTGGACGGCCGACTCGAACAGCGCCCGCTTCCCGGCGGGGTCGAGCCGCTGGAGGATCTTCTGGCGCCGATCGTGGTGGTCGGCGCCGTCGGTGGTGCTCACCGGGCGGACAGACCTGATGCCAGCTGCAACGCCTCGCCCGGATCCCTGTCGCCGGTGTCGGTCCGCTCGTCGTCGGTGCCGTCGGGGGCAGATGCCGGCTCGGCCTCGTCGAGGCTGGGGAGGCCGGCGAGGTGGCGGGCCAACCGGCGGTAGGCGTCGGCCCCCTTGGAGTGGGGGTCGAGATCGAAGATCGTCTTTCCCTGTTCGGGGGCCTCGGCGAAGCGGATGCTCTTGCGCACCGGCGGGTGGAGCACCTGGATCGAGTGCTCCTGCTGCACTGACAGCAGCACGTTGCGGCTGTGGTTGGTGCGGGCGTCGAACATGGTTGCGATGACGCCCCCGATGGCGAGGTCGGGGTTGGTGAAGTCCCGCACGTCGTCGATGGTCTCGAGCAGCTGGCCCACGCCGCGGCGGCTGAGCGTCTCGCACTGGAGAGGGATGAGGACCTCGTCGGCGGCCGTGAGCCCGTTGATGGTGAGGATGCCCAGGCTGGGCGGGCAGTCGAGGAGGATGACGTCGTACTCGTCGCGCAGCGGCTTGAGCGCCCGGCGCAGCGCGAACTCCCGCCCGGTCTTGGTGAGCAGGTGCAGCTCGGCGCCGGCGAGGTCTATGCACGCTGGGAGCAGGTGGGTTCCCGACTGCGTCTTGACGAGCACCTCATGCGCTTGCTTGCGGCCGAGGAAGACGTCGTGGAGCGAGACGTCGAGCTCGTCAGGGTTGATGCCGTTGGAGAAAGTCAGGCAGGCCTGCGGGTCGAGGTCGACCAACAAGGTGCGCTGGCCGAACCCGACGAGCGCGGCTCCGAGGCTATGGACGGTGGTGGTCTTCGCCACGCCGCCCTTCTGGTTGGCGATGGCGAACACGCGGGCGGGCACGAGGGCCATGCTACCCGGTCGGACGAGCCGGCCGATAGTCATCAAACGGAATGAATTACCCCTCTGACCTGGGACTTTGCAAGATGTTCACACGCTGGCAACGCAGATCGTCGGCCGCGCTGGGAGCGTTTTCACCTTGGGCGCTCGATCCCTCCACCCCGGCGGGTCAGATGCCGGCGGGCAGCGCCGCACCCTCCGTGGCGCCCGAGCGGGTGTGGGAGAATCACCGGCCGATGACGACTGACGATCCGACCTCGATCCCCCTCGCCGGCGATGTGCACACCGCCCTCGTCGCCCACCTCCGCACCCACTCGGTCCGGATGGGAGACTTCGTCCTCAAATCCGGCCAGCCGACGGGCTGGTTCATCGACTCCAAGCAGACGGCGTGCAGGCCCGACGGCGTCGTGGCCATGGCCGACGCCGCCCTCACCGTCATCCCCGACGACGCCACGGCCATCGGCGGGCTCACCATGGGCGCCGATCCCGTGGCCTTCGGCATCGCGGCGGTCGGCGCGGTGCGCGGCCGGTCGCTGCGATCGTTCAGCATCCGCAAGGAATCCAAGGACCACGGCGTCGAGGGCCGCCTGGCGGGGGCGCTCGAGCCAGGCGACAAGGTCGTGATCACCGAGGACACCGCCACGCGCGGCACCTCGGCGCTCGAGGCGGTGCGCGTGGTGCGCGAGCTGGGAGCCGAGCCGGTGCTGGTCCTGGCCCTCGTCGATCGTGGCGGCACCGCCGCCGACTTGTGTGCTGCCGAAGGGGTCGGATTCCGGGCGCTGGTGACCGCGCCCGACCTCGGCTTCCCCTTCGAGCGCGAGATCGCCTCGACCTAGCGTGACGCCGTTGCGCCCCACCTTCCTCGTGATCGGCGCCATGAAGGCGGGAACCACGAGCCTGTACCGCTACCTGCGCGCCCACCCCGACGTGTTCATGCCTGAGAGCAAAGAGCTCAACTTCTTCTTCGAGGAGGCGCACGGCCAGTGGCATCGCGGTCGAGCCTGGTACGAGGCCCAGTTCGCGGGAGCCGGGGACTCCATCGCCATCGGCGAGGCCTCGGCCTTCTACGCCAACTACCCCGTGGTCTCCGCGGTTCCCGAGCGGATCAGCGATCTGCTGCCGGCGGTGCGGCTCGTCTACGTGGTGCGGCACCCCATCGACCGGATCGTCTCGCACTACCGCCAGGCTGTGCTGTTCGAGGGCGAGCGTGACCCGATCGAGGTGGCGCTCGGCCAGGGCGACTACTACCTCCATCCCAGCCGCTATGGAACCCAGCTGGGCCGCTTCCGTGAGCACGTCGACGCCGACCGGATCCTCGTCATCCGTACCGACGACCTGGCCACCGATCGAGAGCGAACCGTTCATCGCGTCCTGACGTTTCTGGGTGTTCAGCGGCCCTTGCCCCCCGGAGTGCTCGACGAACGACATCACGTCGCCGGAGACCGCCGGGCGCGTGGTGCAGTGGGGCGGGCGGTACGGCGCATCCCAGCGACCCGGTGGTTGTCCGCCACCCTTCCCGAACCGGTGATGGACGGGTGGCGCCGCCTGGTGTCCCGGGAGGTTCCCCCCGATCACTTCACCCTGAGTCCCGAGCTGCACCGCTACCTCGCCGATCGGCTCGCCCCCGACATCGAGATGTTCCGCCACCTGCTCGGCGACGGGGACTTCAACGGTTGGGGCATCGGGTGAAGAGGCACCATGTCCCTACGTCGGTGGCCACCCCGTGACCACGGCGACTTCAGGCGAGTCAATCGCTGTCGTGATCTGCACGCGTGACCGGCCCGACATGCTGGCCAAGGCGCTGGCGCGGGCCACGGCCGCCCTGCGCCCCGGCGATGAGCTGGTGGTCGTCGACTCGGCCTCGACCACCGGTGACACCGCTGACGTGGCGCGACGAGCGGGAGCCACGGTCGTGCGCTGCGACCAGCCAGGAGCGTCGCGAGCCCGCAACGCCGGCATCGCCGCCACCAGTGCGCCCATCGTTGCCATCACCGACGACGACTGCCTGCCCTCGACGGAGTGGATCACCGCCATCGGGCGCGCCTTCCGGGGCCAGCCGCGGTTGGGGTTCGTGACCGGGCGAGTCGATGGCGACGACCCGTCCAAGTCGCTCCAGGTGTCCCTCCAGCTCGATGATCGTCCCCGCGGCTTCGGACCCGATGACGATCCGACGGTGATGGGGCACACTGCCAACGCGGCGTTCCGCCGCGCCGCCCTCGCCGATGTCGGCGGGTTCGACGAGCTGCTCGGTCCGGGGGCGACGTTCCGATCCAGCGAGGACAAGGATGTGTTCTGGCGGGTGGTGCGCGCCGGCTGGCTCGGCGCCTACGACCCCGAAGTCGTGGTCACCCACCGGCAGTGGCGTGGTGCGGCGGAGGCGGTGCGCCTCCGGTTCAGCTATGGCGTCGGCAGTGGAGCCTTTGCCGTCAAGGTCGCACGGATCGAGGGTCGACGAGGTCGGCGGATGCTGGCCGACCGGCTGTGGGCGCACGGTCTTCGGCGCACCGTCGATCACGTGCGATCGGGCTACCGGTCGGGGATCGTTGCGTCGTTGGCCCGCACCGCCGGTGTGGTGGTGGGCGCCCTCCGAGCCGTCGTCGCACCGATCGATCAGGAGCGGTTCGTGGCGCGACGACGGCGCCGCAGGTGACCTTCCTCGACCCGACACGTCCATGCGGCGACGAATCCCAACGCCGTCCCGATCAGACGCAACGAGCGCACGGCCATTCCGAACCGGTAGTTGCGGCGGACGGCCCGAGCCAGTGGCACCAGCCCGTCATGCCAGAGGAATTGAGCGGAGGTGTGGCGGAGCCGTGATCGGTCGGTGACCGCGAGCTTGCGGAAGCGGGCGCCCGAACCTACGCCGTAGGCCAGGTCGATCCTCAGCTTCTCCCTGCGGTCGCGCCACTGATCGTGCCACCCGAGTGCAGTGGGCTCATACCAGCCCGTTCCGCCCGCCGCGAAGAGACGGTCGAAGAGGTCGTTGTCCTCCGCCGCCCGGAAGCGGCCACCGGCACCGAGCAGCTCATCGAACCCTCCGACGCCATCGAGCCACGGACGGCGAACGGCGAGGTTGGCGCTGTGGCCGACGGTACCGGTGGTACCAGGGGTGAGGACCTCGCCGTCGTCGCCCGTCCGAATCGCCACCGGGCGCTCGACCAGGCCCTGCTCGGGTGGTACCTCGACCCGCCCGACCACGAAGCTCCGATCGGGTGGGGCCATGGCCTCGGCGACGGCCCCGGCCCACCGCGGCGACACCCTGACGTCGTCATCCACGAAGGCGACGATGTCATGGGCCGCGCGCCGCCAGCCGAGGTTGCGTGCATGCGACGCGCCGGGGCGTTCGGCCCGGACGTAGGTGGCTCCGTGGGCCACGGCGACGGAGGCGACCCGCTCATCGGCGGACGCCGAGTCGACGACGATGAGCTCGTCGCCGTCCCGCAACGAGGAGCGGAGGAACGTGAGGCACGTCTCGAGGAGCTCCGGCCGGTCGCGGGTCGGCACGACGACCGAAAGGGGTGCGCTCACGAATTTCTGGCTACCACAGGTGTGTCATACGGCCAGAAGTATCCTCGCCGCGGCCGCGATGTCGTCGGCGCCGATGAGCATCTCGCCTTCGAGCGAGCCGGCGAAGGGGAAGTTGGGGACGTCGGGCGTGGCCAGGCGGCGCACCGGGGCGTCGAGGTCGTAGAAGGCCTCCTCGGCCACCAGTGCCGCCACCTCGGCGCCGACCCCGAACGAGATGTTGTCCTCGTGCACCACCAGGCAGCGGCCTGTCCGCGCCACCGACTCGAGCACCGTCTCGCGGTCGAGCGGGCTGATGGTGCGAAGGTCGATCACCTCGACCTCGCCCTCGCCGGCCTCGCTCAGCGACTCGGCTGCCTCGACAGCCAGGTGGCGATGCAACCCGTAGGTGACGATGGTGGCGTCGCTCCCGGGTCGGGCGACGTCGGCCAGCCCGATCGGCACCCGCCAATCGGTCGAGGTGGGGACGGGCCCGGTGATCAGACGGTAGGTCTTCTTGTGCTCCAGCACCATCACCGGGTCGGGATCCAGCACCGCCTCGCGCAGGAGCCCCACCACGTCGGCCGGCGTCGACGGAACCACCACCTTGAGGCCGGGGATGTGGGAGTACGAGGCCTCGATGGACTGGCTGTGGTAGAGCGCGCCGTGCACACCGCCGCCCCACGGCGCCCGCACCACCATCGGCACGTGGAAGTCGCCGTTGGACCGGTAGTGGATGCGGGCCGCCTCCGACACCAGCTGGTCGAAAGCGGCGTGGATGAAGTCGGCGAACTGGATCTCGGCGATGGGCAGCCGCCCACCCAGCGCCAGGCCGATGGCGATGCCCACGATCGACGACTCCGCCAGCGGGGTGTCCACCACCCGCTGGTCGCCGAACTCGGCGATGAGGCCGTCGGTGGCCCGGAACACACCGCCACGCGGCCCCACGTCCTCGCCCAGGATCATCACCCGCTCGTCGCCGGCCAGCAGCTCCCGCAGCACGCCGTTCACGGCGGCGATGACGTTCTTGTCGACCACCTCGCCGCCGGCTTCGGCATAGGTGTCGACCGACACCGCCGCCGCGCGAGCGGCGACCGCACCGGCATCGGGATCATCGCCGCGGCCGGGCGGGGCTCCGACGAGGGGGGCCAGAGGGCGGGCGAAGACCTTGGTGTAGGCCGTCTCGGGCGCCGGCTCGGCCATGGCCTCGGCCACGCGCGTCGCCTCTTCGACGAGGCCCTTCACCTCGGCGATGATCTCCTCCTCGCGAGCGTGCGGCAGGAGCCGCTGCTCGATGAGGTACTGGTGCATGCGCTGGAGCGGGTCCTTCTTCCGCCAGGCCTCGACCTCCTCGGCCGAGCGGTAGGTGCGGTCGTCGTCGTCGGAGGTGTGGGCCAGGTAGCGGTAGGTCTTGGCCTCGACGAGGCTGGGCCCCTCGCCCGCCGCGGCCCGCTGAACTGCGCCCTGCACCGCTTCGTACACGTCGAGGGGATCGTTTCCGTCGACGATGAGCCCGGTGCAGCCGTAGCCGTGCGCGCGGTCGGCCACGTTCTCCACCGCCGACTCCTTGGCGATCGGAACCGAGATGGCGTAGCCGTTGTTCTCGCACACGAACACCACCGGCAGTCGATGGATGCCGGCGAAGTTGAGGGCCTCGTGCCAGTCGCCTCGAGCGGTCGCCCCCTCTCCGAAGAAGGCGAGCGACACCCCGTCGGACCCCTCGATCTGCTGCGCGAAGGCAAGGCCCGACGCGTGCGGGAGCTGGGTGGCGATGGGCGATGAACCGGTGATGACGCCGAGGCGGCGTGAGCCCCAGTGGTTCGGCATCTGGCGGCCGCCGGTGTTGGGGTCGTCGGCCCGGGCGAAGACGCCGGCCATGACCTCGGTCGGGGTCATGCCCAGCGTGAGCATGAGGGCCAGGTCCCGGTAGTAGGGAAAGACCTTGTCCTTTCCGGCCCGGATGGCCCACGCCGCGCCGACCTGAGCCCCCTCATGCCCCTGGCCCGATACCACGAACGCCGCTCGCCCCTGCCGGTTGAGCGCCCAGATCCGCTTGTCGAGCTCACGGGCCAACAGGATGGTCCGGTACATGCCGACGAGGTCATCGGTGTCGAGGCCCAGGGCCGTGTGCCGGTCGTGGATGTGGAGGCGAGCCAGCTCGCCTTCGGTAGGGCTCTCGACGACCTCGGTCACGGCGAACCTCCAGGCTCGTTGAGCTGAGCAGTGGGATCAGGCATGCGGTCTGTTCGGGTCATGTGGGGGCGGTCGAGGTGGGGGGTGTGTCGAAGCGGCGGATGACGTGGTTGGCGGAGTGCTGCGCGATGCGGACCTCGGCCAGGTGGTCGGCGGCGGCAGCGGTGGTGATGCCATGCTCGGTGGCGGTGGCCAGCACCCGCGACGTGGTCCCTTCGATGGTGTCCACCCGCGCCGCCGCCCGTTCGGGGTCATAGCCATCGGGGTCGAGCTCTTCGAAGATGTTGATGAGGCCGCCGGCGTTGACGACGTAGTCGGGGGCGTAGGTGATTCCGGCAGCACGGAGTCGATCGGCGTCGGCGTCGGTCGCAAGCTGGTTGTTCGCCGATCCGCACACCGCATCGCACTGCATCTCCCCGATGGTGCCAGACCGCAGGACCGCACCCAACGCGCACGGGCTGAAGATGTCGCAGGCGACGGCATGGGCACCACCAGGATCGACGACATCGACGTCGGGGTGGCGGCCCACGACGGCGTCGATGGCCGGCGCGTACACATCGGCGACTGTGATCTTCGCGCCCGCCGCCACCAAGTGGTCGACGACGGCCGCACCGACCTTGCCCACCCCCGAGACGCAAACGTGCCGGCCCCCCAGGTCCGGATCGCCGAACCGATGTCGGGCGACGGCTCGCATGGCGGCGACAACGCCCAGCGCCGTCGCCGGTGAAGGATCGCCCGAGCCCGTGCTCGTCCCGCTGACGTGGGGAGTGATGGTGGCCACCAGGTCCATGTCGGCCTGCGTGGTGCCGACGTCTTCGGCGGTGACGTACCGCCCGCCGAGAGAGTCGACGAATCGGGCATAGGACTCGATCAGGGCATCGGTGCGCTGGTGGTGGGGATCACCGATGATCACCGCCTTGCCTCCGCCGAGGGCCAACCCGGCCACCGCCGCCTTGTAGCTCATGGCCCGGGCCAGGCGGAGCACATCGGTGAGCGCCTCGTCGTCGGTGGCGAAGGGGTAGAACCGGGTGCCGCCCAGTGCGGGCCCCAACACGGTGGAATGGATGGCGATGATCGCGCGCAGGCCGGTGGCTGTGTCGTGGCAGTGGACGACCTGCTCGTAGCCGTGGGCCGAGAGCCGATCGAACAATCCCACCCTTGGGAGAGTACCGGCCGGTCTCGCCAGCTCGCCGTTTGGCGGTCAGGGTGTAGCCAAACCGGTCGATACAGGCGTAGAGTGAGCATTTCCCACGATCCAGTGGGGAATGATCACACCACGCGAACTGTTCATACCAACCGAGGCTCTGTCCGCGAAGGTACTAGTCGGATTGGGCTGCCCAGAATGGCCCGCAAGGGCTATCGACTGTCAACTGGTCACGACCGCATAATCACGGTACGAATCGGACATCAGCGACCACGCTGGTGAAACTGGAGTGAAGGAAGAAACAATGGCCGAACACCACGATCTCGATGCACCTGAGGCCCTGCTGACCCCGTCAGAGGTGGCAGCGATGTTTCGAGTGAACCCCAAGACCGTCACCCGCTGGGCCCGCGCCGGAAAGCTCACCGCCATCCGGACGCTCGGCGGACATCGCCGCTTCCGGGCCAGCGAGATCAAGCGCTGCCTCGAGGAGATGTCGAACCAGGAGAACTGAGGGGAGCTGGCGTCACGCCAGCGCCCCGCCGCATAGCTGGGGATGCTCTGACCGTGGGGGTTGATGGGCGTCGCACTTGCCGATGCGGCCGTCCGTTTCGACGGACTCAGTGCTGTGGGCTCCGCCCCTCAGCTGATGGAACGGCCCCAAGCGATTGGGGCCGTTCATCGCGTCACCGGTAGGTTCGATTCCGATGGCTTCTCCCAGCGCGTCGTACTCGGCCCGGATCCGGGTTGAGATGCCCAATGCCCCTGGATCGCTCGGACGGCTCGCCACGGCCATCGGTGAGGCCGGTGGCAACATCACCGCCCTCGACATGGTCGAGGCGCATCCGGGCGTGATCGTCGAGGACGTGTCCGTCGACGCCTCCGGCGACGACCACGTAGCTCAGATCACCGATGCCATCGAGGCCCTCGACGGCGTCACCGTGCAACAGGTGCAGGACCGCGTCTTCTCCCTGCACCGAGGCGGCAAGATCGAGGTTCGCTCCCGGTCCAAGCTCGAGACCCGTGACGATCTCTCGATGGCCTACACCCCCGGGGTCGCTCGGGTGTGCACCCACATCGCGGCCAACCCCGCTGACGTCCATCGATACACGATCAAGAAGAACACGGTCGCAGTGGTCACCGATGGCACCGCGGTGCTGGGGCTCGGCGACATCGGCCCCGAGGCCGCCTTGCCGGTCATGGAGGGAAAGGCCCAGCTGTTCAAGGAGTTCGCTGGCGTCGATGCGTTCCCCATCTGCCTCGACATCAGCAGCGCCGACGAGCTGGTCGAGACGGTGGAGCGGCTGGCCCCGGTGTTCGGCGGCATCAACCTGGAGGACATCTCGGCTCCCCGCTGCTTCGACGTCGAGGAGCGGCTGGTCGAATTGCTCGACATCCCCGTCTTCCACGACGACCAGCACGGCACCGCGGTGGTGGTGTTGGCCGCGCTGGAGAACGCGCTGAAGGTCGTCGACAAGAAGATGGAGGACCTCAAGGTCGTCATCGCCGGTGTCGGCGCTGCCGGCGTGGCCATCACCAAGATCCTTCTGTCGGCCGGTGTGCCCAACATCATCGGCGTGGATCGCAAGGGCGCCATCTACGAGGGCCGTGACGACCTCAACGCCGCCAAGCAGTGGTTCGCCGAGCACTCCAACCCCGAACATCGTCGTGGCGCAATCCACGAGGTCATGCCCGGCGCCGACGTGTTCGTTGGCGTGTCGGGGCCCGGATTGCTGATCCGAGACGACATCCGCGTCATGCACGACGATCCGATCGTCTTCGCTCTGGCCAACCCCGACCCCGAGATCACACCGGAAGACGCGGGCGATCTGACTGCCGTCATCGCCACCGGGCGCAGCGACTACCCCAACCAGATCAACAACGTGCTCTGCTTCCCGGGCATCTTCCGGGGTGCGCTCGATGCCGGCGCCACGAAGATCACCGAGAGCATGAAGCTGGCAGCGGCCTCGGCCATCGCCGGCGCCGTTCCCGACGACGAGGTGTGCGCCGGCTACATCGTGCCGTCGGTGTTCAACCGGGACGTCGCCCGGAACGTCGCCATCGCCGTCGCCCACGCCGCCCACGACGACGGCGTCACCCGCGACACCCAGTGACCACGTCGAAACGCATCAGCGCCGTCACCTTCGACTACTGGAACACGCTGGCCCACGAGCAGCGGGGTCACCTGCGCGACCTGCGTCTGGGCGCCTGGGCCTCCATCCTCCGGGACGCCGGTGTCGAGGTCACCCGCGCCGCCCTGGAGGACGCGCTCGCCGCCACCTGGGAGTCCTATCTCGCTGACTGGACCGCCAACCACCAGTTCGATGCCGTGGCGGGCGCCCGGGCCGGCATTGCGCACCTGGGCATCGACGTCGCCCCCTCGGTGGCCACAGAGCTCATCGAGGCGTTCACCGATGCCGGCGCCAACGCCGACCTGTCGCTGACGCCCCACATCGACGGCGTGCTCGACGAGATGGCCCGCTGTGGCGTGCGCCTGGGCATCGTGTGCGACGTCGGCATCACCGGCTCGCAGCACCTGCGGGCGTTCCTCGACCGCGCCGGAGTGCTCGAGCACTTCGACCACTGGTCGTTCTCCGACGAGGTCGGCGTGTACAAACCCGACCGGCGCATCTTCGAGCACGCTCTCGACGGCCTGGGCGTCAACGACCCGTCGGAGGCAGCCCACGTCGGCGATCTCCGGAGGACCGACGTGGCCGGAGCGCGGGCCATGGGCATGATCTCGGTCCGCTACCGAGGTGTCTTCGACGACGCCCACCAGCCCGCCGCCGATCAGGCCGACGACCAGCACCCCGACGACCGCGCGCGGGCCGGCGCCGTGGTCACCTCGCCCCCCGACGCCCCTGAGGGCCATCACGTGCTCGACGACCACCGCCAGCTCTCCGACGCCCTCGGACTGCTCTGAGCCGGGGGCCCGGCCGCCGTTCGAGACGTCACGCCGGGCATCGTCACCCCAGGCATCGTCACCCCAGGCATCGTCACCCCAGGTCGAGCACGTCGCCTTCGGCCGCCGCCACCACCGGCACCGACGCCGCCGTGCCGGTGCCGAACGAGGCACAGATGGCGTCGATCTCGTCGTCGGTGCGAGCTGGATCGTGGTGGAACAGCAGCACCCTCCCCACCCCGGCCTTGGCTCCGAGGGCCACGGCATACTCGGCGGCCGCGTGGCCGAAGGCGCCGCGCGCCGGAAGTTCGGCGGCCGTGTGCTGCGCGTCATGGATCAACAGATCGACGCCGGCGGCACCGTCATGCAGTTCGTCGGGGACGCGGTGATGGCGGTGTTCGGGGCACCGATCGTGTGTGAGGGCCACGCCGACCTGGCCGTGGTGGCCGCCTGGGCCATGCACGACGCCCAGGCGAGCGTCAACCAGGGCTGGTCGGAGATCGCCCTGCCCGAGTTCGGGCTCGGGATCGGGGTCTCCACCGGCGAGGTGGCTGCCGCGCTTCTCGGAAGCGAGGAGCGGCTGGAGTACACGGTCGTCGGCGACGCGGTGAACCTCACCCAGCGTCTCCAGCAGTGGGCCGACCCGGGCGAGACGGTGTTGAGCGAGGCCTCGTGGAAGGCTCTGACCACTCCGGTTGACGCCGCCCCGATGGAGCCGGCGCTGGTAAAGGGCCGGGACGAGCCCGTCCTCGCCTACAAGGTCCCCGCCATCGGGGTTCGACGAGGGAGCCATGTGAGATGACCGTTCCCAACGGCGATGCCGTCCTGTACCTGAGCGGCGTCCGCAAGACGTTCGAGGCGGAGAACGCTCCGGTGAGGGCGCTGCGAGGCGTGGACTTCACCATGCGACCCGGCGAGTTCGCGGCAGTCATGGGCCCGTCGGGGTGCGGGAAGTCCACGATGCTGAACCTGGCGGCCGGTCTCCACGAGCCGGGCGACGCCCTCGCGGATCAGGTAGTGGTCGTCAGCGAGGACGCACCGGAGAGTCACGCAAGCGATGGTAAGCGGCCCCGGATGTCGGAGGCCGACAATGACGACGGCCCGGCGTTGCGGGGGCCGTCGAGCCGGTGGGCCCGGGTGATGGTCCACATCCCCGGGCCCAGACCGGCTCGTCGTTGCCGTGGTGGTCGGGACCGGCGTCGATCCGGTGACCTCTCGCTTTTCAGGCGAGCGCTCTGCCGACTGAGCTACCCGACCGTGTTCAATCAACGACCGCCGGCTCCCGGGAGAGAGGTTGACGGTCGATCATTGAAGCGGTCCCGACGGGATTTGAACCCGCGACCTCCGGCTTGACAGGCCGGCGTGCACTCCAAGCTGCACCACGGGACCACGATCTGTGTTGTCAATCTGTGTCACTCCGGTGCCGTGACTCCGGTGACCCCGGTGTCGCACCCCCAACGGGATTCGAACCCGTGTTGCCGCCTTGAAAGAGCGGAGTCCTAGGCCGCTGGACGATGGGGGCTCGTACCTCGTGAGAGAGCGCCGAGACTGTAGCAGCAGGCCCCGCCCAGATGCCTGGCTGTGCCGTCCGCTCGCCGCCCGCGCCGGCCGTCCGCCCGCGTGATGCGCCGGCATGGCTCATGCCCGGCATCTGACTTCGTTTGCCTAGCCGTCGCCCCGCGACCGCTGCGCAAACCAAGGAGACGCAACCCCCGACAGTCCGCCCGCGCCGGCCGCCCGCGCTGGCCGCATGATGCGCCGGCTGGCTCATGCCCGAGCTACCTTCCGCCCGTGGGCGCGCTGCGGTTTGCTCGGCTGGCTCTGGCCGCTGCTGCGGGATACCTGGC
>Ga0214471_10003222_pt1 | contig 12662 bp, 11 predicted proteins | sample RVTome_5_FD_207665 | JGI IMG/M metagenome (GOLD analysis project Ga0214471, IMG submission 207665) | Soil microbial communities from uranium-contaminated site in the Upper Colorado River Basin, Wyoming, United States - RVT142D155 | ecosystem: Environmental > Terrestrial > Soil > Contaminated >...
CGTTTTTTTTTTTTGGAGGCTTTGGAAGAAACGTCTTAAACGAATAAGCCTAATGGTCGGTTTACTGCCATTGTACGACATTTTGTAGATTTATCATAGTACGCCTCTCTAGGGCCTGTCAAGGGGTGTTTTTCACTACTTCCAAAGGAGGTACCAGAATACCTATTCGGTACGGAAAAGGTCTAAAAAGCGCTCCCAGAGGCTTTTTCCGGCGCTTTTGCCATGCTGGGCCAGTTCTTCTGCAAGCTCCTGTTTTTCCTGTTGTAATTCCCGTTCTACCAGAGGAACACGCTTCTCCACTTCCCTACCCAAAAGCTCCTTTCCGCGGTCTATAAGGCCTTGCACTATGGGCTGGAACCTTTTTTGCCACAGTTCTTGAGAGACCCATTGCCACATGTCTTTCCATAGCGGCACTGCCTGGGTATTCCATATGTTTTTTATTATGCCGGGCCCTATGGCCAGTATTTTATCTAAAATATTCAGTGTTCCCTGTTTTGCCTCGTCCAGGGTTTCTGGAGCTTCAAGAACCGGAACGCCCATGGGCGGCTGTTCTTGCGCAACCGCAAACCCCGGCATTACCACACTCGCCAAAACAAACAAAAAAACTATTCTCATACTTGTATTATACCCTATAAAATTGTTTTTGTAACCCGATACTTTTGCGATCTCCTATCCTGTGTTACTCATCGTGATTATCTATAAGTATGTTGATGTCCGTTGTAACCGCGATCGCGCTCACAAGCGACAGAGACAGTCATATAAACTGGTATTTCATCAATTCAAAATGTCGCACAATGTTATTTCTACAGTTTTGCGATTGCTGATTCAAGACGATTGAGGGTGGGTTGTTTTCCTAAAACTTCGGCGACTTCGAAGGGGCCGGCAGAGGCTTTTTTGCCGGTAAGGGCCACGCGCATGGGCCACAGCATAAATCCGCGGTTCTCTAATTTTTCCGCTTCGGGCATAAGTGCTTGCTCGAGTTTTTCTTTGGTCCACCCATTCGACTCTCCGCCAGCCGGCGGATCGCTCAGGGCAAGCTCTCCCTCCCCTACCCTATCGAGAAGATCATACACTTTTTGCAGGTTTTCTTTTGTTTGGTTGTCAGTCGCGTTTTTCCATCGTAATAATTCTTTGTCGTATTCTGGCTGGTCCACAAAAAAGAAATCGGCAAATTCGGCAATTTCAGAAAGTTTTTTTAGGCGTTCCTGATACAGTCCCACAATACGCTGCAGTTTTTCCGCGCCAAAATTATTTTCCGGTACATATGGCTTGCATAATTCGACAAGCTCTGGTAACGGTTTTTGGCGGATATAATGGCCGTTTATCCAGTCTAGGCGCTGTACGGTAAATATGGCCCCCGCTTTTTGAATGCGGTCTAACGAAAATTCTTGTATAAGTTCTTGCAGCGAAAATATTTCGCGCTCGTCCCCCGGGTTCCAGCCAAGCAATGCCAGGAAATTCAGTATGGCTTCCGGCAAATATCCTTCCTGGCGAAATTTGCGTACGGAAGCGTCGCCGTGCCGTTTGCTCATTTTTGCGCGGTCTGACCCAAGCAGCAGCGGCAAATGCGCGTATTGCACACCCGGCAATTCCAGGGCTTCCTGCAGCAACAGCTGTTTTTGCGTGTTCGCGATATGGTCTTCCCCGCGAATAACATGCGTAATTTGCATTTCAAAGTCGTCCACCACCACCGTAAAGTTATACAGCGGGGTTTCCCTGTCTTTGGCAATTACAATGTCGCCCAGCAAGCCGGTGTCAAAAGAAATTTCCCCGCGCACCAGATCGGAAAAGCGTATGGTTTTGGGTTCCACCACAAAGCGTATTACTGCCCTATCCCCTACTGCCAGACGTTTTCGCTGTTCTTCTGTAGAAAGGCTGCGGCAGGCGCCTTTATACCGCGGAGCCTCGCCCAGGCTCATTTGGTGGCTGCGTTGCGCTTCCAGTTCTTCTGCGGTGCAAAAACAATAATACGCGCTTCCCTTTTTGAAAAGTTTTTGCAGGTATGTTTTGTACAGCTCGGTGCGTTCGCTTTGGCGGTACGGCGCGTACGGGCCCTTGTCCGCCGAAGCTTCAGCGAAGGCGGGGCCTTCATCCCAATTCAAACCAAGCCAATGCAAACTTTCTATAATGTCTTCCTCGTATTCTTTTTTGGAACGCTCTTTGTCTGTGTCTTCTATGCGCAATATAAACTCACCCCCTTCTTTTTTGGCGAACAGGTAATTAAAAAGCGCGGTTCTTGCCGTTCCCATATGAGCATTTCCTGTGGGAGACGGCGGTATTCTGGTGCGCACTTTTCCGGGGCTCATTGCAAAAGATACGTTAGCAAATACTCCCCGACCACTTTTGCGGCGTTTGGCCTGGCAAAACGAGAAGCGGCTTCCCGCATTTCTGCTATTTCGGCAGGTTCATACAAAATGTCTTTTACGCGCTGCAAAAAGAAATGCGGCTGCAGGTTTGGCTGTTCCAAAACAAACGCGGCGCCGGTTTGGGCGTACGCGTACGCGTTTGCCACCTGGTGGTTTTGCGCGGATTCGGGCAGCGGAATTAAAATGCTGGGTTTGCCAAGCGCGGCAATTTCAAATATGGAACCGGATCCCGCCCTGCTTACGATTAAGTCGGCAGCCGCGTACGCGTGCCGCAGTTCGGTTTCTTTCATAAATCCAACAGGGTGGTAATACGGAGCGTTTTGTTCCGACATTACCACTTCGGCTTCTGTTTGCACCTGGTGAAAGTTTTTGTCCCCTGTTTGGTGGATAATTTCAAATTCGTTTAGGGCCTGGTCTAATATAACCAATAGCATATCGTTTACGCGCGTGGCTCCTTGCGAGCCGCCCATGATAAGCAATACCGGTTTTCCGCCCTGCAGGTTAAACAGTTTTACAGCTTCTTCTTTGCTGCCGGAAAACATTTCCCTTCGAATGGGGTTGCCCACCAGCATAAGCTTTTTTGGGGAAAAGTATCTGGTGTGCGGAAACGAGGCAAAAATTTCCACGGCAAACTTTTCGGCGGCCCGGTTTGCTTTTCCCGGAATAATATCGCCTTCGTGCAAAAATACGGGAATGCGCAGCAGGCGCCCCGCCGCGGTGGCGGGAATTGCGCCGTATCCCCCTTTACTAAAAATAAGGTCCGGGGAAAGCAAAAACAGCATGCGAAAGGCTTTTACGATAGCCCAGGGAGTTTTGAAAAACATATCAAAAAGGTTTGGGAAAAATCCCCCCATGCCTTGGCCGCGCCGTATTTTGCCAGACCCCACCGTAAGCACCCGAATGCGTTCCTGGCCCAGCAAAATATCGCCGAACCGGTCTTCGGGTCCCATGTAGTATAATTCCAAGTCTTTTTGGGTATAGCTTCTTCGCAGTTCGCGGGATATCGCAATTATGGGCAATATATGCCCGCCCGTCCCCCCGCCGGTAAACAGTATTTTCATAGATTAAGGCATTTTAGCCTCTTTAGATATATTAAGCAAAATTCCGCAGGCAAGCAACTCGGTCATAAGGGCCGAACCTCCATAGCTAATAAACGGCAAAGGAATGCCGGTTAACGGCAGCAAGCCAAGCATAGATCCTATATTTACCGTGGCTTGCAAAAAAATCCAAAACGCAATGCCCCAAACTACAAGCTTAGCAAAGGGATCTGGCACGCGTTTGGCAATAACAAAACTGCGCCACGCGAACGCCAAAAACAAAGACAAAAGCACTACCGCCCCAACAAAACCAAGTTCTTCGGCGAACACCGCGAAAATCGAGTCTGAAATGGGTTCTGGCAAAGAACCGAATTTTTGGAAACTTAGGCCAAGCCCGGTGCCAAACAAGCCCCCGGAACCAATGCCAATTAACGCCTGCTTTGCCTGGTATCCCCTACCCAAAGGGTCCAGGTCGGAATTTAAGAACACCAAAAAGCGGTTTAATCGGTATGGAACAATTGCAATTAAGCCGCCCAGCGCAAGCAGGCCCATGCCTATCATGGCTGCCGTGTGCCATATGGGCGTGCCGGCCAAAAAGTACATAACAAGGCCGGTGGCCGCGATTACGCCAAGCGTGCCTACGTCTGGTTGCAAAATTAAAAACAAGCTTACAATTCCCACAATGGCCGCAAACGGAAGCAGGGTGCTGTTGGGCGCTTTTTTGGATTTGGCGTGGCGCGACGCCAGCCACGAGGCCGCGTATAAAATAAACGCGAGTTTTAAAATTTCAGACGGCTGAAAACTAAACGGGCCCAAAAAAATCCAACGCGAAGCTCCGCCAAACTCTCCGCCAATGCCCGGCATAAATACCATAGCCAGCAGCACAATGGTTGCCAGCAAAAATAAAAAACTATATTTTTTAAAAAAGGAAAGCGGCAGAAAAAACGCAATCGTGCCCGCCAAAAGTCCGGGAAGGACGCCCAGCAATAATTGATGGTTTAAGAAAAAAAACGTGTTTCCCGTCCTTTGCAGTGAAAACGAAGAGGAAACGCTTGCTAATATAAAAATACCCACAAGCACCAAAGAAACGCACAAGCCCAAAAGAATAAAATCAGGCAGCTTTTTTTTGCTCATGTGTGGCGTAAAACTTTACAAACTTTTGAAACTCCTCTCCCCGCTCCTTATAATTTTGGAACAAGTTAAAACTGGAGGCGGCCGGCGACAGCAGGCAAATACCCCCTTTGGGCGTGTGGTCGTACGCTAACTGTACGGCCGTAGCCATGTTGTTTACAAAAAAGGACTGGGGAAGTTTCGGTATGCCTTCCTTTTTCGCGATTTTCTCCATTTCTTTTACCACCGACTCTCCTGTCGTGGGAAATACAATAATACAGCGCACCTTGCTTTTTAACAAGCGCAGGGCAAGTTTTTCCATGGAAATTCCCCTGTCGAATCCGCCGACAAGCAGGGTATGCACGGTTGGACCGAGCCGGTCTAAGGCCGCAATGGTTGCCTCGGGAATGGTCGCCAAAGAATCGTTGTAAAACGTAATTCCCTTGTGCGCGCCAACCCGCTGCAACCGGTGCGGCAAGGGTTTGAACTTTTGTATCGCTTTTTCCGCTTTGTCTTTGGGAACGGCAAAAAGTTTCGCCACCGCAAAGACAGGTTCCAGGGCGGCAATAAACGCGGCGTCTTTGTTATTTTTTGGTTTAAAACCTATGGGTTTTGCTTTTGTGGAAGCGGCAACTTTTGCCACGGTTTCGTCAGCTTCGTTAAAAATAAAGTAATCGTCCGCTCTTTGGAACTTGGTAATGTTGGTTTTTGCCTGCAGGTACGCTGACAGTGTCCCGTGGTAATCCAGGTGCTCTGGGTAAAAGTTTAAAAATACGGCAATGTGCGGGCTTTTGTTCGCCGTTTCCAATTGCGCTGAAGACAGTTCATACACCACAATATCGTTTTCTTGTATGCCAGAAAGGTGCTGCAACGCGGGTTGCTCAATATTGCCCACCAGGTATACTTTTTGTTTGGTAAGTTTTAAGACCTCGGCCAATAGCGAAGCGGTTGTGCTTTTCCCCTTGGTTCCCGTAACCCCAACAGTGGTTCCTTTGCAGTTGCTAAAAAATATGTTGGTGGCCGACGTGATAGTTTGCTTCTTTTTTGCCTGCGCGTTTATAACGCGCAAAGGAATGCCGGGCGATTTTAGTATTACGTCGTGCGCGTGAATCTGTTTTAAATACGTGTCTCCAAAGTACAGCACCACTTTTAAGTCGGCGTTTAGCAATTTTTGGGCGTCTGGGGGCAGCTCTTCGAATTCTTTTTTGTCGGCAATGCCAATGGTTTTTTCGGGAAACTGTTTGCGTAAAAACAAAAAGGCGTCCTGCCCCTCGCGGCCAAACCCTACAATAAAAATTTTCTTGTCCTGCAATTCAGAAATAAGCATGAATAGCTTATTGTACCACAGATTTTAAGGCTTTTTCCAGATGCGGCGGCAAAGCGTGGTTTTTGTTCCATGAGCCCAAAAGGGCGCGAGATTCTTTGGGAAGAGTATGGTGTTTTTTGGCAATGTTTTGCCTAAAATACTGAAGTAATGGCGGAAGTGGAGGATGAGTTTTTTGCAGGGATAGATAAAACGCCACCAAACTTTCCCGGGTGGTGCCTACGCATTCAAAAGGCTTGAATCCCCTTTCCCCCGTTAGTTCCTCCATAAGCGAAATAAGCGAGGCGTGTTGGAATAAGTTTTTGCCAAATATTTTTACCAGTTGTTCTTGTTCTACAAATGGATATAGCGCGGCAAACACAAACAAGCATTTTGAGCACGTACCGCACCACTTGCCCGAAGGCCGCACTTTTCCTGACCGGGTTTTATGCGCTTCGTTGCAGCTTAAAAATGTCGCAAAATATTGCGGGTAGCGCGCAAACAGTTTCGCGATTTGCAGTTCGCACAACGGCCGCAAAAAACTAAAATATTCTATATTCTGCGCCAGATATTTTTTGCTGTAGCTACGGAACTTTTTTTCAAACTCAAATGTTTTGGAATATTGGTGGTTTATTTCTTGTCCCAGGTATTGCACGTTTCCTTCGTTACTGCTGTGTTCATTGGAAAGCGCGATATACTTGTAATCGAACAGCGCGGCGCAAAGAGTTGTAAGAAACGCCAGGTACGCGGAAAACGGCGTGTGTCCGTTTAGAAAACCTTTGCGGTTTAATTTCAAAAGTTTTGGGTCGATAATCCGTTTTACGATAATTCTCCCATCCCCTATCTTATGTAAAATCGCGGTTTGCGCGTTCGTCGGATTTAGCACAAACGGCGTAATGTTTTGTTTGGCAGCTTTTAAAATTTCGTATGTAACTATCGCGTCTTTTCCTCCGCCAATCGGTACTAAAACATTTTTATTCGACTGGCCAGTTTTGTTTGCGATCGCAAACTCCGCAGACCGAATGTTTTGTGTGGTAATTTGAAGAAAATTTGCGACTCGGAAATCTATTTTGTTTTCAAAAAAATACTGGCCCATGCCCTTTATAAAAAGATCGTGCCACCAGTTTATTTGCGTTTTGTTCAAATGTCCCGCCTCAATAATAATGTTCGGCGATGCCGTAGCCTTCCAGTAACTCGGTATTTCCGCCAGCCCCAAATGGAACACCAAATTATCCAGTATTGGTTGCTTAGCCGGGCTAAGCAACCAATTTGAGGCTGGGACGTTTTTGACAATCACCCGTGGGCCAAACCGTGGGCCAAACCTGGTTTGGCCCAGCCTAAAATCAAACGATATTACCAGGTCGCCGTTTTTTAGCCCGTATGAATACCCCTTATAAACAAATTCCGGATATTTTTTTCGTAACCCCCGTACCTTCATATCACTTACAATGCCATAATTTCCGCCTTTTTTCAACTTGACAAGGTAAAAAAAGTATAGTAAAGTATGCCTACAAATTTGCAGGTAGCTATGGGAGGTGATCTTGGACGCAGGGGTTAGCATTCGTAAGATTAACTATAGTATCATGCTTAAGACCGGCGTGGTAAACGCCATGGCCTTGGGAGCTATAGGGCCGCTATTTGTTATTTTCGCCGAGGGATTAAGCGGTTCCATAGGGAACTTAATGCTCGCGGTTGGGCTTTCCGGTATTGCAGACGCTATCACGTCCTTATTCGCAGGCAGATTGTCTGACCGATTTGGGCGGAAACTATTCATCGTGGGAGGAGGGTTTATTCAGTCTGCCGTATTCGTAGGGTACGCCTTTGTAGATTCTGCGTTTGAGCTGTATGCTTTGCAGGTAATACTTGGTGTAAACTATGCGATGTTGTTTACCTCGGTGGATGCTTTTATGGCAGACAATACCGAGGCAGAAACTCGGGGAAGGCAAATGGGCAACCGCGACGCCGCAACCGGCATTGCGGCCTCTTTAACGGGTATTGTTGGCGGACAGTTCTTAGATAAAGGCATTATAGGGTTTGAAACAATTTTCTTTATTATTGCTTTTGCCCTGTTTGTCTCAAATATTTTTCGGCTCGTGCATTTGCGGGAAGAAAAATGTATCGTTAAAAGGGCCAGTCACTTATGACTGGCCCTTAGTATTTTTCAACCGGGCGTTTGTGTAGGTACCTAAATCAGGCGATCGCCCGACTTGCGTTCCCTTTCGATTTTGGGCAAACAGGAAGCCTCCGGGCAAATGCTACGGAGGCTTTTTTCGAGGACGGGTGGTTTTTCTGCCAGCCGACTTTGCAGGAGTAGGTTTTCTGCCCAAAATGCGTGCTGCTTCTTCTTTTGATATTCCTGCTTTCCTGAAGTGCTGGGGAGTTAAATGGTTGTTAAGAGTGCTTTTACTTCCAAACGGGAAAATCAGATTCCCGTAACCTTGTTTAGCAAACCGGTAGTGGTTGCCTCCCATGTGTTGTTGCCAGCCTTCGCGTCGTAGACCGGCAAATAAACTTCTACGTTTAATATTGTAAAACCAATTCGCGGGAATTCGTTCCTCTTTTCTTGGTGTGTTCAACTTGTTCTACCTATTATAACAGGGAGTCCGCCGGGTATTCCTAATAGGAGCATTTCAATACCTCCTTGGGTTTTGAATTACCTATTTTTAGCACAATTTCGAGATTTCTGCAAGCCAGATTGTCAACCCTAGCCTAGTAGGCGGACGGCGACGCCCACAATGGCGGCGACCACGCCGATTAGCCAAAACCTCATAGTTACTTTGTAGGGCGGCCAGCCTTTGGCCTCGAAATGGTGGTGAATGGGAGCGGCAAGAAAGACTTTTTTGCCGTGCCGCAGTTTTTTTGAAAGCAATTGGATAATAACCGAGCCAGATTCCGCCACCAGCAATATGGCAATAATGGGAAGCGCCAAAACAGAATCGGTTAAAAATGCCACCACGCACAGCGCCGCGGTTAGCCCCATCATGCCGGTTTCCCCCATGTAAAAACGCGCGGGTGGAATGTTAAACCACAAAAAAGCCAGTATACTGCCTGCCACCACAAAACAAAACGCGGCCAGGTCTATTTGGTTTTGGGCAAAGGCAATTACGCCAAACGCGGCAAAAATGGAAGAAAATGTTCCGCCCGACAAGCCGTCTATGCCGTCTATGACTCCCCCGCTGTATGTGGCAAGCATAACTATGACAAAAATAGGAATATACAAAACGCCAATAAATATATCGCCGTTTCCCGGCACGTGAATGGTGTTCCACTCTAATTTATAAAAAAACCATAGGGCGCCAACAAGCCCAATAAGCGCCACAAGCGCGAACCGGTACTTTAGGTTTAGCCCGCCTGCCACGTATTTTTCACCCATGTCCCATACAGGTTTAAAAAATCCTTTTGTGGGCGGGGTTATTACCTGCATAATGTCGTCTAAAAATCCAACCGCGCCGGCCGCTACCAAAGTCGCCAGAGGCAGCCATGTTTGCCCGCGGCTTAAAAAGTTTAATTTTTCCAGCCAGGGAATTCCGGTTGTCCCCAGCGCCGCGAACGCAAACGCGATTGCGGGCGGGACAAGCCAAATTAACACGCCCCCAAACCGGGGAGTTTTTACTTCGCCTTCCGAATGGAATTTTGTAAAAAATCGCAAATTTCCCCCGCCCAGAGCTTCTGTCCGCGCGCTTTTCCGCCACAGTTTGTATTTGTATAATATGGCGGTTAAGGCCGGAGTTAAAAAAAACGCCAGCAAAAAACTTGCCGTGCCCAGGGCGGCAATTTTAATAACGCTTGCCGATAAATTTATTGCTCCAGGTTCCATTGGTACGAAGCCAAGTTCCAGGCTAATAGTTTTTTCATTTCGCCAAAACGGTCGTCTGACCCCAAAATAACGTTTACTATGTACCCTTGCTTGTCCGGGCTTTCCGCCACAAGCAGCAGGCTTTGTTTTGCCGCGGGCGTCCAGCCGGTTTTGCCCCCAAGTATTTTGGCCGGCCACTCTTTATACCCCAACAGCTGGTTTGTGTTTATAAGCGTATGGTGAAACTTGCCGTTTGCCATGCGTATGGGAAACTGCTGCTGGGACAAAATATCAAATATTTGCGGGTAGGTATTCTTTAAGTGAATTGCCAGTTTGGTAAGGTCGCTGGCGCTGGCGTAGTTTCCGCCCAACGTGTCCAAACCGGTCGGGTTTGCAAACAAAGCGGTTTGCATGTCCAGGTTCGCGGCTTTCGCGTTCATGGCTTCAATAAACGCGTCGTACCCGGCAGGCTGGGTAAGCGCGGTGGCGGCGTCGTTGCTTGATTCAATAAGCGCTATATACAGCAGGTCGCGAATGGTAAATACTTGCCATTGCCGCAACTGGCCGCTGTTTCCTTCTACAAATACAATTTCGGGCGTAATGGTTACTTGCTGGTCCGCGGAATAGCGCTCCATTGCCACAAAAGCGGTCATAAGTTTTGTTAAGCTGGCAATAAGCGTCGGGGTTTCCTGATTTTGCTCAAACAGCGCTTTCGCGGCGCCGTCTGGTTTTACCAGCGTTGACTGGGCCGCCCGCGCGTTTACCTGCAGCGCAGTACTTCCCTTTTGGCGCAAAGGGTATGCCTGCTGCAGCTTTTGGTTCAGCGCTTCCTGGGCGGCGTACGCCTGCAAAATTTCCGGGTTGGTGCGCAATTGCCAGCCAAGCGACATGGTGCTTATGGTTTCAGAAAACAGGTTAATCCCCCACCAAAACGGAATGCTTATTGCAAAGGCTAAAAGCAAAAGTTTGCCGTTTTGCCACGTGTTGCTATTTCTTCTCATTGGGTTTTTCGACACGCACGTGAAGTTCTTGTAATTGCTCTTTGGTAATTTCGCTGGGAGCCTGCATCATAAGGTCGCGGGCGTCGCCGGTTTTGGGAAACGCCATAACTTCGCGAATGCTTGCTTCGCCCAACAGCACGGCAAACAGGCGGTCTAAACCCGAAGCAATTCCCCCGTGCGGCGGCACGCCGTATTCAAAAGCTTCTAACATATGGCCAAACTTTTCTTTTACGTCCCGGGGGTTGTTCCCCATAAATTCAAAAATGTCAGCCAATAATTTGGGGTCGTATACGCGCAAACTTCCGCCCGCAACTTCGTACCCGTTTAGCGCCAAGTCGTACTGGTGGGCGCGCGCCCCGGCAATGTCTTGCTTAATTTCTTCAATGGAGCTTGCCTGCGGCCTCGTAAACGGGTGATGCACCGCGTCCCAGCGTTTTTCCTGTTCTTTCCACTCAAACGCGGGAAAGTCCACAATAAAGGCAAACGCGAGCTCGTTCGGGTCTTCTTTGTTTTCGCGCAAGTCCGGTTTGTCAGTCCCCCACTTTTCCATTGCTTCTTTGTAAGGAATGCGCGGGAACGGCGACTGCTGAATGCGTTTTTCCGGAAACAGTTTTTGCACCAATTCGGTGTACAGCTCCTCGACAAGCGCCAGCACGTCTTCTTGTTCCACAAACGACATTTCTATGTCCAGCTGGGTAAACTCGGGCTGGCGGTCGGCTCGGGGGTCTTCGTCGCGGAAACACCGCACAATTTGAAAATACCGTTCGAATCCCGCGACCTGCAGCAATTGCTTGTATTGCTGCGGGCTTTGGGGCAAGGCGTAAAACTTTCCGGCATACAGGCGCGAGGGAATAACATAGTCGCGGGCTCCCTCGGGCGTGGATTTAGACAACATGGGAGTTTCAATTTCAACAAACCCGCGCTCGGTTAAAAAGTTGCGGATAAACTGGATTCCCCGGTGGCGCGTTTGTAGGTTGCGCTGCAGCCTGGCCCGGCGCAGGTCCAAATATCGGTATTTTAACCGTACATCCTCGCCTACTTCGTATCCGTCCGTATCTATGGGCATAGGCAGGGTCGCGGCCCGCGTAAGCACCGTCAGCTCCCGGGCGACAAGCTCAACTGAACCTGTGGGCAAATCCGGGTTTTTTAATTTGTCGGGGCGCTCTTGCACCATGCCTGAAATTTGCACCACCCATTCTGGCCGGACTGCGGAAGCCGCTGTGTACGCGGCCTCGGCTTGCGGGGTAAGCACAACCTGAAGCAGGCCGCCGCGGTCTCGCAGGTCAAAAAACACGATTTTGCCGTGGTCCCGCCTGGTTTGCACCCAACCTGCCACGGTTACGGTTTCCCCCACTTTTTTTGGTGTTTCTGAAGTTACAGTTCTTTGCATAATAAAAAAATCCTCTTCAAGGATTATACCCTGCCTTGCATGCTTTCGCAAGCCGCTACTTAAGAAGCTTTTTTACCTTTTTTACCACTTCCTGGGGCGTGTAGTTAGTTTTAATTAAGTAATCGGCCGCCCCAAGCGCCAGCGCGTCTTTTTTAATGTGGGGGTCGTCAAAATTGGAAAACGCCATAACCGGAATTTGGGCAAGCTCCGGGTCTTTTTTGCGCTGTTCTAAAAAGTAAATGCCGTTTTCTTCGGGCAGTAAAATGTCGAGCAAGACAAAATCGGGCTTGCTTTTTTTAGCCATTTGCAGGGCTTCGTCGCCCGATCTGGCTACCCGCACGTAATATCCTTCCCGCTCAAACACTTCTTCATACATTTCAGACAGCAACTCTTCGTCTTCCACGATTAAAATTGTCTTCCCCTCGGTTTTGTTAGACACAACTCTATTTTCTAATGTCCCACTCCCCTTGTCAACCGCATTACTTTAAACACCCTAGTCGCCTAGACAAAGAACTGTTTAGTTTTTGCTTTTTCGATACCATGGACCAATGTCTTTTGGTTCCGAATCTTTCTTAATATATTCTCCGTCTGCATACACAGCGTGACCAAATCCGCATTCAAAATCTTGTCCCGTTTGGGACACGATCATTTTTGCGTCT
>Ga0214471_10003223_pt1 | contig 12661 bp, 14 predicted proteins | sample RVTome_5_FD_207665 | JGI IMG/M metagenome (GOLD analysis project Ga0214471, IMG submission 207665) | Soil microbial communities from uranium-contaminated site in the Upper Colorado River Basin, Wyoming, United States - RVT142D155 | ecosystem: Environmental > Terrestrial > Soil > Contaminated >...
CGGGAGCGCCGCCACCGCCGGGGAGGCGCACCTCCGGGTGGGCGTAGTCACCGACGACCGTCGTGTTGATGTTGGCGTACCGGTCGAGCTGCGCGGCTCCGAGAAATCCGATCGAGATGCGCCCTCCCTGGAGCCAGTAGCGAAACATCTCGGGGACGGAGACCGTCGTCAGGGCCGTCTCGGCGAGCTCGCCGTCGCCGATCGAGAGCGGCAGGACGTCGGGCCGGGTAGCGATCGTCCCCGACTCGTAGATCAGCGTGATGTTCGGGGCATGGGTGAGCCTGGCGAGGTTGCACGCGGCAGAGGGGGCGCCTATCCCGACGAAGCACACGTCGTCGTCTGCGAGTGCTCGGGCGGCCGTGACGATCATCATCTCGTCCGGCGAGTACTCGGTCATGAGGCGCTCATCACGTGCTCGTCCATCCAGGTCAGGAACCTGTCGCGGTCCCTGCTGACGGCGTCCCACTCCACGTAGAACGAGTTGTCACGGTTGTAGTACCCGTGCACGTACGACGGGTGAGCGCCTCGGGGCACCTCGGCGACGAAGTCGATCGTCCACCCCGGAATGACGACGCTGTTCATGCTCGGCGGAGCCAGGTCCTCCACGATCTCCTCGACGGTCACGACGGACGCAGCCGATGCCAGCACGACTTCCTTCTGCACGCCGACGATTCCTTCCACGAGCACGTTTCCGTGGCGATCCGCCCGTTGCGCGTGGACGATCCCCACATCCGGTCGATGCGACGGCACCGCGGCCAGCGTCTCTTCGGTGAACGGGCAGGTCACCGTGGCGGTGTTGCGGTTGACGTCGGTGAGCGACGTGCCCTGGTAGCCCCGGAACACCGCGAACGGGAGGCCGGAGGCTCCCGATGCCCACGCGTTCGCCATGGCGGCGTGGCTGTGCTCGTCGAGCTCCAATGGCTTCGGCCAGTCGTTCTCGACGGCGTCGCGCAACCGGTGGAGGGAGCCGACCCCCGGGTTGCCTCCCCATGAGAAGACGAGGCCGGCGGCGCAGCCCATGCCGATCATCTGGTCGTAGATGAGATCCGGCGTCATCCTGATGAGCCGCAGGTCTGTCCTCCCCTGGCGGATGACCTCGTGGCCCGCCGCGAACGGGATCAGGTGGGTGAAGCCCTCGAGCGCAACGGTGTGGCCGTCGGCGACGGTGGCGGAGATCGCTTCGCTCAGTGTGACGATGCTGGCCATCAGAAGTCGAAGAAGACGGTCTCGCCCGGCCCCTGCAGCCGGATGTCGAAGCGGTATGTCCTCGGATCCGACCCGTCGACCAGGTCGGCGACGAGGGTTGCTCTCCTGTCCTCGGGCACCATGGCGAGCACGATGTCGTGCTCGTTGGCGTGCCGCTCGTCCGAGAAGTAGATCCTCGTGAAGTACGGGTCCAGAGTCCCGCGTGCTTGGACGATCAAGCTGATGTGAGGAGCCTGCATCTCTCCTTCCGGGTCGGGCATCGGCCCCGGCTTGATCGACTCGAACCAGTACCCGCCGGTGGCGAAGTCGGTTCCCGCCCTTCCGAAGCCGGTGAAGCGCTCGTCGATCGGGATCTCGTCCCTGGTGTCGGCGGCGTGCCGGTAGCGCCCCGAGGCGTTGGCTTGCCAGATCTCGATGAGGGCGTCTTCGACGTGGTTCCCGTCGCCGTCGTAGACGACCCCCTCGATGCGGATTCGCTCGCCGGCGACCCCGGGACGTGCGAGCAGGTTCTCGCCTGCGGCGCCGAGGCGCATCGAGAAGTACGGCCCGACGGTCTGCGACGGGGTCTCGCCGGGCGCCATCACGTCTCCTCGTCGGTCGGCGTTGCGAGCGGACCGCGCAGGACGATGTCGAATCGGTATCCGAGCGCCCAGTTCTCGCGGGTGACGTCGTGGTCGTATTCGCTGACCATGCGCCCCCTCGAGTGCTGCGGAGCGGAGTTGTAGATCGGGTCGAGCGGCAGCAACGGATCCCCCGGGAAGTACATCTGGGTGACGAGCCTCGTGCCGATCGCAGGTCCCATCAGCGAGAAGTGGATGTGGGCGGGCCGCCACGCGTTCGGGTGGTTGCCCCACGGGTACGGCCCCGGCTTGATCGTGGTGAACCGGTAGGTGCCGCCGTCGTCGCTCGAGCACTGGCCGACGCCGATGAAGTTGGGGTCGAGCGGCGCCGGGAAGGCGGTCTCCCTCCAATGGGCGTAGCGGCCGGAGGCGTTGGCCTGCCAGATCTCGATGAGTGTTCCAGGGATGGCGGCACCGTTCTCGTCGAGCACCTTGCCTGTCACGATGATGCGCTCCCCGATGGCGGCGCCGCCGGTGCCGGCGTTCGTCGTGAGATCGGCGTCTTCCTCGGAGACCTCCGCCCACACCGGGCCGGGTCCCGTCGACTCCGTGAGCGTCTGCACGATCTTGACGAGGTCCTTGTCCGGCGAGCGCTTCATGGTCGACTTGTAGTCGGGGTAACGAAACGGGGGATGGTCGTCGTAGGCCTTCGGCCCGTAGTGAGTGATCATCGGGTCACTCATCGGGCACCTCGTCGCTGATGCGCTTCATGGCGGCGAAGGCCGCGTTGGCGGCAGGCACCCCGGCGTACACGGCGACGTGCATGAGCGCCTCGGCGATCTCGGCTTCCGTCGCTCCGGTGTTCCTGGCAGCTCTCAGGTGCAGGTCGATCTCGTCGTGGCCTCCCGCCGCCAGCAGGGCGATGGTGATGAGGCTGCGCGTCCGGTCGTCGAGACCGGGGCGCGACCACACCCCTTCCCAAGCGGTCTCGGTGATCCAGTGCTGGAAGCCGCGATCGAGATCTGTCGTCGCCGCAACCGCACGGTCGACGTGGTCGTCTCCCAACACTGCCCGCCGTTTGTCCATGCCCGACTCGTACTTGCTCAACCGGCTCTCCTCGCCGAGGAAAAGTACCATGTGGGGGTCAGTCGTACGCAGAAACACCAGGTCAACGCGCCACAGCGGATGCCCGTGCCTCGCCTCCCGGTAGCCCCCGACTTCACAATGGCAGACCCGTGTAGTTCTCTGCGAGCGCCCGCTGCGCCGCCGCCGACGAAGAGAGGTAGTCGAGCTCCGCCTCTTGGAGGCGAAACCCGAACTCGCCACCGTCGGCGAACCGGTGCATGAGCGTCGTCATCCACCACGAGAACCTCACGGCCTTCCACACCCGGCGCAATGCAGTGTCCGAATAGCCGTCCAGAGCGGCAGTCGAGCCGTGTTCGTAGAACTCGGCGATGGCGCCCGACAGGTACACGACGTCCGTCAGAGCCAGGTTGAGACCCTTGGCACCCGTCGGGGGGACGACGTGTGCCGCGTCGCCGGCGAGGTACAGCTTGCCGAAGCTCATGGGCTCGGCGACGTAGCTGCGCAGCGGAGTGATCGACTTCTCGATGGACGGTCCGGTGACGAGCCCGTCGGAGGCCGCCGGCGGCAGGCGCGCCCGCAGCTCGTCCCAGAACCGGTCGTCGTCCCAGTCGCCGATGTCGGTGTCGATGGGGCATTGGATGTAATAGCGGCTCAATGCTTCGTGGCGCATCGAGCAGAGCGCGAAGCCCCGCTCGTGGTTGGCGTAGATGAGCTCGTCGTTCACAGGCGGGGTCTCGGAGAGGACGCCTAGCCAGCCGAACGGGTAGACCCGCTCGAACGTGCGGAGCACCTGTCCCGGGATCGCGGTCTGGCTGACGCCGTGTGAGCCGTCGCATCCGGCGATGAAGTCGCAATCGATCCTGTGCTCGAGGCCGTCCTTGCGAAACGTCACCCAGGGTGCGTCGCTCTCGACATCGTGGAGCCGCACGTCGTCCGCCTCGTCGATCACGATGCCGGCGCGGGCGTCGCGCGCCGCGAACAGGTCCTTCTGTACCTCCGTCTGGCCGTAGACGATGACGGTCCTGTCGACGAGGCCCGCGAAGTCGATGCGGAACATTCCGCCCGAGAACGCCAGGTTGATGCCCTCGTGCACGAATCCGTCGTGCACGATGCGCTCGCTCACCCCTGCGGCACGAAGCGACTCGGCGCTTCCCTGCTCGAGCACCCCGGCGCGGATGCGGCCCATCACATAGTCACGGGAACGAACCTCGAGGACCGTGCTCTCCACCCCGGCGAGATCGAGCAACTGCGACAGGAAGAGCCCCGACGGGCCGCCCCCGATGATCGCCACCTTGGTCCGCATCGCCGTATCCACCTGGGGCGCGAGACTAACCGCGCGGACAGGACTCAACTGGACGGCGGCTCCGTCCCGGTGGCGGCAGTACCCTCGGCGCACCTGCGTCGAGCGAGGAGGGTGCGACATGGGCGAAGGTCCACCGTTCAGGGCCGATCACGTCGGCAGTTTCCTGCGCCCGCCTGCGCTCGCCGAGGCGAGGGCCCGCTTCTTCGAGGGGGAGCTGCCGGCCGACGAGCTGCGGAGGGTCGAGGACGAGCACATCGGTGAACTCGTCTCCCGACAAGAAGCGGTTGGGCTCACGGGCATCACGGACGGCGAGCTGAGGCGCACCTTCTTCCACATCGACTTCCTCGAGCAACTCGAGGGTGTGACCGTCACCTATGGCGAGTTCTTCGCGAAGTTCCGTAGAGACGACGGAACCGAGGTCGGCTTCCAGCCGCCGACCATCCGGGTGACGGACAAGGTCGACCACGCCACGTCGATCCAGGGCCCCGACTATGACTTCCTGGCGTCGCGCGTGTCGCGGGTGCCGAAGGTGTGCATCCCTGCCCCTTCGATGCTCCACTTCAGGGGCGGTAGGGAGGGGATCAGCAGCGACGTGTATCCCGATCTCGACGACTTCTTCGACGACCTGACGGCGGCCTACCGGGAGGAGATCGCCGACCTGGCCGGACGCGGTCTCCGCTACCTGCAGATGGACGACACCAACCTGGCGTACCTGTGCGACCCGGAGATTCGCGAGCGGACGGCGGCGAGGGGGGACGACCCCGACGACCTCACCCGTCTGTATTGCCGGCTGGTGAACGACTCGATCAAAGACCGGCCGGACGACATGACGGTCACGGTCCACTTGTGCCGTGGCAACTTCAGGAGCGCCTGGGTCGCCCAGGGAGGGTACGACCCGGTCGCCGAGATCCTCTTCCAGCAGATGGACGTCGACGGGTTCTTCCTCGAGTACGACAACGAGCGTTCCGGCGACTTCGCTCCTCTGCGCTACATGCCGGCCGACAAGGTGGTCGTGCTCGGGCTCATGAGCTCGAAGTTCCCCCAAGCCGAGCCGGCGGACGACGTGAAGCGACGGATCGACGAAGCCACCGAGTACGTGTCACTCGACCAAGCGGCCTTGAGCCACCAGTGCGGCTTCTCGTCGACGGCCCACGGCAACGAGATCTCCGAGATCGACCAGTGGACCAAGCTCGCCAGGGTCGTCGAGGTGGCGGCCGACGTGTGGGGGTATCAGCCCTGAGCCGTCACGCTGCGTGCTCCCGCAGCGCCGGGAGCACGTCACGGCCCACCAGCTCGATGGCGGAGACGGGGTCGGTGCTGGCGACCTGGATGGCGACGTAGTCGGCGCCGATGTCGCGAGCGAGCGGAGCGTACGCCTCGACGATCTGCTCTGCGTCTGACACGATCGTGTACTTCGACAGGATCTCCTGGCGGTCCATGGCGTCGGCAGCCATCCGCAACTCCATCGGATCGACTGCCTCGAGTCTTCCGGGGGCGCGCAGCCCACGCATGGTGTCGAGGGCCTCCCACGCCTCGTCGGCGTGTTCGGCGAGCACCACCCAGCGTGTCGCCAGGATCGTCGCTTTACCGCCGCGCCCTTCGTTCGCCTCGCGGAACGGTCCGATCACGTTCACGAGCGTCTCCTCGGGCACCTTGACACTCGTGATGAGGCCATCGGTGTGCGTGCCGGCGAAGGCCGCCGACTTCGGGCCCCCGGCCGCCATGAGTATCGGGATGTCGTGGGCCGGAGGGCTGTAGAGCCGCGCCTTGTCGGCCACGTAGTACGAGCCGCTGTAGTCGACCTTCTCGCCATCGAGGAGGCGGTGGATCATCTGGAGCGCCTCCTCCATGCGTCGGATTCGCTCCCCGTACCCGGGGAAGGTGAAGCCCATCGGGCCCTCGTTGATGTTCTCTCCCGTGCCGACACCGAGCATGAAGCGGCCGCCGCTGAGCCTGTCGACCGTGGCGGCCGCTTGAGCAACGAGCGCCGGGTGGTAGTGGAACAGTGGGCACGTGACGCTCGTCGCCAGCTCGACGCGGGTGGTGCGGGCAGCCACCGCACCGAGCCAGGACCACACAAATCCGGCTGCCGAGTTCCGGTCGACCCAAGGGTGGAAGTGGTCCGACCCGAGGACCAGGTCGAAGCCGACCTCCTCCGCAAGGACTGCCTGATCGGCGAGGGCCTCGGGTTGGTACGACTCGTGGCTGCAGAGCCATCCGAACTTCATCGCCGCGTTCTCCGGTCGTGGGGACACGAAGCTACCACCGGTGGCCGTCGTGCCTCTCGATGAGCTGCGACTGCACGATCCGCCCAACCGCTCCCTCCTCGTCGTACACCAGGGTGTCGGCCACCCCGACGCCGGTTGATCGAGGATGGGGGCGCGAGTCCATGCCGACCCACTCGCCGACCGGCAATCGGTGGATGTAGAGCGTCAGGTCGGGGTTGACGAAGAGCCACTCCTGCGGATCGAGCACGGCGGCGTTCCCGTTGGCCATGTCGGCGATCGTCGCCAACGCGACCAGCCTGCTCGTCTCCTCGCCCTCCACGAGTTGCGCCTTGAGCCGGAACCAGGTCTTGCCCGGGACCCCACGGATGAAGCTGTCGTCGAGCGACCTGGCTTCGATGGCGTCGACGTAGAACCGCTCGAGCCGATCGTCGGCACCGATCCAGCGGTCACCCACCGGCAGCCCATCTGCGGGAGAGTGGCCGGGGGCGAGGCGGTCGAGCTGCGCCACGTGAGGTGGCAGCTCGGTGGGCTTCGTCCGGATACGCAGCGCCGCTGCTCTGGCGATCGTGACCTCTCCGTTGTGCAGGTATGCGTCGATGACCTGGATCCGCTTGCCGTCCCTGACGATGCGGGTCGTGGTGTGGAGAGGCGCCATCGGCACCGGTCTGAACAGGTCGAACGTGAGACGCACGGTCTGCATCGGCACGGGCGCCCGGGTCGCCTCGATGGCAGACGCCAAGACGCCGCACGGGGGACCGCCGTGCTGCGTGTCCTCGGCCCACCCGCCGCGAGCGAGGCCGGTCGGCACGAGTCGGTCGCCGTCTCGGATGAAGAGGGCAGGCATTGGCGAGCGATGCTACCGACCCGGCTCGTCGCCTTTAACGCCAACTTCACCGGTGTTTGGGGAGCGGTTGGCTCGCCACGCTCGACACTCCGAGGTCAATGGGCTGGTGGATTCGACCGATAGAGCCTCATGGAGTCGGAACACGCACGCGGCGCTGTGGGCGCGCCATGAGAAGCTCCAGGATCGCCGCCCTGGCGTTCTTGCTCGTGGGAGTCACCATGGCGGCTCCGGCCACCGCCGGCGAGTCCGCCTCGCTGAACGAGGGACACGTCGAAGGCCCGGCCGAAGATCTGCCGATCGACTATGCCGCCGTCGTCCACGAGATCCTGTTCCCCGTGGTCGGGTCCCACGACTACCGCGACGACTTCGGCGAATGCCGCGGCACGAGCTGCGAGCGCACCCACGAGGGCATCGACATCATCGCCGACAAGATGGTCCCGATCATCGCAGTCGCTTCCGGAACGGTCGGTTGGATCAACGACGAGCGGGGAGGCAACTGCTGTTCGTTCGCTCTCGAGCACGACGACGGGTGGGAGAGCTACTACATCCACATGAACAACGACTCGCCCGGCACCGACGACGGGCAGGGATGGGGATTCGCCCCTTGGATCAGGCAGGGCGCCCACGTCGAGGCGGGTCAGTTCGTCGGCTGGGTCGGCGACTCGGGTAACGCCGAGTACTCGGTGTCGCATTTGCACTACGAGCTCCACAAGCCGGGCAACTCGGGGGGTCACGTCGTCATCAATCCGTTCGACTCGCTCAACGCCGCCTCTCACGTGCCGGCGCCGACGATCCCAGGCGGCGTTCGCGGTTGCGATTTCGACGGTGACGGCAGGCACGACCTTGCGATCGGTGCTCCGGGCGAGGACCTCGGCGAAGGGCTCGCAGAGGACGCAGGCGCGGTCACCGTGCTGTTCGGGGGAGACGGAGGGCTTGCCACTGCGGGGGCCGCGATCGTCAGGCAGTCGACGAAGGGTGTCGCGTCGAAGGCCGAGACGGGTGACCGGTTCGGGGCGGCAACCGCATGCGGCGACCTCGACGGAGACTCGTTCGACGACCTCGTCGTCGGGGTACCCGGCGAGGGGTTCGGCGACAAGGCGAACGTGGGAGCGGTCCACGTCCTCTTCGGTGGCGCCGCCGGACTCGACCCGCGCGGCGACGACTTGTGGCATCAGAGGCGGTCGGGAGTTCCGACGGGCAACACGGCCGGTGATGGGTTCGGATCGAGTCTCGCAGTCGGAGACTTCGACGGCGACGGATACGACGACATCGCCGTCGGTGCCCCCGGAGAGACGGTCTCGGGCGAGCCGGGTGCCGGACACGTGACCGTCTTCTACGGCTCGCCTTCCGGTATCGGTGGCCGGATGGCGGGCTTGTCTCGCGACACACCCGGCATCGGCGGCGTTCCCGGGGCGGGAGACGCCTTCGGGCACGCTCTCGCGGCTGGTCGGCTGGACGGTGACGCTTTCGACGACCTGGCGATCGGGGTGCCGCTCGAGGACACTGCGGCCGGCTCGAACACCGGTGCCGTAGCCGTCGTCTTCGGGGCAGCCGGCGGCGTCGCCGTGCGCGACCTCGTGCTCAGGCAGGGGAGTCGGGGTATCAAAGGCACGAAGGCTCCGAATGAGCGGTTCGGCTGGGCACTGGCGACGGGCGACGTCGACGGCGACGAGATCGCCGACCTGGCCGTAGGCGTCCCCGGTGACATTTCGCCGAAGGGCACCGTCGGGGCCGTCAACGTCGTGCTGGGGAGCCCGGAGGGTCCGGCAAGGGCCGGGGACGTTCTCCTGCGAGCCGGAAAGGCCGGTGTGCCGGGGCCTGCGTCGGACGGCGATCGCCTTGGGGAGGCGATCACGATGGGTGACTTCAATCTCGACGGACACAGCGAGGTTGCCATCGGCGTCCCCGGACACGCCTCCGCCGCCGGAGCGGTCGTCGTCGTTCCCTCGCTGTGGGACGGGGTGCGGCCGGGAGACGCCAAGTTGTGGAGCGAGGCCAAGTCGGGCGTCAGGGGAGCGCCTGCCCCCGGCGACGAGTTCGGCGCATGGCTCTCGACGGGAGCCCTGATCAGGTACGGCTACTCGTCGCTCGTCGTCGGCGTCCCACTGAAGGACCGTGCCGGCCGGGTCGATACAGGCGCCGTTCACGTGATCCGCGGCGGACCCAAGTGGCTGAGCGCCAAGGGCGATCAACTCTGGAAGCAGAGCTCGAACGGCATGCCGGGCCGAGAGGCAGCCGGCGACCGGTGGGGACACGTAGTCCACGCCGGCGCCTGACAGGCCCAAGACCCCCCCCTCAGCTCGGTCCCTTGGCGGGACGCTCTCTCACGCCGTCTCCCGCTTTGCGGGGGACCGGCGAGCGCCGAAGGCCGAGCCGAGGGGGTAGCTGCGGAGGGCCCCCTCGGCTGTGTCCCTGGCGGGACGCTCGCCGATCCCCCGGGAACCGGGGGATTGCGTGTTTGGGCGACCCGTTCGTGGGTTGGGACTTCCGTGCTGTCTCCCGCTCTTTTCTTACGCTGTCTCCCGCTTTGCGGGGGACCGGCGAGCGCCGAAGGCCGAGCCGAGGGGGTGGCTACGGAGGGCCCCCTCGGCTGTGTCCCTGGCGGGACGCTCGCCGATCCCCCGGAGACCGGGGGAGTGCGTGTTTGGGCGACCCGTTCGTGTGTTGGGACTTCCGTGCTGTCTCCGGCTCTTCTCACGCTGTCTCCCGCTTTGCGGGGGACCGGCGAGCGCCGGAGGCCGAGCCGAGGGGGTGTCTTGGGGTTGTGGGGCTCCCTCGGCTCGGTCCCTGGCGGGACGCTCGCCGATCCCCCGGAGACCGGGGGATTGCGTATGAGGCCGAGTCGAGGGGGTAGGTGCGGCGGGGCCCCCTCGGCTTGGTCCCTGGCGGGACGCTCGCCAATCCCCCGGAGACCGGGGGATTGCGTATGAGGGGCGACCCGTTCGTGTGTTGGGACTTTCGTGCTGTCTCCGGCTCTTCTCACGCTGTCTCCCGCTTTGCGGGGGACCGGCGAGCGCCGGAGGCCGAGCCGAGGGGGTGTCTTGGGGTTGTGGGGCCCCCTCGGCTCGGTCCCTGGCGGGACGCTCTGTTCACCCTGCTTGGCCTGACGGGGTACCACGCCGAGTACCGGAGGCCAAGCAGGGTGAACCAATCCCCCGGAGACCGGGGGATTGCGTGTTCGGGGCGACCCGTTCGTCGGTTGGGACGGGGGTGGTCCTCCGCCGACAGGCCGGGCCCTACGATCGTCGTATGTTTCGGGTCGTGCTCCACGAGCCGGAGATCCCGCAGAACACCGGGAACTTGATGCGGCTCACGGTCAACACCGGGTGCGAGCTCCACCTGGTTCACCCGCTCGGATTCGAGCTCGACGAGGCGCGAGTGCGACGCGCCGGGTTGGACTACCGCGAGCACGCCAATGTGGCGCACCATGAGGACTTCGAGGCGGCGATGACCGCCCTCCAGCCGGGGAGCGTCTTCGCCTACTCACAACACGCCCACCGCCTCTACAGCGAGGTGGCGTTCCGGCCGGGGGACATCCTGCTGTTCGGCAAGGAATCGGTGGGGCTCCCCGAGGACGTGCTCGACCATCCTGCCGTGACGGACCGCCTCCGGATACCGATCGCGCCGGACGGCCGCAGCCTCAACCTCGCCAATGCGGTCGCCGTTGCTGTCTACGAAGCGTGGCGTCAGAACGGCTTCGCGGCCTCGAAGTGAGCATGAGCACGCGGATCTCCTCGTCGGTGGAGGCAGGCCGAGGCCAACGGATAGTTGCCGCAAGCCGGCGCGCCACCAGATGGTCCGTCGGGTAGCGTGCCGCAATGCCCTTCCGTAGCACCATGCGGGTTCGCTTCTACGAGCTCGATCCATACAATCACGTCAACCACGCCGCCTACATCCAGTACTTCGAGGTCGGCAGGATCGATCTCCTCGAGGCGGTCGGGTGGGGCCTGAATCGCCTGCACGGTCTCGGCTACCACCTCGTCGTGACCGGGCTCGAGACCCGCTTCCTGGCGTCGGCGCGCGCCCACGACGAGGTCGTCGTCGAGACGGAGGTCGGCGAGATCAGGCGAGCCAGCTCGACCTGGCGCCAGCGAATCCTGCGCAGCGACGAGGTGATCGCCAAGCAGGTCGTCACCGCCGCCGTCACGGACCTCGACGGCAGGCCGACGCGGTTCCCGGAGGGCCTGGCGGAGGCGCTCGCCCCGTATCACTCGGCATGACGACATCGGAGCGGGTTGCCGAGATCGAGCGGATGGCGTTTCGTGCGTTCCCCGCGGAGATCGAGAAGCGGCGAGGGGATTGGACGTTGCGAGCGACGAGGCTGGCGAGCAACAGGCGGGTCAACTCGGCCACGACTCCGCTCCGTCGGGCCGGCGATCTCGCCGCAGACCTCGACGCCATCGAGCGCTTCTACGTCGCCTTGAGGAGAGATCCGCTGCTCAGAGTCCTCTCGGCGTCGCCGGATGCGATCGACACGGCGGCGGCCGGGCGTGGGTACGAGACCGAGGCGGAGACTCTGGTGATGGTGAGGACCATAGGAGCAACCGGCGCCCCGCCTGCGACCGTGCCGTCATCGCCGGGGTCCGCTTGGCTCGACGCCAAAGCGGCCTGGACACCAATGAGCTCGGAGTCGATCGAGGGGTGGCTGGGGCGCATCACCGCCATCCCGGGATCGGCCGGGTTTGCGTCGATCAGGGACGAGGCGGGCGTCGTCGCCATCGGCATGGGGGTCGTGGACGGCGGCTGGCTCGGGATCTTCGATGTGAACACACGGCCAGATGCCGCGGGCATCCAGCCGGATGCCCGCGGCCGCGGCCATGCGACCTCGGTCACTGCGACCATCATCGACTGGGGTGTGTCCCAAGGCGCAGGAGCGGCGTATTTGCAGGTGATGAACGGCAACGAACCTGCGCTGCGGCTCTACCGCGCAGCCGGTTTCGAGGAGTCATACCGCTACTGGTACAGGCGGGCTCCCGCGGGGGCCGATCGATATTCGGCCACCAGCTTCTCGTGGCCGCACGTCGGGCATTGCCACGGCACCTGATATCCCTCTGTGCTCCTCCGTGCGATCACCTCGAGGCGCCTGGCGACGGCTCGAGACAGATCGGCGATGTCGGCTTCGAGGTCGTCGGTGCGTCGATCGGTCGTCACCATCCTCACCTCCCGCTGTCGATGGAGCCGAGTCTCCCCGGTTCGGTTGAAGCGGAGGCGATGGAAGAGTGACGTTGCCGTGAACTCTCCGGGGCGGACGTCACCCGACCGCGGCGGCGCGCGATGCGTAGGCTCCATGCATGGCGCTGTATGCCAGGGTCAACATCCTCGGAGGGAACTCGGTTCGCCTCCCCCGCGGCGACGCCGCCAACGCCGTCGTCCTCGATCACGATCCCATCGGCCGCGCCAACGCCTGGGTCGAGAAGGGAGCCCACAAGCTCTT
>Ga0214471_10003225_pt1 | contig 12660 bp, 11 predicted proteins | sample RVTome_5_FD_207665 | JGI IMG/M metagenome (GOLD analysis project Ga0214471, IMG submission 207665) | Soil microbial communities from uranium-contaminated site in the Upper Colorado River Basin, Wyoming, United States - RVT142D155 | ecosystem: Environmental > Terrestrial > Soil > Contaminated >...
CGATGCTCGACCCCTCTCTGCTGACGGGTGGTCCCCGGGATTGCCACTCGAACATCTTCCATGAGACTTCCTTTCGTTCGGTTCGCGATGCCCAAACCACCGGGTTGCGCCGGATCGAGAGCGAAAAAGCAGCACTCGCGGTTCACGCACACGCGGAGCTGGACGCTCAGAGATGGCGGATGGCGATCCCCGTGCGTGTTCCGTCTCCCCTCAGGAACGGGGGTCGCTGCCGACGCCAGTGTACGTCCTCGCCGGCAGGGCCTCGGGAGCGAAGACAGGCACGGTTGATGCCCGGGTCGAGCGAGTGGTTTCCTGACCTGCGTGCGCGAACGTTCTGCGGGGATCCGACGTATATGCAGGTTGACCTCCCGCCGCGTGGGCGGATCGAGGCCGAGTCGATCGGGGGACGGGATCAGGTATCCGCTTCGCGGTCTCGCCGCCATCGTGCTCCTCCTTTCGGCGTGTGTGAGTGACGACGGGGGAAGCTCGGCTCCGGAGCCTGCCGGGGACGATCCACGGCTGCGGGGTTCCGTGCTCGTGGCGAACGGGTTCTTCCAGGGCGGACTGTCCATCATCGAGCTGCCCGACGGCGAGCCGGAGCCGGTCCCGATGCCCGAGTCGCGACCGGTCCAGGCGGGCTTCTTCCTGGAGGACGGGTCCGTCGTCGCGGTGATGGACCAGGGAGGCGGGACGTTCCGCGCGTACCGATCGATTCCGGACGAGGAGCCCGTCGCGCTCGGCGGGGAGCTCGACGGGGTGTTCACGTTCTCGCTCGCCGGAGATGTGCTCCTCGCCGCAGACTGCGCTGCCGCCCGGCCGTCGGTGTACGTGGTGGACGTCGTCTCGCCCACCGACTGGCAACGCGTCGACGGTGCGTGCGGCGCGGCGCTTTCACCCGATGGCACGTCGTTCGCGTGGCAAGGTGACGGTCGCCACCTGATCGAGACCCCCGTGGCGGCTGGGGCCGAGCCTCGCGCGATCCTGGACGTGACGCAGATCCGAGGATTTCCGGCCGGGATGAGTGGCGATCTCACGACCGCCGGAGAGCTCCGCTGGGGCGAGCGGGGCATCGCGCTGTCGATCGAGACGGGCGATCGTCAGGCGGCCGTGGTCGTCGGCGACGACGGGGAGGTCAACGTGGCGCCGCTCGGTCCCCAGGGTGCGGGCCTCCGACCCGCGTTCGCGTGGCAGCCCGGCGGCGATCTCCTGGCGATCTCCTCGTGGAGCAACATCGAGGGGGTCCTCCGCGTCTTCGATCCCCGCGCCGAAGAGACACGCGTGATCGGGCTCCAGGGCGACCCGTACAACGGGGTCGTCTGGTCTCCGGACGGCGACGCGCTCCTCGCCGCCTCCGATTCGTGGTGGACCTTCGTGTCGCCGGACGGAACGTGGATCCGTTCGATCCCGGTCGGGCGGGGGAGCTCGCTGCCGCTCGCGTGGCGGCCGTAGCGATGGGTCGCGTCGCGTTCCTCCGCCTCTTCCGGTTCCCCGGCGTGTTCGCGGCCGTGTTCGGCGCCGCGACGATCCTGGGGGTCGTGACGGCGGCCGGAGCGCCGTTCGTCGGCTCGACGGCCAGCGCAACACTCCGACGAACGATCGAGGCCGACGCCGCGTTCCGGCTGCCGACGCTGACGGTGGCCGCCGACAGCTCGATCTCGGGCGACCTCATCGCCTATCGCACCGGCCTGCTCGAGCGCGAGCTCGGCCCGGTGCTCGGCGCACCCATCGTCACGGCGCGCGGGGACACCGTGACGGTCTCGGCCGGCGGCAACGTGCAACCGGTCCGGATCGTGACGAGGACCAGCGCGCTCGATCACGTCGAGCGGGTCGAGGGCGCGGACGGGGAGGGTGTCTGGCTCGCGGACGTCACCGCGACGGCGCTCGGGGTCGGGCCAGGGGACCGGATCCAGGTCGGCGGCGTCATCGGCAGCACGGAGGTCGCCGTCGCGGGCGTGTACCGCGACCTGATGACGAGCTCGCGCACGCCGTTCTGGGCGCCGCTCGACGACTTCATCTACCCGCCTGCCGGAGCCAACACGCGGCCTCCGGCGTTCATGCTCATGGACCTGCCGACGTACGTCGCCGTCGACGACGCGCTCTTGGACGACCAGGACACGTTCACGTGGGAGTTCCGGCTTCCCGAGCGCCCCACCTCGATCGAGGAGGCGCAGGCGCTCCGCTCGCAGCTGGACCGGTTTCGAGCCCGGCTCGAGAGCGTGGACCTCGACGTCGGTTCGGCGTTCCCACGCGCGAACCTCGACGAGCCCTACTCGGGGTGGTTGTCGTCCGCGCGTCAGATCTCGGACTCCGTCGCGGGGCCCGTGAACGCGCTCGTGCTCGCCGCTCGCGTCCTCGCGCTCCTGGTCCTCGCGGGATCGGGCGTGTTCATGATGCGCCGCCGGCGCGTCGAGCTCGCGGTCCTGAACGCGCGGGGTGTCGGCCCGGTGCGTCTGGGCGGGCGGACGATCGCGGAGGTCGTGCTCCCGGTCGCCCTCGGAGCGTTCGCCGGCTGGGCCGTCGCCCTCGCCGCCGTCGACCGACTCGGGCCCGGCGGCGTGGTGGGCGGGGCCGCCGCTCGGGAGGCGGGCTTGAACGTCGCGTGGACGACCGCCGCCGGCGTGGCGCTCCTCGCGCTCGTGTCGGCTCGCTCGCTCGGTGAGCTGGCGACGGCGGGGACGGGTTCGGCTCGCCGGGTCGCCTCGGCGGTGCCGTGGGACCTGATCCTGCTGGTCCTGGCCGGGGTCGCTTTCGCCGGGCTACGCGGAGACTCCGGCGCCGTCGCCGCCGGAACGGTGCCCGAGCTGGATCCACTCTTCCTTCTCTTCCCGATCCTGCTGCTCGCGGGCGCCGCGGGGCTCCTGGCGCGCGGCGCCCGCGTGCTGCTTCCCCGGCTCCGGCAGATCGGTTCGGGCTCGCGTCCCGGCGTCTACCTCGCGCTGCGGCGGCTCGCGGCGGCGCCGAAGCTCGCCGCGTCGCTGCTCGTCGCGTCCGCCGTCGCGATCGGCATCCTCGTGTATTCGGGCACGTTGTCGTCGTCGCTCGCCGAGAGCGCCGGGCAGGACGCCGCGCTCGCGGTCGGCAGCGACGTCGCCGTCGACTATTCGGGTTCGCTGTCCGACGGCGGCTCGACATCCCTCGCGGTGACACCCATCGTCCGTCTCGAGGGTGCCTCGTTCGCTTCCGGCTCGGAAGCCGACCTCGACATCCTCCTGGTCGACTCGCATACGTTCGCCAAGGGCGCGTTCTGGAGCGATGAGTTCTCTGATCTTCCGCTCGAGACGCTGATGGCGCGCCTTGTGCAATCCGCGGACGGTCTTCCGGCGCTGGTGGGCGGCTCGGTGCAGGTTCCCTCGGATCCGACGGATCCGGCGATCTCCGTGGGCGGTGTCGACATACCGATCGTCGTCGTCGGCACCGCGCGGACGTTCCCCGGCATCGTCGGGGCGCGACCCGTCGTCGTGATGGACCGCCGCGCGATGGAGGCGGCCGTCGAATCGCAGGGGCTCTCGCTCGCCCAGCTCGCGGACGGCTTCGAGGTGTGGGGCCACGGATCCGAGGACGAGCTGCGCGACTTCGTGGCATCCGCAGGAGCGACGGTGCTCTCCTCGCGAAGCGCCGAGGTGCTCCGCGACACGCCGCGGTTCCTCGCCGTGACGTCGATGCTCCGGTTCCTGCAGGCGCTCGGCATCCTCGCCTCCACCGTGGTGCTGATCGCCGGCTACCTGTACCTGCAGACGCGACAGCGGCAGGCCGAGACGTCGTACGCATTGGCACGCAGGATGGGTCTGTCCCGCGCTTCGAACCGTCGTTCGGTGGAGCTCGAGGTGACGACGCTGCTCGGGACGGCGTTCGTGATCGGGGGGACGATCGCGGCGGTCGCGTCGATCGCGGTCAACGAGGACGTCCAGGCCCGAGCGGTGGACGTCGCCGTGCCGTTGTTCCGGATCCCGATATCCCTGTTGGCCGTGACCGCGGCGGCGGTCCTGTTGTTCGCGTGGGTCGGTGCGGCGTTCGTGCAGCGTCGTGCGGATCGTGCGGATGTGGCGGAGGTGATGCGCGTTGCCGAGTGACGCCGCCGCCTCCTGCATCGGTCTCGTCAAGATCTACCGAACGGCGACGGGCGAGGTCCACGCGCTGAAGGGGATCGACGCGTCGTTCCCCTCGGGAACGGTGACGGCGGTCGTCGGGCCGTCGGGGAGCGGGAAGTCCTCGCTCCTGCGGATCCTGGCCGCGTTGGACCGTCCGACGGCCGGGTCCATGCGGATCGGAGATGTCTCCGTCACGGCGTTGGGGCGTTCGCCGCTCCGCCGGATCCGCCGGCAGATGGTCGGATACGTGTTCCAGCGGCCGGGGCACAACCTGATCCCGTACCTCACGGTGCGCGAGCACGTGGCGCTCGCCGCGCGCTTGCGCGGTCGCGGTGGAGACGCCATCGACGAGCTGCTCGACGGGCTGGCGATCTCGCATCGCAAGGATCACCTCCCGCACGAGCTCTCGGGCGGCGAGCAGCAACGGGTCGCGTTCGCGCAGGCCGTCGTCGGGGGACCTGCTCTCGTGGTGGCGGACGAGCCGACCGCCGAGCTCGACACGGCGACCGGCGACCGCCTCCTCCACGCGATCACCCAGCTCGCGGGAACGGGGACCAGCTTCGTCGTCTCGACGCACGACCCGATGGTCGTCGAGGCCGCCGAGCGGACGCTCCACCTTCGACACGGCACGCTCGAGGCCGAGACGGAGGAGCGGACCACCCTGTCGGTGATCGACGAGGCCGGCCGGATCCAGCTTCCGCCCAAGGCCCTGCGGCTCTTCCGCGATCGTCGCGCCGTCATCGAAGTGGAGGAAGACCACGTGCGGATCGAGCCGCCATGAGCGGCGAGCAAGCGCCGGTCCAAGAGGCTCCGGTCCTCGACGGCGCCGGCCTGACGAAGACCTTCCGGCGCGGTCCGGAGGAGGTGCACGCCCTCAGCGGCGCTGACCTGATCGTCCGGGCCGGCGAGATCGTGGCGCTCGTCGGACCGTCCGGTTCGGGCAAGACGACCCTGCTCTCCGTGCTCGCCGGCTGGGAGCACCCCGACCGGGGCGAGCTCTGCTGGATGGGCCGACCGCTGCCCGATCCGGCCTCGCTCGGCTGGGGCGAGATGGCCATCGTCCCGCAGACCCTCGGGATGGTCGAGGAGCTCTCGATCCGGGAGAACGTGGAGCTCCCGTTCCGGCTCGGCGGGCGTGATCCCTCAAAGGCCTCGGAGGATCAGGCTCGCGTGGACGGCCTCCTGGACGACCTCGGGCTGACCGGTCTGGCGTCCCGGCTTCCCGGCGAGGTGTCCTTGGGGGAGCAGCAGCGCGGGGCGCTCGCGCGCGCTCTCGTCCTCGGCCCCCGATTGCTGATGGCGGACGAGCCGACGGGACACCAGGACGTGGACTGGACGCGCGGCGTCCTGCGCGTGCTCGAAGCGGCGTCCTCGGACGGGATCGCCTGTCTGATCGCGACGCACCACCGCGCGCTCGTCCACTACGCGGACCGGGTCCTGAGCATCAGCGACGGCCGGCTCGACGAGGTCCAGGCGGGCGATGTGGTCGCCGCCGGCGACGAGCTCTAGGTCGCCGGGGGAGCGTTCCGGCCGGTAGACTCTCGAGTCCGCCGGGGCGGGGTAGCTCAGTGGCAGAGCAAGCGGCTCATAATCGCTGTGTCGCGGGTTCGAATCCCGCCCCCGCTACGAGGCAGAACACCAAGCAGGGGACGAGCGATGGCAAAGGGAGACAACCGACCGACGATCACCCTCGCGTGCACCGAGTGCAAGCGACGGAACTACGTCACGGTGAAGAACCGGATCAACGATCGCGATCGGATCGAGCTGAAGAAGTACTGCCGGTGGGAGCGCCGGCACACGCTCCACCGCGAGACCCGCTGATCCGGAGGCCTCAGGCCTTCTCGGATCCGGCTTCGGCCTCCTCCGCCGTTGCGGTCTCGCTCACGTCGATCGTGGTGACGGTGCCGTGACGGATCGCGAGGACGAGCGCCTCGACCTTCGAGTGCACGCCGAGCTTCGTCAGCACGTTCTGCATGTGCGTCCGGAGCGTGTTCGGGCTCATCCCGAGTGTCTCCGAGATCGTTTCCGGTGAGCGCCCCTCCGCCATGAGCGACAAGATCTCGAGCTCGCGCGGCGTCAGCCGTTCCAGTCGCTGCCGGGCGTCGTCGTCGCTGTTCCGGCGGTGCCGAAGACGCCGCATCGCGCCCTCGACCTCGACCTCGTCGTGGAGCGACTCGCCTCGATGCGCGCGCCGAACGGTGCGCGCCACGTTCACGATCGCCTCGGTCTTGGGGAGCAGGCCCGCCGCCCCCGCCTGCACCGCGCGCGCGAGGAGGTGCTCGTCGCCGAGTCCGGAAAGGATCAGCACCGCGGCGTCGGGATCGATCTCTTTGATCCGGCGTGTCGCCTCGATGCCGCTCATACCCGGCATCGCCGCGTCGACCAAGACCACGTCGGGATGGTGGCGGCTTGCCGCGCGGATGCCCTGGGGTCCGTCGGTCGCGACGTGGACGATGCGGAGATCCTTCTCGCGGCCCAGCGCGACCTCGAGCGCCTCCCCGAAGGTGCGCTCGTCATCGACGATCAGGACCGTGATCGGCTGGCTGCGGGCGGTTTCGTCCTTGCCGCTGGCCTTGCGGTTCCCGGCCCCGGTTCCGTTCCCGTCACCGGCCATCGGTCCGCCGATCGTAGGTCCGGCACGGCCCCGAGTCACGGAAGCTCCGCCAGTTGTCGCGTTGCATCGCGGCCGTTACGTTCGCAGCGTGCCGTCCTCGTGTGAATCGGCCGAACAGCAGACCGCCGCGAGTGGGACCCTGCTGTCGGCCGTTCGCCCGGCGCTGGCCGGATGCCGCTGAACCCGGCGGTCGCGGGGAAGAAGTATCCGCCCGTCGAGTTCCGCCTGGATGCGGAGCGGGTCGAGGCGTTCGCGAGGGCGGTCGGGCATCCCACCGACGACGTGCCGCCGACGATCGTCACCGTCGCCGAGATCGCCGCCGGCCTCGCCAACGTCCTCGCCGACCCGGAGCTGGGGCTCGACCTCGCGCGCGTCCTGCACGGCGAGCAGGAGTACGAGTGGGGCCACCCCCTCACGGTCGGCGAGCGGGTCGTCGCCGAGGCGACGATCGAGGACATCCGCTCCAAAGCCGGGCTGGAGATCCTTCGCCTTCGCACCGACCTGCGGGACGAGGCCGGCAGAACGGTGGTCGTCGGCCGAAGCACGCTCATCGTTCGGGCGAGCGCGTGACGCGACGGTTCGAGGACGTGTCGCCGGGCGAGGAGCTCCCGGCTGTGGAGCGGGTCGTCACGCGCGAGGACGTCAAGGCCTACGCCGACGCCTCGGGCGACCAGAACCCCTTGCACCAGGACGACGAGGCGGCGCTCGCGGCGGGCTTCCCCGGGATCATCGCCCACGGGATGTTCACGCTCGGCCACCTCACGTCGTCCATCGTCGCCTGGGCCGGAGAGGCGTCGGCCCTCGCGCAGGTCCGGGTGCAGTTCCGCGCCCCCGTGTTCATCGGCGAGACGATCGTCGTCGGCGGAACGGTGAAGGCGCTCGATCCGGAGCGCCGCACGGCAACCCTGGACGTGTGGGTCACGGTCGAGCGCGATGGCGTGCTCGAGTGGCCGATCCGCCGAAGCGAGGCCGAGGTCCGGCTCGCCTGAAGTGATCCGTCGGGAGGCCGAGCCTTACTCCAGCTCGATCCGGGTGGCTCCCGGGGCGTCTTCGGGGCGGCCGAGGCTCGCGAGGGCGTGCATCGCGTCGCCCATCCGGTCGACGACGACCTTGATGTCGCTGTCGTAGCGCTCGCCGAGCTTCTCCGCCATCCGGTCGATCCGCGTCGTGAGGAACTCGTTCGAGCGCTCGATCGACTCGGCGAGCGAGGCGAAACGCTGCTCGACCATATCGACCACCTCGGCCGGTAGGTTCGCTTGGAGCTCTTTCATCGCGCGCAGCGCCTGCTTCGAGGCTTCCTGGTCGGCGACGATCTGCTGCGCCAGCGTCTCGTTGTCCGAGCGGATCAGCCGCGCGAGCGAGCCCATCCGCTCGTCGACCGACTCGCCGACCGACCTCGACGTCTCGCTCCGATGCCCTTCGAGGGTTCCGGTCGCCGCATGGAGCCGCGCGAGCACGTCGTCGAACCGCTCGCCGAGCGAGACCTCGACGGCGCGCGCGGCCCGATCCGCGACGGTCGTTTCCAGGCGTTCGAGATGGCTCTCGACCACGTCGGTCATCCGGATCATGTTCCGGTCCATCGCGGTGAGGGCTTGATCCATCTGTCCGTCGATCGTGCGCGAGCGTTCGTCGCCGTGGGACTCGATGCGGGTGATGGCCTCGTCGATCCGTGACCGGACGACCTCGTCGTGCGCGTCACCGGCCGATGCGATCTCGGCGCGCAGCGCCTCGGCGTCCGAACGCACGAGCCGCGCGAGGCCCATCACGCGCTCCTCCAGCGTGTGGTTCAGCTCGACGACGGCATCGCGCGTGACGACGTCGACGCGGTCGTGCAGGAGATGGAGGTATTCGCCGACGGCGCGGGTGTGTTCGTCACCCCGCTCGGCGAAGCTCGTGACGTACTCGGTGATCGACGTGGTGTCGATCGCGAGGCGCTCGTACATGAGCTGAAGCTGTTCGCCGAGGAGTGTCATCTGCTGCTCGACGGCCTGCGCGACGCGGCCGGTGATCTCATCCTCGCGCGTGCCGAACGCCTGGACCTGGGCCTCCATCGCGCCGGCGAGCTGCCCGATGGCCTCGACGCCGTGCTGGACGTAGCCCTCCATCGCGTGCGCGATGCGCGTCGTCTCCTGGGTGATCAGCTCGCCGTGTTCCCGAACTCGGGTGCGAACGGCATCGACGATCGCCTGGTCGCGCTCGGCGAGCGTTCCGAGGGCCTCGCCGACCTGCCTCGTGACTTCCGCGAGCTGCGCTCGAAGCGCCGCCGCGTCCTCGGCGCTCCCGGGGGTCACCTCCTCGATGGTCGAGGCGAGACGGCCCTGAGCTCCGCGCAGGGACGTCGCGACCAGGTTCAACGTCTCCTCGACCCTGGCCGTGCGGACCGAAAGGGCCTGGAACCGATCGTCCGAGTGCGCGATGAGGCTTCGGATCGCTTGATCGCGCGAGAGCTCCTGCAGGATCTTCGAGCGGACCTCGTCCTTGTCGCCGCCGGCGGCTCGCCAGACCTCGCTCGCGATCTCGTGCATCAGCGAGTTCGCCGTCCGCCGGATCTCGGTCAGCCCCTCCTCGAGCTGGCGTTGGATCGTGGCCTGGTAGGCGCCCATCAGCTGCTGGATGAGGGCGGCGTCGTCGGCGGTCACCGCATCCGGCACGGCGCGGCCACGGCCGGAGAAGAGGCCGCGGCGGCCCGCCTGGTCTTCACCAGGCGAGGGGGAACGGTCCGATTGGGGCATCTCGGCGCTCGCATTCCGGGGCCCGCGCGGCGCGTTCCGTGAAGTGTAGGAGAGGCGGAGTGCAACATCACGCACATTCAGGCACGAACCCGCCCGGCCCTGATCCGGGGTCGATCAGGGCAGCGTGGTCCCGGGCTCCTTCTCGGGGACGCGGACGACGTCGCTCGGGAAGACCTCGAGGTGCTCACGGATCCACGCCTGTGTTCCGGGGAAGTTCATCAGCAGGAGCTCGACGTCGGCCGCCAGGAGGCGGAGTCCGGGGCTCAACGGATGGGCATCGACGAGCCGGTCGACCACCTCGCGAGCCTCGGCTCCGGCTTCCGGGTCGCCGGCCCGGGCGTCGATCGCCAGCTCGATCGCCAGCGCCTCGGCAGGAGAGACCCTCCACGGCGCGACCGCCCACGCGCGCTCGAATGCCCAGCTCGAGCCGGAGTGCGTCCGGCCCCACTGCTCGATCGAGGCCGAGACGAGGCTCAGCGCCGCCACACACGTCGCGGCGATCAGCACGATCGACGTGGCCACCCGCGCGGGTCGCCGCCACGCCGCGGCCGATGACGCGACGATGGCCCGCCCGCCCGCGGCGGCGCCCGCGAGGAGGAACATCAGCGGGATCAGCGTGACGTCGAGTGGCTCGTAGAGGAAGTACACGGCGAGCGTGACGGCGGACGCGGCGGCCCATCCTCGTGAACGCGGCGCGCGCGCGACCCCCGGCACCAGGCGGGACAGCAACCACAGGAAGGCCGCGATCCCCAACAGGCCCGAGATCACCCCCACCTCGATCAGGATGTTGTGCGCGTCGGCCCAGAAGCGACCGGCCGTTCGGAGCTGGCCCGGAGTGCCCGAGGAGACGAACGCGCTCCACTCGTTCGATGGTCCCCACCCGAGGGCCGGGCGGTCGGCGACGGCGCGGATCTGCGCGCCCCACACGGCGAAACGCTGGCGTTCGGCTCCGAGCGTCCCGAACTGACCCGCGACCCGCGAGGGGTCTGCGTCCTCCGAGCCCGGCGTCGGAAGCAGGGTCCACACCGCGAGCGCGATGACGAGCGCCGCCCCGGCCACGGCGATCCGGCGGGCCGGCGGGCGGAGGAACCACCAGGTGGCGATCAACGCCGCCGGCGGAAGCAGGTACGCGCTTCGTTCCCCGATGACGGCGAACCCGCTGCCAAGCGCCGCGAAGACCGCGATGGTCCGCCACCGAGAGCCGCCACCGTCCGCGAAGGCCGCCGGGATCGAGGCGGCGAGGAACCCGGCCAGCAGGACGGGGTTGCCGAAGGTGGCTCCGAGGAAGCTTTCCCGCCTGGCGACGACGTCGAGCGCCTCCGGCGCGAGGTGCTCCATCACGGCGATCGCGGCGACGACCACGGCGGCACGGACCATCCAGACGCGTGCCCGGGCCAGGAGCGGGTCCGGGAGGGAGGGCGCCACGACCACGAGGACGAGCGTGGATGCCAGCATGACGACGCCGGTCAGCCGGACCGTTCCGACCAGGCTCTCGGCCGGGTCGACCCCGAAGACGGTCGCGAGGGCGAGCGCGACGCCGAGCGCGAGTGCCGGAGCGGCGAGTTGCCGGTCGACCGGTACTCCGGAGACCCAGATGAGCAGGGTGCCGAGCGACAGGACGACCAACTTCACGTCGATGAACGCCGCTTCCGAGAGCGGGAAGAAGGCCAGGGGGAGTGCGACGACGATCAGGAACAAGCCGGCCTCGAGGGCCTGCGGACGGGAGGATTCCACGTCGTGATTATCGGCGGTGACCTGCGGGAATCTGAGGAGGCGGCAGGACGCGCATCCTTTGCCGAGCCTTCGGGGCACCCCTATACTGGGCTTTCGGTGTCCCCGACTTCCGGACGAGCCGATCCACGGAGGGGCGTAGCTCAATCTGGTAGAGCACCGGTCTCCAAAACCGGCGGTTGGGGGTTCAAGTCCCTCCGCCCCTGCAAGGGAGCAGCACGATGAACAGGCAGATGAAGCGGGCGCAGCGTCGCCAGGGCACGCAAGTCGAACGCGCCCAGGCCGCGGCGTCGGCTCGCCGGGCGCAGCTCCAACAGAAGAAGGAGCGCACCGGCATCCGTGAGTTCCTGAAGGAAGTTCGACAGGAGCTCAAGAAGGTCATCTGGCCGACGCGGCAGGAGCTCGTCACATACACGATCGTCGTGCTCGTCACGGTGGTCGTGATGATGTCGTTGGTGTTCGGGCTCGACGTCCTGTTCTCGCGCTTCGTGCTCGACGTCTTCACGAACTGATCCCCCGACCGATCCTGAGGCCACGCACCCCATGAACGATCCCCACGCCGATACTTCGGAGACGTTCGCCCCCGAGGAGGACGAGCGGTTGCCCGACGACGGCCAGGCCGACCTCGAGAAGGACGCTCCGATCGAAGCCGGCGAGACCGACCTCGCGCACGATGACGGCGATGCCGACGAAGCGGAGGCGGTCGTCGTCGGCGAGGCCGACACCCCCGACGAGGTGGACACCCCCGACGAGACCACGGAGGCCTCTGCCGAGCCCATGGAGGAAGCGGCACCCGCTGTCGAGGCAGGCGAGGGCGCGCGAGAAGCCGAGCCCACCGACGAAGCGGTTGAGGCTGCTGTCGAGCCGGCGGAAGAGGTTGAGGCAGCCCTCGAGCCCGCTGCGCCCGGATCCGCCGAGGATAGGGTGGACGCCGTGGTCGAGCCGGCTGAGGCCGAGCCCGCCGAGGAGCCCGCGAAAGCCAAGGCAGCGGAGACGACCGAGGAGCCCGAGACCGTTGTCCGCGATCCGTTCCGGGGACCCGGCGAGTGGTACGTCGTGCACACGTATGCGGGGTACGAGAACAAGGTCAAGACGAACCTCGAATCGCGGATCCACACCATGCAGATGGAAGAGAAGATCTTCGACGTCCACATCCCGATGGAGGACGTGATGGAGATCAAGGGCGGCAAGAAGCAGGTCGTCCAGCGCAAGGTCTTCCCCGGCTACCTGCTGGTGAAGATGATCTACGACAACGACTCGTGGTACGTGGTGCGCAACACCCCGGGTGTCACCGGGTTCGTGGCCGCCGGGACCGGAAGCAAGCCCACACCGCTTTCCAAGCGCGAGGTCGAGAAGATCCTCGCCGTGAAGAAGGAAGAGGTGAAGCCCCAGTTCCGCCTCGGATTCGAGGAGGGCGACGTGGTGCGGATCATCTCGGGTCCCTTCGCCGACTTCAACGGCACGATCAGCGAGATCAACATCGACCAGAGCAAGC
>Ga0214471_10003226_pt1 | contig 12659 bp, 9 predicted proteins | sample RVTome_5_FD_207665 | JGI IMG/M metagenome (GOLD analysis project Ga0214471, IMG submission 207665) | Soil microbial communities from uranium-contaminated site in the Upper Colorado River Basin, Wyoming, United States - RVT142D155 | ecosystem: Environmental > Terrestrial > Soil > Contaminated >...
CGCATGGTGGCGGGGTCGATCTCGTAGACGAGCGGGATCCCGGTGGGGATGTTGATGCCGGCGATGGTGTCGCTGTCGATGTCGTCGAGATGCTTCACGAGCGCCCGCAGCGAGTTGCCATGGGCCGAGATCAGCACCGTCCGGCCGGCTCGGAGATCGGGCACCACCGAGTCGACCCAATACGGCACCACCCGCTCGACCACGTCGGCGAGGCACTCGGTGGTGGGGAGCACGGCGGGGTCGAGGTCGGCGTAGCGGGGATCGTCGCCGGGGTCGTGCTCGCTGTCGGGCCCGATCGGCGGTGGCCGCACGTCGTAGCTGCGGCGCCACTGGTGAAGCTGGTCGGCGCCGTACTTCTCGCTGGTCTCGGTCTTGTCGAGGCCGGTGAGACCGCCGTAGTGCCGTTCGTTGAGACGCCATGACCTCCGGACCGGGATCCAGGACCGACCGGCGGCGGTGAGGGCGATGTCGGCGGTGCGGATGGCCCGCACCTGGACCGACGTGTGCACGACATCGGGAAGCACGCCGTGCTCGGCCAGCAGCTCCCCGCTGCGCCGGGCTTCGACCTCGCCCCGTTCGGTCAGGTCGACGTCGACCCAGCCCGTGAACAGGTTGCGCTCGTTCCAAGTCGACTGGCCGTGGCGGACCAGCACCAGCGTCGGGCTCATCGGTTCGCAATGTACCCGTCGCCGGCCCCTCGCTGGCCCTCGGCGGGACCCGGCCTACTAGCCGTAGGAAATTGGAAGATAACTTGAGTCGAAGCCACTCATGTTCGATACACTCGCCCTGCAACAGCGCGACGAGGTGCCAGCCGGCCCCGACGTCATGCCACGACAACCCCCCGCCCTCGCTCCGGCCCGATGCCGGGGCTCGTCCTGTGAGGAGGACTCACCATGGCCAAGGCCGTCGGAATCGACCTCGGAACCACCAACTCCGTCATCTCGGCTATGGAAGGTGGCGAACCCACCGTCATCCCCAACACCGAGGGCAGCCGCACCACCCCCTCCGTCGTCGCCTTCGCCAAGGACGGCGAGGTGCTGGTGGGCGAGGTCGCCAAGCGGCAGGCCATCACCAACCCCGGCCGTACCATCCGCTCGGTCAAGCGCCACATGGGGACCACCTGGAGCATCGACATCGACGGCAAGGGCTACACCGCCCAGGAGATCTCGGCCCGCACGCTCCAAAAGCTCAAGCGAGACGCCGAGGAGTACCTCGGCACCGAGGTCACCCAGGCCGTCATCACCGTCCCCGCCTACTTCGACGATGCCCAGCGCACGGCCACCAAGGAGGCCGGCGCGATCGCCGGCCTCGAAGTGCTGCGCATCATCAACGAGCCCACCGCGGCCGCGCTGGCCTACGGGCTCGACAAGGACCAGGCCGACCAGACGGTGCTGGTGTTCGACCTCGGCGGCGGCACCTTCGACGTGTCCATCCTCGAGATCGGCGATGGCGTGTTCGAGGTGAAGTCCACCCACGGTGACACCAACCTCGGCGGCGACGATTGGGATCAGGCTGTCATCGACTGGCTCGTCGAATCGTTCAAGGGCGATCACGGAGTCGACCTGTCGGCCGACGCCATGGCCCTCCAGCGCCTCAAGGAGGCGGCAGAGAAGGCGAAGATCGAGCTCAGCCAGAACCAGAAGTCGCAGATCAACCTGCCCTTCGTCACCGCCACCGACGCCGGTCCGCTCCACCTCGACTACGAGCTGACCCGGGCCAAGTTCCAGGACCTCACCGCCTCACTGGTCGACCGGTGCCGCAAGCCCTTCGAGCAGGCCATCGAGGACGCCGGTGTGCCCACCGCCGAGATCGACCACGTGATCCTGGTCGGCGGCTCCACCCGGATGCCGGCGATCCAAGAGCTGGCCAAGACCATCACCGGCAAGGATCCCCACAAGGGGGTGAACCCTGACGAGGTCGTGGCCGTGGGCGCCGCCGTCCAGGCCGGCGTGCTCAAGGGCGACGTCAAGGACGTCTTGCTTCTCGACGTCACCCCGCTGTCGCTGGGGATCGAGACCAAGGGCGGGGTGATGACCAAGCTCATCGAGCGCAACACCACCATCCCCACCAAGCGCTCCCAGGTGTTCACCACCGCCGACGACCACCAGCCGTCGGTGGAGATCCACGTGCTCCAGGGCGAACGCGAGATGGCGTCGTTCAACAAGACGCTGGGCAAGTTCCAGCTCGTCGACCTGCCTCCCGCACCGAGGGGCGTTCCCCAGATCGAGGTCACTTTCGACATCGACGCCAACGGCATCGTCCACGTGTCGGCCAAGGACCGCGCCACCGGCAAGGAGCAGTCGATCACCATCACGGGCCAGTCATCGTTGTCGCCTGACGACATCGATCGCATGATCAAAGACGCCGACGCCCACGCCGAGGAGGACCGCCGCCGCAAGGAGGAGGCTGAGATCCGCAACAACGCGGATTCGCTCGTCTACTCGACCGAGAAGCTGGTGCAGGAGCAGGGCGAGAAGATGTCCGACGACGAGAAGTCCGCCGTCGACGGCGCCCTGAGCGAGCTGAAGTCGGCCCTCGAGGGCTCCGACGTCGAAGCCATCAAGGACAAGACCGAGGCGCTCATGACGGCGTCGCAGTCGTTCGCCGAGAAGCTGTATCAGCAGGCGTCGGCCGAGGACGGCGCTGCGGGTACCGCCGGCGATCCGGCGGCGGCCGATGACGACGTCGTGGATGCCGAGATCGTCGATGACGACTCGGATGTGGCGTGATGTCTGGTGGTTCGGCGGCTGGCGATGCGGGACACGAACCCGCTGACCCTCGGCCCTATGGGCCAGCGGAACCGGCCCCGCATCGCCAGCCGCCTGGCGCGGTTGTGCCTTCGGCGGGGCCGGGGGATTCCTACGACGACGATGGTTCGTTGGGGGCGCTCGACTCCGAGCTGGTGGACCTCGATGTCGATGCCGCGATCGCCGATCCGGTACCTCCCGATGTGCATGCCAAGGTGCTCGGCGACCTCGAGGAGTTCAGGGATCTCGCCCTCCGGGTGCAGGCCGACTTCGAGAACTTCCGCAAGCAGCAGTCGAAGCGGCAGGCCGAAGCGATGGCGCGGGCCAACGAGTCGCTCGTCGAGCAGCTTCTCCCGGTGCTCGACGCCTTCGACGCCGCCCGTTCCCACCACCCCGACGACGAGGCGCTGCATGCCTTGGGCAGCTCGCTGTGGTCGGTGCTCGAGGCCGTAGGCCTCGAACGGGTAGCCGATGAGGGCGCGCCGTTCGATCCCAACCTCCACGATGCCGTCCAGACCGTCCCTCCCCCCGACGTCGACGGCGCACCAGAGCAACCCGTCGTCGCCTCGATCATGCGCAGCGGGTACCTCTTCAAGGGCCGGGTCCTGCGCCCCGCCATGGTTGCCGTCACCGGGTAGCCACCACCGGGCAAGGGGAGGTGACCCATGACCGACGTCCAGCGTGAATGGCTCGAGACCGACTACTACCGGGTCCTCGGCGTGCCCGCCGACGCCGACGCCAAGACCATCACCAAGGCCTACCGGAAGCTGGCGAGGGAGAACCACCCCGACCAGAACCCCGGCGACGCCAAGGCGGAGGACCGCTTCAAGGAGGCGTCGGCTGCCTACGACGTGCTCGGTGACGCCGAGAAGCGCAAGCGTTACGACGAGGTCCGGACCATGGCCGCCAACGGCTTCGGCGGCTTCGGCGGTGCCGGTGGCTTCGGTGGCCCCGCCGGAGCGGGCGGCTTCACCTTCGATGGGGACGCTGGCGGCTTCGGCGACATCCTCTCCGATCTGTTCGGTAGCGGCGGCCGGGGCCGAGCGGCCCGGCGGGCCGGGCCCGCCGCCCGTCGTGGCGCTGATCTCGAGGCGTCGCTCCACCTCGGGTTCGCTGATGCCGTGCGTGGTGTGACCACGTCGGTGCACCTCTCGGGCGAGGCCGCCTGCACCACGTGCAAGGGCACGGGTGCCAAGCCGGGCACCGCGCCACGGGTCTGCCCGACCTGTGGTGGGCGCGGCGTCACCAGCGACGACCAGGGGCCGTTCTCGTTCAGCACCCTCTGCGCCCAGTGCCAGGGACGGGGCCAGGTCGTCGACGACCCGTGCCCCACCTGTCGGGGGACGGGGACTGCCCTCCGGCGCCGCGAGGTCAAGGTCCGGATTCCATCCGGCGTCACCAACGGCCAGCGGGTTCGGCTGAAGGGCCGGGGCGGGCCCGGGATCAACGGTGGTCCCGCCGGCGACCTCTACGTCGTGGTGTCGGTCGACTCCGACCCGATCTTCGGTCGTCGTGGTCGTGATCTCACCATCGACCTGCCGGTCACCTTCGCCGAGGCGGCCCTGGGCACCGACGTCGAGGTCCCCGTTCTCGACGGCGACCGGGTCCGGATCCGCATCCCGGCTGGAACCCCGTCGGGGAAGGTGCTGCGGGTGAAGGGTCGGGGAGTTCCCGCCGACGGACGTCGCAAGGCCGGCGACCTGCGGGTCACGGTGGCGGTGTCGGTCCCCTCCACGCTCGATCGCCGCCAGCGCAAGGCGGTCGAAGCCCTGGCCGAGGTGCTCGACGAGAGCCCCCGGAGCCACCTGTCATGACCGGCAACGTCAGCAACGAGCAACGAGCAGCGAGCGAGGTGAGACTTGATGGCTGAGCAGTCAGGCCAGCAGCGTGATGAAGGCCGGCGTCGGACGAGCCCGGGGAGGGCGGTGTATGTCATCTCCGTGGCCGCCGAGCTGGCCGGCATGCATCCCCAGACCCTGCGCACCTACGAGCGGCGTGGGCTCGTCGATCCCGCCCGCACCACCGGCGGTAGCCGCCGCTACAGCGACAACGACATCGACCAGCTCCAACGCATCCAGACCCTGACCGACGAGGGGCTGAATCTGGAGGGTGTCCGGCGGGTGATCGAGCTGGAGGCTGAGGTCGACCGGCTCGAGCGCGAGGCGGCCAAGGCCCGCGACCAAGCGCGCCGGGTCGCCGCTGACATCCACCGTCAGTACCGCCGCGACCTCGTCCCGGTGAACCAGGAGATCGTCGTCTACCGCCGCGGCAACCGGCCAGGGGGTTGATCCCATGAGCAGCTTCGACCCGAACCGGTGGACGCACAAGACCCAGGAGGCGGTGCAGGCCGCGGCATCGGAGGCGGCGCGACGGGCCAACCCCGAGGTCACCCCCCATCACCTGCTGGCCGCCATGCTGGGCCAGGACGGGACAGTCGTCGTGCCCGTGCTCCAGCGCATCGGGGTCGAGCTGCCCGCCGCCCGCAACCAGGTGAGCGCTGCCCTGGACAAGCTGCCCCAGGCTCATGGCGGGGCCCAACCGCAGATGTCGGCTGGGTTGCGTCAGGCGTTCGAGGACGCCGACGCCCATCGCACCAACCTGGGCGACGATTACCTCTCCATCGAGCACCTGCTGCTGGTGCTCGGCGGCCACATCGGAGCCGACCGCGATGCCGTGCTCAGCGCCCTGGCTGAGGTGCGGGGCAGCCATCGCGTCGACAGCCAGGATCCAGAGTCGAAGTTCCAGGCCCTCGAGAGGTACGGCCGGGATCTCACCGAAGAAGCCCGCCACGGTCACCTCGACCCCGTCATCGGCCGCGACGACGAGATCCGCCGCGTCATCCAGGTCCTGAACCGGCGCACCAAGAACAACCCGGTGCTGATCGGCGAGCCTGGCGTGGGCAAGACGGCGATCGTCGAGGGCCTGGCCCGTCGCATAGTCGAGGGCGACGTTCCCGAGAGCCTCAAGCGCAAGCGGTTGGTCGCACTCGACCTGGCTTCGATGCTCGCCGGTGCCAAGTACCGCGGCGAGTTCGAGGAGCGCCTCCAGGCGGTGCTGAAGGAGATCACCGATGCCGAGGGCGAGGTGATCACCTTCGTCGACGAGATGCACACCATCGTCGGCGCGGGCAAGGCCGAGGGCGCCATGGACGCCGGCAACATGATCAAGCCGTTGCTGGCCCGCGGCGCGCTCCGCATGATCGGCGCTACCACCCTCGACGAGTTCCGCAACCACGTCGAGAAGGACCCCGCCCTGGAGCGTCGCTTCCAGCAGGTGTTCGTCGGCCAGCCGTCGGTGAACGACACCATCGCCATCCTGCGCGGACTCAAGGAGCGCTACGAGGTCCACCACGGCGTCCGCATCCAGGACTCGGCGCTCGTCGCCGCGGCCGTGCTCTCCGATCGCTACATCACGGCCCGCTTTCTCCCGGACAAAGCCATCGACCTCGTCGATGAGGCAGCCAGCCGGCTGCGCATCGAGATCGATTCCATGCCGACCGAGATCGACGTGATCGATCGTCGCATCCGCCAGCTCGAGATCGAGCGGGTGGCCCTCGAGAAGGAGATCGACGAGGCGTCGGTCGAACGGCTGGCGGCGCTGGACCGCGAGCTGGCTGACCTGCGCGAGCAGATGGGTGCCATGGCCGCGCACTGGGAGTCGGAGAAGGAGGCCATCGGTGTCATCCGCTCGGCGAAGGAGGCGTTGGAAGAGGCCAGGGAGGAGGCGGCCCGGGTCGAGCGCCAGGGCGATCTCCAAGCCGCCAGCGAGATCCGCTACGGCCGCATCCCCGATCTCGAGCGAGCGGTGGCCGGCGCCACCGAACGCCTCGAGGCGCTTCAGTCCGACCAGCGGATGCTCAAGGAGGAGGTGGACGACGAGGACGTGGCCGAGGTCGTCAGCCGCTGGACGGGGGTGCCGGTCAGCCGGCTGATGGAGGGCGAGGTCCACAAGCTGGTGCGGATGGAAGAGGTTCTGCACCAGCGGGTGGTCGGACAGGAGGATGCGGTCAAGGTGGTGGCCAACGCCATCCGCCGCAACCGGGCCGGGCTGTCCGAACCCGGCCGGCCGATCGGCACGTTCCTGTTCATCGGCCCCACCGGCGTGGGCAAGACCGAGCTGGGCCGCACGCTGGCCGACTTCCTCTTCGACGACGAGCGGGCGATGGTCCGCATCGACATGGGCGAGTACCAGGAGCGGCACTCTGTGGCCCGGATGGTGGGGTCGCCACCGGGCTATGTCGGCCACGACGAGGGCGGCCAGCTCACCGAGGCCGTTCGCCGGCGCCCTTACAGCGTGGTGCTGCTCGACGAGATCGAGAAGGCCCATCCCGACGTGTTCAACATCTTGTTGCAGGTTCTCGACGACGGTCGCCTCACCGACGGGCAGGGCCGCACGGTGGACTTCGCCAACACCGTGCTGATCATGACGTCGAACCTGGCCGTCGAGCCTCGGGACTTCTTCAAACCGGAGTTCGTGAACCGCATCGACGAGATCGTCCGCTTCAACCAGCTCGACGAGGCGGCGGTCGCCGCCGTGGCCGACATCCAGCTCGAACGGCTGGCCAGGCGCGTCGAGGATCGCCGCCTCAAGCTCGATGTCACGCCCGCGGCCCGATCGATCATCGCTCGGCACGGGTACGACCCCGACTACGGGGCCCGTCCGCTCAAGCGGGTCATCCAGCGCGAAGTGGCCGACCCGCTGGCCCTCCTCCTGCTCGAGGGCCGTTACGGCGACGGCGACACCGTCACCGTCGATGCCGAGGGCGACGACCTCGTCCTGGGCTGACACCGAGGATGGGGGCCGAGGCGTCTTGTCATCGAGGCTGTGGGGGCGGATGATCGACGCTGCGGGTCACCGCCCGTGTGACCCGCAGAGGAGGCAGCGATGTTCGTCCAGATCATCGAAGGTCGGGTGACAGACCGCGACGCACTCAGGCGTCGGTTCGATCTGTGGGCCACCGAGCTACGCCCCGCGGCGGAGGGCTTCCTGGGTAGCACCGGAGGGATCACCGCCGACGGCCGGGCGATCGTCATGGCCCGCTTCGCGTCGGCCGAGGCCGCAGCGGCCAACAGTGCCCGCCCTGAGCAGGGGGCGTGGTGGGCCGACACCGAGGTGTGCTTCGACGGATCGCCGACCTTCGCCGAGAGCACCGATGTCGATCTGTTCCTGAAAGGGGGCGACGACAGCGCCGCCTTCGTGCAGGTGATGAAGGTGCCCGACGCCGACCGGGTGCGCACCGCCGAGCTCGATGAGCTGCTGGAGACGGAAATGACCACCATCCGCCCCGAGGTCATGGGTGGGCTGAGGGCCTGGACCGGTCCCAACAGATATGTGGAGGCCGTCTACTTCACCTCCGAGGCCGCGGCCCGGGCCGGCGAAGCCAAGGAGCTGCCCCACAAGCTTCAGGAGGCCTTCGCCGAGGTCGGTGCGATGATGGAGAGCGCTGAGTACCTCGACCTCACCGATCCGTGGATCCGCTCCTGAGCAACGGTCCCAAGCGGCTGACCGCCGGGCCTTCGTTTGCGCAGCGATCGCGTGGCGACGGCTAGGCAAACGAAGGGGCCTGGGCGGCTGGCCTTCGTTTGCGCAGCGATCGCGTGGCGACGGCTGCGCAAACGAAGGGTTCGGGCATCGTGCCGTCCTCGGTTCATCTGAATCCGCGGTCGGTCGCGCGCCAGGAGTGACCACGCTGGGTATCCACCAACTACGAACCGTGGGATGGTCTGATGGAGGCCACCGCGCCGGCCTCAGGACGCGCCGGCGTGCGACCTGGGTGGCCCATGCCCGAGCTGAGCGAGATCCACACCGACGTCTTCCAGGCTGACCGCCTGTTCGTCGTCGACCTCTTGGAGGATCTCGCGTCTGAGCGCCAGCGGTTGTCCGCCGAGCGCGACCGGCTGCTGGCGGCGCGAGCGGAGGCGCTTCGTGACCGCATCTCCGCCGGGGAGGCCGACGTGACTGATGTGAATGGGCTGCTCGACGCCATCACCACCGATCTGGCCCGACGCACCCACGACCGTCGGGCCGAGGCCCTGGGACGAGCCTTCGCCACCTCTGACCTTCGCCAAGCCCTCTCGCTTCAGGAGCGGATGCAGGCACTGCTCGGAGAGGCCCAGGAAGAGCCCGGTCCGGACGACCCCGTCGTCTTGCTGCGCGATCCCCTCATCGACCAGGCGGTCGCTACCGAGCCCGAGCCGGTCCACGAGCCCGGACCGGCTGCCCACTCGGCGGTGCTCCACGGACCGATGTCGGGACCGGCGGTCCACGATCCCGGAGCGGCGGTGCCCGAGTCCGGATCGGCGACTCGTTGGGCAGCCGAATCTGGTGCCGACCAGGCGGTTGGGGTCATGTCACCGGAGCCGGTCCTAGTGGAGGATCTCTACACTGATCTCGCCGGGAGCTCGGGAGGCGCGGCCGCCGGCAACCTCGACAACGAGACGCGCGTCCTGCTCCTCACGTTGGCGCACGACCTGCGCACACCGCTGTCGGCAATCGTCGGGTTCGCCGAACTGCTCGGCGAGCGGATCGACGAGCTCACCTACGACAAGATCCAGATGTTCTCCGGCCAGCTGCTGGGCGGCGCCCGGCAGGTCCAGGTGGTGCTCGACAACCTGCTCGACGCCGAGCGCATGTCGACGGGTCTGTCGACACTCGTCGGCACCCGGACCGACATCGGGCTCCAGGCCCGGCTGCTCGTCGACCGCCTCCACCCGATCGACCACACGGTGCTGGTCGAACCCGAGCACCACGAAGCCGTCGTCGACCACGGAGTCATCGAGCGGATCCTCGAGAACCTGGTGCTCAACGCCGTGCGGCACACGCCGGCAGGCACGAAGGTGCGGGTCGGCGTCGACCAGTGGCAGGACGATGTGTACCTCTCGGTGACCGACGACGGTCCGGGAATCCCGCCTGGCGATGTCGAAGGGTTGTTCGATGCGTTCCACGGGGCCAGCGACGCGGGAGGACTCGGTTTGGGGCTCCACCTCGTGCGAGAGCTGGCCCGCCTCCACGGGGGCGACGTGCGTGTCGAGTCCACGCCGGGCAGGGGCACGCAGTTCGTCGTCCACGTCCACACCCTCTCCGAGACGAGGGCGGCAGGGCAGGGCGGCGAAAATCCGGACCACCCCCAACGCCCGGTCGGCTAGCCTGTCTGGGTAATCCGCGAACCTCTCATTGGCGGAGACGCGCCCTGCGGGCGGTCCCGCAGGTGGGGGGCCGAGACGTTGGAGGCGCCGTGCCAGCAACGGTGGTGGTGGGCACGCAATGGGGCGACGAGGGCAAGGGCAAGATCGTCGATCTGCTCGCCCGCGAGCACGACCTCGTCGTGCGCTACCAGGGTGGCCACAACGCGGGCCACACCCTGGTGGTCGATGGTGAGACGTTCGCGCTCCAGCTCATTCCATCGGGGGTTCTCTATCCCCACGTCACCCCGGTGATCGGCAACGGCGTGGTCGTCGACCCGCGGGTGCTCATCGCCGAGATCGACATGATGGAGGGCAAGGGCGTCGACTGCTCGAAGCTGAAGCTGAGCGGCAACGCACACTTGATCCTCCCGTACCACCAGGCGATCGACAAGGTCACCGAGCGGTACCTGGGCAAGAACAGCCTGGGTACCACCAAACGGGGAATCGGTCCCGCCTACGCCGACAAGGCGACGCGGGTGGGGTTGCGGGTGCAGGACCTGTTGGACCCCAAGATCTTCCGCGAGAAGCTCGACCTGGTGCTGAAGGAGAAGAACCCCTTCCTGGCCAAGGTCTACAACCAGCTTCCCCTCGACGCCGACGAGATCTGCGAGGAGTACCTGGGGACGTGCGCGCCCCGCCTCGAGCCCTACGTGGGCGACACCGTCGGGCTGTTGCACGACACGTTGGAGACCGGGGGTCGCGTTCTGCTCGAGGGCGCCCAGGCCACGTTCTTGGATCTCGACCAGGGCACCTACCCCTACGTCACGTCATCGAACCCGGTTGCGGGCGGGGCCTGCACCGGGGCGGGCATCGGGCCCGCCCACCTCGACCGCATCATCGGGATCGCCAAGGCCTACACCACCCGCGTCGGGGCCGGTCCGTTCCCCGCCGAGCTGTCCGACGAGGTGGGTGAGCACCTGGGCACCGTGGGACGGGAGTGGGGTACGAACACCGGTCGCAAGCGCCGGTGCGGGTGGCTCGACACCGTGATGCTGCGCCACGCCCGTCGGGTCAACAGCCTCACCGAGGTGGTGCTCACCAAGCTCGACGTGCTCGGCGGGCTCGACACGGTGAAGGTGTGCGTGGCCTACGAGGTCGACGGGCAGCGCCTCGAGCACCTGCCCTACCACCAGAGCGACGTGCACAAGGCGGTCCCGGTGTACGACGAGCTGCCGGGTTGGGACGACGATCTGTCGGCCGTCACCGCTCGTTCGCAGCTCCCGGCCGCCGCCGCCGGGTACGTCTCCTTCGTCGAGGACCAGATCGGGGTGCCCATCTCATACGTGGCGGTCGGCCCCGATCGCGAGCAGTACCTCCCCTTCGCCGCCTGAGGTGACGATCCGCATCCCATCGGAGACGGTCCCGGTCCCACCCGGATCGGGCCGGCCGCCTTCGCCTCTCGGCTCGGGGGCTGGGAGAGCGCGGCGCGCTGGTGAAGTCTGGGCTGCTCACGCGCCTCGCTGCCTCTACAGTCCACGGCCGTGAAGGTTTGCGTCGTCGGGTCCGGTGGCCGGGAGCACGCGCTGGCCCACGTGCTGTCACGAACGGCTGACGAGGTGGTGGTGACGCCGGGCAATGCCGCCATCCCCGGCCACGTCGACACTCCGCCGATCGAGATCGACGCGGATCTGTTCGTGATCGGCCCCGAAGGGCCGCTGGTCGACGGCTTGGCTGATCGCCTCCGGGCGAATCGCCGCCTGGTGTTCGGTCCCGGCGCCGACGGGGCGCAGCTCGAGGGCTCCAAGGAGTACATGAAGCAGCTGCTCGACGAAGCGGGAGTCCCCGCCGCCCGATGGGCCAGCTTCGACGCCTCGCAGGAGAAGGCGGCACTTGACTTCTTGGCCGGCCTCGACGGGTTGTACGTCGTCAAGACCGACGGCCTGGCCGGCGGCAAGGGTGTGCTCGTCACCAGCGATCTCGATGAGGCAGCTGATGACGTGGTGGCCAAGCTCGCCGGCGACTCGTTCGGCGATGCCGGCACCACCGTCGTCATCGAGGAGGGCATGGTTGGACCCGAGCTCAGCGTGCTGGCCGTGTGCGATGGGGAGCGGGCGGTGCCCCTCGCTCCGGCCCAGGACTTCAAGCGTCTGCTCGACGACGACGAAGGGCCCAACACCGGTGGGATGGGCGCCTACAGCCCCGTCCCCGTCGCCGGCGACAAGGTCGTCGACCAGGTCATGGATGAGATGATCGAGCCCACACTCGCAGCGCTCCGCCGGCGGGGCATCGAGTATCGGGGCGTCCTCTACGCCGGGCTCATGCTGACTGCCGATGGCCCGCGGATGCTGGAGTACAACGTGCGATTCGGCGACCCCGAGGCCCAGGTGGTGCTGCCCCGCCTCGACAGCGACCTGGTGGGGCTGCTGGCCGAAGCCGCGGGGGGCCGCATCCGGAGCGACCCGAAGTTCGTGGCCGACGCCGCCGTCACCGTCGTGCTGGCGGCCCACGGGTATCCGGCGTCGCCGCGCCAGGGCGACGTCATCGAGGGGTTCGAGCAGGCCGGTGAGCGACCCGGCATCACAGTCTTCGCGGCCGGTGTGGGTCGCAACGAGCACGGCCAGATAGTCACCGCGGGGGGCCGGGTGCTGACCGTCACCGGCCTCGCCCCCACGCTGGCCGCGGCTCGCACCAATGCCTATGCCGCGGCCGACCTGATCGGCTGGGAGGGCCAGCAGCGCCGCTCCGACATCGCCGCGGTGGCCGCCGCCTCCCCGTGACGGCCTGGCGG
>Ga0214471_10003227_pt1 | contig 12653 bp, 16 predicted proteins | sample RVTome_5_FD_207665 | JGI IMG/M metagenome (GOLD analysis project Ga0214471, IMG submission 207665) | Soil microbial communities from uranium-contaminated site in the Upper Colorado River Basin, Wyoming, United States - RVT142D155 | ecosystem: Environmental > Terrestrial > Soil > Contaminated >...
CGTCTTCAAGCCCGCTGTGCTCGCGCAGCGGCAGGCCGATGTTCTCGTTCACCGTGAGCGAGCCGAACAGGCCGCCATGCTGGAACATCACACCCCAGCGCTGGCGCAGCGCGAGCGCTTTGCCGTCCCCGAGCTTCCGCAGGTCGTTGCCGAGAACCCGGATGGAGCCCGAGTCCGGGCGTTGCAGCAGGATCATCTCGCGCAGCAGCGTCGACTTGCCGGAACCACTGCCGCCGATCAGCGCGAAGATCTCGTCGCGATGCACTTCGAGGTCGAGATCCGCATGCACGACGTGGTCGCCGAAGCGCGTCGACACCTTGCTCACCTCGATGACCGCTTCCTGCTTCTGGTGCCGGCTTTCCACGTCAGAGGCCCAGCGCGCTGAAGGCGATCGAGAACAGGCCATCGGCAACGATCACGAGGAAGATCGATTGGACGACGCTGCGCGTGGTCTGGCGGCCGACGCTGTCGGCGCCGCCTTTGGTGCGAAATCCCTGAAAGCAGCCGACCACGGCGATGATCGCCGCGAACACCGGCGCCTTGCAGATGCCGACCAGATAGGCAGTTATGCTGACTGCCTTGACGAAACGATCCAGGAACTCTCCGAAGCCGACGCCCAACTGCGCACGTGCCATGATCATGCCGCCGAAGACGCCGAGCACGTCGGCGAACACGGTCAGCAGCGGCAGCGCGATCAATAGCGCGAGGATCTTCGGCAGAACCAGCAGATCCATCGGCGCGATGCCGAGCGTGCGCATGGCGTCGATTTCCTCGGTCACGGACATCGTGCCGATCTGCGCGGCATAGGCGGAACCCGAGCGCCCGGCGATGATGATGGCGGTGATCAAGGGCGCGAACTCGCGCAGCATGGACAGGCCGACGAGATCGGCGACAAAGATGTTGGCTCCGTATTGCCGGAGCTGGTCGGCGCCCTGATAGGCGACGACGATCCCGAGCATGAAGGACAGCAGGCCGACGATGGGCAGCGCATCGAAGCCGGCGCTGCGGATGTGGTACAGGATCGGGCGCCAGCGCATTCGCGCCGGGTGCGCGACACACCCCGCAAGCGCGACCGCGCTTTCCCCGACGAAGCCAAGCAGCGCAAAGGCCTGTTCGAAGGCGGCCGCCGAGCTGCGGCCCAGGCCTTCAAGCATCGGCGAGGGCGCGCTGGCAACGGGGGAGGGGGTACCCGCTTCATCGGCTGCCTGGCGCCCCACGACTTCAAGCAGATTGCCGAATTCCGGGCGCAGGCCGCGCACCTGAACGGCGCTACCCTCGCCGCGCAGCCGCCGCAGGAGTTTTTGCAGGACCCACGCGCCAGCGGTATCGAGAGCCTCGATGCGCGCACCGTCGACGACGATCTCCGATGTGGTAGGCGCGGACAGCGCCGCGAGTTGCGGCTCGATTGCGCCGATTCCGCGCGCAGTCCAGGACCCCGACAGCGCGAGCTCCTGTGGCGCCGGCTGGGCGATCGCGGCGGGTGCCACCGACAAGAGGTTCATAGATGAACGGGAGGGTAGATGAAACGATTTAACCCGTTTGTGCGCCGGCGTACAGAAACCCTTGTTTGTGGGCCACCGTACGGAACTTCTTCATGAAAGGGACAACAATTGCGATGTCGTCGAGGCTTACCGCAGCAGCTCGCGGGAAAGCAAGCGCCGCGTGGCGCACGGAAACCATCGATCAACTGAAACTGGAGCGGAAAACCATGCTTACTCTTCGATTCGTAGCGACACTCTCCCTTTGCCTGTCCGCGCTGGCGCTCGGCGGGTGCGAAACCACCACCGCGGGCGGTGCAGTCGGCGCGAATCGCTCGCAGCTGATGCTGGTGTCGTCGGAGCAGATGGACCAGATGGCTGTGCAAGGTTATGCCAAGCTGAAATCAGAGGCGTCGGCCAACGGTGCGCTCAACAAGGATCCGGCCATGCTCCAGCGAGTGCGCAGGATCGCCAGCCGGCTCGAACCGCAGACCAGGACGTTCCGTCCCGACGCGCCGGGCTGGAAATGGGAAGTCAATGTAATCGAGAGCAACGAGCTCAACGCGTTCTGCATGCCCGGCGGCAAAATCATGGTTTACTCCGGGCTGATCAATCAACTGAGACTTTCCGACGATGAGATCTCGATCGTGCTGGGGCACGAAATTGCGCACGCACTGCGCGAGCATTCGCGCGAGCATGTGTCGCAGGCGATGGCCGCGCAGGCCGGGATCGGTATTGGCGCCGCGCTGCTGGGCCTTGGCCAGGGCTCGGCCGATCTTGCCGGCGCCGGTTACGAGGCCCTGATCGCCACCCAGTTCAGCCGATCCGACGAAGCCGAAGCCGACCGCATCGGCCTGGAACTTACGGCACGCGCCGGATACGACCCGCGCGCCGGAGTGACGTTGTGGCAAAAAATGATCAATGCCAGTCAGGGCGGGCGCCCGCCGGCATTTCTCAGTTCGCACCCGACGGAAGCCAGCCGCGTGCAGCAGATCCAGGCGCTGCTGCCAACCGTGATGCCGCTCTACGTAGCTGCAGGCGGGCGCCGGTGACGTGGAGCTGCCCTGGGCAGGGATTGCGATTCGTCGAGCGTTACTGAAACGGATTGGCCTCAATGCGCAAGACGTGGGTTACGGTCCTTGCAGCGTCCATCGGAGTTGCCGGATGGACAAACCTGGCGGTTGCGGATCTGTTCTCCGCAAAGGGGCCTGTCATCGCGATACTCGCGGATGACCTGTTCCTGGGTGACGCCGAAGGCCATTACAGTGGAGCAGGAACACTTGCTATCCAGTCGCGAAAGAAGAACCCCGCTGTTTCCTGCCTTGGTCAATTCACGTCCAGCGTCGAGCTTGGCGGTACAGGACAAATGCAATGCAACGATGGTGCCAGCGGAAGTTTCCATTTTGAGCGTTTGAGCGTGTTCAGCGGCTACGGTGTCGGCACTTTCAGCCGCGGCTCGATCAGTTTTGCGTACGGGCTGAACGCTGAGGAAGCCGCGCCCTACCTGAAGCTGCCCGAGGGCAAGAAGCTCACGCACAACGGAACGGAGCTGGAGCTGGTCGACCTGTAGCGAGGACGAAAATGCAGTTGATGGCATTCACCATTCGCGGAAATAACATGCAAAAGATCGTTCCTGGATCCGCGCTGGCGCTGATATCGGCGCTTGCTGCGCCGTTATCTCTCGCCCAGGACGTCGCGCCGGACGTGCTGCTGAAGGCGGTCACTTCGGAGGTGATTGCCATCATCCGGCAGGACAAGGACATCCAGGCGGGTGACCCGGCGAAGGTCGCCGATCTGGTCGAAACCAGGATACTGCCGCTCTTCGACTTCACTCGCATGACGCGGATCGCCGTGGCGCGCAACTGGCGCCTGGCTACACCCGAGCAACAAGAGGCGCTTACCCTGGAGTTCAAGACGCTGCTGGTGCGCACCTATTCCATCGCGCTGTCGAGCTATCGCGATCAGGTGATTGAGTACAAGCCGCTGCGCCTGACGCCCGACGCCACCGAAGTCACGGTCAGGTCCGACGTGCGGCAGTCCGGCAAGGAACGGTTGACCATCGACTACGACATGGAAAAGACGCCGGCGGGGTGGAAGGTCTACGACATAAAGATCGCCGGCGTCAGCCTGGTCACAACCTATCGCGACACTTTTGCCGGCAAGGTGCGCGACGGTGGTATCGAGGGTCTCATCAGGGCGCTCTCGGACAAGAACCGACAGGGCGGATTCAAGACGTGAGCGGCGTATCCCTGACAGGGATGATCGTGACATGAAAACGCACACCAACAGGTCCTCGTACCTGCCGCCGTTGATCGCGGTCATCGCGGTCATCGCAGTCATCGTGTTCAGTACCGCCGGAATTGCGCGCATTGTGGGTTGGGGCCCGAATTCGACCGATGATTCCGGCGACATCCTCGCGCTCGACCCGTCCGCCCCGGTGCCGGCGACGAACGAGGCTCGTGTCAAGGCGAGGTGCCCCGAGTGTGGCGTCATCGTGTCGATGCGGGAAATCGAAGTTCGCGACGAAGACACCGGTCGTGCCCGCACAGCAGGCGGGGCGGTGGCTGGCAGCCGGATCGAGACGCGGGTGGATGTGACCAGGAGCTATGAAATTACCGTCCGCCTGGCCGATGGGTCGAGCCGCGTGTTCAACGATGCGAACCCGGCGCGGTGGCGGTCGGGGGAGCGTGTGATCGTCATCGACGGCGCGAGCCCGTCGAACAAGTGAGGGTTGCGCTGGCTGGCCTCAAGTTTGCCCGCATGATGCCCGCATGATGCCCGCAGTGCGCACCATCGGAGTTCTCTGCCTCGCTCTGGCCGCAGGTTGCGCCGGGGTACAGGAAGCGCCAACGAGCGTGATGGCGCAAGCAGAGCCCGTGATGGTCGATCCGGTTCTGACCGGGCCGCGCGAGCCCGTGATGACTGGAGACACGGCCGCTGGAATCGAACCGGTAGCCGGTGCACCGACGCCGCCTTCCAAGGGCCCGAGCGCCGCCAGGGCCGCCCCGCCGCCCGCCAAAGCGCCTGCAATGGCTTCCGCCTCTCCGGTGGCCGTCGAGCAGCCGCGGAAGAACGAGGACCCCCCTCCCGTCGCCAGGACGGCGGAGCCGCCGCTGGACGTGGCGGCTTTGAAGTCACGGCTGCGGGAGACCCATGCCATCGGCGTGTTCACCAAGCTCGCGCTCAAGAACCAGGTGGATGACCTGCTGGAACAGTTCCGGGCGCATCACCAGAGTGGGCAGAAGAGCAGCGTCGCCTCACTGCGGCAACCCTACAACATGCTGGTCCTCAAGGTGCTCGCCCTCGTCCAGGACAGCGATCCATCCCTGGCCCGCATGATCTCGGGGTCGCGCGAAGCGATCTGGGCCATCCTCGCCGATCGGGAAAAATTCAATTCAGTAACCTGACGTGATGCGCGATGCTCCGCAAGCACACCCGAATCGCGCGCTCTATTCCCTCGGGCGGCAAATATTCTCCCACGCGTTGTGTGTGCTGCCGAACGGAGCGACCGTAAGCGGGCGGCGGATAGTGTGCCCGACGGGCTGACTTCCCTGTTGGCGATCCCTATCCGCGTCACCACTGAAATTTACGGAGATCATTGTGAAACCTCAGTTGAAGCATTTTCTGGCAATTTCAATTCTGGTCGCTGCGGCCGGTTGCGGTGGTAAAAACGACGCGGTAACCACTGACGACGCGGCGATCATTGGCGGCGCGGCAACCCGTCCTGCGGGAGCGCGGCTGGACCCGGTGCTGGTCGCACAAGGCAAGGAGATCTTTCGCACGGACACATTTGGAGACGAAGCTTTCTGGACGGACGGTTTGGGCATGCATCAGGTGATTGCGTCTGCCGTGGACCCGACGACTGCTCTTTCAGTCGGGTTGAAGGTGGATGCAGAGGCGCTGCCGCCCGCCGTGGTCCAGGGCATTCAAAATGGAAGCATCAGCCTCACGAGTCCCGCGACCACCGTGGCCTTGCTCAAGCTCAATGCCGTCGTCGGATTGAAGGGCACGGTCGAAACAGTAAACGGAGTCAATTCGCTGACCCGAGTAGGGACCACGTGCGCGCTGTGCCACTCGACGGTGGACGACTCCTTTGCCCCCGGAATAGGCAAACGCCTGGACGGGTGGGCGAACCGCGATCTCAATCCCGGTGCAATTATTGCGCTTTCGCCCGCCGTACCGACAAGCGCCAAGGCGGTCTACAACTCCTGGGGCCCGGGCAAGTACGATCCGCGATTCAACCTGGATGGGATCAATGGGCCGCAAGTGATTCCGCCCGCCTATGGACTGAACGGCGTGCATCGCATTACGTCCACGGGGGATGGCGCTGACATCGCGTATTGGAATCGATATGTCGCCGTGACCCAAATGGGCGGCCTGGGCTCGTTTGCCGACAGCCGCACCGGGGTGAACGTAACGAACGGCACGATTGATCTCGTGTCCTCCAAGCTTCCGGCGCTGCAAGCCTACCAGTTGAGCCTCGCCGCCCCGCGGCCGCCGGCCGGCAGCTTCGATCCCGCAGCTGCAGCCAAGGGAAAAATCGTCTTTCGAAGCGTGGGGAAGTGCTCCAGGTGTCACATAGGCCCGACGCTGACTGATGCCAATATCAGATTGCACGCGCCCGGTGATGTCGTCAGCGAACCGGAACCCAATGGAGCGCCAAGCTACGCGTCGCGAAGCGCGACCAAGCAGTATCGCACCGCGCCACTCGCCGGCCTGTGGCAGCACGCTCCCTACTTCCATAACGGCAGCGCGCCCACGCTTGATGCAGTTGTAGAAACCTATAACACGAAAAAGGCGCTTGGACTGACAGCCGCGCAGAAGGCGGACCTTGTCCAGTATCTGAAAAGCCTGTAACGCCGTTCCCGGAAAGGAACTCCCCTTGAGACCTAAAGCGCCCTGGCGGTTGATCGACACGAAGGAAACCCGATGGCACGCATAGTCAAGCGCACCCTGCAGGAGCCGTCCCGCTACGTCATCGAGGGAAAGGAAGCTTGGCTGTGCAAGTGCGGCCTTTCGAAGAACCAGCCCTACTGCGACGGCTCGCACAAGCTCACCAAGGACGAAGAGCCCGGCAAACTCTATTGGTACGACGACGCAGGCAGGCGTCACGAAGCGCCGGACCCGTTTTCGGGCATCCGGACCTTCTAGGGCCGCCCGTGGCCGTGTACGAATCCGTATTGCGGCGCCGTGAATCGGTCGCGGAAGGCACGGCTGCGTTCTTTTTCGAGAAACCCGCCGCCTTTGCTTATCAGGCGGGCCAGAATGCCGTCTTCACCCTGGTCGATCCGCCCGAAACCGATGCAAAAGGGCCGAGCCGCACTTTCACGATCGCGTCCGCACCGCACGAGGCCGAGCTCATGATCGCAACGCGCATGCGCGACACGGCGTTCAAGCGCGTGCTCAAATCCGCCATCCCCGGCGCGCGGCTCCGTATCGACGGCCCGGGCGGCGTGATGGTGCTCCACGAGGATGCCGCGCGCCCCGCAGTGTTTCTCGCGGGCGGCATCGGCGTCACGCCCTTCGTTTCCATGGCGCGGCACGCCGCGAAGGATCGCCTTCCCCACCGCATTACCCTGTTTTACTCGAATCGGCGCCCGGAGGATGCGGCCTTTCTCGAAGAGCTTCGCGCGCTCGAGCGAAGCAACCCCAATTACCGCCTGATCGCGACCATGGCCGAGGCGGAGAAGTCCTCGCGGCCGTGGGACGGAGAGACGGGTTTCATCCGGCGCGACATGCTCAAGCGTTACCTCAGTGATCTCAAGAGCCCGGTCTATTACTGCGCCGGACCGCCGGGCATGACGACGGCCATGCAATCGATGCTGGCAGGCATCGGCGTCGGCGAAAACAACACACGTTCCGAGGAGTTCTACGGCTACTGACCATGCACCCACGACCGGCAATGCTCGTGCACGCTTGGCCCTGCGAGAATCTGAAAAGGAGAGAATCATGGAACCCGTTCTGATCATGAAAACGGCCAGCGTCCTGCTGGCCATCACGGCCCTCGGCGGCTTGACCATGGCCGGCATCCGCTTCGCCGGCAAGCCCCAGCCGCCCACCTGGCTCGCAATGTTGCACGGACTCCTGTCCGCGGCCGCGGTAACCCTGCTGCTCTACGCCGATCTCACGGTCGGGCTGCCGGCGCTCGCGGGCTGGGCGCTGTTGCTGCTCCTGATCGCGGCCGCCGGCGGCGCCTTCCTGAATCTCAATTACCACTGGAAGATGCTGCCCTTGCCGATGGGGCTGATCGCCGGGCATGCCGGCGTAGCGGTGATCGGGTTCGTGCTGCTGCTCGCGGCGACCTGGGCGGCCACCCGCGCCTGAGACAAATGGCGCGCCGCGCCACTGAATTTGAGACAGCCTCCGGTCAGTTGGCCACCGAACAGACGGCGCCATGGCGGGCGGGTAGATTGCCCCCATGATGTCGGGATCGCGCGAAGCGATCTGAATCAAGGAGAAGCGATTTGATCACACGTGCCCGGGCTTCGGCCCTGCTGTTCTCGCTCGCGGCGCTCCTCGCAGGACCGGCGCCGGCGGCGGAAGACGTTACGCTGCTCAAGGACCTGACATCCGTCATCATGCTGCTGGGCATGCCATGCGACCGGGTCGTCAGCGCCAGACGGCAGGCGGACAACGACCATATCGCGTCATGCGAGAACGGCAACCGCTACCGCGTATTCATGAACGCGGAAGGCCGGGTCGTCGCGCAGAAGCAATGATCGCACGCGCTTTTCATCATGTTAGACGCTCTAAGCGTGCCAGCGCACGGAGAAGGTCCCGGGAGAAGGTGATAATTGGCCTGATAACCGTTTCATAACTGAAGGTTGAGAAAGAGGTATTCCAATGAAAACAATGCAAAGGTTCACGGTCAGCGCGGTTGCCGTGGCGCTGCTGCTCGGCGTGGGTGGTTGTAGCGGGATGTCGACGCGGGACAGGGACACCGCGATTGGCGCCGGAATCGGTGGCGTCGCGGGTTACGCCATTACGGATGGCAGCGCGGTCGGAACGATTGGCGGCGCGGCGGTTGGCGGCCTGATAGGCAACCAGATCGGCAAGGACAAGTAATAGCCTGGCAGCAACACGCGCGGACGTTGTGCCTCACGCCTGGCGCGTGAGGATACAGATGCCCGTCTTACGCATGGCCGAGCCCGTTCTTGACGACCTGGTAACACCGGCAGGCGGTTGCTTCGAGACGTTGCCCGTCGAGAATGCTGATGTTGCCCCGGCGGTAACTGATCAGCTTTTGTTGCTGCAGGGCGCCGGCGGCCTTGGTCACGGCGACCCGCAGCACGCCCAGCATGCTGCCCAGCAGCTCCTGCGTCAGACGAAAGTGATCCGACCGCATGCGATCGCGCGTCATCAGGAGCCAGCGGGCAAGGCGGGCTTCGACCAGGTGAAAACGGTTGCAGGCGGCGGTTTGCGTGATCTGAACAATCCGTTCGTGGATGTAGCGGTGGATCTCTCTCTGCAAGGGCACGCTCCGCCTGAATTCGCTGCGGAAGTGCGCGGTTTTCATGCGCAACGCCGTGCCCGTTCCCTGCACCAGGGCACGCACCGGCGAATCATTTGTCCCAAGCGCGATTGGAATCCCGAGCATGCCTTCACGGCCGACCAGGCCGATTTCCAGAGCCATATGTCCGTCTACCACCGTAAGCAAGGACACCAGCGCGTCGGTCGGAAAGTAGACATGCCGGATCGGCGTTCCCGGCTCATAGAGGATCTCGCCGAAAGTCAGCGTGACTGGCTCGAGGCCGGCCAGCAGACGCTGACAGTCCTTGCGCGGCAGCGCCGCCAGCAGGCTGTTTGCCATCGGAACTCGGTTCATGTGCTCGTGTCCTGCCGGGAAATTCAACGGACGAGATGCAGACAAGATTACCGCGAGAAAACGGTCCCGTATGTGCGGTCGCCCACAGAGCAACCGCCGCACCAGTACCGCCGGCCACGCGCAAGAATTACCAGGCCCGGCAGCGGCAGTTTCGTCCCGGGCCTGGTCACGAGACCCCATGAACGCGCGCCAAAGAACAAGGCCCGCCCCGGTCAAGCCTTCGCTGGAATTCCGCGGCCAGTCGCGACGCAGCTTCTTGTCGCAGGAGTCGCCCGCTCCTGAGCGCGCCAATGCACATGGCTGCCGGAATCCTTGCAGCTTGCGTGCGGCAACGCACAGACGAAATTTCCTGATCGGCAGGGCGTCCGCAGCAAAGGATTGGTCAACCAGGTCAACCTGGGGCTCGGGCTCAACTACGCGTTCCACGAGGACGCGAGCGGCATAGGGATCGTCGAGGCCGGGGTTTACCGGGACTCGGGGAGCAACTGGGCGAAGCTCGCGGGGGTGGGTTACTAGTTCAAGCTCGGCGAGCGCTGGAGGCTTGGCGGTACCCTGGTGGGAGTCAACAGCCCGACCTACAACCACGGCAGGTCTGCTAATGGTTCCTGACCGCCTCGTAGCACCCGCAAGAGGCGGCTTCGAGGCCCTGTCGGTCGAGAATGCTGATCTTGCCGCGGCTGTAGCTGATCAGCTTGCGTTGCTGCAGGGTGCCGGCCGCCTTCGTGACTCCGGCTCGTCGCACGCCGAGCATATCCGCCAGAAATTTCTGCGTGAGGAGGAATTGGTCTGACCGTGCCCGATCGTGGGTCATCAGCAGCCAGCGGGCGAGGCGGCCTGTGACCGCGTGAAAGCGGTTGCAGGCGGCGGTTTGCCTTGCCTGGACCAGCATCGCATGGGCATAGCGGTAGAGCTCGCCCTGCAACGGCAGGCTCTTGCGGAACTGCCTGCGAAAGCGGGCCACGTTCATCCGCATCGCCGTGCCGGTCCCCTGCACCAGCGCGCGAACGGACGAAACGTCCATTCCCAGCACGAGGGAAATTCCGATCATGCCTTCTCGACCGACCAAGCCGACTTCCAGCGCCTCGTGGCCCTCGACCGTCGTCAGCAAGGACACGAGGGAATCGTTGGGAAAGTAGACATGCCGGATCGGCTCGCCGGGCTCGAAGAGCACCTCGCCGTAAGTGAGCGTGACCGGCTCGAAGCCGGCAAGCAGGCCCTGATAATCCTTGCCGGGCAGGGCGGCAAGCAGGCTGTTTGCAATAGGGTCCCCCTCTGCGACCTTGTGCCCGGGCCCGGGCAGCCGTTCCCCGCTTTTGCGCCCGGCGGCATTTCCGGGAATTCGCTCCGCGCGCTTGCGCTCGGTGACGTTCTCGCGCGAGATGACGACCCGCGCCGCACCGTCTCCGGGAAAGGCCGTTACGGTCAGGCTGAACCGGCAGCGCCCGGCCGGCGAGTTGCAGACATACTCGTGGTGAAACAGCGGGCTATCGCCGGCAATCACCTGACGGACCTCAGCCGCGATCGCGACGCCGTCCACGCGCTCGTTGCCGCGGGCCTTGTCGCACACCGCGAGGTAGTTGTCGCCCACGGGGACAACGGCTCCGATGCCGCTGCCGCCGGTGGCGAAAGCACCCGCTGGCTTGTTCGCCAGGATGACGGTCCCGGCCGAGTCGAGCACGCAGAGCTGGACGGCGAGCGCATCGAGGGTGTCGCAAGCGAGGCGAAGCGGCTTCTGCGCCAGGGCCTCTGACTGCTTGCGCACGGTGATATCCCGCATGGTCCCGCGGTAGCCCTTGAACTGGTCCTGCTCGTCGAAGATCGGCTCGCCGCTGATGCTGACCGAGCGCATCTCGCCGGCGCGGTCCGTGCATCTCAGTTCGAGTTCGCGGAAGGCGGCGCGCCATTCCAGGAGCCTTCGATGCGCCCGCCAATCGGCCTCGCTCATGCTGTCGAACGGCGGATCCCGGAGCGTCTTGCCGATGATGCTTTCGTCGAAAATCCCGGAACTCCCGCTCGCGGCGCCCGTGTGCGAAACGAAGCGGTGGAGCTCGTCCTGCTCCCAGCACCAGTCCGAGGTCAGCGCGAGCAGACCGCGGACGCGCGTCCTATCCTCTCGCAGCGCATGCTGCGCATCGGGCAGCAGGAAGGCTTTGCCGGTTGCGTCGTCGATCACGGCGTCAACCTGGCCCGACGCGATGGCCTGACGCTCAGGGGTGCTTTTCACCAGCCGCAGGATGTGGGCCGACAACCCAGACCCGGCATCCGGGCGACGGGGATTCCCGACGAGCACGCGCAGGTCGGGTTTCATTCGACTGGTTCCACTATTCCGAGCGCATGCAGCACGCTGCTTTTATCGCTGAGGTTGCCGATAATCTTCGCCGCCGGTGATGGAGACATCTTGGCGAGGCTGGGCGTGACAAGAATGCCATCGGCCAGGGCGCGCAGCGGATATTCGAGAACGTCGATGATCTCGAGCTTGAAGTTGTCCTTCAAATGCTCCTTGCAAATCGCTTCAAGATTGGCGACGGCCCGAACCGAATTGGGCGCGTTGTTCGCGATGTACAGGCGCATCACCACAATCGTCGTGACTGCGGGCGCCGATGCGCTGCGATTCGTCTTCTTACGGCGCAACTTGCGCATCCTTCTTGTTCCTCTTTCCGGAATTTCCGGAACTGCCGGAGGCACGACTCTTCGCGAGCGGGGCGGCTATCCGGGTTGCCGCGAGTCCCGCCGGGTCCGCGCTGCGGATCCTGCGTAGCTCCTTCTCCCTGTCGCTCGAGGAAACAATACGCGCTTCATTGTCGCTGGAATACATCTCCAGTTCAAGCCGCTGCCGCTCGAGATCCTGCTGCAAGGCCTTGATCCGGGCACGGGTGTCCGCTTCGGCAGCCTGCAGCTCGTGGCGCTTGTGATCGAACTCGGCGCGACGCTGCGTCGTTTTGGCTTTCTCCTCGCCCTCCTTTTCCCAGCGCAGCGTGCCCATCAGCACCTCGCCTCCCGCGGTATAGACGTCCGCCAGCATCGGGCCGGTATCGCTCAGGACCAGCTCGCGCACCTGGTTCGAGTGCCAGGTTCCCCGCGACTTGATGATGGTGAGCGCCCGGTTGCGTTCGCCGCTGCGGATCAGGTACGAGAGATGGATCCAGGTATCCGCAATCGTCGAAATCTGCAGATCGGTCGCTTCGGTCTCCGGCTCGTCGCCCTCGTTGATGGCGGTGACCATCACGGTGATTTTCTCGTCCTTCGCCAGGTAGATGAACCGGTTGGCGACGGCGCGCGCCGCCGCGATCCCTCCCGTCTTGGCGATCGCCGAAATCGGGTCGATCACCATGCAGCGCGGCCGATGCTCG
>Ga0214471_10003228_pt1 | contig 12650 bp, 15 predicted proteins | sample RVTome_5_FD_207665 | JGI IMG/M metagenome (GOLD analysis project Ga0214471, IMG submission 207665) | Soil microbial communities from uranium-contaminated site in the Upper Colorado River Basin, Wyoming, United States - RVT142D155 | ecosystem: Environmental > Terrestrial > Soil > Contaminated >...
GAAGGCCTGCGCCGCGCCGAGCTTCACGCAGGCGGCGCATTTCTCGTCCGAGCCCGCGGTGGCGAAGACGCGGTTGCCGGTCGCCGCCGCCATCTGGATCGCGGTGACGCCGATGCCCGAGGTGCCGCCCTGCACGAGCAGCGATTCCCCGGGCGCGAGCCGGCCGCGGTCGTACACGTTCGACCAGACGGTGAAGAAGGTTTCCGGCAGCGAGGCCGCTTCGCTCATCGACAGGCCCTTGGGCACGGGCAGCGCCTGCACTTCGGGGGTGACGCAATACTCGGCGTAGCCACCGCCGTGCGTAAGCGCGCACACCGTATCGCCGGGCTTCCACATCGTCACCGCGGCGCCGCAGGCGGCGACCTCGCCGGCAACCTCGAGCCCGGGAAGGTCGGAAGCGTCGGGCGGCACCGGATACAGACCCAGTCGCTGCAGCACGTCGGGGCGGTTCACGCCCGCAGCCGCGACCTTGACGAGAATTTCATGCGGCTTCGGCTCGGGACGCGGGCGCTCGGCAGGGCGCAGTACCTCGGGCCCGCCGGGCCTTTCGATCTGGATGACGCGCATGAAGGCGTGCATCTTAACGCAGGGGCGATGCTGCACTATGATTCCACACTCCCCATGACGCGCGCGCTCGCCCTGCTGGCGGTTCTTATCTTCGCGTCCGCGCACGCGCGCGAGCCGGCGCCCCTGCCTGGCGCCGAGGGGCGCGTGTCGCTCGGCATGCATGTCGAAATCCTCGAAGATCCCGACGGCAGCCTGCGGCTCGAGGACGTGCGTTCGGGCCCGCAGGCCGTGCGCTTCGCGGCCGCGGCATCCGATCCGGTGAACTTCGGCTACACGCGCTCGGCGTGGTGGCTGCGCTTCGCCCTGCCCGGCGGCGCGCCCGCGGGCGAGGAATTGCTGCTCGAGATCGCGTTTTCGAGCATCGACCGCATCGAGTTCCACCTGCCGGAGCCGCAGCCCGGCGGCGAGCCTCGCTACTGGACGCGCATCGCCGGCGACACCTTTCCGTGGGCGGCGCGCGAAGTGCGGCACCGCAACCACGTATTTCGCTTTCCGGCGCCGGCGGCGCCGGGCGAGCACGAGTACTTCCTGCGCGTCGAGTCGCAGGGCGTGCTTACCGTCCCGCTCACGCTGTGGCGGCCCGAGGCTTTCGCCGAGCACAACCGCGACACGCAGTTGATCCTGGGCCTGTTCTATGGCCTGGCGCTGGCGCTGGTGCTGTACAACCTGATGCTCTTTTTCGCGGTGCGGGACCGCGTGTACCTCTACTACGTTCTGTACGCCTCCGCGTTCGGAACCTTCCTCTTCAGCTTCGACGGCCTCGCCTACCAATACCTGTGGCCGCAGAGCGTCTGGGCTGCGAACCATGTCGTGACCCTCGCGCTCGCGCTCACGCTCACGCTCGGCGCGCAGTTCGCGCGGCGCTTCCTCGAGACTTGGCGCATCGCGCCGCGCGCCGACTGGGCCATGCGCGCGATCGTGGCGGCCGGCGCGCTGCTCGCCGTGTTCTCGGGCACCGGCTGGGTGCTCGACTACGGCGGCGTGCTGCGCACGCTCTCGGTGCTCGGCCTCGCGGCCGCCGCGCTCGCCAGCTTCCTCGCGGTTCGCGCCCTCGTCTCCGGCTACCGGCCGGCGCGCTACTTCCTGCTCGCCTGGGCGGCGCTCCTTGGCTTCATCGCGCTCGGCGCCCTGCGCAATTTCACGCTGGTGCCGTCCAACTTCGCGACCATCTACGGGCTGCACATCGGCTTCGCCCTGGACGTGCTGCTGCTCTCGTTCGCGCTCGGCGACCGCATCAACCTGCTGCGCCGCGAACGCGCCACGGCCGAGGCCGAGGCGCTCGCCGCGCACCGGCTGCTGCTCGAAGCGACGCGCGAGAGCGAGCGCGAGCTGGAGCAGAGGATCGCGGAGCGCACCGCCGAGCTGAACAGCGTCAACGCGCGCCTGCGCGCCGAGGCGAGCGAGCGCGAGAGCCTCATGACGCAGCTCAAGGAGCAGGAGCAGCATCTGCGCTTCATGGCGCAGCACGACGCGCTCACCGGGCTGCCGAACCGCCTGTCGATGCAGCAGCGCCTGGCGCTCGCCATGGAGCTCGCCAAGCGCAACCGCAAGAAGCTGGCGGTGATGCTCGTCGACCTCGACGACTTCAAGATCATCAACGACACGCGCGGCCACCCGGCGGGCGACCAGGCGCTGGTGCAGCTCGCCGCGCGCCTGCGCACCAGCGTGCGCGGCTCGGACACCGTGGCGCGCTACGGCGGCGACGAGTTCGTGGTGCTCGCCGGGGAGCTCGACCGCGGCGAGGACGCGGGCATGATCGCGGAAAAGGTGGCCGACATGATCCAGGTGCCGCTCGCCCTCCAGGGCGGGCCGGCGAAGGTGTCGTGCTCCATCGGCATCAGCGTCTTCCCGGACGACGCGGAGACCATCGAAGAGCTGATCGCGCTCGCCGACAAGGCGATGTACGCGTCGAAGGCGGGGAAGGAAAGGCGCTACGCGTTCTACGGCGCAGCCTAGCGCGCGAGCTGCCTCGCCGCCCAGGCGAGATCGACGTTGCCGCCCGAGATCACCACGCCAACCTTCTTTCCCCGTGCGTCGAGCTTCTTCGCCAGCAGCGCGCAAGCTGCCAACGCGCCGGTGGGCTCGACCACGATCTTCATCCTTTCCCACAGGAAGAACATCGACTTCAGCAGCTCCTCGTCGGTGACCGTGAGGAAGCCGTCCACGTACTGAAGGATCGCGGGGAAAGTCACTTTCGGGCCGAGCGAGGCGGTGCGTGCGCCGTCGGCGATGGTGTCGGGCGTCTTGATCACTTGCAGCGCTTTTGCCTTGAACGAGCGCGCACCATCGTCGCCCGCCGCAGGCTCGACGCCGATGACGCGACATGAAGGCGAGAGGTGCTTCGCCGCGACGGCGCAGCCTGAGAGCAGCCCGCCGCCGCCGCACGGCACCAGGAGGAGGTCGAGCGGCCCCGCGTCCTCGATCAGCTCCTTCGCCGCCGTACCCTGTCCCGCGGCGATGTGCGGATGGTCGAAAGGCGGGATCAGCGTCATCCCGCGCTCCGCCGAGAGCCGCTCGGCGATTTTCTGCCGGTCCTCGTTGTGCGCGTCGTAGAGGACCACGTCCGCGCCGTACCCGCGCGTCGCCTCCAGCTTCACCTTCGGCGCGTCGGTGGGCATGACGATGGTTGCCGGCACCCCAAGCAGTTTCCCCGACAGCGCCACCGCCTGCGCGTGGTTGCCGGAGGAGAAAGCGACCACGCCTTTCCTCTTCTGTTCAGCGGAAAGCTGCGACAGCGCGTTGTAGGCGCCGCGGAACTTGAAGGCGCCCATGCGCTGGAAGTTCTCGCACTTGAAGTGCACGCGCGCGCCGGTCATCGCGTCGATCGTCGCCGAGGTCAGCACCGGTGTCCTTTTCGCCACCGCCCGGATGCGCTCGTGCGCGGCGGCGACGTCGGCGAAGGTCAGTGCCATGCCCGTAGCGCCTCTGCGGCGATGTCCGCGCCCCACTCCTGCAGGAAATGCCCGCCCTCGGCGTGCACGTAGGGCTCGGGGCAGTTGCGAATCACCTTGCGCAGCGCGTTCATGACCGGCGGCCCGAGCACGGGATCCTTGGCGCCGATCGCCATGAAGGTCTCGCCCTTCCACGACGACGTCCACCAGTCGCGCGCTTTCCTCGAAAGCTCCGCACCCGGCGCATCCGGCCGCTCGGGCACGAGCTGAGGAAAGCGCCGCACGCCGGCCTTGGATGCCGGATCCGGGAACGGCGCATCGTAGGCGGCCGCTTCTCCAACCGTAAGGTGGGTGCAGCTTCGCTGCATGAGCTTGCCGCAGGCAAGATCGGGATTCTTCGCCACGTAGGCGCGCCAGGCGATGAAGCCCTCCGGCAGCGGCGCATCGCCCGTGCCGAGCGCGGTATTCATCACGAGCAGCCGCTCGAACCTTTCCGGCATCTCCATCGGCAGCGTGAGCCCCAGCAGTCCGCCCCAATCCTGGACAACGAGCGTGAGGCGCGAAAGGTTCAGCCGCTCGATGAAATCGAGCAGGAATGTGCGGTGCATCTCGAACGTGTAGAAGGCATCGTCCCCGGGCTTGTCCGAGCGCCCGAAGCCGATGAAGTCGGGCGCCACCACGCGCGCCCCCGAGGCGACGAACGGCGGGATCATGCGCCGGTAGAGGTAAGCCCAGGTCGGCTCGCCGTGCAGGCAGAGGAAGGTGCGCTCGCCCCGGCCTTCGTCCACGTAGTGGGCGCGCAGGCCCTGCCACTCCAGGTAGTGCGGCACGTAGGCGTAGCCGGGGAGATTCGCGAAACGCTCATCGGGGGTGCGCATGGCGCGATTGTAGAATGAGTGCATGGACTACTCTAAGTACAAAGACCTGAAGATCCGGCTGATCGAGCCGGGCATCCTCGAGATCGTGATGGGCGACGCGGCGAGCGGCAAGCTCTCCACCGCGGGCCACCGCATGCACGCCGAGCTGGCCGAGATCTGGCGCGACGTGGACCGCGATCCCGAGGTGCGCGTGGCCATCATCCGCGGCGCCGGCAAGGGCTTCTCCGCGGGCGGCGATCTGGGCCTCGTAGAGGACATCGTGAAGGACTTCGAGACGCGCGCGCGCGTCTGGCGCGAGGCGCGCGACCTCGTCTACAACCTCATCAACTGCTCGAAGATCGTGGTTTCGGCGATGCACGGGCCCGCGGTGGGTGCGGGGCTGGTGGCGGGGCTGCTCGCCGATATCTCCATCGCGGCGAAGAACGCGCGCATCATCGACGGGCACACGCGCCTCGGCGTCGCCGCCGGGGACCATGCGGCGATCGTCTGGCCGCTGCTTTGCGGCATGGCGAAGGCGAAGTACTACCTCCTCACCTGCGAGCAGGTCTCGGGCGAGGAAGCGGAAAGGATCGGATTGGTGTCGCTCGTGTGCGAGGAAGCGGAGCTGCAGGCGAAGGCGTTGGAGGTGGCGAGGAAGCTCGCCGCGGGCGCGCAGACAGCGCTGCGCTGGACCAAGTACAGCCTGAACAACTGGCTGCGCGCGGCGGGTCCCACGTTCGACACGTCGCTCGCGCTCGAGATGCTCGGCTTCACCGGGCCCGAGGTGCGCGAGGGCGTCGCCTCGCACCGCGAGAAGCGAAAGCCGGGCTTCCCGCCGGAGCCGAAGGACTTCTAGGCCGCGGGCGCGGCGGCGAGCAGGCGCTCCAGATCGCGCGCCACCACGGCCGGATCGGGCGGTACGCGGCCCTGCGTGGTGAGCAGGACGCGCACCGGCAGGTCGATGAGCGTGGGCTCCGGATGGTCGCGCAGGTGCGCGGCGTTCTGCAGCATCGGCAGGATGTGCTGCGTCTTCGTGCCCGCCATGGCGCTTTCCACGCCCTGGATGATCGTGTGCTGGGCGCGGGCGATGCCGATAAGCAGTTCGGCGAGCTGCGGCGCGGAAATTTCCATGCGTTTCTCCCCGTGAGCGGACGTCACGCCGATGTTAGCATCGACCTCTCACCATGTTCTCGGGCAAACGGCCGGACGACCTCGGGGTGAAGGACGGCAGGCTCGCCTCCTGCGGCAGGCGCCTGAACTGCGTCTGCAGCCAGGCCGAGGCGGGAGACGCGCAGCGCTACGTGGCGCCGATGCCGTTCAAGGGCAGCGCCGCCGAGGCGATCGCAGCGGCGCAACGTGCCGTCGAATCGATGGCGCGCGCGCGCGTGGTGCGCGAGGCGGGCAATTACCTGCACGCCGAATTCCGCTCCAAGCTGATGGGCTACGTCGACGACGTGGAGTTCACGTTCGACGCAGGGGCGGGGGTGCTGCACGTGCGCTCGGCTTCGCGCCTGGGGCGGCGCGACTTCGGGGTGAATCGGGAACGCGCGGAGGCGCTGCGCGCGAGACTACAATAGTCGAGCGCGCAGCCGCGCGTCGGAGGTGAACGATGTCCGCCGTCTCCCGCATCCTTCTGCTCGCGCTCGCCTGCGCCGCAGGCCCGGCGCTCCCCCAGGATAAGTCCGCCGCCGACGCCGAAGCCACGCTCTCGGCGGTGGTGCGCGTGAAATCGCGCATCCTGCCCGACGCGCGCACGGCGCCGACGCTCGGCGCGCAGCGCGAAGGCTCCGGCGTCCTGGTGCGCGAGGGCTACGTGCTGACCATCGGCTACCTCGTGATCGAGGCCGAGGCCATCGAAGTGACTGCCGGCGACGGGAGATCGGCGCCGGCGACGCTCGCCGCCTACGATCATGCCACCGGCTTCGGCCTGCTGAAGCTCGTCGTGCCGCTCCCGGGCAGGCCGCTGCGGCTGGGCGATTCCACCGCGCTCGCCGAGCGCGATGCCGCGATGGTGGTGGGCTATGGCGGACGCGAGGCGCTGAACCTCGTCACCGTCGTGTCGCGGCGGGCGTTCTCGGGCAGCTGGGAGTACCTGCTCGACGCCGCCATCTTCACCTATCCGCCGGTGCACAACTGGTCGGGGGCGGCGCTGATCGGCGCGCGCGGCGAGCTGCTCGGTGTCGGCTCGCTCATCGTGCCCGACGCGGGCGGCGCGGGCACGCCGTCGCCCGGCAACCTGTTCGTGCCGATCGACCTCGTGAAGCCCATCCTCGACGACCTGATCGCGCACGGGCGCGCGCCCGGGCCGCCGCGCCCGTGGCTCGGCCTCTATGCCGAGGAGCTGCGCGGGCGGCTGTTCGTGGCGCGCGTGGCGCACGAGGGCCCGGCCGAGCGCGCCGGCCTGGCGAGCGGCGACATCGTCATCGGCGTAGGCGGCGAGGAGGTGGCCTCGCTCGCCGATTTCTACCGCAAGCTGTGGGCGCGCGGAGCCGCCGGCGTCGAGGTGCCGCTACGCGTGGTGCAGGGCTTGCAGGTGAGGGATCTCAGCGTGCGCTCCATCGACCGCCTGGAGTATTTCCGGCGCAAGCCGAGCTACTGAGCCTCCAGTGCCGGCGGCACGCGCCGCAGGCGGCCCTCCTGCCCGGCGCGCGCGAGGAGCAGCGCGTGGCGCGCGTTCTTCTGCATTGCTTCGAGGTACAGGTTCTGTCCGCCGAAATGGCGTTCGGCGTAGGCGTACGCGCGCGCGAGCTGCAGGTCGAGCCGGCGGAGCGCGCCGAGATGAAAGGCGTGCGTGCGGCGCACGAGCTCCCCCGCGGAGCGGAACAGCCGCCCCGCGATGCCGCCGGCAACCAGCTCCGCGTACAGCCGGTCGCGGCGCTTCTCCAGGTAGCAGCGGTCCGACATCTGCGCGATCAGGTCGGCCGTGCCGAGCATCTGGCCGATGCGCCGCGGCAGAGCGCCGTCGATGCGGATCGCTTCCGCAGGGCGCTCGTGGCCGGTGTAATGCACCATGGCCGCCCCCGCGGGCGCGTACCGCGCCAGGCCGGCGTCGCGCAGGTACTCGCTCAGGAACCGCGCACTGCGGCCCACGTGCGTGAGCGTGTACTCGGCGCCGTGTCCGTGCCGGCGGTCGTTGCGCCGACGCAGGTAGCCGACGTCGTGGAACAGGGCGCTGATCACGCCGACGCTGTACAAGGTCGGCGACAGGCGCGCGCTTCGCGCGCGGCCGCGCTCGTAGCCCTCCATGAGGCGCGCCATGGCGAGCGTGACCTCGAGCATGTGCTGCGTGTCGTGGAACTGCGTGTCGCAGGCGTGGAAAGCGGGGTGGCGGCCCCGGTAGAGGCGCAGGGCGTGCTCGAAGGCGCGGCGGATCGGGCCGCTCGCGGCGCGCGGATACAGGCCGTGGTACAGGTTCAGGACCTCCGTGCTCACGGCGGTGGCGTCGGTGGTGCGGACGCGGTCGGTAACGTCGTGATCGTTGCGGCGCATGCTCGTCCGGACCCCCTATGCGCTCACGCGCGGAGGCGCTAGGATGCGCAACACACGCCCATGCATGCGGTGAACTTTTTCACGACCTGCCGGGGGCTTGCGCAATTAATTGTGATCGTCGGGCGCCGGCGGGGGGCGGGGCGCGCGTCTTGAGCAATCAGCCCCTCACGGCGGAGGAGCGCGCGCAGATCGAGGCGCGCATCCTCGCCCTGGAGACCGAGCACCACGACCTCGACGACGTCATCGCCCGGCTGGCCCTGGACCCCGCGCAGGACCAGTTGCAGCTGCGGCGCCTGAAGAAGAAGAAACTCCTGCTGAAGGACCTGATCGCGCACCTGCGCGACCAGCTGATCCCCGACATCATCGCTTGATCGCCCTGGTGCAGCGTGTCGCCGAGGCCCGCGTCGCCGCCGGCGGGGAGGGGCTCGGCGCCATCGGCCGAGGCGTGCTGGCGCTCGTCGGCGTGGAACGCGGCGACAGCGAGCGCGAGGCCCTGCGCCTTGCCGAGCGCGTGCTCGGCTACCGCATCTTCGCGGACGCCGAGGGCAGGATGAACCGCTCGCTCGCCGACGTCGCGGGCGGGCTGCTGCTGGTGCCGCAGTTCACGCTGGCCGCGGATACGGCGAGCGGCGCGCGGCCCGGATTCTCCACGGCCGCGCCGCCCGAGGAAGGCCAGCGCCTGTTCGAGGTTTTCGTTCGCGCCTGCCGCGAGCGGCACGCCGAGGTGGCGACCGGCCGCTTCGGCGCCGACATGCAGGTCAGCCTCGTGAACGACGGGCCCGTGACCTTCTGGCTGCAGGTTTCTCCATCGCCACGGTCCTGAAGCGGGCCGGCGCCACGACTTCGAGCATCTGCAGGTCCCGCGAATGGCTGATCTCGCGGTGGCGGATGCCCGGTGGCTGGTAGAAGCAGCTGCCGGCCTTCATCTTCACCTTGCCCACGCCTTCGTACTCGAACACCGCGGAGCCTTTCAGCACGTAGACGAACTGCACGTCGGTGTCGTGGCGGTGCCACTGGCCGTGCGGCGACTTGCCCGGGCGCGCGCGGATCACGTGCGCCACCACCTCGCCGCGCGTGGCGCGGGCGATGCCGAGATCGCGGTACTCGAAGTAGTTGCGCAGGCCGCGGCGGGCGAACTTCGACTTGGCGCGATGGCTGACGGCGAAGCGGCGTGTCATGACTCCTCCCGGAGCGTATCAATTCGGATTATCCTTCCAGTTCCCATGTTCGACCAGTTCATCGGCGTCAAGCCGGTCGAGGAACGGCATCGCTTCGACATCGGCCGCCTGGCGCATTACCTGCGCGGCAAGATAGACGATTGGCAGGGCGAACTCAAGGTCGAGCAATGCAAGGGCGGCCAGTCCAATCCCACCTACCGCATCACCGCCGGCGTGAAGCGCTACGCACTGCGCCGCAAGCCGCCCGGCAAACTGCTGCCCTCCGCACACGCGGTGGAGCGCGAATACAAGGTCATCGAGGCGCTGCACGGCGCAGGCTTCCCCGTCGCCCGGCCGTACCTGCTGTGCGAGGACGAGTCGGTGATCGGCACCGCTTTCTACCTCATGGACTTCGTCGAAGGGCGCGTGCTGTGGGACCAGGCGCTGCCCGGCATGTCGCGCGCGCAGCGCGGCGCCATCTGGGACGAGCTGAACCGCGTCATCGCGCTGCTGCACGGCATCGACTACAAGTCGGTGGGGCTGGAGGACTTCGGCAAGCCCGGCGACTACGTCGCGCGCCAGGTGTCGCGCTGGAGCAAGCAGTACCGCGCTTCCGAGCTCGAGCGCATCGAGCCCATGGACCGCCTCATCGAGTGGCTGCCGAAGAATATTCCGTTCGGCGACGAGACCGCGGTGGTGCACGGCGACTATCGCCTGGACAACGCCATCTTCCACCCGGCCGAGCCCAGGATCCTCGCCGTGCTCGACTGGGAGCTCTCCACGCTCGGCCACCCGCTCGCCGATTTCGCCTATCACTGCATGAGTTGGCACATCGCTCCGGGGAAATTCCGCGGCATTGCCGGCCTGGATCTCGACGCGCTCGGCATTCCGAGCGAGCGCCAGTACGTAGAGCTGTACTGCAGGCGCACCGGGCGCAAGGGCATCGACCCTTCGACCTGGGACTACTACATGGCCTACAACCTGTTCCGCATCGCCGCCATCACGCAGGGCATTGCCAAGCGCGTGGTGGACGGCACCGCGGCGAGCGAGCACGCGCGCGAGGCCGGCTCGCGCACGCGGCCGCTCGCGGAGCTGGGCTGGGTGCAGGTCGAGAAGATACTCAAGAGAGCAGCCTAGGAGAACGTCATGGATTTCGAGTACTCGCCGAAGGTCCAGGAATTGAGGAAGCGGCTCATCGCCTTCATGGATGAGCACGTTTACCCGAACGAGGCCGCGTACTACGCGCACACCCGGAGCGAGAAGCGCTGGACGCCGGTGCCGGTCATCGAGGAGCTGAAGCCCAAGGCGCGCAAGGCGGGCCTGTGGAACCTGTTCCTGCCGCATTCCAAGCGTGCGCCGGAGGGATTGTCGAACCTCGAATACGCGCCGCTGTGCGAGATCATGGGGCGCACCAGCTGGTCACCCGAGGTGTTCAACTGCTCTGCGCCCGACACCGGCAACATGGAGACGATCGAGCGCTACGGCACCGAGGAGCAGAAGAAGCAGTGGCTCGAGCCGCTGCTCGCGGGCGAGATCCGCTCGGCCTTCCTCATGACCGAGCCGGCGGTGGCGAGCTCGGACGCCACCAACATCCAGATGCACATCAAGCGCGAGGGCGACGACTACGTCATCAACGGGCGCAAGTGGTGGTCGAGCGGCGCGGGCGATCCGCGCTGCAAGATCTACATCGTCATGGGCAAGACCAACCCCGACCATGCTTCGCGCCACAGCCAGCAGTCCATGGTCCTGGTGCCGGCGGGCACCCCGGGCATCACGATCCTGCACCACCTCAACGTCTTCGGCTACGACGACGCGCCGCACGGCCACATGGAGATCGAGTTCAAGGACGTGCGCGTGCCGGCCGCGAACATCCTGCTCGGCGAGGGACGCGGCTTCGAGATCGCGCAGGGGCGCCTCGGGCCCGGGCGCATCCACCATTGCATGCGCCTCGTCGGCCAGGCCGAGCGCGCGCTGGAGAAGATGTGCAAGCGCGCCACGCAGCGCGTGGCGTTCGGGCGCACGGTGGCCGAGCAGGGCGTGACGCGCGAGAGGATCGCGGAGGCGCGCATCATGATCGACGGCGCGCGCTTCATGGTGCTGCACGCCGCGTGGAAGATGGACACGGTGGGCAACAAGGTCGCGCAGAAGGAGATCGCCATGATCAAGGTGCTCGCGCCCAACATGGCCTGCAAGGTGATCGACTGGGCGATGCAGGTGCACGGCGGCGGCGGCGTCACGGACCAGTTCGGACTCGCCAACATGTACGCGCACGCGAGGACGCTGCGCTTTGCCGACGGCCCGGACGAAGTGCACCGCAACGCCATCGCCAAGCTCGAGATCGCCGAGCAGACCTCGGTGGCCGAGGCGCTCGCGGGCCGCAAGCACGGCTGACATGGAGCTCAAGGGCAAGGTGGCCGTCGTCACCGGCGCGGCGAGCGGCATCGGCCGCGCCGCGGCGCTGCGCTTCGCCAGCGAGGGCGCGGCGGGGCTGGTGCTCGCCGACCTGGACATGGCCGGCCTGCAGCCGGTGGCCGAGGAAGCGAAGGGTCTGGCGGTGGCCTGCGACGTGAGCCGCGAGGCCGACATCGAGCGGCTGGTGCTGCGGGCCGAGGAGCGCTACGGCCGCATCGACGTGTACTTCTCCAACGCCGGCATCATCCGCCGCGGCGGGCTGGAGGCGAGCGACGCGGAGTGGGAGCGCAACTGGCGCATCCACGTCATGGCGCACGTGTGGGCGGCGCGCGCCGTGGTGGAGAAAATGGTGGCGCGCGGCGGCGGCTACTTCCTCGTCACGGCTTCGGCCGCGGGCCTGCTCAATATCGTCGAGTCGGCCACCTACGGCGTCACCAAGCACGGCGCGGTGGCCTTCGCCGAGTGGCTGGCGATCGCCTACGGCCGGCGGGGCCTGCGCGTCTCGTGCCTGTGCCCGCAGGCGGTGATCACCGGCATGTACCAGGGCGACGGCGGCTCGGCGGGCGTGGACGGCGCGCTCAGCGCGGAGCAGGTGGCCGGCGAGATCGTGAAGGTAATGGCGGAGGAGCGCTTCCTCGTCCTGCCGCATGCGACGGTGCTCAACTACATGCGCAACAAGACCGCCAACTACGACCGCTGGATCGGCGGCATGCAGAAGCTGTACGCCAAGTTCCGCAGCGGCTAGGGCTCGTTAGCGGATGAGCTTGGCCAGCTGCGCGGCGCTGCGCGTAAACGGATTCAAGCAGCGCACACCGTCGTAGTCCTGTCCGTCCTGCAAGTCTTCCGTGAAGAGAATTTCGACGCCGGCTTCCTGTGCGACGGCGATCAGCATTCCATCCCAGAAGCCGATCCGATGACGATCAGACGCTGCTATTGCGAGGCTGAGTGATCGTCCGCTCGGCAAGGCCAGCGGGAACACTGCCCGAAGGTCATCGACCTGCGCCTTGGCGTCGCCGGTGCTAAGTTTGCCCTTCCGTGTGGCAACAAAAAAGAACTCGGCCAGCGCCTGGAGAGTCAGAACGCAGTCGCGCTCGGCGGTCAGCGCAATAACGCGTTGCGCGATTCTGTGCTTTTCGGGACTACTCGCATCGACGCCGTACACCAGGATATTGGCGTCGAGCGACGCCCTAGACATCCTCGTAGAGCTCGTCGCGGCGCCACTTCTTGATTCCCAGCGGCCGCGCGCTCGCAAACAGCCGCTTCAGCGCGGACTTTTG
>Ga0214471_10003229_pt1 | contig 12648 bp, 9 predicted proteins | sample RVTome_5_FD_207665 | JGI IMG/M metagenome (GOLD analysis project Ga0214471, IMG submission 207665) | Soil microbial communities from uranium-contaminated site in the Upper Colorado River Basin, Wyoming, United States - RVT142D155 | ecosystem: Environmental > Terrestrial > Soil > Contaminated >...
CTGCCGCGGAAGATGTGCTTGATCCCTTTCTTGAACACCAGGTCCTCGTTCACCTTCTCGGTCGCCGCGTGGGTGAAGATCTGGATCAGGTCGAGCTCGGGCAACACCGGGCCGAGCGCCAGGGCAACGCCGCTGGAATCCGTGCCGACCATGAAGTTGACGCCTTGCTCCTTGAAATAACGGGCGTTCTTCAGGGCGACGTCGTTGTTGAGCTCGTCGTCCCGATACAGGATTTCGACCTTTTGGCCCTTGATGCCGCCCTTGGCATTGATCTCCTCGGCGGCGAACCGGGCGCCCATCTGGATTTGGCGGCCGTAATCCGCATGCGAGCCCGAAGAGACGCCTTGGGCGCCGATCTTGATGGTGGCCTGCGCGTGTGCCGGTCTGAGGCCGATGAACGGCGCCGCAAGCACGGCGCCCCCCGCGGCCGTCGCCTTCAGGAATCTCCGTCGATTCAACTCGTATTTGCCAGCCATGATTTTCCCTCCCTGCTGGATCGCGATCGATGGCGAAGAAAGGCCAACGGCGCCGGTTGGCGCATCGCGGCTGCTTTGCCATTAAATCGCCCCGGCGAAATGATCCGCCGGTGACTAATGCGTTGGCGCATTTTTTTAGAAAGATTTCCGGAAAACGTAGCATCGCGCCCGGTGAGGGTCAACGGCAACCATCCGGTGCGCTTCCCGTCGGCGATCGGTCGACCGGCGGGTTCCTGCGGTGCCGGCCGCCGCAGCGAGCGGGAATTACTCCGCCGCCTTCTTCTGCTCGATCTTGGCGGCTTTGGCGGCGGCGGCGCGGCGGCCCTCGGCGGCGCCAGCGATCAGCGCCAGCAGCGGCGGAATGATCGCCAGCGTCAGCACCGCCGAAAGGCTGAGCCCGCCGATTACCACCGAGCCGAGGCCGCGGTAGAGCTCGGAACCGGCGCCCGGGAACAGCACCAGCGGCAGCATCCCGAACACGCTGGTCAGCGTCGACATGAAGATCGGGCGGATGCGGTTGCGGGTCGCCTCGATGATCGACGCCTCGACGCTCATCCCTTCCTCGCGGAGATGGATCAGGGTCTGGTGCACGATCAGGATGGCGTTGTTGACGACGATGCCGATCAGGATCACGAAGCCCAACAGCGTCAGCATGTCGAGGGTCTGGAACACCATGGTGTTGAGCAGGCCCAGGCCGAGCACGCCGCCGGCGGTCGCCAACGGCACCGAGAACATGATGACGAAAGGATAGACGAAGCTCTCGAACAGGATTGCCATTACCAGATAGACGATGACGATCGCCAGCACCAGGTCCCACACCATGTGGTTCCAGGTCTCGATCAGCTTGTCGGCAGTGCCGCCGACGTGGAGCTTGACGTCGGGACTGAGGCCGCCGGCGACGAGCGCATCGATTACCTTCTCCCGGATAGTGTCGATGGCGACCTCGAGCGGCATGTCCTCCGGCGGCCGGATGTCAAGGGTGACGGTGCGCTGCCGTTCCAGGTGGCGGATTTCGGTCGGCCCGGTGGTGACCTCGACCCTGCCGAGTGACGACACCGGTACGATCACGCCGTCGCGGGTGACCACCGGCAGGCTGGCAATGCCCTGGGTGTGGCTGACGTTGCGTTCCGGCCCGACCAGGGTGAGGTCCATGCGTTTGCTGTCGACGGTGATCTCGACCACCCGGAGCCCGTCGTTGAAGGTGTCGAGCGTGTCGCCGAACTCGCGCGCCGAGACACCGTTGTCGGCGAGCTTGACCCGGTCTGGCGTCACCCGAACCTCGGGCGAGCCGAGCTCGAGCCCGGGCCGCGGCCGCACCTGGGTGCCGGCCGCGCGTGGCATCGCGCCTTCCAGCAGGCCCACGGCCTGCACCGCGACGCCGAGGATTTCCTCGAGCCGCGGGCCGGAGATGTGGAACTCCACCACCCGCGAGCCGCTGAGGCCGCGGCCAAACAACGAGCGCAGGCTGACGAAGCCGAAGGTGCCAGGCTCGCGGAACGCCGGCCCGCGCAGCACCGGAATCAGCTCCTTGACGCGCTCCGGCTCCTCGCTGGCGGCGCCGATGAAGGTGCGATCGGAGCGGGCGACGAAGAAGAACCGCTGCATCTTCGGCGGCCCGCCGGGTTCCGACTTGGGCCCCGTCTCCGACGACCACAGATGGCGGATCTCGTCCTCCATGCGCTCGGCGATGCCGGTGGTGGTCGCCAGGTTGTAGCCGGGCGGCGGCTGGATGACGCCGAACACCAGGTTGCGGTTGCCTTCCGGCAGGTAGTCGAGCTTCGGCAGCAGGGCCCAGGTGGCGAGCGCGGCGGTGCCGCAGATGGCGCCGACCACGGAAATCGAAAGCTTCCGGTCGGCGATCACCCGGCGCGTGGTGGCGATGACCAGATCGACGAAGGCGCCCGCGAGGTCGTCGAGGACGGGAATCCGCCGGCCCCCGGTGCCGCCGCCGGCGACCTGGGTATCGGAGAGCATGCGGCGGGCAAGGGCCGGAATCACGGTGATCGACACTACCAGCGACAGTAGCACCGCCACCGAAATCGCCACCGCGATGTCGCGGAACAACTGGCCGACCTCGAGCTGCATGATCAGGATCGGGATGAACACCATGACCGTGGTCAACGACGACACCAGGATGGCGCCCCACACCTGGCGGGCGCCCCGGTAGGCGGCGTCGAACCGGCGGGCCCCCATCTGCCGGTGGCGGTAGATGTTTTCCAGCACCACGATGGCGGCGTCGACCACCATGCCGACGGCGAACGCCATGCCGGCCAGCGAGATGACGTTGATCGAGCGGCCGAGCGCAGTCATCGCCACAAACGAGCCGACGATGGACACCGGGATCGCCAGCGACACCACCAGCGTGGCGCCGATCGAGCGCAGGAACAACAGCAGGATGATCGCCGCCAGCGTGCCGCCGACGTAGATGTTCTGCTGCACCAGTTGGATGGCGGATTTGATATAGACGGTTTCGTCGTAAACCATGGCCAGGCGCAGGCCGGCCTCGGGCAGGGCCCGCTTGTTGAGGTCGTCGATGACGTTCTTGATGCCGTCCATGACCTCGATGACGTTGGCGCCGGTCTCGCGCACCGCGTTGAGGGCGATGGCGCCGTCGCCCTGCATGCGGATGCGGTGGCGCGGCGTCTTGTAGCCGAACCGCACCTCGGCAAGATCACCGACGGTGACGCGGGAAACGCGGCCTGATTGCGAATCGCGGGTCGAGCGCAGCACAACTTCGCGCACCTTCTCGGGCGCGTCGAAATCGCCCTCCATGCGGACCACGTAGCGGCGCTTGCCTTCGTCCAGATCGCCAGCGGAGACCGAGGCGTTGGCGGCGCGCAGCACGTCGATGATCTCGGTGATGGTCATCCGGTAGCGCGCCATCTTCTGCGGATCGACGATCACCTGCAGCTCGCGCTCGCTGCCGCCGAAGACGTTGACGGCGGACACGCCCGGCACCCGCTCCAGCCGGTCCTTGATGACGTCCTCGGCAAAATCGAAATAGGTGTTGATCGGCGTCGTGTTGCCCTTCACGCGGGTCAGCACCATCCAGGTGATCGGATTGTCGTCGGAGCCGGAGGTCTTGAGCACCGGCTGGTCGACCTCGGCCGGGTAGCCGTTCACCCGGTCGAGACGGTTGGCGACCAGAAGCAGCGCGCGCGACATGTCGGTGCCGATGGCGAACTCGAGCGTCACCTGCCCGCGGCCGTCCTGTGAGGTGCTGTCGATCTGGGTCAGGCCCTCGATGCCGTTGAGCACGTCTTCTTGGCGGTTGACGATCTCGCGCTCAACCTCGGCCGGCGCGGCGCCCGGCCAGGTGGTTTCGACCTCGATCACCGGGCTGCGGACGTCGGGTGTCAACTGGATGGGAATGGCCTTGAGGGCGACGACGCCCATCAGCGTCACCATCAACACCAGCGAGATGACGGCGACGGGGCGTTCGATGGCGAGCTTGATAACGTTCATGGCCTTATCATACCCACTTTATCCGCTTCATCCCTGCTTGCCGGGGGCCGGGGTGGTCACGGCATCCTTCTTGACGCCGTCGTTCGGCCGCGCGCCGTCGTAGATGACTTTCTGGCCGGGCCTGAGGCGCTCGTTGCCGCGTACCACCACCATGTCGCCGGCCTTCAGGCCGGCCTTGACGATGAAGCGGTTGCCGACGGCGTCGCCGAGGACGACGTTGCGGGCCAGCGCTTTGGCGTCCTCGACCAGATAGACGACCCGCCCGCCGTCGCGGGCGAGCACGGCGTCCTTGTGCACGGTGACGGCGTCCCCGACGCTGGCGACCGGAATGTGGAGGGTCACGCTCTGGCCGTCGGCAAGGTTGCCAAGCCCCGGCGGCCGGTCGGCCGGATCGACCGGCACCTCGGGAATCAACCGGGTGGTGCGGGTGCGGTTCTGCGGATCTTCCGCCGGCACCACGGCGCGCACGCGGGCGGTAACCGTGGGGCCGCCGGCGAGCGACACGTCGACCTTCGTCCGCGGCGCCAGTCCGGCGGTGTATTGGGCCGGAACCTCGGCCTCGATCTCGAATCCCCGGTCGTCGACGATGATCACCAACGAGTCGCCAACTTTCACGTAGACGCCGATCTCCACCATCCGCTTCGCGATCATGCCGTCGAACGGAGCGCGAATGGCAGTGTTGTCGAGGTTGGTCTTGGCCATGCCGAGGCTGGCCCGGGCGCTGGCCAGCCGGCCCGCGGCCTCAGCCGCCTCGCTTTCGGCGACCACCACTTCCTGGCGTTTGTCCTCGAGTCGCGCCTGCGAGAAGGCGGCGGATTCCTTCAGCCGCTCCAGCCGGCTGAGTTCCTGACGCCGGAGCGCGATCTTCGCCTTCTGGGTCTTGACGATGGCGGCAAACTGCTCGACCTCGGCCTTCCTGAGCTCGTATTCCCACTTGTACTGGTCGGCGACCAGAACCGCGATCACATCGTCCTTGCCGACCCGGTCGCCGACATCGACGCGGATGTCGGCGATCGAGCCTTCGACCCGGGCGGCGAGGCCGGTGGTACGACCGACCAGGCGGCCGATCACCGGAACCGTCTGCTTCAGCGACTCCTTGACCACGGCATCGACCGCCACCTGCATCGGTGGCGGTGCCGGCGGCGTCTTTTCGGCGGCGGGCGCCGGCGGCGTGGCGGTGACGAGCATCATCGCCGCCGCGGCGAACACCGTGGCGCCGAGGGTCCGGCGGGCGGATAGCGTCGGCAAGGGTCGCCGTCGCATCATCGGCGTCTCCACGTCATCCGGGGCCGAGGTCATCGGCGGGGCCGGGAAAAAACTGGACTGGACCGTCCAGTCCAGATTAAAGTATCCGGGAATCCGGTTCAATGGATTTAATTGCAATTTTGCGCCTTTTTTCAGCGGCACCACCATGGCCAAGACGACCACGGCAAAAATCTCGGAGACGGCGGCCACCGGCGACGCGCCGACCGGCAAGCGCCGCGCCATCGTCGAGGCGGCGGCGCGGGTGTTCCTGACCGCCGGCTACGGCCTCGCCAGCATGGACGCCATCGCCGCCGAAGCCGGCGTCTCCAAGCAGACCGTCTACAGCCACTTCGGCGCCAAGGACGCGCTGTTCGAGGCCATCGTCCAGGGCAAGTGCGCGGAACTGATGGCGCCGGTGCAATTGCCAGGGGTGCCGGGGCAGCACCACAAAACGGCGCTCGGTGAGCTGGCGCGACGCTTCCTCGCCACCATCTTCGCGTCGGCCAACATGGCGCTGTTCCGGGTGGTGGTGGCGGAAAGCGGCCGCTTTCCGGAGTTGGCCGCGGCCTTCTACCGGGCCGGCCCGGCGACGGCGGTCGACAACCTGTCCGGCTACCTCGCCGAGCTCGACCGGGCGGGAGCGATTGGCGTCGCCGACCCGACGGCGTCGGCCAAGCTGTTCTTTGCGATGTTGCGCGGCGATCTCTACCTGCGCCGGTTGCTGGATTTGACGCCGGAGCCGCCGGCGGCCGAGATCGAACCGTTGGTGCGCCAGGCAGTCGCCGCGTTCCTGGCCGCCCACGCGCCGGATTAGTCGAAAAAACGCCATTGGCAACGGCGGCGCGCATCGCCCAAAATGGCCGCTCCCCCAAGGAAATCGGGGGGCAATTGCGGTGGCGAGGCAACGTGAATTCAAAACGGCGGCCGTTGAAGACACTTTTGCTCTTTTTCATTCTCGGCGTCGCGGCATGGACTTCGGACGTCCGACCGGCCGTTGCCGACATGATCGGCCACGGCGGCATGGTGCGCGCCGTCGACATGTCGCCGGACGGCCGCCTGGTGCTGACCGGCAGCTTCGATTTCACGGCGCGCCTGTGGAACTTCGTCGAGCAGACGGAGATTGGCGTCCTCGACGCCCACCAGGGCCCGGTCACCAACGTTGCCTTCCTGCCCGACGGCCGGCGCGCCATCACCACCAGCGACGACATGACCGCGATCCTGTGGAACCTCGCCACCTTCAAACCGGTGCGCCGGTTAACCGGCCACGGCCACAAGGTGATGGGCGTGGCGGTGTCGCGGGACGGCAATCTCGCCGCCACCGGCAGCTGGGACAAGTCGGTGCGCCTGTGGGACATCGCCACCGGCAAGCAGCAGCTGGTCATCAACCACACTTCACCGGTCAACTCGGTGGCCTTTGCCGACGGCGACAAGGCCGTCGTCGGCGGCGACCACAATGGCATGATTCGCGTCTGGGACTCGGGCACCGGCGCGATTCGGGGCACCCTCGAAGGCCATCAGATGGGCATCACCCAGCTCAGCGTGGCGCCCGACGGACAGCGAATTCTTTCCGCCAGCATCGACCAGTCGATGCGGCTGTGGGACCTGGTGGCGATGAAGGAGATCGCCAAGCACGGCGAGCACGACGGCCAGATCTACGCCGCTGCGTTCTCACCCGACGGAAAGACCGCGCTGTCGGGTGGCCGCTTCGGCTACCTGATCGTGTGGGACCTAGCCGACGGCAAGCCGATCCGCACCATCAAGGCCCACGACTCCATCGTCTGGGCCGCCAGGTTCACGCCCGACGGCCGGTTCGCCGTCACCGCCAGCTCCGACGAACGGGTGCGCGTCTGGCACCTGGAAAGCGGCGACCGCATCGGCATCGCCGGCGAATCCGACGACGAGCCGAAGCCGTGGCTGACCAGCGACCATCCGGGCGCGCCGCTGTTCAAGAAGTGCGCCCGCTGCCATTCGCTGAGCGCCAATGGCTACAAGCGGTCCGGCCCGCACCTGGCCGGGCTGTTCGGCCGCGTCGCCGGGTCGGTCAATGGCTACAACTATTCCAAGGCGCTGACCGGAGTCGATTTCAAGTGGAACGAGGAAACGCTGTTCCAGCTGTTCGACCAGGGGCCCGACAAGTACTTGCCGGGGACCAAGATGCCGGTGCAGCGGGTGACCAGCCGCGAGCAGCTGGCCCAGCTGGTCGAATACCTGAAGCAGATCACCCGGGCGCCGGCGCACTGACCGCAATTGATTGTCCGACGCCGATTCGCGACAATCCCTGTCCCATGACCACGCTCCTTTACTCGCACCCGATCTGCATCGAGCACGACCCCGGCCGCGGCCATCCGGAGTGCCCGGATCGGCTGCGCGCCGTGATGGCGGGCTTCGAGGCCGACGATTTCAAGGCGCTGGAAAGGCACGAGGCGCCGGTCATCGACCTCAAGGAGGTCGAGCGCGTCCACAAACCGTTCTACATCGAGCAGATCTTCGAGAACATGCCGAAGGAGGGTCGCGTCTATCTCGATCCCGACACCGGCATGTCGCCGGCCTCGGGCGAGGCCGCGCGCCGTGCCGCCGGCGCCGCCTGCGACGCCGTCGACAAGGTGATGAAGGGCAAGGGCAAAACCGCGTTCTGCGCCGTCCGCCCGCCGGGCCACCACGCCGAGTCCAGCCGCGCCATGGGCTTCTGCCTGTTCAACTCGATCGCCATCGCGGCCATGCACGCACGTGCCAAGCACGGCCTGAAGCGGGTGGCGGCGGTGGATTTCGACGTCCACCACGGCAACGGTACCCAGCACACCTTCGAGCACGACCCGGGACTGTTCTACGCCTCCAGTCACCAATGGCCGTGCTATCCGGGAACCGGGCTGGAAAGCGAGACCGGCGAATACGACAACGTCTGCAACCTGCAACTGGCGCCGGGCGAGGGGTCGGTGGCCTTCCGCAACGGCTACGAGCGTCGGATCCTGCCGGCGCTGCGCCGCTTCAAGCCGGAGCTGCTGCTGATCTCGGCCGGCTTCGACGCTCATCGCCGCGACCCGCTGGCGCAGATCGAACTCGAAACCGAGGACTACGGCTGGGTCACCAAAAAGCTGAAGGCGGTAGCCGACGAATGCTGCGAGGGGCGAGTGGTTTCCCTGCTCGAAGGCGGCTACAATCTGCAGGCGCTCCAGGAAAGCGTGCAGACCCACGTCCGGGAACTGATGGCGGATTGAGGGGCTGCCCGCCGGCCTTGCCCGCGCAAGGCGCCGTCATTAAACTCCCGGCCCGCACGCGAGGGGCTCATGGCAGACAGCAAGATTCCCGCCGACATCAGGAAACTCAGCTTCGAGGATGCGCTCGAGGAGATGGAGGAGATCGTCGGCCGCCTGGAATCGGGCCAAGTGAAGCTCGACGAGGCGATCGAGCAGTACGCCCGCGGCGCGCAACTGAAGGCCCACTGTCAGGCCAAGCTAAAGGAAGCCCAAGCCAGGATCGACAAGATCGTGCTCGGCCCCGACGGCGAGGCCGGCACCGAGCCGGCCAACCTTGACTGAGCCGCGCCGGTGATCGGACTCAAGAAAGCCCTGGCCGATAACGCCAAGGCGGTCGGCGAGGTCCTCGACGATCTTTTGCCCAAGGGCGACGGGCCGGAAGCCCGGGTCGTCGAGGCGATGCGCTACGCCACCCTCGGCGGCGGCAAGCGCATCCGGCCGTTCCTGGTCACCGCCAGCGCGGCGCTGTTCAACGTCAGCCGCACGTCGGCGCTGAGGGTGGCCGCGGCGATCGAGATGGTGCACTGCTACTCGCTGGTCCACGACGACTTGCCGGCGATGGACGACGACGAACTGCGCCGCGGCAAACCCACCTGCCACGTCAAGTTCGACGAGGCGACGGCGATCCTGGCCGGCGATGCGCTGATGACCAAGGCCTTCGAAGTACTGGCCGACCCCCGTACCCACGCCGATCCGGCGGTGCGGGCGGAGCTGGTGCTGGCAGTGGCGAAAGCGTGCGGCGCTGCCGGCATGGTCGGCGGCCAGATGCTTGATCTCTACGCCGAGCGCAACAAGCTGAACGTCCCCGAGATCACCCGCCTGCAACGCATGAAGACCGGCGCTCTGATCGCAGTTTCCTGCGAATCCGGAGCCATCCTCGGCAAGGCCTCGGAAGGGGCCCGGGTGGCGCTGCACGCCTACGCCCACGACGTCGGCCTGGCCTTCCAGATCGCCGACGACCTGTTGGACGTCGAGGGCGACGAACACGAGGTCGGCAAGAAGACCGGCAAGGACGCGGCTGCCGGAAAAGCCACCTTCGTCTCGCTGCTCGGCGTCGAAAGGGCCCGCGAGCAGGCCCAGCTTCTGGCCGTGCAGGCCGCGGAACACCTTGAAATGTTCGCAGAAAAGGGCAAGCTACTTAAAGAATTGGCTGGATATGTGGTAAACAGGCGGTTCTGAGGCTGGCTTCCGGGCCCCCGGGGCGGTCATATCCGGGCGGGAGAGATGCTCCGCTGGGCCAAGGTGAGGGAAGTACTCCGTGGTTGAAAATAGCAAGACTCCACTCCTGGATTCCGTCCGGGATCCTGCCGACATTCGCGAATTCTCGGTAAACCAGCTGAAGCAGCTGGCCAAGGAATTGCGCGACGACACCGTGCGCTCGGTCTCCATCACCGGCGGACACCTGGGCGCGTCACTCGGAGTGGTCGAGTTGACCATCGCCGTTCACCACGTTTTCGACACGCCCCGCGACCGTCTGATCTGGGACGTCGGGCATCAGTGCTATCCGCACAAGATTCTGACCGGCCGGCGCTCGCGCATGCATACGCTGCGCATGGGCGGCGGACTTTCCGGCTTCACCAAGCGCACCGAGAGCGTCTACGACCCGTTCGGGGCGGCGCACTCCTCGACCTCGATCTCGGCCGGGCTCGGCATGGCGGTGGCGCGCGACCTGGCCGGGGGCAAGAACCACGTCATCTGCGTCATCGGCGACGGCGCGATGACCGCCGGCATGGCCTATGAGGCGATGAACAACGCCGGCTCCATGGATTCCAAGCTGATCGTCATCCTCAACGACAACGACATGTCGATCGCGCCGCCGGTCGGCGCCATGAGCGCGTACCTGTCGCGGCTGATCTCGTCGAAGCCGTTCCGTACCGCCCGCCACTTCGCCAAGGAAGTGGCCAAGAAGTTCCCGCGCAAGATCGAGGAGGCGGCGGCCAAGGTCGACGAATACGCCCGCGGCATGGTCACCGGCGGCACGCTGTTCGAGGAGCTTGGCTTCTATTACGTCGGCCCGATCGACGGCCACAACCTCGACCACCTGCTGCCGGTGCTGAAGAACCTGCGCGACGACAAGGAACCGGGGCCGGTGCTGCTGCATTGCGTCACCGAGAAGGGCCACGGCTACAAGCCGGCTGAGGCGTCGGCCGACAAGTACCACGGCGTCTCCAAGTTCGACATCATCACCGGCAAGCAGGAGAAGCCGAAGTCGAACGCGCCCAGCTATACCAACGTGTTCGCCAAGGCGCTGATCGCGGAAGCCGAGGCCGACGACCGCATCGTCGCCATCACCGCCGCCATGCCCGGCGGCACCGGCGTCGATAAGTTCTCCGAGCGCTTCCCGAACCGCAGCTTCGACGTCGGCATTGCCGAGCAGCACGCGGTCACCTTCGCCGGCGGGCTCGCCACCGAGGGCTACAAGCCGTTCGCCGCCATCTATTCCACGTTCCTGCAGCGCGCCTACGACCAGGTGGTGCACGACATTGCCATCCAGAGCCTGCCGGTGCGCTTCGCCATCGATCGCGCCGGCTACGTCGGCGCCGACGGCTCGACCCATTGCGGCGCCTTCGACCTGCCGTATCTGTGCACGCTGCCCGGGTTCGTGGTCATGGCCTGCGCCGACGAGGCCGAACTGATGCACATGACGGCGACGGCGGCGACCATCGACGACCGGCCGTCGGCGTTCCGCTACCCGCGCGGCGAGGGCATCGGCATCGAACTGCCGGCGCGCGGCCAAGTGCTGGAGATCGGCAAGGGCCGCGTCGTCCGCGAGGGCACCACGGTGGCGATCCTCAGTCTCGGCGCGCGCCTGCAGGAATGCCTGAAGGCGGCGGAGATGCTGGCGGCGATGGGCCTGTCGGCGACCGTCGCCGACGCCCGCTTCGCCAAGCCGCTGGACCACGACCTGATCCGCAGGCTGGCCCGCGAGCACGAGGTGCTGCTGACGGTCGAGGAGGGCTCCATCGGCGGCTTCGCCGCCCACGTGCTGCAGTTCCTGGCCAACGAGGGCCTGCTCGAGAACGGCCTCAAGGTGCGGGTGATGACCATGCCCGACCGCTTCCTTGAGCACGACAAGCCGGAAATCCAGTACGAACAGGCCGCCATGAAGGCCACCCACATGGTGGCCAGCGTGCTCGCCGCGCTCGGGCGCGCCGACGAAGCCGACCCGGCGGTTCTGGGCCAGCTAGCCTAGGCATCCACCGCCAATCGTTTCCGTCGTTTCCGGGCCCCAGACTTGCGCAGGCCGGCGTTTAACCGCACCCTTCGGCCATGAGCATCCTTTCCGCCGCCGTCATCCTGATCCTGGTCCTGGACCCGGTCGGCAACGCGCCGGTATTCAAAGCCGTGCTCGGCAAACTGCCGCGCGGGCGGCGGCTCCGCATCATCGTCCGCGAGCTGTTGATCGCGCTCGCCATCCTGGCGCTGTTCCTGTTCTTCGGGCCGTTTCTGCTCACCGCCATGAACCTGACGCCGCCGGCGCTCGCCATCGCCGGCGGGGTGGTGCTGTTCCTGGTCGCCATCCGCATGATCTTTCCGGGCCAGGGCGGGCTCGGCATAACCGACGACGACGGCGAGCCGTTCATCGTGCCGCTGGCGATGCCGATGATCGCCGGCCCCGCCACCATCACGATGGTAGTGTTGTTCACCACCCGCGAGCCGGAGCGGGTGATGGAATGGCTGGCGGCGCTGCTGATCGCGTGGGGGGTGTCGGCGGTGGTGCTGGTGGCCTCGGACTACCTGCTCGGCCGCATCGGCGAGAGCGGGCAGCGGGCGTTGGTGCGGCTGATGGGCATGATCCTGACGGCGATCGCGGTGCAGATGCTGTTGGGCGGCGTCGGCGAATTCCTGACGTCGCTGCCCGCCGCCGCGGTCGGCGGAAAGGGCTGACGGTGGCCGGCAAGGCACGCGTCGATCAGCTGCTGGTCGCCAGGGGCCTCGCTGAAAGCCGCTCCAAGGCGCAGGCGCTGGTGATGGCCGGCCGGGTTTATTCCGAGACCAAACGCCTGGACAAGCCGGGCAAGCAGGTCGATCCGGAAATCCCGCTCGAGGTGCGAGGCCGCGACCATCCGTGGGCGTCACGCGGCGGCGTCAAGCTCGCCCACGGGCTCAAGCATTTCGCGATCCGGGCCAAGGACCGCGTCTGCCTCGACATCGGCGCCTCGACGGGCGGCTTCACCGACGTGCTGTTGAGCGAGGGCGTGGCCAAG
>Ga0214471_10003230_pt1 | contig 12648 bp, 10 predicted proteins | sample RVTome_5_FD_207665 | JGI IMG/M metagenome (GOLD analysis project Ga0214471, IMG submission 207665) | Soil microbial communities from uranium-contaminated site in the Upper Colorado River Basin, Wyoming, United States - RVT142D155 | ecosystem: Environmental > Terrestrial > Soil > Contaminated >...
CGAACGCCTCACCGGTCACGCGCAGCAGCACCGCCGCCAGCGGGAACATCAGGTAGTGTTCGGTCCGGAGCACCTCGATATCGCGCGCCCGGATGAGGAAGACATGCACCACCGAATAGACCGCGACGATGAAGAAGATCTGAAACAGAATGCCGCCCGGGATGGCCTGGGCCGGGAGATCGAAGATCACCTTGCCGGCCTTGAAAAAGGCCACCAGGCTGAGCAGCACGATGAGCGCGGCCAGCACGCGCAGCGTCACGGCCACCAGCTTGTTCAGGAATCCGGGCCGCGCCAGCCACTCCAGCACGCGACTCATGAAAAAATACTTTTCCATCTTCTCCCCCGTGGACCCCGCGGCATCGGGCGGGCGGGGCCTATCGTGCCTTAGTGCCATAAGTCGCGGGAAACGAAAAGAAAAACCCGTCCAACGCACCTACGGCCCGACGAACGGAAGCGCGCCGGCGCAGGCGGCGAGGGCCGGCGCTCCGGCTTCATCCGACGGCGGATTCATGGGAAAATGCCGGGATGCGGCAATACCTGGACCTGATGCGTCATATCCTCGAGCACGGCGTCCGCAAGGACGACCGTACGGGCACCGGAACCCTGAGCGTCTTCGGCCACCAGATGCGCTTCGACTTAGGCGCGGGCTTCCCGCTGGTCACCACCAAGAAAGTTCACCTCAAGTCCATCATCCACGAGCTGCTGTGGTTCCTGCGCGGCGACACCAACATACGCTACCTGCGCGACAACGGCGTCACGATCTGGGACGAATGGGCCGACGAGCACGGCGAGCTCGGTCCGGTCTACGGATACCAATGGCGTTCCTGGCCGACCGCCGACGGCGGGCACATCGACCAGATCGCGCGGCTGGTCGACGATATCCGCCGCAACCCGGATTCGCGGCGCCTGATCGTGAGCGCCTGGAACGTCGCCGACATCGAACGGATGGCGCTGCCGCCCTGTCACGCCTTCTTCCAGTTCTACGTCGCCGACGGCCGCCTGTCCTGCCAGCTCTACCAGCGCAGCGCCGACGTGTTCCTGGGCGTGCCGTTCAATATCGCGTCCTATGCGCTGTTGACATTGATGGTCGCCCAGGTCACCGGTCTCACCCCTGGCGAGTTCGTGCATACCCTGGGCGACGCCCACCTGTACAGCAACCACCTGGAGCAGGTCCGGCTCCAACTCGGGCGCGCGCCGCGGCCGCTGCCAACCCTGCGGCTCAATCCCGAAGTGCGCTCGATCTTCGAGTTCCGCTACCAGGACTTCGAGCTCATGAACTACGATCCGCATCCGGCCATCAAGGCGGCGGTGGCTGTTTAGGCAGAGAAAAGTGACAAGAGAAAAGAGAAAAGTGAAATCGACAACGACACCGATCTGGTCGCGCTTTCCGTTTCTTCTTTTCACTTTTCTCTTTCCACTTTTCTCTTTCCTCTGACACACCATGCGTGTCTCGATAATCGCCGCCATGGCCGAGAACCGTGTGATCGGCCGCGACAACGACCTGCCCTGGCGCATGCCGGCCGATCTGCGTCACTTCCGCCGCACCACCCTCGGCCATCATGTCGTCATGGGTCGCAAAAACTACGAGTCGATCGGCAAGCCGCTGCCGGGGCGCACCAATGTCGTGGTGACGGGCAATCGCGACTTCCGGGCGCCGGGCTGCCAGGTGGTGCACTCGATCGAGGCGGCGCTTGATCTGGCCCGGGACGACCCCGAGCCCTTCATTATCGGCGGCGCTGCGCTCTATGCCCAGACCCTGCCGCTCGCCGACCGCCTCTATCTGACGCTGATTCATGCCGAGGTGCCCGGCGACACCGTCTTTCCGGAGATCGACGCACGCGCCTGGCGCGAGCGCCGGCGCGAGCGCCACGAGGCGGATGCGGAGAACGCTTACGCGTACAGTTTCGTGGTGCTGGAAAAAACGGAGAGTTAAGCAGCCGCCGGCAGGACGCCGGCGGCTCCAATCAGCCGATCTGTGCGGCCAGGTCGCGCGCCTGTTGTTTCTGGGACTCGTTGCCCTCGGCCAGCACCTCGTCGAGGATGCTGCGCGCGCCCTCCGCGTCACCCATGTCGATATAGGCCTTGGCCAGGTCCAGCTTGGTCGCGGTCTCGTCCCACTGCCCGGATTCCGCCTCCTCCTCGCCGCCGGCCTCGGTGACCGTCTCGGTGGCGGTTTCAAATTCCAGTGACTCGCCGCCGGTGCCGGAATCCATACTGAAGGACAGATCCTCCTCGACCGCACCGGGCGCCACATCGGATGATTCGAACTCGAGTCCGCCGCCCATCTCGAAGTCCAGACTGCCGCCGGTATCCACGGTGTCGCTGCCGCGGATGTCGAAATCCAGGCCGCCGCTATCCGGAGCCGGTTCCGGCGCGCCGCCCAGGTCCATATCGAAACTGATCTCGCCGGCGGACGGTGCCGGTTCGGCCGGCACGCCGAGGTCGAAATCCAGCCCGCCGCCCGACGCTGCCGGCGCGGACACCGGCTCGGACGGGGTTCCGGACATGTCGAAGGACAGCGGCTGGTCATCCATATCGCGGCGGGGCATCGCGGCTTCCGTGGCCGCCGCCATGACCGTCGGGGCGACACTCGGGGGCCTGCGGCCGCCACCGCCGCCGCTGAACATCGGATTGTTCGGCGAGATCTTGCGACCCATTTCCTCGACCTTTTCCCAGATTTTGCCGCCCTGACCTTCCAGGGCCGCATACAGCTCCTCGGCAAGCGTCTCGAAACCGCGCACGTCATTGCGCTGGTGGTAGATCTCCAGCAGCTTCTGCTTGAGCTCATGGCGGGCCGGATCCTTGACGATGGCCTCCTTCAGGATTTCCTCGGCCTGCTCGTCACGGCCGTAGGCCAGATACACCTCGGCCTCGGCGATCGGATCGACCTCGTCGGTGTGGATATTGCCCATGCCGCCCTGGCTGAAATCGCTCAGGAACGAGGTGTCGCTGGAGGCCGCCTGGCTGCCGGTATCGGTCACGCTGGCGGCGTCGGTGTTCAGGCTGCCGCCGGAGAGGATGCTCTCTTCGAACTCGGCGTGCGCGCGCCGCCGCCGTACCAGGTACATGCCCAGAATGCCGAGGCCCAGCACACCCACGCCGCCGAGTACCGCCAGGGTCAGGGTGTTGCCGAACAGCGTTTCGACGATGCTGTCGAGGAAGCTCGGCTCCTCGACGGGTGGCGGCGGCGCTGCCGGACGCTTGATCGCCGGCTTGGCGGGCGTCGGCTTGGCAGGCACTGGGGCGGTCTTGGCGGCCGGGGCCTGTCCTTCCGGAGCGGCGGGCGCCACCGCAACGGGCTCGCCCGGCGTGGGCGTCGGCGCCTGTGCGGCAGCCGGCGGCTTTGCGGCCGAGGGCTCCGGGGCCGCGGGTTCAGCCGGTGCCGCGGCGACGGTCTCGGCGGGCTTGGGCTGGGCCTTTTCCTGCTCCTTGAGGCTTTCCGCGGCCTGCTGCTGCGCCTTGGCCAGCTGCTGGTTCTCGAGCTCGATGAGGCGGGCTGTGTTCTTGACCTGATCCTGCATCTTGCCGACGCGGTCAGTCAGATCCTTGGTCTCAATGTCCTTGGATTCGATCGCCTCTTCCAGGGTGGCGACGCGCTCGCCGAGCTCCTGCTGTTCCGAGCTCGCGTCTTTGCGCGTGTCGACGCCGGGTGTCTTGCTGCTGTCGGTGCGGGTCTTGTCGTCCAGGTTGGCGCGCACGATCTTGAGCAGGTCGTCCGAGACCTCGACCTTGGCGGCGGCACGCGCCGGGGTCTTGGCCGGTTTCGCCGGCTCCGGCTTGGCGGTGGCCGGCTTCTCCGGGGCCACAGGCGCCGCAGGCGTCACGGCGGGCGCGGCGGCCGGCTCCGGCGGCGCACTGGCCACGGTAACGGTCTGGCTGGCGGCGGCCAGCCTGAGCTTGTACTCCTGCCAGGCGTTGTACTGCGCGCGGAACTCGCGGCGCGCGGCCGTCGGCGGCACGGCCTCGATCTCGTCGCGTTCCGGCATGCGCAGGATGGCACCGGCCTTGAGATTATTGACGTTGTTGCCGAAGAAGGCCTTGGGATTGGCCTTCAGCAGCGCCAACATGACCTGCTCGGCGCTCACCGACTTGTCAGTACGCACCTTGGCGGTGATGCCGCTCAACGTCTCTCCGCGCCGCACCGGCCCGTACTCGGACGTCGCGGCCCAGTCGGCCTCGGTGCTCACCCAGCGCGGCTCGGGCTCGAGCGGCGCCACCGCCGGGGCGGCGTCGGCGATCGCCGGCTCAATGGCGGACGGCGGCTCGTCGGCGGGCAACGGTTCGACGCTCGGCTCGGGAATCGTCGGGCCGAGCCTTCCGTCCGGCTCGGCGGGCGGCGCGGACGCGACCGGTTCCATCGGCTCGGGTGCGCCCGGCGCGGCGGCTTCGGGTGGCATCGCTTCCGGCGCGGCGGCCGCCGCTTGCGCGACCGGTGCCGCCGGTTCCATCGGCTCGGCCGCGACCGGCGCGTCGACGAATTCAGGCGCAACCTCGGGAACGTCGACCTCGGCCGGCTGCCCGGCCACCCAGGTCGGCGGATCGAGCAGCGCGGTGTACTCGCGGATCAGGCGGCCACCCGACCACTCGACCTGCAGCAGCATGTGCAGATAGGGCTCGCGCAGCGACTCGTCGGTTTTGAGCGTCAGGTAGTAGCGGCCGTCATTGCGTTTGACGACCTCGTACTTGATGTTGAACAGCACCGGCAGGCGGTCAATGCCCGCGGCATCGAATTCGTCGCGCGGTGCGAGTGACGGGGTGAGAGTCTTGAGCTCCTGCGGTGTCGGCGACAGCAGCTCGATCTCGCCGCGCAGCGGCTCGTCCAGATGGGAGCTCACCACCAGACGGCCAAGCCCCAGGGCATGGGCCGCCAGCGGCAGACCGACAAGGGTCGCGCCAAGAACCAGCCCGGTGATTCGCAGCCTGCCAGCAACCTTATGGTGCATGGTGCTCAATCCCCCGACGGCCTTACACTAAGATCGGTCGTTTTCAATTTCGGTTTTCAATACTTGTAGTTAGCTATGTATAATCGCAATAGCCTTTATAAACATGGAGTAACTATAGCCCACAGATGCTCTTTTACCAAGGTTTCCACAGACTGTACACTGTTTTTCCACGACATTTCGAGGCGCCCTGCCGGGGGCAGCTCGCGATCCACTCCTTTCCAACGGCCGGTGGCGTCAAAGCGGGTTAACGGGTTGGCCATGCCAAGAGTTCCGGGCGCTGCGGCACGGCGAGCGAGGGTGGCATACACCGGCGGGGTGATGGCGACCTGCAAGCGGCGTATCGTCTTCAGCTATTTGATGGTATAGCCGGTCCCCAGGCGGTCGGCAAATGCGTCCCTCCCGTAAATGGAGTCGACTCGATACTCAGATCGGACCACGCATCCGATCGATCATTCCCGACCCGAACGCCGATTTCGGCACCCGCCCTAAGCCCCGATCAGGATGCGCAAAACGCGACGCAGCGGCTCGGCCGCACCCCACAGCAGCTGGTCGCCGACCGTGAAGGCGCCGAGATAGTCCCCGCCCATATTGAGCTTGCGCAGCCGGCCGACCGGGATGCCGAGCCGGCCGGTGACCGCCGCCGGGGTCAGCTCGCGCATGCTGGCGTCGCGCTCGTTGGGGATGACCTTGACCCAGTCGTTGTGCGTGCCCAGCATCTGGTGAATTTCGTCCAAGGGGACGTCCTGCTTGAGCTTGATGGTCAGCGCCTGGCTGTGGCAACGCATCGCGCCGACGCGCACGCAGATGCCGTCAACGGGGATCGGCGACGCGCTGCGCCCGAGGATCTTGTTGGTCTCGGCCTGGCCCTTCCATTCCTCGCGGCTCTGGCCGTTGTCGAGCTGCTTGTCAATATAAGGTATCAGGCTGCCCGCCAGCGGTACGCCGAAGTACTCGGTCGGGTAGTCGCGGCCGCGGATATGGTCGGCCACCGCGCGATCGATCTCGAGGATGGCGCCGGCCGGATCGTCCAGCTTGGCTTTGACCGCGTCGTGCACGCTGCCCATCTGCCGGACCAGCTCGCGCATGTTGTTGGCGCCGGCGCCGGAGGCGGCCTGATAGGTCATGGCGGTCATCCACTCGATCAGGTCGGCCTTGAACAGGCCGCCGAGCGCCATCAGCATCAGCGATACCGTGCAGTTGCCGCCGATGTAGTGCTTCGTGCCGTTGCGGATGCCGGCCTCGATCACGCCGCGGTTGACCGGGTCGAGGATGATGACGGCGTCCTTGTCCATGCGCAGCGTCGACGCGGCGTCGATCCAATAACCCTTCCAGCCGGCCGCGCGCAGCTTCGGAAAGATCTCGCTGGTGTAATCGCCGCCCTGGCAGGAAATGACGATGTCCATGGCCTTGAGCGCATCGACGCTCCGGGCGTCCTCGAGCGGCGGCATGTCCTTGCCGATCGCCGGACCCTTGCCGCCGACGTTCGAGGTGGTGAAGAACCTGGGCTCGATGTGATCGAAGTCCCGCTCCTCCTGCATGCGGCCCATGAGCACCGAGCCCACCATGCCGCGCCAGCCTACCAGCCCTACCCGTTTCATCGTGTCACCTTAATCGAACCCTGCTTAACGACCCAATGCCGCCGCGACGGCGTCGCCCATTTCCCGCGTGCCGACCTTCCTCGTGCCCTCGGTGTATATGTCCCCGGTCCGCAGTCCCTGATCCAGCACCCGCGAGACGGCCTGCTCGATGCGCGCCGCCAGGTCGGGCTCGCCCAGGCTGTAGCGCAGCATCATGGCCACGGACAGGATGGTCGCCAGCGGATTGGCGATGCCCCGGCCGGCGATGTCCGGCGCCGAGCCGTGGATCGGCTCGTACATGCCCTTGTTGGCCGCGTCCAGCGACGCCGAGGGCAGCATGCCGATGGAGCCGGTCAGCATGGCGGCCTCGTCCGACAGGATATCGCCAAACAGGTTGCCGGTCACGATCACGTCGAACTGCTTGGGCGCGCGCACCAGCTGCATGGCGGCGTTGTCGACGTACATATGGCTGAGCGTCACGCCAGGATAGTCCCGCGCCACCCGGATCACCACCTCGCGCCATAGGCCGGAGGCCTCCAGGACATTGGCCTTCTCCACCGAGCACAGCTTACGGCCGCGCTTGCCGGCGGCGTCGAAGGCCACCCGGGCGACGCGCTCGACTTCGTGCTCGGCGTATTTCATGGTGTTGAAGCCCTCGCGCTCGCCGCTCTCGAGGCTGCGCACGCCGCGCGGCTCGCCGAAATAGACGTCGCCGGTGAGTTCCCGCACGATCAGGATATCGAGCCCGGCCACCACCTCGGGCTTGAGCGTCGAGGCCGAGGCGAGCTGCGGATACAGAATCGCCGGCCGCAGGTTGGCGAACAGCCCGAGCCCGGCGCGCAGGCCCAGCAGCGCCTTCTCCGGCCGCAGTTCGCGCGGCAGTTCGTCGTAGCGGGTGCCGCCGACCGCGCCGAGCAGCACGGCATCGGCCTGCCGCGCCAGGGTCAGCGTCGCCTCCGGCAGCGGATGCCGGTGGGCATCGTAGGCGGCGCCGCCGACCGGCGCGGTTTCCATCTCGATGCCGAGGCGGAAGTCCCGGCGCAGGCGCTCCAGCACCTTGACCGCCTCGGCGGTCACCTCGGGGCCGATGCCGTCACCGGGCAATACCGCAATCTTTTTCGTCATCAGTGCCTCTCGAACAACCACGGTGCTTCCTGGCGGCGCCGGGCCTCGTAGGCCTTGATCTCGTCGACATGCTGCAAGGTCAGGCCGATGTCGTCGAGGCCGTTCAGCAGGCAGTGCTTGCGGAAGGCGTCGATGTCGAACGCGAATACCGCGCCGCCCGGCGTGGTCACGGTCTGCGCCGCGAGATCGATCGTCAGGGCATAGCCCCCGGTGGCCGCGCACTCCCGGAACAGCCGGTCGACGCTGTCCCGGTCCAGCACGATCGGCAGCAGGCCGTTCTTGAAGCTGTTGTTGTAGAAGATGTCGGCATAGCTCGGCGCGATGATCGCGCGAATGCCGTAATCCATGAGCGCCCAGGGCGCGTGCTCGCGCGAACTGCCGCAGCCGAAGTTGTCGCGCGCCAGCAGCACCTGCGCGCCGCGATAACGCGGCTGGTTCAGGACGAAATCCGGGTTGATGCGGCGGCGACTATGGTCCATGCCCGGCTCGCCCGGATCCAGGTAGCGCCAGTCGTCGAACAGATTCGGCCCGAAGCCGGTGCGGTGGATCGACTTCAGGTACTGCTTGGGGATGATCGCGTCGGTGTCGACGTTGGCGCGATCGAGCGGTACTGCGAGCCCCGTCAATTTCTCGAATTTCTGCATGGCGACAAAAGATCCCGTATTGAACAACCGCTCACAATTCGCGCACGTCGACGAAATGCCCGGCGATGGCCGCCGCGGCGGCCATCGCCGGGCTCACCAGGTGCGTGCGTCCGCCGGCGCCCTGGCGGCCCTCGAAGTTGCGGTTCGAGGTCGAGGCGCAGCGCTCGCCGGGGGCAAGCCGGTCGGCGTTCATCGCCAGGCACATCGAACAGCCCGGCTCGCGCCATTCGAAGCCGGCCTCGCGGAACACCCGGTCGAGCCCTTCCTTTTCTGCCTCGGCCTTCACCAGACCGGAGCCCGGCACCACCATGGCGAGCTTGATGTTGCCGGCGACGCGTCTGCCCTTCACGACGCCGGCGGCGGCGCGCAGGTCCTCGATGCGCGAGTTGGTGCAGGAGCCGATGAAGACCTTGTCGAGCGCGATGTCGCGGATCGGCGTGCCGGGCGCCAGCGCCATGTATTTCAGCGCCTGCCGCATGCTCGCGCGCTTGACGTCATCGGTCTCGGCTTCCGGATCCGGCACCGCGCCGTCCACCGGCACCACCATCTCCGGCGAGGTGCCCCACGTGACCTGCGGGCGGATATCCGCGGCGGCGAGCACGACCTCCTTGTCGAAGCTGGCATCCGAATCGGAATGCAATCCACGCCAGGCGCGCACCGCCGTGTCCCAGTGCTGCGCCTTCGGCGCATAGGGACGTCCGTGGAAATACTCGATGGTCTTGTCGTCGACCGCGACCATGCCGGCGCGCGCGCCGGCTTCGATGGCCATGTTGCAGACCGTCATGCGGCCCTCGACCGACAGGGCCTCGATCGCGCTGCCGGCGAATTCGATGGCGTGGCCGGTGCCGCCGGCGGTGCCGATGCGGCCGATGATGGCGAGCACGATGTCCTTGGCGGTGACGCCCGGCGGGATCACGCCCTCGACGCGCACCCGCATGTTCTTCGCCTTCTTGAGGATCAGACATTGGGTGGCGAGCGCGTGCTCGACCTCGGAGGTGCCGATGCCGAAGGCGAGCGCGCCGAAGGCGCCGTGGGTCGAGGTGTGCGAGTCGCCGCACACCACGGTCATGCCCGGCAGGGTCGCGCCCTGCTCCGGGCCGATCACGTGCACGATGCCCTGGCGCGGGTCGGTCATGCCGAACTCGACGATGCCGAAGTCGGCGCAGTTGCGGTCGAGGGTCTCGACCTGCAGGCGCGAGACCGGATCGGCGATGCCGCGCGCGCGGTCGGTGGTCGGCACGTTGTGGTCGGCGGTGGCGAGATTGGCGCCGACCCGCCAGGGCCGGCGGCCCGCCAGGCGCAGCCCGTCGAAGGCCTGCGGGCTGGTGACCTCGTGGACCAGGTGGCGGTCGATGTAAATGAGGCTGGTGCCATCCTCATTGGCTCGCACCACATGGGCGTCCCAGAGCTTATCGTAGAGGGTCTTGGCGGTCATGGGGCCGGTGTCTGTTTACTTGCGCCCTATCCTAGGGCGAGTGTATAAATAACACAAATTCATATTTATCATGACATTCATTCTATCTGGTTATGGACATTGCCGCCCTCGAGGCCTTCGTTGCAGTCGCCGACGCCGGATCCTTCTCGCGCGGCGCCGAGCACGTGCATCTCACCCAGCCCGCGATCAGCAAGCGCATCGCCGCCCTGGAGGACGAGCTCGGCGCGCGCCTGTTCGACCGCAGCGGGCGCCAGGCGCAGCTGACCCACGCCGGCCGGGAACTGCTGGCGCAGGCGCGGGCGATTCTGAGCGAGGTCAGCGAGGCCAAGCGGCGCATCGCCAACCTGGCCGGCACGGTCAGCGGCCCGCTGAGCCTGGGCACCAGCTATCACATCGGCCTGCATCGCCTGCGACCCGCGCTCAGCGCGTTTACCCGCGCCTATCCCGAGGTTCACCTGGATCTGCGTTTCATGGACTCGGAAGCCGCCTGCCGCGCGGTCGCGGAGCGCGAGCTCGAGCTGGCGGTGGTGACCCTGCCCACCGCGCCGATCGCGCGCCTGCGCCTCGACACGCTGTGGGACGATCCGCTCGACGTGGTGGTGAGCCCCCACCATCCGCTCGCAGCCGCGACAACCGTCGTGCCGGACGATCTGCCGCGCCACCCCGCCATCCTGCCGGTGGCCGGCACCTACACGCGCGAGCTCATCGTCACGGCACTGTCAAGTGTTCGCGCGAAACTTCAGATCGGTATTGAAACCAATAATCTTGACGTGATCAAAATGCTGGTGGCGATCGGACTCGGCTGGAGCGCGCTGCCGCGCAGCTTGATTGACGAGGAGCTCAAAGTGGTCCACATTGAAGGAATCGCGATCCGCCGCAAACTGGGCGTGGTAACGCCCGTGCAACGCAGCCTGTCGAACGCGGCGCAGGCGATGATCGAAATCCTCGGGCGAACGACATGACGTTTCTGGAAATGATCGAACAGCTGGCCGCCGGCATCGGGCATCATCAGATCCCGATCAAGGCCGACGCGCGCCACGTGCAGGGCCTGGTGGATTCGAGCGCGCTGCACTACGAGCTGGTCGTGCAAGTGGTCAATGCGCTCTACGCGGCGAACGGCTGCAAGCATCTGACCGATCCCGTGACCAGCCGCTTGAGCTTCGACGCACTGGCGCCGGTGCGCCGCCGGGTGTTGAGTTCGGCGCGCACCGACGTCGACGCCGTGCGCCTCATCGACGAGCTCGGCGCGCACCTGCACACCGTGTTTCAGCCGGACACCGGCGGCGATCCCGAGCCGCCGCGCGAGCGCCGCCGCGAACCGCGCGCCGGCGCCGCGGCGGTCGTGCCGCTGGCACGCTTCCGCCATCGCCGCGTCAAGACCTGGGCCTGATCAGCAACCAGGCCACGACCCAGGCCGCCGCGGCCGCCGCCGCCGCAATGCCGAAGCTCGCACCGGCACCGAGCGTTTCCCAGGTGTATCCGCTGTACAGACTCCCGAGCGCCCCGCCGATGCCGAAGCTGGCGCTGCCGTACACCGCCTGCCCGCGGTTCTGGTGCCGGCCGGTGAAGAAGCGGTGCACCATCTGCACGGCGGTGGCGTGGAAGGCGCCGAAGCTCGCCGCGTGCAGGCTCTGGGCGACGATCAACAGCCAAAGGTGCTGCGGGAACAATCCGATCATCGCCCAGCGCAGCGCCGCCAGAAAGAAGCTCGCCAGCAGCACCGGCCGCAACGCCCAGCGCACCAGCAGCCGCTGCATGCCGAGGAACACCCCGATCTCGCAGACCACGGCGAACGCCCACAGCGCGCCGATCAGGGTCTTGCTGTAGCCGTGACTTTCCAGATAAATCGAATAGAAGGTGTAATACGGACCGTGGCTGAGCTGCATGAGCAGACAGGCAAGCAGGAAGCCGAACACCTCCGGTCGCAGCACCGCCTTGAGGAACGGCCCGAGATGCCCGGCCGGCGCCGCCACGCGCGGTTCCGGCAGCGCCAGACTGAAGGCCCAGATGCCGGTCATGAACAGCAGCAGCGACGGCAGCACCCACCACGGACCGCCCAGATCGATAATCGCGCCGAGCACCAGCACGCTGACGATGAAGCCGATCGACCCCCACAGCCGCACCCGCCCGTAAGCACCGGGGCGGGTGGCGGTGTGGTTGAGCACCGTGACCTCGAGTATCGGCAACGAGGCGTGCCAGAAGAAGCTGAACGCGAGCATCACCGCCGCCAGCCACCAGAAACCGGTGCCGAAGAAGGCACCGGCGAAGCACAGCAGCGTCGCCGCCGAGGTCAGGCGCACCATGCGCATGCGCTGACCGCGGTGGTCGGCCACCCAGGCCCAGACGATGGGCGCGACGATGCGGGACAACATCAGCAGCGCGATCAGCTGGCCGATATCGACCGGCGTGAAACCCAGCGATTGCAGATACAGGCCCCAGTACGGGACCAGCACCCCGAGCGTCGCGAAGTAAAAGAAGTAAAAACTCGAAAGACGCCAGTAAGGCATAAAGTCAGTGGCAAGTATCAAGTTGCAAGTTTCAAGTCCAAAGCAACGCGCAGCGGGCTGTTACCTTCACGATGCACTCGCGCTCCTGGAAATCTGCACTTGTTACTTGCTACTTGCCACTTGCGTTCGACCCCGGCATCACCGGGGTCGAACGCACGACGTCGGCATTCTGCGCGCGGTGGCGCAGCGCGTGGTCCATCAGCACCAGCGCCAGCATCGCCTCGGCGATCGGCGTGGCGCGGATGCCGACGCAAGGGTCGTGGCGGCCGGTGGTGACCACCTCGACCGGCTCGCCCCGGACATTGATGCTGCGGCCCGGCAGGCGGATGCTGGAGGTCGGCTTGAGGGCGACGCTCACGACGACGTCCTGTCCGGTGGAGATGCCGCCCAGCACGCCGCCGGCATGGTTGCTCAGAA
>Ga0214471_10003232_pt1 | contig 12644 bp, 9 predicted proteins | sample RVTome_5_FD_207665 | JGI IMG/M metagenome (GOLD analysis project Ga0214471, IMG submission 207665) | Soil microbial communities from uranium-contaminated site in the Upper Colorado River Basin, Wyoming, United States - RVT142D155 | ecosystem: Environmental > Terrestrial > Soil > Contaminated >...
GCTCCCGCCGGGACACTCCGCCCGGCCGGCGCGCCGAAACGCTGGCTAGCGAATCTCGAACGTGAACGCGGGACGGAGATCAGGGGCAACGAGCATGCGGCCCTCGATCGGGTACGAACCCACCGGTATGCCGGAATCCACCACCCATCGGAAATAGCGGTCGAGCGTCGGATCGGGTGGGCCAAATACGAACACCAGCAGTGACGAGTCGGGACAGGTGACGTTGGACGGAAACGTGCGCACCGTCGACGTCCCGCTCAACAGCACGAGGTTCAGCGCACACTCGCCCCGGGCCGTCACCAGCGCACTATCGCCGATGACGGGGTTGCCGCCCTCGACGCTGCTGAAGATCCACACCGTGTCGCCCCGACGGGCGGACGAGGTGTGAATCTGGCACGTCCCATCCGATCAGCGTGTCGCACGCGAACGCCGAGATCGCGTAGCTCACGATCGCCCGGCGCGGGTCCGTGAGACTCTGACACGCGGCGGCCGTGAGCCCCACGCCTGCGAAAATGACCGCAGCCCCCTCAGCGGCTCAGCTCGGTATTGAAGAAACGCACGATCGCGGCCCACGCGCTGTCCGCCGCCGCGGGATTGTCTCGCGACCGAATGAAACCATGACCGGTGCCCGGGTAGATCGTGGATTGGTAGTCTTTCCCCGCCTGTCGAAGGGCGGCTTCGACGTCCGGCAAGTTGGCGTTGATGCGGGCATCGTTCGCGGCATACACGCCAAGGCCGTTGGCTCGGATGCGGGCGATGTCAAGGAGATTCGGACCGGGCCCGTAACACACGACGAAGGCCCGGAGCGCCGGGTTGTTGGTGGCGTAGCGGAAGCTCTGGCCCCCGCCCCAGCAGAATCCGATCGTCCCGATCCGGTCCGTACGCACGGCCTTCAGCGTCCGGAGGTAGGCGAAGGTGGCATTGAGGTCCCCCGTCACAGAATCGGGGGGCAGCGAGCCGATGACGCGCCGCACGCTGTCGCCGGCGGCCGTCGTCCCGCCTCGGCGCGACAACAGGTCGGGCGCCACCGCCACGAACCCGTCCCTCGCGAGCTGCTCGGTCGTCTGGCGGATGAAGTCCGAGAGCCCGAAGATCTCGTGGATCACGATCACGGCGGGCGCGGGATCGGGCCGCTCGGGATAGGCGAGATACGCCGTGATCGTATCACGTCCACTCGCGTACTTGACGTACTCGGCGTGGACGTCGCCGGTAAAGCGGGAGGCCGGTCGAGCAGCCAGTAGCACCGCGACCGCCACCACGACCATTCCGCCGTACCACCCTACCGCCTTACCGCCCATGCTCACCTCCTCGTCCGCCGTTGGCATACACGCCGCCGAGGGCCGTGGGCCCTGACGGCATCCGCGCCCGATCGGCGAGCGCCTCGTCCGCCGCCCGCTCGACGTCCGCCGTAGCGCTTGCCTCGATCTCGACGAGTCGCCCGGCCGTCACCCCTTCTTCCTTGAGATACTCCTCGTACAACCCGACCGGGTCCCGCTTCCCCCACGACTCGAATAACCAGCCGGGGACCGTCTCTCGGGCCTCGCGCTCGTCGTGGGTCGCGTGGCCGCCCATCCGGAAGGTCTCGGCCGCGAGCAGCACGGGTCCCTCACCTCGGCGGCACCGCTCCGCCGCGAGCGCCGTCGCGGCGAACGCGTCAAGGACGTTATTGCCGTCGAATGCCGCGCCTCGGACTCCGTAGCTGGGCGCCCAGTCGCCGAAATCCGGCGGAACGTGGTGCTGGTCCAGGCGGGTCCCGAGCGCCACCTGATTGTTCTGGATTATGAAGATGGCTGGGACTTTCTGCACGGCGGCGAAGTTCGTTCCTTCGTGCGCCGCGCCGGTCTTGGTCGAGCCGTCGCCCACCCAAGTGAGAGCGACGCGGGGCTCGCCCCTGAGCTTGAACGTGAGGGCCACGCCGGCCACCACCGGCACCATGTCGCCGACGTGCGAGATGGGTTGGAGGACCCCACGGGACGCATCCCCCACGTGTAGGTCGCGCCCAGCCGTAGGCCCTTCACCGCTTGCCAGATAGGCGCGCAGCATGTCGGGGAGCGGGACGCCCATTTCGCAGCACGCGGCGGCATTGCGGATCATCGGCGCCACGACGTCCCGACCCGGCTGGAGCGCCCGACAGGGCCCTACGGTCGTCGCTTCTTCGCCCGTGCCCAGCCACGCTTTCGAAATCACACCAGTCCGCACCCACCGCTTCAGCTGAATGTCGTGCAACCGCGCCCGCAACAGCCCCGCGTAGAGCCCGAGCTTGTCATCGAGCGAGAGGCGGGAGAGCACCGCCGTGCGCTCCGCATCACGCTCGACGGTCTCCCGAAAGCCGCGGACGAGCGAGGCCGTGGGCTTCCAATCCACGTACTCGGGCGGATCGAACACCGGGAAGCGCCGCATTCACTTCGCGCCCGCCGCGCTCCTCCCCACCACCGCCCCGTCCCGCTTGACGACGGCCCCATCCTTCATGACGAAGTCCACTCGCTCGAGCAGCTCGATGTTCGCGAGGGGGTCGCCCCGCACGGCCACGACATCCGCTCGTTTCCCCACAGCCAGGCTGCCGGTCTCGCGCTCCACGCCGAGCAGGGTGGCGCCGTTCAGCGTACCGGCCTGGATCGCCTGCATCGGCCGCATGCCGTAGCGCACCATGAGGGTGAACTCGTGACCATTGGTGCCGTGCGCGAATACGCCGGCGTCCGTTCCGAGTGCGATTCTCACGCCGGCGTCGACGGCCATCTTGAACGACGCCTGGACGCGCGGAGCGATGGCGAGAGCCTTCTGCGCGATGAAGGGCGGGAGCCGGCCCTCCCGCGCCAGCTTCCCGACCTGTTCGCCGGCCATGAGCGTTGGGACGAGCCAGGTGCCCTTTTCCTTGAGCAGGGCGACCGCCTCCGCGTCGAGTATCGAGCCGTGCTCGATCGACGACACGCCGGCGCGAGTGGCCGCCTTGATCCCGGCGGTCCCGTGCGCGTGTGCTGCCACGCGCCGCTCGAGCATGCGAGCAGTCTCGACGACGGCACGCATTTCCTCCTCGGTGTATTGTTGCGTGCCCACCGAGTCCGTGGGTGACAGCACCCCGCCGGTGGCGCAGATCTTGATCAGGTCGGCGCCGTACTTGACGTTGAAGCGGACGGCTTCGCGAATCTCGTCCACGCCGTCCGCCGTGCCGTCTTCGATCCTCCCCTGCGGCAGGGCGCCCGGCCAGAACCCAGCCGAGCCGTCGCAGTGACCCCCGTTGATGCCGAAGGACACGCCAGCACCCAGGATGCGCGGGCCCGGCACCCAACCGCGGTTGATCGCGTCTCGCAACGCGAGGTCGGTGAACGCCCCCGCGCCCGTGTTCCGCACGGTGGTGAAGCCCGCCTCGAGCGTTTGCTGCGCATGGACGGCGCCGTGCAACGCATGGAGCGCCGGGCTCTCCGTCAGCCCGGCGTGCTGCCAGTCGCCATCGCCGATAATGGGGCCGGTGAGGTGGACGTGCGCGTCGATGAAGCCGGGAAGCACGGTGTAGGCCGACAAATCGATCACCGTCGCGCCGCCCGGCACTTGGACGTTGGCCCCGACCGCGGTGATCCGATCGCCCTGGACCAGGATCACGGCGTTGCGCATCGGCGCGGCCCCGGTGCCGTCGATCACCGTACCCGCGCGGATGGCCGTGACCGGCTGGGCCTGCTGCCCTGCAAGGACCGCAGGGGCAGCGGCGACGAGAGCAAGCCCTACGATTCTCCTTGACGTTCGTCCTAGACGCATTTCCTCGACGCCTTTCCTATTTGAAGATCCTCTTGAGTAATCCACCCCCACCCGGCTCGGCCGTGAGCGCGTCCGCGAACTCCAGCGCGGTGGCGAACCGGTCGTCGGGGCTCGACGCCATAGCGGTCGCGAGCGCCTTCTCCAGACCCGGCGGCAAGTCCGGTCGTACCTGCCGCAGCGCCGTCGGGCGGCCACGCAGGCGCGCGATCATCATCTCCTGCGCGTTTCTCCCTTGAAAGGGGAGCTTGCCCGTGAACATCTCGAACCCCACGATGCCCAGCGCGTAAATATCGCTCCGGGCGTCGAGCGGCCGGCCCCGGATCTGCTCGGGAGACATGAACTCCGGCGTGCCGAGGATGATGCCGGTGGCCGTGAGCTTCTGCAGCGCCGGATCGGCGCGCCGCTCCTTGGCCAGCCCGAAGTCCATGACGACGGCGCGTTCCTGACCGCCGTCGGGTACGAGCATGATGTTCTCGGGCTTCAGGTCGCGGTGCACGATCTGGAGCTCGTGCGCGTGCTGCAGGCCGGCGCACACGTAGCGCAGGATCGTGACCCCGGGGGTGACGTCGATCGGCCCGCCCCGGACTTCGCGGTCCGAGAGGAGCTCACCTTCGAGGTACGGCATCACGAGGTAGATCAGTCCGTCCTCGGACTCGCCGAGGCGCAGGATGCGGCACACGTTGGGGTGATCGAGCCGCATGGCGAGGCCGGCCTCGCGGCGCAGCCGCTCGACGGAGCTTTTGTCGGTCGCAAGCTTGGGTGAGAGGACCTTGATGGCAACGGTGGCGCCGGACGGGATCTCTTTGGCGAGGTACACGTACGACATGCCGCCTTCGCCGAGCTTGCGCATCACCTCGTAGCGGGTGTCGAGCACCTGGCCCGAGAGCGAGGACGCTCGGTCGAGGCCGGGGCGCTGGGGCGGCGTCGCGGGCGCCCGTACGCCGGTGCCCGAGCCGCCGCCCGGGGGGGGCGCCTTCGCCTGTACCTCGACCAACATGCTCCCATCCCGGGGACAGAACCGCGCGCTTGCGGCGTAGACGCTGCCGCATTTGGGGCAGCGGCGTTCCGTCATTCGCGTACCAGGTTGCGGCCCTCGTTTTTAGCGCGATACAGGGCCTGGTCGGCGAGCGCTACGAAGCTCTCGGCGCTCTGCGCGCGATCGTCCGGGAACGCGGCGAGTCCGATGCTCACGGTCATATGAAGCGGGTCTTCGCCCGGATCGGCGAAATCACGCGCCGCGATGCGGCGGCGCAGGCGCTCGGCAAAGATGGCCGCGCCATGGAGGGCCGTCTCGGGCATCACGACGACGAATTCCTCTCCGCCGAAGCGGGCGACGATGTCGACGGACCGGGCTTCGCGACGCAACAACTCCCCAACTTGGCGGAGCACGGAATCGCCCGCAACGTGGCCGCGCGTGTCGTTGATCTGCTTGAAGCGGTCGATATCGGCGAGCAGAAGGCTCACCGCGAGGTTGTACCGCCGGGCGCGGTCGAGCTCCAGCTCCAGCTGCTCGGACAGGCCGCGCCGATTGAGACAGCCGGTCAGCGCGTCGGTCGCGGCAAGTCGCTCGAGGCGCTGCTTGTCCGAAACCGCCGACTCGAAGTCGTACGCCTTCTCGATCGCAGCGACCGCGGTTTTGATCACCGTTTCGGCGAACCCGGCGTCCGCGCGCGTGAGCGGAGGATCGTCGCCCGTGGTCCGCAGGAAGAACACGCCCTGCTGCTGGTCGCGCATCGAGAAGGGAATCGCGACGGCCGAACGGGTGGGGACGTTTATCCCTTCGCGCGCCCAGCGCAACCGCTCCTCGACGTAGAGAGCGTCCGCCCGCACGTCCTCAACCAACACCGTCCGGCCGCTGGAGATCGCCTTGCGGATCTCGGGATATCGGGCGAGCTCGATCTCCAGATTGCGGAGCATGGGGTTCTCGTACGCCGCCACCACGACGCCTCGCTCGTCGCCCGGCTTCGCGAGCACCATGGAGCACCGCGAGATGTTGAGCACGCGCGCCACCCGGCGGGCCAGGATGTGGTAGATCTCGTCGGGCTTGAGGGAGTCCGTGACCTCATGGAGGATGTCCACCATGGCCGCCCGGCTGCGGGCCTCCTCACGCGCCTGCGACAAGGCCTGCCCGATGCGGAGGTGCGCCTCGACGCGCGCGAGCAGCTCCTTCACGCGGAATGGTTTGGAGATGAAATCGGCCGCTCCGAGCCCCAGCGACTTGACCGTGGCTTCTTCGGGCGGCATCGATGAAACCATCAGCACGGGCAAGTCGCGGAACCGCTCGTCGCGCTTGAGCCGCTCGAGCAGCTGCAGCCCGTCCACCTTGGGCATCATGATGTCGAGCAGCAGCAGGTGGGGGCGCTCCTCCTCCACCATCGTGAGCAATCCTTCGCCCCCCGGGGCCACGATCACCTCGTAGTTGTGCTCCTTCAGGATCCACGTCAGCGTCTTCACCAACGACTGATCGTCGTCGGCGACGAGGATTTTTGCCGCGGGGCCGGTGATCTCAGGCATGGGTTGTCAGACCCTCGAGTAGCGCCGGGTCCACGTTGCCGCCGCTCACTACCAGGACGACGGGCGCGGTCGGAGGCGGGCGAAGCACGCCGGCCCGGAGCGCCGCAGCAGTCGCGGCACCCGAGGGCTCCACCGTAAGGCGGCAACGGGTGTGCAGAAGATGCATCGCGTCGCGGATGCTGTCATCCTCGACAAGCGCCACTCCCCGCAGGCGGTGGCCGTGGGCCTGCAGCACCATGAGGGGAACCGCGCCCACGGTGAGGGTGATCAACCCGTCCGCGATACTCGCCGTGCGATCGAGCCGCACCGGCTTGCCGAGCTCGAGGGAGCGGGTGAGTTTGGGAGCGCCCGCGGGCTCGACGCCCCACACGCCGGCCGCACTCTCCGCGGCCTCGAGGCCCAGCACGACGCCCGAGATCAAGCCACCACCTCCCACCGGCACGACGACGGTTCCCACCTCCGGGAGCTGCTCCGCGATTTCGAGTCCGACCGTGGCCTGACCGGCAACGATGTCCGGATGGTCGAACGGCGGTACGATGGCGAGCCCCTCTCGAGCCGCGATGGCCTCGGCCTTGACCTGGCGGTCCTCCGATGTGGCGCCGGCGAACACCACTTCGCCCCCCCATTTCTTGACCCCGGCGACCTTGACCGGCGGGGCGGTCTCGGGCATCACGATCACGGCTCGGACGCCGAAGCGCTGCGCCGCGAAGGCCACCGCCTGCCCGTGATTGCCGCTGGAGAACGTGATTACCCCGCGCGCGCGCGCGGGGTCGGGCAGGCGTCGGATGGCGTTGTAGGCGCCTCGCAGCTTGAACGCGCCGATGGGTTGGAGCTGCTCGAGCTTGAGGTAGGCGCCGAGCGGCTCGCTGTACACGAGCGGGGTCCGCACGGCGACGCCGCGGAGCGCCTCGGCCGCGTCGCGGACGTCTTGTGACGTGATCACGCTACTTCTTCTTCGCCTTCTTGGGGCGTGCGGCCTTCGGGGTGCGCTTCGCGGGCGCCGCCTTGGCCGCGCGCCGCCCCCGGGGCTCCTCGCCGTCCCCTGCGTCCTCGTCGTCGCCTTCGTCTTCCTTCACCACCCGCGCCACGTCCACCACGAGGTCGCCCGGCGTGAGATTCATGATCTTGACGCCCTGCGTGTTGCGACCCGAGACACGAATGCCCTCCACCGGAACGCGGATCATGATGCCCTTCTTCGTGATCATCATCAGCTCGTCGTCCGGGAGCACCTCCTTCAAGGCCACGACATCGCCGGTCTTGTCGGCGCGCTTGAGGGTGATGATGCCGCGTCCGCCTCGGTGCTGCACGCGGTATTCGTCCAGCTCCGAACGCTTGCCCATCCCCTTTTCCGTCAGGGCGAGCAGCGTGGACTTCCGCCGCACCACCACCAGATCGATCACCTGGTCCTTCTTGTCGAGCTCGATGCCCTTCACGCCGGTCGCCGTCCGCCCCATCTCGCGCACGTCCTTCTCATGGAACCGGATGCTCATCCCGTGTCGCGTGGCCAGAACGATGTCGTTCGACCCGTCGGTGACCTGCACGTCGATCAGCTCGTCGCCCTTCTCGATGTTGATGGCGCGGATGCCCACCGAGCGCGGGTTGCCGAACTCCGACAGCTGCGTCTTCTTCACGACGCCGGCCCGCGTCGCGAAAAAGACGCTCTTGTCCTCGGAAAACTCCCGCACCGGGACCAGCGCGGCGATCCGCTCGTTCGGCTTGATCGCGATGCAGTTCACCATGGGCTTGCCGCGTGCCGCCCGCGCCGCCTGCGGGATCTCGTGCACTTTGAGCCAGTAACACTGGCCGCTCTCCGTGAAGAACATCATGTAGTCGTGGGTTGAAGCGATGAACAGATGCTCCAGCCAGTCGTCCTCGCGCGTGCCCGCAGCCGTGACGCCGCGCCCGCCCCGCCGCTGCCGCCGGTACGCGGTGATGGGCAAGCGCTTGATGTACCCCGAGTGCGATACCGTGATCACCATGTCCTCTTCGGCGATCAGGTCCTCGATCGAGAACTCACCCTGGTCGGCCACGATCTCCGTGCGCCGCTCGTCGCCGAACCCGTGCGACAGCTCCGCCAGCTCCTCCTTCAGGATCTTCATGCGGCGCGGCTTTGAGGCCAGCACCTCTTTGCATTCCTTGATGAACTTGCGCACGTCCTTCATCTCTTCGTCGAGCTTCGTAATCTCCAGCGCCGTGAGCCGCGCGAGGCGCATGTTCAGGATTTCGGTCGACTGTCTTTCGGAGAGCTTGAAGCGTTTGCGCAGCGCCGCGTCGGCCGACGGCGTGTCCTTAGACCTCTTGATGATCCGGATGACTTCATCGATGTGATCGACGGCGATCTTGAGACCTTCGAGGATGTGCTCCCGTTCCTCGGCCCGCTTCAGCTCGAACTGGGTGCGGCGCGTGATGACGGTGTGGCGGTGCTCGATGAAGTGCCGCAGCAGCTCCTTCAGGTCCATCTCCTTCGGCCCGCCGTCCACGAGGGCCAGCATGATCGCGCCGAAGGTCACCTGCATCTGGGTGTGCCGGTACAGCTGATTCAGGACGACCAGGGGGACGGCGTCCCGCTTCAGCTCGATCACCAGCCGCACGCCCTCCTTGTCCGACTCGTTCCGGACGTCCGAAATTCCCTCGAGCTTCTTGGCCAGCGTGAGATCGCGAATCTGCTCGTGGACGCGCTCCGGGCTCACCTGGTAGGGGAACTCGGTCACCACGATTTGCTGCTTGCCCGTAGACTCCTTTTCCTCGACCAAGGCCCGGGCGCGGATGACGATCCGCCCCCGCCCCTTCTCGTAGCACTCCTTGATCCCGTCGCGCCCGTAGATGATGCCGCCGGTGGGGAAGTCGGGACCCTTGATGAACTTCCGGAGGTCTTTCACACTGGCGTCGGGGTTGTCGACCAGATGGACGACGGCCCCCACCGTCTCGACCAGGTTGTGGGGCGGAATGTTGGTGGTCATGCCCACGGCGATGCCCGCCGCGCCATTGACGATGAGATTCGGGAGCCGGCCGGGGAGCACGGTCGGCTCGCGCAGCCGGTCGTCGAAGTTGGGGACGTAGTCGACGGTCTCCTTGTCGATGTCCTCCAGCATCGTCATGGCGACGCGCGTCAGGCGGGCTTCCGTGTAACGGTACGCCGCCGCCGGATCCCCATCGACCGAGCCGAAGTTCCCCTGCCCATCCACGAGCGGGTAGCGCAGCGAGAACTCCTGGACCATGCGCACGAGGGAGTCGTACAGGGCCACGTCGCCGTGAGGGTGGTACTTACCCAGCACGTCGCCCACCACCGTCGCGCTCTTCTTGTATGGCCGACCGGGCACGAGACCCAGCTCGTGCATGGCGTAGAGGATGCGCCGGTGAACGGGCTTGAGCCCGTCGCGCACGTCTGGCAACGCGCGCTGCACGATGACACTCATCGAGTAGTCGAGGAACGACTCGCGGATCTCGTCCTCGATGAGCCGCGGCAGGATGCGTTCGCGCTGGACTGGACCGGTCATGTCACAGGCTGGTGTCGGATGTCAGGTGTCGGAGTCCGGAAGTGGGCTAAGTGAAGAAAATCTAACCACTTAGGAGGTGAAATTCAACTCGCGGCGGCCTCCGAAGTCATTGCCACTACGACCTTTCCCAACTGCGCGCCCCGCTCCAGACGCTCGAGTGCGGCGCGCGTCTCCGCCAAGGGATAGACCCGATCGACGACGGGTCGCAGCTCCCCGGTGCCAAGCACCCGGACCACCTCGCGGTACTCCGCTTCGTTGCCCATAGTCGAGCCCATGATCGTGTACTGATTCCAGAACAACCGCCGGACGTCGGTGACCACCGATGGACCGGTGGTGGCACCGCACGTGACCAGCCGCCCGGCCTTCGCCAGGCAACGCAGCGACTGCTCCCAAGTGGCCGCTCCCACGTTCTCGACCACCACGTCCACACCCCGTTTGTTCGTGAGCGCGCGCACTTCCTGCGGAACGTTCTGCGAGCGGTGGTTGAGCGTGACGTCAGCGCCGAGGCCGCGTGCCGCCTGCAACTTGCTGTCGTGGCCCGACGTGACGATCACGCGGGCCCCGTGCAGCTTGGCGATCCGCATCGCGGCGAGCGACACCCCACCCCCGATACCCCAGATCAGGACCCACTCATCCGGCTTGACGTGAGCTCTGGTGACGAGCATGCGCCACGCCGTGAGCGTCACGAGCGAGAATGCCGCCGCTTCTGCCCAGGACACCGCAGGCTCGACAGGGGGGACGACGGCGACATTGCGATCGGGCACGACGACATATTCGGCCAGCGTGCCCGGGAGGTGTTCCCCGAGCAACCGGTATTGCAGGCAGAGCGAGTGCTCGCCCTTGCGGCAGTACTCACACGTGTAGTCGGAGATTCCCGGGTTGATCATCACACGATCACCGACCCCCACCGTCCGCACGGCGGCGCCCACGGCGGTCACCATTCCCGCGCCGTCGGCGCCCATGATATGCGGGTAGGTCAACGTGACGCCGGGAAGACCGCGGACGACATGCAAGTCGAGGTGATTGAGCGCGGCCGCCCAAACGGCAACGCGCACCTCGGACGGGCCGAGCGCTTCGGGGGGCGGGACGTCTGCGATGTCCACGCCGTCGAGACCTCCGGTGACCCGGAGGACACACGCCTTCATGGCTGGAAGACCGTCGTTACGGCTGAAAGGCGGGAGTCGCGATCTGCTCCTCGCCCGCGCCCGGGATGGGCACCGGCGCTCCGGCGCCGACGGGCTGGATGTACACGCGGTACGTCGGGTTGCGGCGCCGTTCGGTACCGGGGACTGGGACCACCAGCGCGAGCAAATCACCCGCCGGCGACACTGCGAACGCCGTGATGAAGAGATCCGTGCCGGAGAGCGCCGTGGTCTGGCCGGTAGCGAGATCCGCCTTCATCACCTGGGTCACCGTCCGATTGCCCTCCCGCCGTTCCACGAGGTAGGCGAGCGAGCCGTCGCGCAGGAACCGCGGGTAGCTCTCCCGCCACTCGCGGCTCCTGGTGAACCCGCGTTGCTGCGTGCCATCGCGCGCCATGAGCCAGATGTCGTTGCTCCCTTCCCGGCCCGAGACGAATGCGATCGTGTTCCCATCCGGCGAAACGGCCGGCTGCATGTTGGCGCCCGGCTCCTGCGTGAGCTGGCGCACGTTCGCGCCATCGACCCCGACGCTAAAGATCTGCTGGTTCCGCGTCCGGGACGAGTGGAACACGATCGTCTGACCGTCGGGCGTGAACACGGGGTGACCGTCCGCCTGGCGCTCGTTGGTGAGTCGCCCGGGCCCACGCCCGTCCGCGTCCATGACGTATATCTCCGGGTTCCCGTCCCGCTGGGACACATAAGCGATACGCGAGGCGTCCGCGGAGTAGGCCGGCTCCATCGCGGTGGCGGTGTCGTCCGTGATCCGCCGCAGCTGGGCCAGGTTCGAGCGCTCGATGGCATACAGCTGATAGCGTCCGCCCCGTGTGCTGGCCACGAGGATTTCGCCCTGGGTGAACACGTCGGCCGTGTCGCTCGAGCCACCCGGGGCGGTGACCGTCACTCGCGCCCGGCCGTACCCCGTCCCGGTGACGGTGCCGTCCTCGGCCACCGCGGCTACGTCGGGCCGATCCGAGGCCCACGTACCGCCGACTGCCGGCACGAGCACCGCGCCGTTCTCATCGACGTAGGTGGCCCGCAGCGTGTATCGCTCGCCCACCGCGATTCCGAACCGCCGACTCGCGAGCCTCACGACGCCCGAGACGACGGTCACGTTCCACGTGACCGCCAGCCCGGAGCCCGGCCCGCGCACGGTGAGTTGAGTTTTCCCTGGGCTCTTCCCGAGCAGCATGCCGGTGGCGGGGTCGAACGACGCAATCGTCGTGTCCGCCACTGCCCACCGCAATGGAGCATCGCGCACCGGGGTGTTGTCTTCGGCGAGAGCGTTGGCCTCGAACTTCTGGCGTCCGGTGTGCGGCACCAGCACGTCAGCCGAGCGGGGGGGGCGGACTTCGAGTCCCGTGACCGGTCGATGCACGGTGAGCTCGACGTTCGCCTGCTGCAGCAGGCCCCGCACGGCGATAGTGGCCCGTCCGGGAGCCACCGCCGTCACAACACCGGTGAGGCTCACGCGTGCCACCGTGGCATCACTCGACGCCCACTGGAGCTGGAGGGGGTTGACCCGTCGCAGGTTTTGCTGCGGAACGACCACGACGAGAGTGTCCGTCTGCCCAGGGGAAAGCGTGTACGGGCTCGCCGCCCGGATGGCGACGTCCACCAGCTGCACGACCACGGGAGCGGTGGCGGTCAACCCACCCGCCGCGGTCGCCTGGATGACTCCCTGTCCCGCCGCGAGCGCGACCACGTTCCCGCTCTGGTCCACACTCGCGATGTCGGCGCGCAG
>Ga0214471_10003233_pt1 | contig 12644 bp, 12 predicted proteins | sample RVTome_5_FD_207665 | JGI IMG/M metagenome (GOLD analysis project Ga0214471, IMG submission 207665) | Soil microbial communities from uranium-contaminated site in the Upper Colorado River Basin, Wyoming, United States - RVT142D155 | ecosystem: Environmental > Terrestrial > Soil > Contaminated >...
CGATGACGTCGTAGCCGGCTTCCTCCAGAACCATGCGCATGACCGCTTGCATGTTCTGTTCGTCGTCGACGACCATTACGGTCCGTTTCACGTTTGTTTGACCTTCATGTCTCGGGCCAGCGCGCTACGCCGCCTCCAACGATGCTTCGCTCACCGGAAACCGCATTACGAATCGCGCGCCGCCGCGCGTCCGCGGCAGCGCTTCGAGCTGCCCGCCGTTTGCCTCGACCAGACTGTAAGCGATCGATAAGCCAAGACCGGTTCCGGAGGTTTTCGTCGTAAAGAACGGCTCGAACAAACGCGGCAGAATTTCCGCCGCGATGCCGGGCCCGTTATCTTCGACGGTCAATAACACGTTTCGCTCCTCGATTCGAGACGTCAGGCGCAATTCGGCGCCGGCGGTCTGGGCCATCGCGTCGATTGAATTCGCGAGGATGTTGTTCCATGCCTGCTGCAGCAACGACAGGTCCGCCTGAATACAGGCGCCCCCGTGCTGGAAGTCCCGGTGCGCCACGACCCTGTCGTTGCCGGCCAGGCTCGCGGCCAAGGCACGCTCGAGCGGAAGCGCCGGATCGATCGTTTCGAGCTTCGGCGGACGATGTCTCGACAGTTGCAGGAAATCCTGCACGAGACGCGCCACCCGCATGCTCTCTTCGCGCAGCATGCGCGTCAACTCCGATTTCTTCGCGCTGTCGAGTCCGGGCTTGTCGAGCATCGCCGCCGACGTGTTGATGACGCCGATCGGATTGCGAATTTCGTGCGCGAGCGCGGCGGACAGTTCCCCCATGGCGGCGAGTTTGTCGCGCTGAAAGCGCCGCTGCTCCTCGCTGTGCGCGGCGCGCAGCCGCGCGGCCATGGCGTTGAACGCCTTGGCCAAGTCGCCGAGTTCGTCGTCCGAGTGGATCGGCACGTTGGCGTTGTAATTGCGCCCGGCCAATTGCAGCACGACGTTACGCAAATAAGCGATCGGCTTCAGGACCAACCGGCTCACCAGCCAACCGGTCAGCCCGCCGATGACAACGCCAAGCAGTGCGATCCAAGAGAACAATGCAATCTGGTTGGTCAGAACGTCCTGAACGGTGCGGCGCGCGAGCCCGCTGAACATCACGGCTTCGACGCGGCCGGTCGAGTCGACCAACGGCGTGTACACGCCGCGATATTCGCCGTTTTCCGCGTGTCCGCTGTAGTACGGCTTTTGCTCAACCTCCAGGCGCCACAGCGAATCCGCACTCGGAAGGCTGAGTCCCATCGGTTGATCCGGATGTGAAAACAAGTCGTAGTATGCGGGCCCGTCGCGATAGTAGATGCGGGTGTCGAGCCCGGTTAGTTGCGCCAACTCGTTCGCGAAGTCCCTGCCTAGCAGACTCCCGACGACCAGGTAATACCGCGGTTTACCTTGGCGCGGCACCGGCGTAATGCCGACGGCGGCGAGCATGCTGCGGCCGTCGCGCACCACGCGCAGCACCGCGCCGGTTTGTCCGGACTCCCAGCGGGAATGAACCTGAACCGGGATCGACGAGTACAGGAGCTTGCCGCGCAGCGAGTAAATCTGAATCAGGCTCAGCCCCAACTCTTGCGCGATTTTGGCGACTGGCGTGGGGAGCGTCGCCTCCGGATCGGAAACGAGTTCGGGGACGTAAACCGGATCGTCCGCGAGAACGCGCCCGAGCATGGCGGCGTCCGTTTGATAGGCGAGCACCCAGTTCTGATTGGTGCGCGCCACTTCGACGATCCAGGCTTCGAGCCGCTTTTCGAAATTGGTCGACACCCACTCGGCGGCGAGCCAGCCCGCAACCAACATCGGAATGACGACGATTGCCGAGATGATCAGCAAGACCTTGCGCTGCAATCGCCCCGGTAGCATGGGCACGCGTCAACCTCGAAAAAAGGAGACAAGCTGCAAATATTGTAGGTGGCGCCACCCGCGCCGGATTCGATCGCGTGCGTGGCATCCGTTGAAACCATTGTATGCAAGCCGGTTTCGACAATAAACGACTCGCGCGCGCGGCCACGGCGGTCGTGGCACAGCGATTGCTCGTCAGCGGCTGCGCAGGATGCGCCGCTTAAATTCAGCCAGGAATCGGCTTAGTAACATTAACAGTTACACAATGATCGAGGAGTTCCAAATGAAAAAGACGTTGTTGAGCTTGATCGCCGTTGCCTTCGTCGCCGCCGCCAGCGGTTCCGCCTTCGCCGCGAAACATGAAAAAGAGCTCATGGCCGCGTGCAAGGACAAGAAGCCGGGTGAGATGGTCCAAGTAGGCGGCAAGGACGTGAAGTGTCCGAAGCCAAAAAAGGAGAAGAAGTAACACCACCGCGTAAAAGGACGATACTTCCTCATTTCGTCGATACGTAGCAGCGCCCCCGCCAAGGGGGCGCTTTTTTTGCGCCCGCAACGGCGACCGCCGATTGCATTCGTTGCGTCCACCGCTGGTAGACTAGTGTGGTGTCCCGAAAATATCTTTACGAGAATCTCCCTCACCCCATCCCCTCTCCCGAAGGGAGAGGGACGCGAATTCCCTTCTCCCTTCGGGAGAAGGGCCAGGGATGAGGGGCGGCGAGTCGAGCGATGCGGCGCTCGAATTTGGCAGGTTACTTTCGGGACAGCACACCAGTGTCATGCTGAACTGGCGCGCCGTGCAGTGCCCGTATTGCGGCGAAGCGTTCGACACCGGTATCGATACAAGCGCCGGCGGTCAAACGTATACCGAGGACTGTTATGTTTGTTGCCGCCCGATTGTCTTTCGAATCGCCGCCGACGCCGACGGCAACTTGACCACCGTGGAGACGCGCCGTGAAGAAGATTGAGGGCGGAGAGACGCCGTACCGTCCGATCGCCTGCGACGTTTACTCGGAACTCGAGCTCGCGATATTGCACCGTCAGCGGCTCCACGTCGTCTGGCACGAGGAAAACGTCAGCTTTACCCGCACGCTCCTGCCGCTCGACCTCGAAACCGAAGCCGGAAAGGAATTTCTGCATTACCGCTTCTCGACCGGCGAGATCGGACGCATTCGGCTCGACCGCATCGATCGCGTGGGGCCCGCGTGATTTTTCGGGGGGCGGCGATCCTAGCCGCTGCGCTCGCGGCGCTACCCGCGGCGGCGGACGAGGTCTTGTACCCGGACACCTGCGACGGCGCGGGCGTGCGCCTGCAAGTGCTCGGATCGGGCGACGCCGACCTCACCGACGGTCGCGCCGCGAGTAGCTACCTCATCTGGATCGACGGCAAAGCGCGTGTACTCGTTGACGCCGGCACCGGCAGCGCCCTGCGCTTCGGCGAGAGCGGCGCGCGCGCCACCGATGTCGACGTGATTCTATTCACGCGGCTGGATGCCGCGCATGCGCTCGATTTTCCCGCGGTCATCGCGGCGGCTCAGCGCGAAGGACGCGCGCGCGCGCTGCCGCTGTACGGTCCGACCGGCAGTCGCTTGGCGCCGTCGACGGTCTCCTTCGTGCGTACGCTGCTCGATGGGACGCGCGGCGCATATCGTGAGCTGAGCGGGGTTTTGAACCCGCTCGCGAAGGACGGTTTCAAGCTTCAGCCGCACGACGTGCGAACGCGCGCGCCCAGCGTCGGAGTGCGCCGCGGCGAAAAAGAGATCGTGGAAATTTCAGTGCCCCCGCGGGTGCGTGCCGCCGCGACCTACGTGGTCGAGGAGGGCCGGCCGGTGCTTGCCTGGCGCCTGCGGGTCGGTGATCGCGGCATCGTAATCGGCGGCGCTCTCGCCGACGACAGCGAGCATTTGAAACGCTTGGCGCAAGCGGCCGATCTGCTGATCGCCGACGACATCGGCGCGGCGGCGAACAACGGAATCTCCACCGTCGGCCGCTTCGCCGCGCAGGCGAAAGCAAAGCGACTGGTGCTAACGCAACGCCCGCGCGCAACGCGCGAGGCACGGGAAATGATGCAAACGGCCGTTCGCAAGGACTACGGCGGCCCCCTGGCGTTCGCCGACGATCTCGACTGCTTCGCGATACCGAACGGCTCGCCGCGCTAACGCGGCTCGGGTTGGGGCGAGGCGATGTAGTGCCCCTGCGCGTAGTCGACCCCCTGCTGGTGCAACATCGCCAGAATTTCCCGGCTTTCGACGAACTCGGCGACCGTTTGCTTGCCGAGCGAGTGCGCAATGTCGTTGATCGACGCCACGATGGTGCGATCGATGGAGTCGGCCACCATGTCTTGCACAAACTGGCCGTCGATCTTGATGAAATCGATCGGCAGGTGCTTCAGGTGATAGAGCGAACTAAAACCGATGCCGAAATCGTCGAGCGCGAATCGGCAACCCATATCGCGCATTTCATCGATCAGCCGTTTCGCGGCTTGCACGTTGGCGATGGCGCTGGTCTCGGTGATCTCGAAAATCACGAAGCGCGGGTCGATCGCGTACTCGTTCACGCTGCGTTTGAACAGCGGTACCAGCGTTTCGGCGGCGATGGTCTGGCCGGAAAGATTGATCGTGAACGTCACGCGGTCGCCCGCGCGATGCAGTTGCCCGAGTTTCGCCAGAGCGTGTCCGACAATCCAGGCGTCGAGCTGCGGCATCAGGCCGAAACGTTCGGCCGACGGCAAGAACGCCGCCGGCGCGACAAGTGCACCGCCGCGATCGGCGAACCGCACCAACACTTCGTACTGGCGCTCGCTCGCCGTGCCGCCACCGAGGTACTGCCGCCATACGCGCCCGCGCTCGCTCCGCAGCTCGGCGGCGTCGAGCATCGGCAGCGGCAAAATCGGCTGAAACGCAAGCGCGAAGCCGTCTTCCTTCAACGCGTCCTGGAGCCGCACCGACCAGCCGAGTTCGAACTGCATCGCCATCTTCTCGTCGCTTTCGGCCCGATACAGATGCGTGAGATTGCGCCCCCGGCCCTTGGCGATATGGCAAGCGATGTCGGCGTTCGCCAGTACCTCCCCGGGCGACTGCGAATCGCGATCGATCAACGCCACCCCGATACTGCCGTTGATCTTGTACGGCTTGTCGCGGTAAACGAAATTGAACCGCTCCAGCACCTCGCGAAAGCCGTCGGCCGCGGCGCGCACGCCGTCGTCGTCGACGTTGCGCAAAATGATGGCGAACTCATCGCCGCCGAGCCGCGCCAGCGTGTCTGCCTCGCGCAATCGTGTTTTCAACTGGTTGCCGATTTCGAACAGCAACCGGTCGCCGGCGGCGTGCCCCGCGGTGTCGTTGATGTACTTGAAGCGGTCGAGATCGATGTAGAGCAGCGCGCTGCGCTCGTCGCTGCGCTTCAGCCGCGACACCTCGGCTTCGAGCGCGCGCTCGAAATGGTTGCGGTTGCAGAGGCGCGTCACGGTGTCGTGGTTCACCTGCCATACCAGTTCGCGCTCCAACGCGCGGCGGTCGGACACGTCGCGAATCGCGACCACGGAACCTTCGAGGTTTTCGTTGACGCGCAGCGGAAACACCGTGCATTCGACGGAAACCGGCCGCCCGGCCCGGGTCCAGAACACCGTGTCCCAGCCGCGCAGCTCGTCGCCGATGGCATACGCCTGCTGCAGGAAACAAGTGTCGGTCGGATTCGGGCTGCCGTCCTCGTCGGCGTAGTGGAATAGGTCGTGCGCCGACGCGCCGATCACGTTCTCCGATTCCTCGATACCGAGGATGTCGCGCGCGGCCGGATTGATGAACGTGATCTGCCCGGCTTGATTCACGCCGTATACGCCGTCGCCGACCGAGGCAAGGATGCCGGCGAGTCGGTGATGCTCGGCGTCGATCGCTTTCTTGGCGCCTACGCCGCGCGCCATCGCGGCGATTCGCGCAAGGAACAGCTCATGCGATTCATTCTTGAACATGCATTCGATCGCACCGGCATCGAGGGAATCCTTGATGACCCGATCGAGATAGGTACCGGTGATCACGGCGGTCGTGATTTCCGATGTGCGCGGGTCCGCGTGCAGACGCCGGCACAATTCATCGCCGTTGCCGCCGGGCATGTAGTAATCGACAATCGCAATATCGAACGGTCGTGCCGCGGCGAGCGCCAGCGCGTCGGCGGTGCTCGCCGCCGTTTCGACGAGGTAACCGTGGCGCTCAAGCAGGCGCTGGTAGCCTTCCCGCACCGTGCGGGCGTCGTCGACAAAAAGAATACGAATATCGTTTTGGGCAAGCGGGAGCGGCCCCGGGGGCGTGGCGGGCGCGGTGAGGCGCCTAATGCTCTCGAGGCACCCGGTGTATTCTTCCCAAAGCAGCAGGGCCGCGCGTGCGCGGCGCGCCACCCAGTCGAACGCCGCGGCAGTCGCGGCATGGGTGAACACCACCGCGGCAACGCCGAGACGTTCAGGCATATGCAATTCAGCGAGGAGCGCGTCGGCGGCGTGGGTCGATTCCACCGGAAAACCGACCAGCACGGCGACCGGCGGCGTCGCCGCCGATTCTCTCAGCCGCTGCAATCCCTCTTCATAGGACGCGGTGGCAACGACGCGATAGGGCCCGGCCGCGAGCGCCCGTTGCAGCGCGCGGCGCAGCGTGGCGGAAGATTCCACCACCAGCGTCCATCCGGAGCCATTGCCGTCCTGCGCCAATACGTCCCCTTGCCCTGAAGGCCCGCATGATTCCGTCCAAAATTTGCATTTTGCGTGCCAGTCGGAAATCCGGCGCTTAGGCCAAGCGCCATTGCAGTTTCATGCGGTGCAGGACGGTCGTGGCGATTTCCTCGACCGATACCGCCGTTACCGGCAGGTGGGGAATGTTCTCCGTGCGAAACATCGCTTCCGCTTGGGCGATCTCGTACTGGCAGCGCTTCAGCGTCGCGTAGTTTCCGCTTGCCTTGCGTTCGTAGCGGATTTGTTGGAGCCGAACGGGATCGATGGTGAGTCCGAAAAGCCGGGCGTGATGCGGCGCCAACACCGACGGTAGGCGCGTGTCTTCGAGGTCTTCATCCGTCAGCGGATAATTCGCGGCGTAAACGCCGAACGTCAGCGCCAGATATAGGCAGGTCGGCGTCTTGCCGCAGCGCGACACGCCGAGAACGATGACATCGGCGCGGCCATAGTCGAGCGTGCGCAAGCCGTCGTCGGTGGTCAATGCGAAATTGACGGCATCCATGCGTACGCCGTACTTGTTTTGATCGATGCCGCTGCGGGGACGACCGATCGCATGGGACGATCGCTGACCGAGCGCCGTTTCGAGCGGCGCGATGAACGTTTCGACCAAGTCAAAGAACACGGCCTCGGTTACCGCCTCGACTGCATGGCGCATGTTCTCGTCGACCAGCGTACTGAAGACAATCGGCGGTACATTATTCTCCCGTGCCGAGCGGCGAATATCCTCCGCCACGGCTTGGGCTTTTTCCAGGGAATCGATGAAACGGTGCGTGTGCTTTTTCAGGCGAATCTCGTTAAATTGCGCCAGCAAACTCAAACCGAGCGTTTCGGCGGTGATGCCGGTGCGGTCGGAAACGAAGAAAACGTCACGATCCATAACGAATGCCGCCGACAAAACCTGAATAGGCGTCCATGGTATGAAGCTGCGATACCCCGGTCATTGATCTCCGTCAGGTTACATCGGAGATCGCGGGGTTACGATAGGCATCTCGCATGAATACGAGAAACCGGCGTAGGAGATAACGAATGAGCGACTGGGTCGAGTGGTTCGAGGCGCTGGGTATAAAGGACCTCCCGCGCGTGGGCGGGAAGAACGCCTCCCTTGGCGAAATGATTCGCCATCTGACGGCCGCCGGCGTGAGCGTGCCGGGAGGATTCGCCACCACCGCTGATGCCTTTCGCGCTTCTCTCGACGAAAGCGGACTGACGACGCGGATACGCGCGCGCTTGGCGGGTCTCGATGTCGACGACGTACCGGCACTGACGGCGACCGGGCGCGAGCTTCGCGAATGGATCTTAGCGGCGCCGCTGCCCAAGCGGCTCGAACAAGAGATCGCTCACGCCTATCGCGCGCTGGAGAAACGGGGCGGCAAGAATCTCGCCGTCGCGGTGCGATCCTCGGCCACGGCCGAGGATCTGCCGGAGGCCTCCTTCGCCGGCCAACAGGAAACCTACCTAAACATTCGGGGCGAAGCACAGGTCTTGGCGGCGGTGCGACGCGTGTACGCGTCGCTCTTCAACGACCGAGCGATCGCCTATCGCGTGCATCACGGATTCAAGCATGACGACGTCGCGCTTTCGGCCGGCGTTCAGCAAATGGTGCGCAGCGACTTAGGCGCGAGCGGTGTCGCGTTTACGCTCGACACCGAGTCCGGCTTTCGCGACGTGGTATTCGTCACCGCCGCCTATGGGCTGGGCGAAACCGTGGTTCAGGGCGCGGTCAATCCCGATGAGTTCTATGTGCACAAGCCGACGTTGCGTGCCGAACGCCCCGCGATTTTGAAGCGCACCCGCGGCGAGAAAGCCATCAAGATGATCTATGCCGAGGCAGCCGGCGGCGGCGAAACCACGAAAACGGTGGACGTTCCAAAATCGGAGCAACTGCGCTTCTGCATCGGCGACGACGAAGTGCAAAGCCTCGCGCGCCAGGCGGTCATCATCGAGGAACACTACGGCCGGCCGATGGACATCGAGTGGGGCAAGGACGGCGTCGACGGCAAACTCTACATATTGCAGGCGCGCCCGGAAACCGTGAAAAGCCGCGCGCGCCACGACACATTGCAGCGCTTCAAGCTCAAACAGCGCGGTGAAGTGCTGATCGAGGGTCGCGCCATCGGCGCGCGCATCGGCGCCGGCGCCGCGCGCGTGGTGAAAAGCACGGCCGAACTCGACAGCGTGAAATCGGGCGAAGTACTGGTGGCCGACATGACCGACCCCGATTGGGAACCGGTGATGAAGCGCGCCGCCGCCATCGTCACCAACCGCGGCGGTCGCACCTGCCATGCGGCGATCGTGGCGCGTGAGCTCGGTATTCCGGCCGTCGTCGGCTGCGGCAACGCCACCGGGGCGATTCCGCAGGGCGCAATGGTCACGGTGTCGTGCGCCGAGGGTGAAACCGGCACGGTTTATAAAGGAAAGCTCGATTTCGAGGTGAAGGAGGTCAACCTCGGCAAGATGCCGCCGATTCCCGTGAAAATTACCATGAACGTCGGCAACCCCGAGCGCGCCTTCGACTTCCAGTGGCTGCCGAACGACGGGGTCGGGCTCGCGCGTCTGGAATTCATTATTAATCGCATGATCGGCGTGCACCCGAAAGCGGTGCTGAACTACGCGCAGCAGCCGGAGGACGTGAAGCGCGCGATCGACGATCGCGCCGCGGGCTACGGCGACCCGGTCCGCTTCTACGTCGAGAAGTTGACCGAAGGCATCGCAACCCTCGCCGCCGCGTTCCATCCGAAGCCCGTGATCGTGCGGCTGTCCGATTTCAAATCGAACGAGTACGCGAACCTGATCGGCGGCGCCCGCTACGAGCCGCACGAGGAGAACCCGATGCTCGGTTTTCGCGGCGCCGCGCGCTATATCGCCGAGTCGTTTCGCGACTGCTTCGAGCTCGAGTGCCGCGCGCTGAAACAAGTGCGCGACGTGATGGGCTTGACCAACGTGCAGTTGATGGTGCCGTTCGTGCGCACCGTGGCGGAAGCGCGTTCGACGATCGAGCTGCTCGCCGCCAACGGCCTAAAACGCGGGGACAACTCGTTAAAGGTCGTCATGATGTGCGAGATACCGTCGAATGCGATTCTCGCGGAAGATTTTCTCGAGCATTTCGACGGCTTCTCCATCGGATCGAACGATCTCACGCAACTTACGCTCGGCCTCGATCGCGATTCCGGCGTGATCGCCGGCCAATTCGACGAACGCGATCCGGCGGTGAAAGCGCTGCTGCATCGCGCCATCGCCGCCTGTCGCCAAGCCGGCAAGTACGTCGGCATTTGCGGCCAGGGGCCGTCCGATCATCCGGATCTCGCGCAGTGGCTGCTCGCCGAAGGCATCGAAAGTATCTCGCTCAATCCGGACACGGTGGTCGATACCTGGTTGTACCTCGCGAACGCGAAACATTGAATGCTACGCCGTCGTGTGCGACGCGAACAAAACCGTATGCGGATGAACGGTAGGAACGCCAACACGCGAGCGCCGGTTCGCCGTCGCGCCGACGATCGTCGGTAAGTCTCCGTCGTTACAGGTTTTAATGTCGGTGACGCTTTTCGTCACCGCGCCGACGCGTTCACCGGACGCGTCGTGCCGCTTTGCTATAGTTACTTGAGATCAACAAGCGATGCGCACAATGCAATCGACGGCGGTGACAAAGCTGAGAGACCTGCTGCAACGCTCCGAGGAGGATCTGAACCTCGCGGAAGCGGCATTGCTCATGGTGGCCGACGATTATCCCGGCATGGACGTCGGGCGCTACCTGCGTCACATCGACAGATTGGCCGATGACGTGCGAGATCGGCTTCCGCCGAACGCCACATTCGAGGACACCGTGGTCGCGCTGAATGAATTTCTGTTCGATGAACAAGGATTCAGCGGTAATACCGACGACTATTACGACCCGCGCAACAGCTTCTTGAACGAAGTGCTCGATCGCAAGCTCGGCATTCCGATTACCCTTTCGATCTTGTACATGGAGGTCGGCCGGCGGATCGGCCTCAGCCTGCAAGGGATCTCATTCCCCGGGCATTTCCTGGTCAAGACCGAAACCGACGAAGGCGATATCGTGCTCGACCCGTTCTTGGGCGGCGCGGTGTTGAGCGAGGAAGACCTGGTGCAGCGGCTGCGCGACCGCTTCGGCGAAGAAAACGCGCCAAGCGCGCCGCTCGCGCCGCTCCTGCAGACCGCCGGTAAGAAGGAGATTCTGCTGCGCGTACTGCGCAACCTAAAGGCTATTTACATCAACAATCAAAACTACCAGAAAGCGCTAACCGCGCTCGACCGCATCCTGATGATCGCCCCCGACCGCGCCGAAGAGGTACGCGAACGGGGCCAATTGTACGAGCGCCTTGAGTGTTTCGGTCCGGCGCTGACGGATTTTCGCCGATACATGTCGCTCAATCCCGCCGATCCGGAGGCGGGCGATCTGCACCGGCGGATCGTGGAACTCGAGCGCATGGTCTCACGCCTGAACTAGCTCGATAATCGCGATGCACTCCGGCAACCGCGGACCGCGGCTGCCGGTGGCACAGATTCGCCAACCGACAGCCGACAACTAAAATCCTATGTCCGAAAGTTCGGGGCTGAAATCCCTCCCAAACGCAGATAGCCCGTGGCTCGTATACATGGTCGAGTGCCGTGACGGTTCCCTTTACACCGGTATCACGAACGATCTGGAGCGGCGCCTGAGCCAGCACAACGACGGTACCGGCGCGCGCTACACGCGCAGCCGCCGACCGGTGCAACTGCGTTACCAGGAACTATGCGAAAACCGCTCGGCGGCGCTGGTGCGCGAATGCTCGGTGCGCCTGCTGTCGCCGAAAGAAAAGTGGGCACTGATCGCCGCACACGGCGGTCCCTCCGCGCGCGCCGCGAAATAGCCGGCGACCGATCCTTCGTTTGCCAAGCGGCGAGAACTCACCGTCGGCGAAAGAGTAAGTCCCGCACGACCCGCCCAGCCGCCACACCCCGCTGCTCGAACCGAGTCCGCGGCCGTGACGCCGGACGTTCGAGGTAACGTCCGGCACCGGCGACGTTAACAAGATCCGGCGTCGCTTCAAGTACGTCGCGCATCTGCACGGCGTAGTCCTCCCAATCGGTTGCGCAGTGAATGTAGCCGCCGGGTTTCAGCGCATCGTGTAACCGCTTCGCGAACGCCGGCTGCACGAGACGGCGTTTGTGATGACGCTTCTTCGGCCAAGGATCGGGAAAAAACAGATACACGCCATCGAGCGAACCCGGCGCGAGCCGCGCCAGCACGTCGTTCACATCGGCGACGACGACACGGACGTTCCCGAGATCGCCCGCCTCGAGCTTGAGCAGCAGACTGCCCACCCCGGGGCGATGCACATCCACCCCGATAAAATTTTTGTCTGAGTGCGTCTTCGCCAGTTCGAGCAAGGCGTCGCCGTTTCCAAAACCGATATCGAGAATCGCCGGTGCCGTGCGCTCGAAAATCGCCGCGAGATCGAGCGGCATTTCGCCCAGCGTCACCCCATACCGCGGCCACAATCTTTCGAGCGCGCTGCGCTGCGCGTCGGTCATGCGGCCCTGGCGCAAAACGAAACTGCGGATCGGCCGATGAGATGAAAGAGAATTTACCCTGGTTGCATTGCTCCCCTCTCCCCTGGAGGGAGAGGGGCCGGGGGAGAGGGGCGCTCTGCTCCTAACCGCTTCTAAGACTCGCTCTAACACCGCCGTCGCATCCGTCAAAATGTCGTTATCCCAAAATCGAAGAATCACGAATCCTTTCTGACGCAGCCAGGCATCACGCTTCGCATCGAGTCTACTGTCGACATGCTGACCGCCGTCCGCTTCGACGATGACGTTGGCGCCGAAATGAACGAAATCGACAACGTATTTACCAATCGGTTGTTGTCGGCGGAATTTTTCACCGAGCAAGCGATGCGCCCGCAGATGCCGCCAAAGCGTCCGTTCCGCATCGGTCATAGCGCGACGCAATTGTCTTGCGCGGTCAGTGGAACTTGACATCCCCCTCTCCCCCTACCCCTCTCCCTCGAGGGGAGAGGGGATTCGTTCTTCGACTCACCTAAACTAACGAACAGAAGTGAGATCTGCGACAAGACTACTTTCTCGCGG
>Ga0214471_10003234_pt1 | contig 12643 bp, 5 predicted proteins | sample RVTome_5_FD_207665 | JGI IMG/M metagenome (GOLD analysis project Ga0214471, IMG submission 207665) | Soil microbial communities from uranium-contaminated site in the Upper Colorado River Basin, Wyoming, United States - RVT142D155 | ecosystem: Environmental > Terrestrial > Soil > Contaminated >...
CTGGCTCTTGCCCGAAGCCGCCGAGCGGCCCGAGCTGGCGGCGGCGATCGCCGCGATCGCCGCGCGCCATCCTCCCGCGGCGCCGTTTCCGCCGCACCTGACGGTCGCGAGCTTCGACCTGCCGCTGTGCAACCTCGAAGCGCCGCTGGCCGCCGTTGCCGCGCGCGCGCCGCGGCCGGTGCTCGAAGTCGACGGCCTTGGCGCGGAGGACTCGCTCGCGCACAGCTTGTTCCTGCGGATGCACGGCGGGACCGATCTGCCCGCCATCGCGGCAGCGGTCCAGCGTGCGTTCGGTCCCGCGGCCGGCGCACCGCCGGCCCCGCACCTGAGCCTGCTCTACGCACCGCTCGACCTGGCGGAACGCGCCGCCGAGCTGGACGCCTGCGCCGGGATCGCCAGCGGCGCGATCCGCTTCACGCACCTGCAGGCCGTACGGATCGGCAACCCTTTCACCTGGCCGGAGCAGGTGACGGGCTGGCCGAGACTCACGAGCGAGCTGCCGATTCCTTCCTAGCGAGCGCCGAGCAGGTGTTCGATTGCGATCTGATCGAGCCGCTCGTAGCGGTGGCCGCGTGCGGCGAGCGCTTCGGGGTCGATGTCGGCGTCGCGCAAGACCCGCGCATTGGCGGCCGAGTAGCTCGCGAGCGCAGCTCCCAGGCCGTCGCCCTCGATGCGGTTCTCGGCCAGGATCGCGGCGACTTCGGGGTCGGCGTCGTAGGCCGCCGCGCGCTCGGCCAGAATCTTGTAGGTGCGCATGCAGCCGCGCGCGAAGTCCCACACTCCCGCGGTGTCCTCGGTGCGGTAGGCATGGGCGTCGAAGTGCCGCGGGCCGTCGTAGCGCGGATAACCGCCGGTGCCCTCGAGCAGCCGCACCAGGAAGAACGCGCCCTTCTGGTCTTCGCTGCCAAAGCGCAGGTCCTGGTCGTAGCGGCCGATCTTCTGCGCGTTGAGGTCGATGTGGAACAGCTTGCCGACCTCCATCGCCTGCGCGACCGCGTGCACCATCGACAGGCCGGGCATGTTCTCGTGCGCGACCTCGGGGTTCACGCCGCACATCTCCGCGTGCTTCAGCGTCTCGATGAAATGCAGCAAGTGGCCGGTGGTCGCCAGGTAGATGTCGCCGCGCGGCTCGTTGGGCTTGGCCTCGATGGCGAACTTGAGGTCCCAGCCCTGTTCCTTGACCCAGGAGGTGAGGAAGTCGAAAGACTCGCGGTACCAGCGGATCGCGTCGCGCGGATCCTTGGCGCCTTCGGCTTCGCAGCCCTCGCGGCCGCCCCAGAAGACGATGGTGCCGGCCCCGAGCCGCACGCCCATTTCGATCCCGGCCATGGTCTTGCGCACCGCGAAGGCGCGCACGCGCGCATCCGCGCTGGTGAACGCGCCGTCGCGGAACACCGGGTGGCTGAACAGGTTGGTGGTTACCATCGGCACCGCCAGGCCGTGGTCGGCGAGCGCCTTCTCGAACTCCACCACGATGCGTTCCTTCTCGGCGGCGCTCGCGCCGAACGGCACCAGGTCGTTGTCGTGCAGATTGACGCCGTAGGCGCCGGCCCTGGCCAGGCCCGCCACGATCTCGGGCGGCGGAATGCTCGACCGCACGCGCGGGCCGAAGGGGTCGGCGCCGGGGTTGCCGACGGTCCACAAGCCGAAAGTGAAGCGGTCGCCCTTGGCGGGATCGGGGTCGTAGGCGGAACTCATTCGGCCGAAGGGTACACGCCCATCTCCCTCAACAGGTCGTGCGCGGGCCAGACCTTGTCCATCAGCCACAGCACGTAGCGGACGTCCACGCTGATGTTGCGGCTGCGCTCCTGGTTCCAGCCGTAGTCCCCCGACACGTTCTCGAACACGCGGTCGAAGTTGAGGCCCACGAGCCGGCCCTTGCCGTCGACCACGGGCGAGCCGCTGTTGCCGCCGGTGGTGTCGCCGTTGGTGAGCATGCAGACCGGAATGCTGTTCATCCCCGCCGGCAGCCAGCTGCCGAAGTCGCGGGACCGCAAGGCCTGGAGCAGCGGTGCGGGCACCACGAACGGCTCGACCCCGGTGTTCTTGGCGAGCAGGCCGGCGGTGGTGGTGTGCGGCGTGTACGCCACGCCGTCGCGCGGTGCGTAGCCGCCGACCTCGGCGACCGAGACCCGCAGCGTGCCGTTGGCGTCGGGATAGAAACGACCGCCCCGCCACGCTTGCTGCGCTTCGACCCAGAGCGCTTCGGTCTCCATGCGCTGGCCGCTCATGCGGTCGCGGCGCGTGCGCTGGGTCTCCAGGTCGTCCAGCAGGGCCGACGCCAGCATCAGCATGGGATCGGGCTCCCAACCGAGTGGACGGCGCCCGGCCACGGCGTCGAACAGCTCGAGCCGGTCGGCTTCGTTGCCGAGCCGCGTGCCGCGCACCGCCCATTCGGCGAGCCCGCGCGGCTCGCGTGCGCCGGCCGGTGCCGCGCTCTTCCAGGAGTCGTAGCCCTTGATGCGGCGCCGCGCGGGCAGCTGTTCGGCTTCCCCGAACAACAGCGCGAGCACTTCGACCTCGACTTGCGGAACGAAGGAGCGCTGCATCCCGCGCACGCCGCCGCGGATGCTCGCCAGATCGCGCTCACGGTAGCCGGCGGCGCGCTCCAGATCGGGAACGCGCAGTTCGCGGCCGAGCCGGCCGAGCCGCAGCGTGGTGGCGAGCAGGGGCGACTGCCGGCCCAGTTCGTCGAGCACGAAATCGAACTCCTGGTTGCGCGCGTCCTCCATGTCGAGTTCGAGCAGGACGTCGAGCACGTGCCCGTACTTGGCGCGGCGTCCGGCCTCGGCGCCGACCCAGTCGAGGAATTCGCGCTCTTCGCCGCGCTTGCGGTCGACCACCGCGTTGCGCGCAAGGCCCCAGACCATGCCTTCGGCGTTCTTCTGGCGGTTGGCGAGGCTCTTGATGCGCGAGGCGAGCTGGAGCCGCACCGCGGCGTCGCCGGAGCCGGCGGCTTCGAGCACGTCGATGATGCGCGTGTAGAAATCGAGCCGGCGCGGGAAGTAGAAGGCCTCGCGCGCCGCCACGGCCGCCGAGCTCAAATAGCGCTCGGTGCGGCCCGGATAGCCCAGGATCATCACCAGGTCCTGGTCGGCCACGCCCTCGGTCGAGACTTCGAGCCAGCGCTCGGGGCGGTACGGCACGTTGTCGGGCGCGTAGTCGGCCGGCGAGCCGTCGGGCGCCACGTAGGCGCGGAAGAACGAAAAGTCGCCGGTGTGGCGCGGCCACTCCCAGTTGTCGACTTCGCCGCCGAACGCCCCCACGGCCTCGGGCGGCGCGTAGACCAGCCGGACGTCGCGCAGCTCCGTGCGATAGATGCGCCGCCATTCACGGCCCTTGAAATAGCTGGTGACGATCACGCTGGTGTCGGGCTCCTTTTCGCCATCTTCCACCAGCCCGTTGACGCGTCGCTGCACCGCGAGCCAGCGCGCCGCCGGGTCCTTGCCGGCCTGGTCGGCCGCCGCGTGGATTTCCGCCGAGACGTCTTCGATGCGCCGCACGACCGACACGCGGTAGCCGGGCGCGCGCAGCTCCGCCGCGCGTGAGGCCGCCACGAAACCGTCGGCGAGGTGGTTGTGCTCGGTGGTGCTCACGGCGTTGATCGCCGCGTAGCCGCAGTGGTGGTTGGTGACCACCAGCCCGTCGGGGCTCACGAAGGATGCACTGCAGCCGTTGATCTTGACCGCGGCCGACAACAGTCCCGACTCGCCGTCCCAGATCTGGTCGGCCGACAATTCGAGCCCGCGCGCGCGCAAGGCCGGGAAATCGAAACCGGCGATCTGTTCGGGCAGCCACTGGCCTTCGTCGGCCGGCAGGATCGAGACGAGGCCGAAACCGCCGGCAAGCAAGCTGCCGGCGAGGAAGACGTACAGGGGACGAAGGCGGCGCATGAACGGGCGGCGCCGGTCCGGCGCGCGGGACGGCGCATCCTAGCCGAGGCGCAGCGCTCCTAGAGCAGCGTCAGACCCGCGACGGCCACCGTGGCCGAGACCAGCGTGAGGCCGCCGCCCATCAGCAGGAAATCGCGCGTGCGATAACCGCCGGGTCCGAGCACCATCAAGTTGCACTGATTGCTGAAGGGAATGAGAAACGCGCAGGAGCAGCCGAAAGCGACCGCAAGAAGGGCTTCTTTCACTTCCAGGCCGGCGCTGGCCGCGGTGCGCGCCGCGATCGGCGCCAGGATCACAGCGGCGGCGGCGTTGTTGACCGTGTTGCTGAACACGGCCGCCAGAAGGAAGAGCAACGCGAAGATGGCCAGGTGCCCCGAGCCCGCCGTCAGCGCGAGCACGGCGTCGGCGGCGCGGTCGGCGATGCCGGTCGATTCGACCGCGGCGCCGAGCGGCATGGTGCCGATCACCAGGAACAGCACCCGCCAGTCGATCGCGCGCCGGATGCCGCGCGGCGACACGCAGCCGGTGACCGACATCAGCACGGCGGCGGCCAGCGCGCTCAAGGCCAGCGGCGCCAGCCCGAAGACGACGGGGACCACCGCCAAGGCGAGCAGCAGCAGCGCGATCGGGGCGAGACGCGCGTCGCGCACCTCGGGCGGCTGCGTGAGCGCCACGAAATCGGTGTCGCGCACCAAGTCGAGCTGGCGCCGCGCCGGCCCTGCCACCAGCAGGGCGTCGCCGGCCTGCAAGGGAATGTCGGCGAGGCCTTCGCGCGTCGGCGCTTCGCCGCGCCAGAGCGCGAGCACGTTCAAACCGAAACGGGCGCGGAAGTCGAGCTGGCGGACGGTCGAGCCGATTTCCTCCGCGCGCGGCGCGACCGCGAACTCGCCGAGCGCCACGCCGTGCTCGAGCACGTGTTCGACGTGGTGCCCGCCGGGCAAGCCGATGCGCAAGCGTTCTTCTTCGGCGAAGATCCAGATGTCTTCCTGCTCGCCGTCGACGTACAGGTCGTCGCCTTCCTGGAAGCGCAGGTCGGGCCCGGGAAAGAACGACCGCGCGCCGAGACCCGCTTGCCGCTCGACCAGCACCAGGCGCAGGCGGTAGTTGCTGCCGATGTCGCTCGCGCCCACCGTGCGCCCGACCAGCGCGCATTGCCGGCCGACGCGCATCCGCGTCAGATCCTGGATCAATCCGTACTGGCGCGCGAGTTCCTCGGGGAGCCGCGCGGCGCGCAAACGGTCGGCGGTGTGCCGTTCGGGCAGGAGACGCCGGCCCACGAACGCCATGTAGGCGATGCCGGCGATCACGATCGGCCCTCCCACCACGGCGAAGTCGAACATGCCGAAGCCCTCGCCCTGGTAGTCGCGCAGCCTGTCGGACAGGATCAGGTTGGGGACCGTGCCGATCAGGGTGAGGCTGCCGCCGAGGATCGCCGAAAACGCCAGCGGCATCAGCAGCTTGCTGCGCGCGATGCCCGAACGCCGTGCAAGCGCGAGCACGGCCGGCAGCAGCACCGCCACTGCGGCGGCGTTGGGCATGAACGCCGAGAGCATGGCCACGGGAACGGCCATAACGATCAGCTGCCGGGTTTCGCTGCCGCGGCCGACGTCCTCCATCCAGCGCCCGAGCATCGCCGCGACGCCGCTCTCCTGCAGGCCGGCGCTGATCACGAACACGGCGGCCAGCGCGATCACGGCGTGGCTGCCGAATCCGACCAGGACGTCGGCGGGATCCGAGACGACCCCGGTCACCGCCAGGACGACCGGGATTGCGAGCGCGGTCACTTCGAGCGGCAGCCACTCGGTGAGGAACAGCACCACCGCCGCCACGAGGATGGCGAGCGTGATCCAGCCGTCCGTGCCCATCCCTCCACCTTGCCAGTGCGGAGGGGCGCTCGCCATCCGAGTCGCGGGTCCGCCATTCCCCGCCTAGAATGCGCAGTCCGGACCGGCCGCCCGTTGGTTCGAAATGCGTTTTGGTGACTTCCGAGCCGCTCGTCGGATCCGCGACCGCGCCCGCACCGCCCCGCAAGCGGCGCTGGTTGCGCTGGTTGCGCTGGATAGGCGCCTCGGTGTTGATCCTGCCGCTCGCCGCCTGGCTGCTGCGCGGCCCGCTGCTCGCGCCGCTCGTGCTCGCCAAGATCGAAGCGATCCTGGGCGAAGTGCTGGGCGGCAAGGTGCGGCTGGAAGGCCTGAGCGGCAGCTGGCTCGGCTCCCTGGGCCTGAGCCGCGCCGGCACCGAAGGCGCGGCGACCGCAACCCCGATCCAGGGCTTCGTGCTCGAAGGGCTGCACGCCCGCTATTCGCTGCTGGACCTGCTGCGCGGGCGGCCCGACTGGCTGGAGAGCGTGTCGATCGACCGCGTGCACGCCGAATTGGACCTCCAAGCGGGTGCCACCGCCGCGGAGCCGGCCGCCGCTCCCGAGCCGCTGTTCGTCCTTTTGGAGGATCTGCTCGCTTCGCTGCCGCTCGTCGAAGTCGCCGAATGGAGCCTGGTTCTCAAGGACGGCGACGTGCGCGTCACAGCCCCGCTCGGCCGGCTCACTCTCTCCGCCGCCCGCCAACTCGTGCTGGAAGCGAGCGGAGCGAGGCTCGAAGCGCCCGACGCCGACTTCGAGGGACTCGGCCTGCAGGTCAGGACCACGCTCGCGAGCGGCGCGCTGCCCTGGTCGGCCGAGCTGGCGCTCAGCCAGGGCCGGCTCGTGGCCAAGGGGACTTTCGATCCCGAAAGCCAGGTGCTCCAAGCCGACGTGCAGGCCTTCGACCTGGATCCGGCGCCGCTCGCGCGGTTTGCCGGCGAAGACTTCACCGGCCGGCTGGATCTCGAGGTCCAAGGAGAGATTTCGCTGCTCGATCCCGCGGCCGCCGTCGTGCAGCTCGACGCCACGGCGCGCGCGCTGCGCTGGCGCGAGCTCGACGTGGCGACGCTGCACGCAAGGGGAGCGCTGCGGCCCGGTGCTTGGGAGCTTGCAGCGTTCCAGATGGAAGGCCCGGGATTGTCCGTCCAGCTCGAGAACGTGCTCGCCCAGCCGCTCGCGGATCAGGATCCGGTGCAGTGGCTGCGCGGCGTGGCGGCGCTCGGTTCGGTCCGCGTCGACGACGTCGCCGACCTGGCCCGCCGCGCGGGCTTCGCCGACCTGCTGCCGGCCGGCGGCCCGCACTTGCAAAGCTTCGAAATCGCCGCCGATCTGGCAGCGGGACGCCTGCGCCTGCCGCGCGCGGAATTCGTCGCGCAGGAGGGCTCCTTGCGCCTGAAGGATGCCGTGGCCGAGCTGCCCGACGGCGCCGGGCTTTCCGGAGCCCTGCTGCACCTGCCGATCGACGTGGCGGTGACCCAGCCCGAAGGCGTACCGGGCCTGGCCACGCTGCCGCCTTTTCAGGCGAACCTGGTCGCGGGCATCGCGCCGCTCGCCGGTGCGGGCGACGCGCGCGCACGCGTCCTCTCGCTGACGAGTTTCGAGCTGCGCACGGCCGACGACCACTTGGTCCTCGAGAACCCGGTCGAACTGATCGCCGAGCCCGGCCGCATCCGCATCGACGACCTGAACCTCGACGGCGGCAAGGCGCGCCTGGTGGCGCGCGGCAGCCTGCCGCTCGATCTCTTCGGCGGCGACGCGCTCGCCGACGGTGCGCTCGAACTCGAAGTGCGCCTGCCGCGCGTCGACCTCGCCGCACTGGCGCCTTTGCTGCCGGCGGACCTACCGCTGCCCCGCTCGGGCAGCGCCGCGCTCGCGCTCTCCCTGCAAGGTCCGTGGGAAGCGCCGCGGATCGCGCTGGACCTGTCGGGCGACGGACTGACCATCGGCGGCGGCGAGCTGGAGCTGCCCGAAGGCCCCTGGGAGCTCGCGGTTTCCGCGCAGTACCAGGATGGCGAATTCGTGCTGCGACCCTCCACCGTGCGGGGCCCCGGCCTGACCACCGCGCTCGAAGGCGCACTGGCTCTGCCGGTCGACTTGCGGGCCATCGCCGCCGGCCGCGCGCCGTCCACCGACGGTCCGCTGCGCGGCGGTGTGCAGCTGGTGGTCGCCGATCTCGCAGATCTCGCGCCCTACGCCCAGGTGCTCGAAAATTTCGAAGGCCTTGCCGGGAGCGGCGAGTTCCGCGTGCAGGTCGAAGGCACGCTCGCCAACCCCGCCGCAAGCGGCACGCTCGCGCTCCGCGACCTGCGTTACGAAGAGCGGCCGCCGCTGCAGGTGGACCTGCAGGCGAGCCACGCCGGCGCGCTGCTGACCTTGTCCAAGTTCGAAGTGCGCGGTCCGCGCATGCAGCTCCACGCAAGCGGATTCCTGCCCTTCGATCCGCGCGGGCCCGAGTTGCTCCCGGACGAACCGCTCCAAGTGCAGGCCGTGCTCGCCGAAGTCGACGCTGCGGCGCTGCACGCCTGGCTCCCAGAAGCCTGGCGCGAGACTTTCTCCGCGGGTCGCATCGCGCTCAACCTCCAGGTCGCGGGGCGGCGCTCCAGCCCGCAAGGCACGCTCGCGTTCCACGGGCGCGGCCTGGTGCCGGCGGCCGCGGTCCACCGCACGCCCCTTGATCTGGAGCTGCGCGCCACGCTGGACGACCGGCGGCTGGCCTTCCCGGAAGTCCGCTTCGGCGCCGGCAGAATGCGCGCGGCGATCCAGGGCGGCGTGCCGCTGGCCTTGCGCGACGACGACCCGCTCGGGCCGGGCCCGCTCGACCTCGGCCTGCGGATCGAGGAATTCGAAATCGCCGCGCTGACCGACTTCCTCCCCGAAGGCGTGGAAGTCCCGCTCACCAGCGGCCGGATGCAGGGCACGCTGACGCTCGGCGGCGACTGGAACGACCCGACCTTCGACGTGCGCCTCACCGGACAGGACGTGCGCCCCGTCGCCGGATCGGTGCCGCTTCCCGAAGGCGTCTTCGAGGTCGCTCTCGGCGCCGGGTACCGGCAAGGAACGGTGAGCATCGGCGCACTCTCGGTGCGGTCGCCGGCCCTGACGATCGGCGGCTCGGGTACCTGGCGGTTCGCGTTCGCGCCCCACGCGCTGCTCGCGGGTACGCCGCCGGCGCTCGACGGTGCGGTGGCCGGCAAGCTCGCCCTGACCGTGCCCAAGCTCGACTGGCTCGCCGGCAGCTACGGACTGCGCCGCATCGCCGGCCGCCTGACCGCCGAGGTGGACTTCGGCGGAACCGTCGCCGACCTCCGTCCGAGCGGCCGCATCGCGCTGCAGCGCGGCGAGCTGCGGCTCGACAACCCAAGCGTCGCGCCGCTTTCGCGCCTCGACCTGCGCGCCGCGATCGACGCCGAAGGCCTGCGCCTCGAGAGCTTCACCGGCGAACTCGGCGCCGCACCCTTCACGGCGAGCGGCAACGTCGTCTTCGCCGGCGATCAGGGGCCCGCACTCGATCTCAAGCTGCGCGGCACCGATCTGCTGCTGTTCCGCCAGGACGGCGTGAAGGTCCGCGTCGACACCGATCTGCGCGTGCACGGCCCGCTCTCGCAACTGCTCGCCGAAGGCAAGCTCGACGTGACCGACGGCCGCATGGTCAAGAACTTCGACCTGCTCACGCTGTCGACTAGCGCGCCTTCCGGACCCTCCGGGCCGGGCGGCCTGCAGCTGTTCTCGCTCGAGCCGCCGCTCGACAAGCTGCGCTTCGCGATCGAGGTCTCGTCCAAGAGCGGCTTCCGGATCAAGAACAACGTGCTCGACGGCCTGATGCGTCCCCAATTGCGGCTCGAGGGCACCGGCGAAGTCCCGCTCCTGCGCGGCGCGATCTACGTCGACCAGGTGCGCGTGGCGCTGCCGGCCACGACGGTCGTCGTCGACAGCGGCGTGGTGCGCTTCCTCGAACGCGACCCATTCGTGCCGCGCCTCGACGTGTTCGCATCGGTCAACAAGTACGGCTACGCCGTCAGCATGATCGTGACCGGCCCCTACAACGAGCCCACTGTCACCTTGTCGTCGGTACCGCCGCTGCCGCAGGACGAATTGCTGATGCTCGTGACCACCGGCCAGCCGCCGTCCCAGGGCCTCGACTCGGCGCAGGCGCTCGGCAGCGTCGCGATCTACCTGGCGCGCGACCTGGTGCGCTCGCTCACCTCCGACGAATCCACCGAGGCGACCGATTCGATCCTGGAGCGCTTGGAGATCGAGACCGGCCGCGACACTTCGCGCCAAGGCGAGGAAACGATCCAAGGCCGCTTCCTGCTCCTGCGCAACGTGCTCGTCGAGGGCGACGCGCTGCTCCTCGAAGGCGAAAAGGACGGCTACAGCGACTTCAACATGGGTCTCAAGATCCGCTTCCGGTTCCGATGAACGCCGCCGCGCACTTGTTCGCCGCCCTGGCCGCGCTGATGGCGCAGGCGCCCGCGGCGCCGCAGGATCCGCTGCCGGCGGTCGAGGCGCCCCAGGACCCCGGACTCGACGACCTGACCGCCGAACGGCGCGCGGAGCGCCAGGCGCGGCTCAAGGTCACCCGCTGGGAGCCGCAGTTCCAGGGCAACGCCGGGATCGGCGCCAGCGAACTGCTGAACGTGGCGATCGACGAGATCGCCGACTTGAGCAAGTACGGCTGGCGGCGCGCGGAAATCGACGACGCCGCGTTCGCCATGGAATCCCACTACCACGGCCGCGGCTGGAATTCCGCGCGCGTGCGCTGGGAAGCCGAGATCCGCGGCGAGGTCCTGCAGGCGCGCTTCCTGGTCGAGGAAGGTCCGCGCACCGTCGTCGAGCGCGTGCGAATCCGCGGCGCCGAATCGATCCCGCTCGAGCAGTTGCGCGCCCTGGTGCTGCCGGCGGATCCGGACCTGCTCGAGGGTCCCTACTACGTCGCCGCCCGCGCGAAGTCCGCGCCCGGCTCGATCCGCGCCGCCTACCTGGCGCGCGGCTATCTCGACGTGGTGGTCAGTGAAGCCGAGATCGTGATGGCCGACGACCAGCGCAGCGTGCGGATCCGGATCGACGTGCAGGAAGGCGTCGCGTACGTCGTCCGGGCGGTGCCCATCGAAGGCGCTCCGGAGCTGGTGCAGCCCGCACTCGCCGCGGCGGCCGCCGGTTTCCTCGGCAAGCCCTTCTTCCCCCGCCGCGAAGTCGAGCTGCAGGCGCGGGTGGAAGAAGAACTCGCCAACCAGGGCTGGGCGGTCGCCAAGGCTTCGGTCGAACGCGCCATGGATGCCGCGACCGGCGCCGTGACCTTGACGGTGAAGGTGGTTCCGGGTCCGCGCATCCGCATCGCCGCGGTGCGCGTCCAAGGCATCGACCGCACCCGCGCGAGCTTCGTGCGCTCGCGCGTGCGGCTCCAGACCGGCGACTGGTACAACCGCCGCGTGGAGCGCACTTCGTTCCTCGACCTGTTCAAGACCGGACTGTTCACTCGGATCGCGTTCCGGCTGGAAGGCGACGGCGAGGAACGGACGCTGGTCGTGGAGGTCGAAGAAGCGCCCGCGCGTTCGCTCGAATTCGAACCGGGCTACGGTTCGTACGAACGCTTCCGCGCCGAGCTCTCCTACCGCGACCGCAACATCTTCGGCACGGGCCGCGCGATCCGCACCGAGCTCGACGCCTCCTTGGTGGGCGCATCGGCGCTCGCGGGCTTCACCGATCCCTGGTTCCTCGGCTCGCGGGTCGAACTCGACGTGCCGGTCTTCTACCGCCGCCGCAAGGAGCCTAGCTTCACGCTCCAGGAATTGGGCGCCGGCGCGGATCTTAAACGCGCGCTGACGCGCAACTTCTCGCTTTCGGGCGGCTACCAGCTGCGCCGCTCGAGCGTGAGCGGGGTTGAATTCAAGTCCGCCGCCCGCGCGCCGGTCGAGAACCTGCGCATCGCCAGCGTCGCGCTGGAGCCGCGCTACGACAGCCGCAACGACTACTTCAACCCGAGCACCGGCGCCCTCGGCAGCTTGCGGATGGAGTACGCCGCCCGTGCGCTGGGCGGCGAGCTCGAGTACACGCGTCTGCGCTTGTCCCTCGCCCGCTACATGCAGCTCGACGAAGCCGGCGAACTCGTGCTCGCCACCGCTTTCCGCTCGGGCTGGATCGCACCGGTCGGGGAGACCAACGCCATTCCGCTGCAGGAACGCTTCTTCAACGGGGGCGAAGACACGGTGCGCAGCTTCCGCGAGTCGCGGCTCGGACCGCTCACCCGCAACGGCCGGCCGCTCGGCGGCGAAGTCTTCAACGTCCTCAACGTCGAAATGCGCCGCAAGATGACCGGCAACCTGTGGGGCGCGGTCTTCGCCGACTGGGGCAACGCCGCGCTCGAGCCGGCCGACTGGTTCAGCGACTGGCGGCTCGGCCTGGGCGCGGGCGCGCGCTACCTGCTGCCCGTCGGCGCCTTGCGCCTCGACTTCGGCTGGAATCCCGCGACCCGCACCGGCGAGCAGGCGCTGCAGGTGATCGTCAGCGTGGGAATGGCTTTCTAGCCCGCCCGCAGCGGCACTTCGGTGCCGTCCGGGAGCCAGAGCGTGGCTTCGATCCCGGGCCGCACCGTGTCGAGCCACGCTTCGATGGCTTCGTCGCGGCGCAAGCGGCGCCACAGCGCCTCGATCGGCCGGCGCGCTTCCGAGAATGCGGGCGCCGCTTCGATCGCGCCGCCGGATTCCGCGGCGCGCTGCAGCGACTTGGCGTACAGGTCGAGCAGTTCGTTTTCGGGCGGGGCCGCCAGTTCGGATTCAAAATCGCGCTCGAGCTGGAACAGCCACCAGCGCCGCTCGACGTGCGCCGTTAGCCGTTCTTCCCCGATGCGTTTGCGCAAGGCCTCGGCAACGGCGCCGTTCTCGGCCATGAATGC
>Ga0214471_10003236_pt1 | contig 12639 bp, 12 predicted proteins | sample RVTome_5_FD_207665 | JGI IMG/M metagenome (GOLD analysis project Ga0214471, IMG submission 207665) | Soil microbial communities from uranium-contaminated site in the Upper Colorado River Basin, Wyoming, United States - RVT142D155 | ecosystem: Environmental > Terrestrial > Soil > Contaminated >...
GGGCCCTGCCCCACCGGGCGGAGGGGTGGTGGGGCAGGGCCCCACCCTACGGCTGTTAATACCCAACGCACAGACGCAAAGGCGCAGAGACAAGAAGATTCTGAATCTGATTGAGTCGAAATTATTATTCCTTTTCTCGGCGTTTCTGCGTTGGGTTTTTTGAGGGCCATATTTATGGACATGCCATCCGCCATCCGCGCCGTGACCGAGCGGCGCGATCTCACCGCCGCCGAGATGGAGGCGGTGATGCGCACGATGATGACCGGTGCCGCGACGCCCGCGCAGATCGGCGGTTTCCTGATCGGCCTGCGCATGAAGGGCGAGAGCGTCGACGAGATCGCGGCCGCCGCCCGGGTCATGCGCGAGCTGGCGACGCCGGTGGCGGTGACGCGCCGCGAGCACCTGGTCGACACCTGCGGCACCGGCGGCGACGCCTCGCACACCTTTAATATATCCACCGCCGCCGCCTTCGTGGTGGCGGCCGCCGGCGGGCGCGTGGCCAAGCACGGCAACCGCTCAGTATCGAGCAAGTGCGGCAGCGCCGACCTGCTGGAGGCGGCCGGCGTCAGCCTGGAGCTCGGCCCGGAGCAGGTCGGACGCTGCATCGACGAGGTCGGCGTCGGCTTCATGTTCGCGCCCAAGCACCATGGCGCCATGAAGCATGCCATCGGCCCGCGCCGCGAGATGGGCGTGCGCACGATCTTCAACATCCTCGGTCCCCTGACCAACCCGGCCGGCGCGCCCAACCAGGTGCTGGGCGTGTACGCGCGCGACTGGCTGGAGCCGCTCGCCCGGGTGCTGCTCAAGCTCGGCAGCCGCCACGTGCTGGTGGCGCACGCCGAGGATGGGCTGGACGAGATCAGCATCGGCGCGGTCACCCATGTCGCGGAGCTCAAGGACGGCACGGTGCGCCCCTACAGCATCTGGCCCGAACAGTTCGGCCTCAAGCGCGGCGACGTCAAGGCCCTGGCCGTCGCGAGCGCCGCCGACAGCCTGACGATGGTGATGAGCGCGCTCGACAACGTCGCCGGGCCGGCGCGCGACATCGTCGCGCTCAACGCCGGCGCCGCGCTCTACGTCGCCGGCGTGCAGCCCAGCCTGGAGGCCGGCGTCCAGGCGGCGCTGGCGGCCCTCGCCAGCGGCACGGCGCGCGCCAAGCTCGATGCCCTGGTGGCGTTTTCGCGACATGTCTAGGCCGGCACGGAAGCGTGCCGGTGCAGGGGCGCGAAGAAGAATATTCACAATGGCTGTAGGCGGGGCTTCCAGCCCCGCCGGGTTCGGCACCGACGCAATGCGCCGCGATCGGTGTATCCGGCGCCAACCGGCGGGGCTGGAAGCCCCGCCTACAAGAACGAACGGTTCTCCTTGCGCCATCGCGCCTGTGTTTTGAGCGTCAATTTTCATGAACCAAACCGAGAACATTCTCACGCGCATCCTTCGCCGCAAGGCCGAAGAGGTTGCCGCGCGCCGCGCGCGGCTGCCGCTGATGGAGGTCAGCCGGCGCGCCGCGGCGGCGGACGCTCCGCGCGGCTTCGTTGCGGCCCTGCGCGAGCGCATCCGCGCCGGGCGGCCGGCGGTGATCGCGGAGATCAAGAAGGCCAGCCCGAGCAAGGGCCTGCTGCGCCCGGATTTCCGGCCGGCCGAGATCGCGCAATCCTACGAACGGGGCGGCGCCGCCTGCCTGTCGGTGCTGACCGACGTCGATTTTTTCCAGGGTGCCGACGAGCACCTGCAGGCGGCGCGCGCCGCCTGCACGCTGCCCGTGCTGCGCAAGGATTTCACCGTCGACAGCTACCAGGTCTACGAGGCGCGCGCGCTCGGCGCCGACTGCATCCTGCTGATCGTCGCGGCGCTCGATGACGCGCAGCTGCGTGGGCTCGCCGACCTCGCCGGACATCTCGACATGGACGTGCTGGTCGAGGTCCACGACGGCGAGGAGCTGGAACGGGCGCTGATGCTCGATACGCCCTTGATCGGCATCAACAATCGCGACCTGCGCAGCTTCGAGACGCGGCTTACGGTCACGCTCGACCTGCTGGCGCACGTTCCGGCGGGACGGCTGGTCGTCACTGAAAGCGGCATCCACACGCCGGACGACGTGCGGCGCCTGCGCGCCGCGGGCGTCAACGCCTTCCTGGTCGGCGAGGCCTTCATGAAGGCCGCCGATCCGGGCGCCCGATTGAACGAATTGTTCGGCGCGGCCGGGTCCGGTTGACTATATTTGGATCGAGGGTTGGATCATGAAGGCGACCATCAAATGGGCCGGCGAGGCGAGCTTCACCGGCGAATCCGAGACCGGCCACACCATCACCATGGACGGCCCGCCGGACCACGGCGGGCATAACCGCGGCCCGCGGCCGATGGAGACGGTGCTGATCGGCATGGGCGGGTGCACGGCGTTCGACGTCGTGCATATTCTCAAACGCTCGCGCCAGGACATCCGCGGCTGCGAGGCCAGGATCGATGCCGAACGGGCCAAGGAGGATCCGAAGGTGTTCACCCGCATCCACGTGCATTTCATTGTCGCCGGGCGCGGCCTCAAGCCGGAACAGGTCGAGCGCGCCGTCACGCTGTCGGCCGAGAAGTACTGCTCGGCCTCGATCATGCTCGGCAAGACCGCGAACATCACCCACGATTTCGAAATCGTCGAGGTCGCGTGAACGACAATCCCAACGCCCGGCGGCCGGGTTTTGCCCGGCTGGTCGACGATTACTACCGCGCCTGGTTCCGCTACCACCCGGAGGAGGCGGTCGACGCCGGCGTGCCCGGTTATGCCGACCGCCTCACGCCCTATACCCCGGACGAGCTCGGCGCCCTGGTCTGTCTCAACGACGAGCTGATGGTGGCGCTCGACGAGATCGATCCCGCGACGCTCGACAACGATCAGCGCATCGATCGTGAGCTCCTGTACAACGCCGCGCGCCTCGAGAACGAGCGCTTGCTGGACATCGAACCACAGCGCCCCGACCCCGGCCGTTACCTGCCGGTCGAGGCGATCTACCAGCTGCTGATCCGGCCGGTCGAGGATTTCGGCGCGAGCCTGACGGCGCGGCTCGCCGCGGTCCCCGGTCATTTGCACGGTGCCCGCGAGCTGCTCGCCGCGCAGCCCCACGCCATCCCGCCGCTGTGGTTGTCGACCACGGTGACCGCCGCGCGCGCCGGCGCCGATTTCCTGCGCGGCTTGAAGGCCGAGCCGCGGGTCGCGGCCCTGGCGCGGCCGGAGCAGGTCGCGGCCGGGCTCGACGCCGCGTGCACCGCCTTGCTCGATTACGCGCGCTTCCTGGAGCAGGACATCGGTCCCGCCGCCCAGGGCGAGGTCGCCTGCGGCCGGGTCTATTTCGATCATCTGCTCGCGCGCCGGCACTTCCTCGACATCGACGCCGCAGGGCTGCGCGACTTCGGCGCCGAGCTGTTCGAGCGCACGCTCGCCGAGCTCAAGGCCTGCGCGCGGCGCCTGAGCGGCAGCGACGACGTCGGCGCGCTCACCCGGCGCATCCAGGCCGACCATCCGTCGCCGCCGGAGCTGCTGCCGCTGTATCGCCGGCAGATGGAGGCGGCGCGCGACTTCGTCGCCCGCCACGATCTGGTGACCTTGCCGCAGGACGCCGAGCTGGCGGTCGTCGAGACGCCCGGATTCCTGCGCCATCAGATCCCGTTCGCCGCCTACAGCGTGCCGACGCCGCGCGACCCGCGCCAGCCGGGACTCTATTACGTCACGCCGCCGGCTGCGCCCGAGCATCTCGGCGAGCACAACTACGTCGGCGTCATGCACACCTGTGTGCACGAGGCCTGGCCCGGCCACCATCTCCAGTTCGTGACCGCCAACCGCTCGCCGCGCGGGAGCAGTCTGCCGCGCTTTCTCAACGCCTCCGCGACGCTGTACGAGGGCTGGGCGCTGTACTGCGAACAGATGATGCAGGAGGAGGGCTTCCTCGACCGCCCCGAGCAGCGCTTCCTGCTGCTCAAGGACCGGCTGTGGCGGGCGCTGCGCGTGCTGATCGACGTCGACCTGCACACCGCCGGCGAGAGCGTCGAGGCGGCGGTCGATCGCATGGTGCGCTATCTCGATTTTCCGCGCGCCATGGCGCTGGCCGACGTCACCTGGTACAGCCGCGCCCCGACCGTGCCCATGGGCTATGCTTGCGGTTGGGCGCTGATCGACGCGGCGCGGACGCGCTTGCGCCGGGACGCCGGGCCCTTTACCCTTAAATCATTTCACGACCGGCTGCTGTCCCAGGGATCCATCGCGTTGCCGCTGGTGTTGCGGCGGGAGTTTGGCGACGGGCTGTGGTCGCAGCTGCGGTCCGAGGTCTTCAAGGTGCGCGGTGAGTCCTGAACGAGCAGGGGCAGGGGTGTCGATGCGGCGGTCCGGCGGCGGTGCGCCGCGCCCGTGGGTCGTGGCGGAGGTCGCGCCATGATGCCGCACCGTCAGGCGGGTCATGCGTCCGACGCGCACGCCGGTCAGCCGCTGGCGCTGCATTACTGCCGGCCCGACGAGGCCCGGCGCCTGGTCGCCGGCGACGGTGCGCACGTGCTCGGCGAGATCCACTTCGGCGGCTGGCTGCGCGACCTCGAGGGCGCGCGCCATCCCCATGCCCGCGTCGGCATGACGCAGCTCGATGCGCCGCCGCGCATAGAACTGTGGACCAGCCCCGCGCCGGTCGCCTATGACCGCGTCGGCGACATCGCCGTCGCCGAGAGCGCCGAGCTCCTGTTCGGCAGCGTCAGCGTCGATCCGCTCCGCGAGCCGGCCTTCGAGGGCGCCGTCGAGCGGCACTATACCGCGATCCTGGCGCTGATCGAGGCGCGCGGCTATCCGCACCTGCTGCGCATGTGGAATTACTTTCCCGGGATCGCCAAGGTCAGCGCCAGCCTCGACCGTTACCAGCACTTCTGCCGCGGCCGCTACCAGGCGCTGGCCGACCATTTCGGCGATTTCGACGGCAAGCTGCCGTCGGCCAGCGCGGTCGGCAGCAGCGACGGGCCGCTGACGATCTATTTCATCGCGGCGCGCGCGCCCGGCGTGCATCGCGAGAACCCGCGGCAGATGAGCGCCTACCGTTATCCGCCGCAGTACGGGCCGCGCAGCCCGTCGTTCGCGCGCGCCACGCTCAAGCGCTTCCCGCAGGGCGCCTGCCTGTTCGTCTCCGGCACCGCGAGCATCGTCGGCCACGAATCGCGCCATCCGGGCGATCCGGCGGCCCAGCTCGCGGAGACCCTGCGCAACCTGCGCGCGCTCATCGAGGACACGGCGCGCGACACCGGCGCGCGCTTCGACGGGCTGGCCGGCGTCAGCCACCTCAAGGTCTATCTCCGCGACCCGGCCTTTCTGCCGTTGGTGCATGCCGGCCTCGACGCCGTCATCGCCCCCGGCGTCCCGCGCCTGATCCTGCGCGCCGACATCTGCCGCACCGACCTGCTGCTGGAGATCGAAGCCCTGGTCGCCGAGGCGCCTTAGGCCCCGCTCTTCCAGACGAAATCCAGCTTGCTGCGCCAGGCGCGCCGGCGCTGGCGGTAGGAGGCGAGGCTCTCGCGCCAGTTGATGATCGATGCGGCGTAATAGATGAGCTTGAACATGGCGAGCGGGAAGCGGATCGGCGTGCCGCGGAAGACGTCGGCCGACAGCAGCGACAGCACTGCCTCTTCCATCCGGAACAGGTTGCGCGGCGACATGAACATCTTGCGCAGCGCCGGCGTGGTGATGCGGTAGATGAACCAGGAGAAGGTCTTGAGGCCCCGGCGGATCTGCTTCTCGTACCGGCCGAGGCTGGCGGCCGACAGGTCGCCGCTGCGCAGTCCGGCGTCGATCGCCTTGGCGCCGAGCTCGGCGCTGTTCATCGCCAGGAACACCCCGCTCGAGAACACCGGGTCGATGAAGGCGTAGGCGTCTCCGACGATCAGCCAGCCGTCGCCGGCCATGCGCCCGGCCTGGTAGGAGAAGTTTCCGGTGGCCAGGGCCGGCGCCATGAGCCGCGCGTTCTTGAGCCGCTCCATGACCATCGGGTTCATCGCCAGGGTGTCCATGAAGAATTCGTCGACGCTCTTCCTGCGGCTCATCAGGTAATAGGGCCAGCATACCGCGCCGACGCTCATCGCGCCGTCGCGCAGCGGAATCATCCAGTACCAGCCGTGCTCGAACCAGTAGACGCTGATGTTGCCCGCGTCGCGGCCGGGGCGGCGCACCGCGCCCTCGAAGTGGCCGAAGATCGCCGAGCTGTTGTGCGCCGGGTTGCGCTGCTTCATCTTCTGGCGGTTGGCGAAGAAGGTGTCGCGGCCGCTGGCGTCGACCACCACCCTGGCCTCCCAGCGGCTGCTCGCGCCGGCCTCGTCGACCGCGCTCACGATCGAGGTTCGGCCCGGACGCAGCTCGACGCCGGTGACCTTGACGCCCTCCAGCACGCGCGTGCCTTTGCGCTGGCTGTTGCGCAGCAGCAGGTTGTCGAACTCCGAGCGCCGCACCTCGTAGGCCGAGGGGAAGGACTTGTCCATGGCCCGGCCGAAGTAATACGTCACCGGCTCGTAGCCTTCGCAGTTGAACTCGGCGGCCAGCTTCTCGAGGCCGATCCGGTCGACCTCCTCGCGCACCCCGAGCCGCTCGAGCAGCGGCATGTTGAGCGGCAGCAGTGACTCGCCGATGTGGAAGCGCGGATGGTGGTCCTTCTCCAGCAGCACCACGTTCCAGCCCTGCTCGACCAGGAAGGCCGAGATTGTCGAGCCGCCCGGGCCGCCGCCGATGACCAGCACGTCGCAGCGGTTTTCGGGGGCGATGCCGTTGGTGGCGGCGCTGTGGGCGGCGGCGGTGCTCATTGCGTGCGGGTCTCCGGGTAGCGGTCTTAACGGTGTCTGGCTGTGGTTCGCGCGGGGCTGCCTAAGGCGTTCCGGGGAAAAGTCGGGCGTCGCGGTCAAGGGCCTATAGGAACCGGCGGCCGGATTATCGTAAAATCGGCCGTCCGGGGCAATCGTCCCGGCGCGCGGCCGGCGGTGGTGCATTGAGCCGCGCGGCCGCTTGGGCTATACATTGGACACAGCACGGACACCCGACCATAGATCGCTACTCCTCCGCGCCGGGCCTTTCTTCCGGCAATTGGCAAGATCGGTGAGAATCCATCCATAATGCCATGGCAGGGGAGCGGACGGCATGCCCGGCATCGGCCGGGTTGGCGAACATTAGTGAGAGACATCAACGGGTAATGCACGCATGGCTGAAATGACGAATCTTGAGAAGGAAGTGGCGGCACTGATCGTGGAATCGCTGAACCTCGAGGACGTGGACCCCGCCGGGATCGACCCCGAGGCGCCGCTGTTCCGCGAGGGCCTGGGCCTGGATTCGATCGACGCCCTGGAGCTGGCGCTGGCGATCTCGAAGAAATACGGCTTCAAGCTGCAGTCCGACGACAAGAAGAACGCCGATATCTTCTTCTCGCTGCGGACCCTGTCCCGGCACGTCGAACAGAACCGCGTGAGCTGACCGGTCCGACCGCCCATGCGCGCCTTTCTGGTCATCGCCGGCCTGCTGCTCTACCCGCTCGCGGTGCATGCCCTGGTCATGCTCGACACCGAGTGGCTGGCGGTGGCCGGGCTGGCCGTCACCAGCCTGGTGTACCTGATCCTGCTCGGCGGCCGGCGCGCCGGGCGTCCGGCGCCCGTCGGTTACCTGGTCTACGGCCTGCTGTTCGCCACCGGGCTCGCCAGCCTCATGACCGGCTCGGTGTACGCCTTGTTCCTGCCGCCGGTGCTGATCAACCTCGGCCTGCTGATGTTCTTCGCCGTGACCCTGCGCCGCGGCTCCATCCCGTTGGTCGAGCGGTTGATCCGCCTCGCCCAGATCCGTTACCACGAGGCGCTGCCGACGGAGGTCATGCGCATCGCGCGCAACATGACCCGGGGTTGGGTGGCATTCTTCGCGCTCATGGCGCTGGTTTCGCTTACGCTCGCGTTCAGCGCGCCGCTCGAGGTCTGGTCGCTGTTCTCCAACGTGATCTACTACGGCCTGATCGCGGCCATGATCGTCATTCAGCACGCCTACCGCGTGCTGCGCATGCGCGGCAGCGACCCGGGTGCGGTGCAGAACATCGTGCGCAACCTCATGCGGCTGGGACGCGAGGACCCACTCCATCCCATGCACCGTGCGGCCGACGCGCCGGCGCGCACCGGGGCGGCGGCCAAATGACGCAGCTCGCGCTGATGCCGGCGGGACCGGCCGACCAGGTCGTCGCCTGGCGCGGCGGCCGGCCGATCCATCGCGGCCAATTGCTGGCCGACGCGGCGCGGCTCGCCGAGCTCCTGCCCGACGGCCGCTATCTGCTCAATCACTGCGACGACCGCTACCGCTTCCTGGTCGGGCTCACCGCCGCGCTGCTGCGCGGCCAGGCCAGCCTGTTCCCGTCCAGCCGCGCCCCGCAGGCACTCGCGGCGCTGCGCGCCGATTATCCCAGCCTGTACTGCCTGAGCGACCAGCCCGACGAGGCCGCGCCCATGCCGGTCCTGGCGTTTCCCGCGGCGGCCGACGCCGGCGCTGCCGAGGCCGGGCTCGCGGTGCCGGCGTTTCCCGCCGACCGGCTGGCGGCGATCGCCTTTACCTCGGGCAGCACCGGCAGCCCGAAACGCTATCCGAAGTACTGGGGCGCGTTCGTGCGCGAGTCCGAGGAGGCGGGCGCGAGCCTCGGCCTCGATCGGGCGCGCGGCGGCTATATCCTGGCGACCGTCCCGCCGCAGCACATGTACGGCTTCATCACCTCGATCATGCTGCCGCTGAACTTTGGTTACGGCCTGGCGGCCGAGCGCCCGTTCTACCCCGAGGACATCCGCCGCGCCCTCGAGGCGCTGCCGGGGCCGGCGCTGCTGGTCACCACCCCGGTGCAGTTGCGCGCCTGCGTGCTCGAGGCGACGCGCCTGCCGGCGCTCGATTTCATTTTGTCGTCGACCGCGCCGCTGCCGGGCGAGATCGCGGCCCGGGCCGAGGCGCTGTTTGGCGCCCGGGTCCTGGAGTTCTACGGCAGCACCGAGACCGGCGCGATCGCCGCGCGCCGGCAGGCCGAGACCCAGGTATGGCGGACCTTCGAGGACGTCACGGTGAGCCGGGTCGAGGCAGGCTTTCGGGTCGAGGCGCGTTACTTCCCGGAGCCGCAGGTGCTGGGCGACGAGGTCGAGGTGCGCGGCCCGCGCGAATTCCTGCTGCACGGCCGTAACACCGACCTGGTGAAGATCGGCGGCAAGCGCAATTCGCTGACCGAGCTCAATCGCCAGCTGCTCGCGATCGACGGCGTGCAGGACGGCGCCTTCTTTCTGCCGGATGCCGTCGATGGGCGCGAGCCGCGGCTGACGGCCTTCGTCGTGGCGCCGTCGTTGAGTCGCGAGCGGCTGCTCGACGCCTTGCGCGAGCGTGTCGACCCGGTGTTCCTGCCGCGGCCGCTGCGCCTGGTCGAGTGCCTGCCGCGCAACGACACGGGCAAGCTGCCGCGCGGCAACCTGCTCAAACTGCTTCAACAAGAGGAGGCACGGGAAGCGATCGGCTGACGTCGCCGGCGGTTTCCGACTGCATACATTCCAATGAGCACGCAAACTGCTTGCCACGGGGGTCACGGGGGACGCGGGGAATGCTTGGCGTGCGACGGATCGGCGCGCGTTCGCGCACGCCGATCCGCAAACGGTTTGAATCCCCGTGTCTCCCCGTGCGCCCCGTGGCTCGATTTCCGAAACGTCTGTTAGATTTTGACAATGTCCAAGACCCGGATACTCGTCGTTCACTATTCCCAGACCGGCCAGCTGACGCGCGCGGTGCGGTCCATGATGGCGCCGCTCGAGGGACGCGGCGACGTCGAGGTCGTGTGGGCCGCGATCGAGCCCCGGCAACCGTATCCCTTTCCCTGGGGATTTTTCAGCTTTCTCGATGCCTTTCCCGAATCGGTGTACCTGGATCCGCCGCCGATCAAGCCGGTCGACTTCGATCCCGACAGCCATTTCGACCTGGTGGTGCTGGCCTACCAGGTCTGGTTCCTGTCGCCGTCGCTGCCGATCACCGGCTTCCTCAAGTCGCAGGCGGCGCGCGCCCTGCACGGGGCCCCGGTCATCACCTTCATCGCCTGCCGCAACATGTGGCTCAGCGCCCAGGAAAAGGTGAAGACCCTGCTGGCCGCGCTCGGCGCCCGGCTCATCGACAATATCGTTCTGGTCGACCAGGGACCGCCTTGGGCCACCTTCGTGACCACCCCGCGCTGGCTGTTGACCGGCAGGAAGGGGGGTTTTTGGGGAATCTTCCCGCCGGCCGGTGTCAGCGACGCGGATATCCGCGGGACGGCGCGTTTCGGGCGGGCGCTCGCCGATTCGCTACATCTGTTAAAATCCAGGCCGGGCAGCCCGCTCCTGGGCGGCCTCGCGGCCGTGAAGGTCAACCCCGGCTACATTACCGGCGAGCGCATCGCCCACCGCAGTTTCGTGATCTGGGGCCGGTTGTTGCGTAAGATTGGCCCCCCGGGTCACCGCGGGCGGCGCACCGTGCTGCTGGTGTATCTGGTGTTCCTGGTGAGCATGATCCTGACGGTGGTGCCGCTCGGCATGCTGGTGCGGGCGCTGCTGCGACCGGTGATGCGCAGGAAGCTGGATGCGGAGGTGGCGCGCCTCGAGGCGCCCTCGGGGTCGTCAACGGCGCGTATCGCCGAATACGGCGACCGTTGACCGGGTACGGCGTCGGTCGGAGTGAACAGGGAACCGCGGGACACAGCCGGCTGCCGGCCGGCAGCGCGACGGGCTTGAGTCGAATCGCAACGCAGGCAACACGCTACTATTATTACTACTATGACCGCGGATGTGTTTATTACCGAGCTGGCCGGGTTTCTCCCCAACGCCCCCGTCGGCAACGAAGAGATGGAGCAGGTGCTGGGCATGGTCGGCGGCAAGCCGTCGCGCGCCCGGCGCATGATGCTGCGCAACAACGGCATCACCACGCGCCATTACGCCATTGACCCCAAGACCGGCCAGTACACCCACAACAACGCCCAGCTCGCCGCCGAGGCGGTGCGCGCCGTGCTCGCGCGCCGCGGCCTGACCCTGCGCGATTTCGACTGCCTGTGCTGCGGCACCTCCGGCCCCGACCAGATCAAGCCGGCCCATGCGCACATGGTGCACGGCGAGCTCGGCGCGCCGCCGCTGGAGGTGGTGTCGACCGCCGGTGTCTGCACCTCGGGCATGGCGTCGATGAAATTCGCCTACCTGAACGTGCTCACCGGCCAGGTGCGTACCGCGGTCAGCACCGGCTCCGAGCATGCCTCGAGCTTCATGCGCGCCAGCAACTTCGAACCGGAGGTCGAGGCGCAGCTCGCCGAGATCGAGAGCCGGCCGGAGCTGGCCTTCGAGAAGGACTTCCTGCGCTGGATGCTGTCGGACGGCGCCGGTGCGGCGCTGCTGCAGCCGGCGCCGCGCGCCGAGGGCCTGTCGCTGCGCATCGACTGGATCGACTCCCTGTCGTTCGCCGGCGACATGCCGGCCTGCATGTGGAGCGGCGCGGTGCGCGACGGCTTCGGCCGCCTGCACGGCTGGCGCGAGGCGGAGAATCCCCAGGACGTGCTCAAGCAGGGCTATTTCGCGGTCAAGCAGGACGCACGCCTGCTCAACGAGCATGTGCTGCCGGTGACCGTCGAGCGCGCGCTGCCGGTGATCGGCGAGCGCCGCGGCCTGAAGAGCGCGGACATCACCTGGTTCCTGCCGCATTACTCCTCGGAGTACTTCCGCCAGCGCCTGCACGACGCGCTGGCGCGCTGCGGCTATCCGATCCCGCTGGAGCGCTGGTTCAGCAATCTGACCACCAAGGGCAACATCGGCTCGGCGGCCATCTACCTGATTCTGGAGGATCTGTACCACTCCGGCCGGCTGCGCAAGGGCGATACGCTGCTGTGCTACGTGCCGGAGAGCGCGCGCTTCGCGGTGAGCTATATGCACCTGACCGTGGTCTAGGGCCGCGCGATGAAGACCGACGAGGTCCCCCAGGAAGATTCCATGCTCGGCGAGCACCGCCGCGCCTGCTACGCGCTCGATGAGCAGGGGCGCTATGTCGTGGTGCCGAGCAAGGGCTGGAGCGTCGAGAGCATCGTCAACGCCCAGGCGAACGCGGAAGTGGACCGCGCGATCATGGCGGCCCATGCGCGCGTCGCCGCCGGTGCCGCCAGCCCGCTCGCCTACCACATGGCGCGCCGCCAGATGACGCCGGCGCTGCTCGCCGCCAATGCCGGCATCTGGGTGCTGCGCGTGCGCTGGCACCTGCGTCCCAAGGCCTTCGCGCGACTGCCGGACGAGGTGCTCAACCGCTACGCCGAGGCGCTCGGCACCGATGTCGCCACCCTCAAGCACCTGCCGCCGGTTCCCGGACGGTAATATTTTTTGCCACGGGGTCACGGGGGACACGGGGAAATGCTGGTCGAAAGGCGAAAGGTCTTCACGTTTCTTGTCCCCGTGTCCCCCGTGACCCCCGTGGCTAAATGAATAAAGGCCTTTCCATGATCATCGAAAGTTTCGAGCACCGTCACTCCGGCCACTGCGAGAGCGGCACGCTGGCGAGCCTGTTGCGGCACCACGGCCTCGACTTGAGCGAGCCGATGGTGTTCGGCATCGGCGGCGGGCTGTTTTTTCTGCACATGCCTTATGTGC
>Ga0214471_10003237_pt1 | contig 12638 bp, 4 predicted proteins | sample RVTome_5_FD_207665 | JGI IMG/M metagenome (GOLD analysis project Ga0214471, IMG submission 207665) | Soil microbial communities from uranium-contaminated site in the Upper Colorado River Basin, Wyoming, United States - RVT142D155 | ecosystem: Environmental > Terrestrial > Soil > Contaminated >...
TATCTGTACGCCCACCCGGGCAAGAAACTGCTGTTCATGGGCGGCGAGTTCGGCCAGTGGAACGAGTGGAGCCACGAGGCCAGCCTCGACTGGCACCTGCTCGACGATCCGGCGCACGCCGGCATTCTGCACTGGACCCGGGACCTGAACCGCTTCCATCGCGCGACGCCGGCGATGCACGAACGCGATTTCGAGTCCGACGGTTTCGAGTGGGTCGACAACCACGACTGGGAGAACAGCGTGCTGGCCTTCCTGCGCAAGGGCCGGCACGCCGACGACAGCGTGCTGGTGGTGTGCAACTTCACGCCCGAGCCGCGCGCCAACTACCGGGTCGGCGTGCCGCGCGCCGGATACTGGCGCGAGGTGCTGAACAGCGATTCGCGCGACTACGGCGGCAGCGGTCAGGGCAATCTCGGCGGCGTCGAGTCGGCGCCGGTCCCGGCCAGCGGGCGCTATCATTCCCTGAGCCTGACCCTGCCGCCGTTGTCGGTGTTGTATTTCCGGTGTGAGCCGTCGGAGTGATGGGGGGGTATCGGGCACCGGGGCGTGGCCTAGGGTGGGGCTGTGCCCCACCGGAATGTGGATCGGTGGGGCAGGGCCCCACCCTACACTAAATAAATCGGGATTCGACGATGGCGAAATCCAAGATCGATGACGCGCACTGGCCCGAGGACGGCCGCCGCCGCGTGGTGATCGAGGGCGTGGCGCCGGAGGTCGATGCCGGCGCCTTTCCGGTGAAGCGCGCGGTCGGCGAGCGGGTGATCGTGGAAGCGGACGCCTTCACCGACGGCCATGACGCCGTGGCCAGCGTGCTGCGCTACCGCCACGAGCCCGACGGCGAGTGGCGGGAGGTCGTCATGACGGCGCTCGGCAACGACCGCTGGCAGGCGGCGTTCGTCACGGCCGAGACCGGCTTTTACCGCTACACCGTCAGCGCCTGGATCGATCATTTCGAGTCCTGGCGGCGCGATCTGCGCAAGCGCATCGAGGCCGGCCAGGACGAGGACCTGCACTACCGGGTCGGCGCCGGGCTGCTCGCCGCGACGGCGCAGCGTGCCGCCGGCGTCGACGCCGGGCGCCTGACGGCGGCGGCGCACGATCTCGAATCCGTGGGCGAGCCCGGCGCGAAGCGCGCGCGGGCCCTGGATCCGCAGCTCGCGCAGCTCATGCGCCGTCACGACGCGCGCGCCCATGCCGCCCACTACGACCGCGAGCTGCGCGTGCGGGTCGACCGCGAGCGCGCGCGCTTCGGCGCCTGGTACGAGTTTTTTCCGCGCTCCACCGGCGCCGGGGGCCGGCACGGCAGTTTCGCCGACGCGGCCGCGCGGCTCGACGACATCGCCGCCATGGGCTTCGACGTCGTGTATCTCCCGCCCATCCATCCCATCGGGCGCGAGTTCCGCAAGGGCCGGAACAACGCGCTGACCGCGGCCGCCGACGACGTCGGCAGCCCCTGGGCGATCGGCGCGCGCGAAGGCGGGCACAAGTCGGTGCACCCCGAGCTCGGCACGCTCGAGGACTTCCGCCGCTTCCGCCGGCGCGCCGAGGAGCTGGGCATGGAGGTCGCGCTCGACATCGCCTTTCAGTGCGCACCCGATCATCCCTACGTGGCGGAGCATCCGGAGTGGTTCCGCCGGCGGCCGGACGGCAGCATCCAGTACGCCGAGAATCCGCCGAAGAAATACCAGGACATCCTGCCGTTCGATTTCGAGACGGAAGGCTGGCGCGAACTGTGGGCCGAGCTGATCGACGTGGTGCGCTTCTGGGCGAGCGAGGGGGTGCGCGTGTTCCGTGTCGACAATCCGCACACCAAGCCGTTCGCGCTGTGGCAGACCCTGATCGCGGCTATCCAGGCCGACCATCCGGAGACGATCTTCCTGGCCGAGGCCTTCACCCGGCCGAAGGTCATGCACCGCCTGGCCAAGCTCGGCTTCAGCCAGTCCTATACCTATTTCACCTGGCGCAACAGCAAGCAAGAGCTGACCGAGTACTTCATCGAGCTCGCGCAGTCGCGCGCGCGCGAGTATTTCCGGCCGAACGTCTGGCCGAACACGCCCGATATTCTCCACGCCTATCTGCAATACGGCGGCCGGCCGGCGTTCGCCATCCGGCTCACCCTGGCGGCGACGCTCGCGGCCAGCTACGGCGTCTACGGTCCGGCCTTTGAGTTGCTGGAGGACCGGCCGCGCGAGGCCGGCAGCGAGGCGTATCGGGATTCCGAGAAATACCAGCTGCGCGACTGGGATCTGACGCGCGCCGACAGCCTCGCCGACCTGATGACGCGGCTCAACCGCATCCGCCGCGAGAATCCCGCGCTGCACGGCGACTGGAGCCTGTGTTTCCACCGGATCGATAACGAGTACCTGCTGTGCTACAGCAAGCGCAGCCCGGACCTGTCCAACATCATCGTCACGGTGGTGAATCTCGACCCGCACCACACCCAGTCCGGCTGGGTGGAGCTGCCGCTCGCCGACTTCGGCCTGGACGACGGCCAGCCCTATCAGGTCCACGACCTGCTGTCGGGCGGGCATTATATATGGTATGGCCCGCACAATTTTGTGGAGATCGATCCGCACAGCCTGCCCGGCCATGTCTTCCGGCTGCGCCGCCGGCTGCGCTCCGAGCACGACTTCGACTATTACCTGTGAACCGCCGCGCGACCAAGAAGCAGGACACGACGACCCCGATGGGGGAGGACGAGTTCTGGTACAAGGACGCGATCGTGTACCAGCTGCACGTCAAGGCTTTCTACGACTCCGACGGCAGCGGCATGGGCGATTTCCGCGGGCTGACCCAGAGGCTCGACTACATCCGCGATCTCGGGGTCAACACGGTGTGGTTGCTGCCGTTTTACCCGTCACCGCTGCGCGACGACGGCTACGACATCGCCGATTATTTCAACGTGCATCCGGACTACGGCAGCATGCGCGATTTCCGCGCCTTCGTGCACGCCGCGCACGCGCGCGGGCTGCGCGTCGTCACCGAGCTGGTCATCAATCACACCTCGGACCAGCATCCTTGGTTCCAGGAGGCGCGCCGCGCGCCGGCCGGCTCGGCGAAGCGCGGCTTCTACGTGTGGAGCGACACCGACAAGAAGTACGCCGGCACGCGCGTCATCTTCACCGATACCGAGACGTCCAACTGGGCCTGGGATCCGGTGGCGCAGCAGTATTACTGGCACCGGTTCTTTTCCCACCAGCCGGATCTCAACTTCGACAATCCGCACGTGATCAAGGCGGTGACACGCGCCATGAATTTCTGGCTGGACGCCGGCGTCGACGGCCTGCGATTGGACGCGATCCCCTACCTGTGCGAGCGCGAGGGCACCAACAACGAGAATCTGCCCGAGACCCACCTGGTGCTGAAAAAGCTGCGCGCGGCGATGGACGCACGCTACCGGGACCGCATGTTCCTGGCCGAGGCCAACCAGTGGCCGGAGGACGTGCGGCCCTACTTCGGCGACGGCGACGAGTGCCACGTCGCCTTCCATTTCCCGCTGATGCCGCGCATCTTCATGGCGGTGGCCCAGGAGGACCGCCACCCGATCGTCGAGATCATGGAACAGACCCCGGACATCCCGGACAACTGCCAGTGGGCGATCTTCCTGCGCAATCACGACGAGCTGACGCTCGAGATGGTCACCGACCGCGAGCGCGACTACATGTACCAGGCCTATGCCCACGACCCGCGCATGCGCGTCAATGTCGGGATCCGCCGCCGGCTGGCGAGCCTGATGGACAACGACATGGACCGCATCCGGCTGCTGAACAATCTGCTGCTGTCGATGCCGGGCAGCCCGGTGCTTTACTACGGCGATGAGATCGGCATGGGTGACAACGTGTTCATCGGCGACCGTAACGGCGTGCGCACGCCCATGCAGTGGAGCCCCGACCGCAATGCCGGGTTCTCGACCGCCGATCCGGCGCGGTTGTATCTGCCGCCGATCATGGATCCGGTCTACGGCTACCAGGCGGTGAACGTCGAGTCGCAGTCGCGCGATCCGTCGTCGCTGCTCAACTGGATGAAGCGTCTGATCGCGGTGCGCAAGGCGCACCGGGCCTTCGGCCGCGGCACGCTCAAGTTCCTGCGGCCGGGCAACCGCAAGGTGCTGGCCTACTTGCGCGAGCACGATGGCGACTCGATCCTGTGCGTGACCAATCTGTCGCGCGCCGCCCAGCCGGTGGAGCTCGACCTCGGCGCCTACAAGGGCTGCGTACCGGTCGAGATGATGGGCCGCACGTCGTTTCCGCCGATCGGCGAGCTGCCGTATCTGCTGACGCTGCCCGGCTACGGTTTCTACTGGTTCCGGCTCGATCCGAACGCCGACCCGCCGCGCTGGCACGAGGAGCGGCTGGCGGCCTTCGAGCTGCCGCTGCTGGTGATGTTCGCCGGCTGGCGCACCCTGTTTCCGGACGAGATCGCCCGGATCGACCCGACGCAGCGGCCGATGGCCGAGCGCATACGCGCGCAGCTGGCGCGCGAGGTCTGGCCGCACTACCTGCCGGTGCAGCGCTGGTTCGCGGCCAAGGGCGAGCAGGTCGCCGAGGTCGCGTTCCGGGCGCATACCGAGTGGCACGAGGTGAACGCGGATTGGCTGTTCGCGATCCTGTCGGTCCAGACGGCGGCCGGTACGACCCAGGACTACTTCCTGCCCCTGGTGCTGTGCTACGAGGGGCCGGGCGAGGAGCCGGTGCGTGCCGTGCTGCACCGGGCGCTGGCGCGCATGCGGCGCGGCCCGCGGGTGGGGCTGCTGCTCGATGCCTTCGCCGACGACGACTTCTGCCGGGCGCTGGTGCGGGCCATGGGGCGCCATCACGAGCTCGGGTTCGACGGCGGGCGCCTGCGCTTCGTGCCGACCGCGAGTTACGCGTCGCTGGTCGGGGAGGACCTGGAGTCGCTGCCGGTGCGCGGGCTCGGGTTGGAGCAGAGCAACACCTCCACCATCCTCGGCGACCGGCTGGTGCTCAAGGCCTACCGCCGCCTGCACGGCGGCATTAATCCCGAGCTGGAAATGGGCCGGTTTCTGACCGAGACCGCGCCTTACGTGCACATCGCCCGGGTCGCGGGCTACCTGGAGTTCGTGACGTCCGACGAACAGGTCACGACGCTGGCGCTGCTCGAGGAGTTCGTCGCCAACCAGGGCGACGGTTGGACCTATACGCTCGATTATCTCGAACAGTTGCTCGCGGGCAATCCCGCCGAGGAGCGGGAAAGCCCGGACATCCAGGCCAGCGCGCGCCAGGCGATCTATCAGACCATGCTGCGCCAGTTGGGCATGCGCACCGGCGAGATGCATCGCGCGCTCGGCCAGCCCAGCGACGACCCGGGATTCGACCCGAAGGAGGTCGACGAAGCCGAGCTCAAGCAGTGGACCGACAGCGTGCGCGGCGAGGCGGCCGCGACCCTGAACATGCTGGCCGAGCGGCGCGCCGGTCTGGCCGCCGACTTGCAGGACGATATCGATCGGCTGCTCGCGCGCCAGGCGGACCTGGTCGCGGGCATCGACGCGCTGCTGCCGGCGGGCCTGCGCGTCCACAAGACCCGCTATCACGGCGACTACCATCTCGGCCAGGTGCTGGTGATGGAGAACGACGTGCTCATCATCGACTTCGAGGGCGAGCCGGAGCGGTCGCTGGCCGAGCGCCGCCGCAAGCATTCGCCGCTGCGCGACGTGGCCGGCATGCTGCGCTCGTTCAACTACGCCGGTTATTCGACGCTCCGGCGCCTGACCGCCGAGCGCCCCGAGGACTACCGGCGCCTGCAGCCGTTCGTGCAGGCGTGGGAGCGCGAGACCGCGGACACCTTTCTGCAGGCCTATATCCAGGGATTGGACGCCGGCGAGGGCGGGCGCGAACGGCTGCCGGATCTCGAGCGCGGGCGCGGGCTGCTCGAGCTGTTCATGCGGGAGAAGGCGCTCTACGAGCTGCGCTACGAGATCAACAACCGTCCCGACTGGGTGGCGATTCCGCTGCGCGGCATCCTGGAACTGCTGCACGAAACCGGTGAGAATGACCCGGGCGGCGGCAAGGCCATGGAATAGAACGGTCCCGAATCCCAAGGCGCGGAGCCAGCACATGAGCGAGCGGTCATTGGCCGTATGGCCCGGCAATCCCTATCCGCTGGGCGCGACCTGGGACGGGGAGGGCGTCAATTTCGCGCTGTTCTCCGAGCATGCCGAGGGCGTGGAGCTGTGCCTGTTCGACCACAAGGGCCGGCGCGAGGTCCAGCGCATCGGCATGCCCTGGCAGACCGACCATGTCTGGCATTGTTATCTGCCGGAGGTGCGGCCCGGCGCGCTCTACGGTTACCGCGTCCACGGGCGTTACGCGCCCATGGACGGGCAGCGCTTCAACGCCAACAAGCTGCTGATCGATCCCTACGCCAAGTCCATCGTCGGCAATCTGCGCTGGAGCGACGCGCAGTTCGGCTACAAGGTCGGGTCCAAGCAGGCGGACCTGTCCTTCGACCGGCGCGACAGCGCCTCCGGTATGCCCAAGTCCAAGGTGATCGACTCGGCCTTCAGCTGGGGTGAGGACCGGCCGCCGCGCACACCCTGGCACGACACCATCATTTACGAGCTGCACGTCAGGGGTTTCACCATGCAGCACCCGGAGGTGCCGGAGCCCATGCGCGGCACCTACGCCGGCCTGTCGACCGAGCCGGCGATCGAGCACCTCATGCGCCTCGGCGTCACCGCCGTGGAAATCATGCCGGTGCACAGCTTCGTCGACGACCGGCACCTGGTCGAGAAGGGCCTGCGCAACTACTGGGGCTACAACTCGATCGGCTTTTTCGCGCCCGACATGCGTTACTCGGCGAGCGGCCACGTCGGCGAGTTCAAGACCATGGTCAAGCGCCTGCATTCGGCCGGCATCGAGGTGATCCTCGACGTGGTCTACAACCACACCGCCGAGGGCAATCACCTGGGGCCGACGCTGGCCTTCCGCGGCATCGACAACGAGGCCTACTACCGCCTGAACGCCGAGGAGCCGCGCTATTACATGGACTACACCGGCTGCGGCAACACCCTCAACATGATGCATCCCCGGGTGCTGCAGCTGATCATGGACAGCTTGCGCTACTGGGTGCTGGAGATGCACGTCGACGGTTTCCGCTTCGACCTGGCCTCGGCGCTGGCGCGCGAGCTGCACGAGGTCGACCGGCTCGGCGCGTTCTTCGACATCATTCACCAGGACCCGGTGCTGTCGCAGGTCAAGCTCATCGCCGAGCCCTGGGACCTGGGCGAGGGCGGTTACCAGGTCGGCAACTTCCCGGTCGGGTGGACCGAGTGGAACGGCAAGTACCGCGACTCGGTGCGCGCCTACTGGAAGGGCGACGGCGGCCTGATCGGCGAGCTCGCCTACCGGCTCACCGGCTCCAGCGATCTCTACGAGCACGGCGGGCGCCGCCCCTACGCCAGCATCAATTTCATCACCGCCCACGACGGCTACACGCTCGAGGACCTGGTGAGCTACGAGCAGAAGCACAACGAGGCCAATCTCGAGGACAACCACGACGGCCACGATCACAACATCAGCTGGAACTGCGGGGTCGAGGGGCCGACCGACGACCCCGCGATCCGCGCGCTGCGCCAGAAGCAGAAGCGCAATTTCATCGCCACCCTGCTGCTGTCGCAGGGCGTGCCGATGCTGCTGGCCGGCGATTCCCTCGGCCGCAGCCAGCACGGCAACAACAACGCCTACTGCCAGGACAACGAGCTCAGCTGGCTGCGTTGGGACGTCGGCGACGAGGACAGGGCGTTCTTCGCCTACGTGCGGCGCCTGGTGCGGCTGCGCCGCGAGCACCCGGTGTTCCGCCGGCGCTCGTTCTTCCAGGGCCGCCGCATCCACGGCGACAGCGCCAAGGACCTCGTCTGGCTCACGCCGGAGGGGCGCGAGATGAGCGACGAGGAGTGGCAGCACAGCTATGCGCGCTGTCTCGGCCTGTTCCTGGGCGGCGAGCAACTGGACGAGCACGATCAGCGCGGCCAGCGCCTGCACGACGACAATTTCCTGCTGCTGTTCAATGCCCATCACGAGGAGATCGCGTTCCGGCTGCCGCGTTTCCATGCCGGCACCGGCTGGGAGATGCTGCTGGACACCGACCATGCCGGCGGCCTGAGCGGCGCCGGCCGCTACGCACCGGAGACGGACTACGCGCTCAAGGGCCGGTCGCTGGCGCTGCTGCGCGAAGTGCCGATGGACTGACGGAGGCGGAATGGAGGTCCGGCGCCACCATGCCATGCCCTTCGGCGCCGACGTCGAGGATGACGGGCGCGTGCGCTTCCGGCTGTGGGCGCCGCAGGCGCAGCGCGTCGAGCTGTGCCTCGGCGACGCCGCGCCCGATACCTGCCTGGAGATGACGAACCACGGCAGCGGCTGGTACGGCCTGGTGACCGAGCGCGCATCCGCCGGCAGCCGCTACCGGTTCCGCATCGACGGCGCGACGCGCGTGCCGGATCCGGCCTCGCGCTTTCAGCCGGACGACGTGCACGGCGCGAGCCAGGTGGTGGACGCCAACGCCTATGCCTGGCGCGACGGCGGCTGGCGCGGGCGACCCTGGGAGGAGGCGGTGATCTACGAGCTGCACGTCGGCAGTTTCAGCCCCGAGGGCGATTTCGCCGGCGTGGCGGTGCGGCTCGACGACCTGGTCGAGCTCGGCGTGACCGCCATCGAGCTGATGCCGATCGCCGACTTTCCCGGCGCGCGCAACTGGGGCTACGACGGCGTGCTGCCGTACGCGCCGGACGCCGGTTACGGCCGGCCGGAGGACTTGAAGCGCCTGATCGACGCCGCCCACGCCCGCGGCCTGATGGTGCTGCTCGACGTCGTCTACAACCACTTCGGCCCGGACGGCAATTACCTGCATCTTTATGCGCCGCAGTTCTTCACCGAGCGCCATCGCACGCCCTGGGGCGCGGCCATCAACTTCGACGGGCCGATGAGCCGCGCGGTGCGCGACTTTTTCATCCACAACGCGCTCTACTGGCTGGAGGAGTATCACTTCGACGGCCTGCGGCTGGACGCGGTGCACGCCATCGCCGACGACTCGCGTCCCGACATCCTCGAGGAGCTGGCCGACGCCGTGGCGCGCGGCCCGGGCGCGCAGCGCCACGTGCACCTGGTGCTGGAGAACGACGACAACGCCGCGCACTACCTGGGCGCGCCGCCGGGCGGCGATCCGGCCTATCGCGCGCAGTGGAACGACGACATTCATCACGCCTTGCACGTGATCCTGACCGGCGACGACGGCGGCTACTACGCGGACTATGCGCACGAGCCTTTGCATCACCTGGGGCGTTGCCTGACGGAGGGTTTCGCCTACCAGGGCGATCCGTCGCCGTACCGGCACGGCCGGCCGCGCGGCGAGCCGTCCGCCGGGCTGCCGCTGACGCGCTTCGTGGCCTTCCTGCAGAACCACGATCAGGTCGGCAACCGCGCCTTCGGCGAGCGCATCACGGCGCTGGCGCCGGCGCAGGCGGCGCGCGCGGCGACCGAGTTGCTGCTGCTCTCGCCGCTGCCGCCGCTCCTGTTCATGGGCCAGGAATGGGCGGCGCCGGAGCCGTGTGTGTTCTTCTGCGATTTCGCCGGTGAGCTGGCACAGGCGGTCACCGAGGGCCGGCGGCGCGAGTTCGCGCGGTTCCGCGAGTTCACCGATCCGGATGCGCGTGAGCGCATTCCGGATCCGGGCGCGGCCGAGACCTTCCTCGCCTCGCGTCTCGACTGGTCGCGGCGCGAGGCGCCCATGCACCGCGAATGGCTGACGCTGCATCGCGGCCTGCTGCGGCTGCGCGCACAGCACATCGTCCCGCGCCTGGCGAAACTCATGGCCGGCGAGGCGCGTTATGCGCTGCTCGACGAGCGCGCGCTGCGCGTCGATTGGCCGTTCGCGGACGGTGCGCGGCTGGTGCTGCTCGCCAACCTCGGCGACCGGCCGCTCGCCGCCGCCGAACGGCCCGCCGGCCGGATACTCTATGCCCACGGCCAGGCCGGGTCGAACGACGACGGCGTCATGCTGCCGCCCTGGAGCACCGGCTGGTGGCTGGTGCCGGCGGAGGGCGGTTGATGGACACGGCGCTGCTCGATCGCCTGTGCCGCTTGTACGGCATCGACACCGAGTTCACCGACATCTGGGGCGAGCGCCATCACGTGGCCGCCGAGGACCTGAGCCTGTTGCTGGCGGCGATGGGCGTCGACATCCACGACGGCGATGCGCTCGCCGCCGCGCTGGCGCGCCGCGAGGCGCTCGTCTGGAAGCGCTGTCTCGCGCCGGTCAGGGTGGTGCGCGCCGCCGAGGGCGCGCCGCAGATCGGCTTCACGCTGCCGGCGACGCGCGCCGGCGAGACGCTGCACTGGCGTCTCGATCTCGAGTCCGGCGAAGGCCATGCCGGCGAGCTGCGACCGGCTGATCTGCCGCGCGACGGCAGCCAGGATCTCGACGGCACGCGCTATGAGCGTTATCTGTTCACGCTGCCTATTGACGCGCCGCTCGGCTATCACCGCTTCCAGCTGCGTGCCGACGGCGCGGCGTTGAGCGGCGACTGCCAACGCCTGATCGTAACGCCGGCGACCTGCCACGTGCCGGACACGCTGCGCGACGGCCGCGCCTGGGGGCCGGCGGTCCAGCTCTACGGCCTGCGCTCGGCGCGCAACTGGGGCATGGGCGATTACACCGATCTCGCTGAGATCGCCGCCGGCGGCGCGGCGCTGGGCGCTGCGACGGTCGGCGTCAATCCACTGCATGCCATGTTTCCGCACAATCCCGAGCATGCCAGCCCCTACAGTCCGTCGAGCCGGCTGTTCCTGAATATTCTTTATATCGACGTCGAGGCGCTGCCCGAGTATCGCGAGTCGCCGGCCGCCCAGCAGTGGGTCGGCGATCCCGATTTTCAGGCGCGCCTCGCCGTCCTGCGCGACAGCGCGCTGGTCGACTATCGCGGCGTGGCCGCCGCCAAGCTGCCGCCGCTGGCGCGCCTGTTTCACTTCTTCGGCGAGCACGATCTGGCCGCCGGCACCGGCAGCGGCCGCGCCTTCCGCGCCTTCCAGGACGCCGGCGGCGAGGATCTGTTCCGGCACGCGCTGTACGAGGCCTTGCAGGCGCACTTCCATCGCCAGGACCCGGCGTTGTGGGGCTGGCCGGTATGGCCCGAGGACTACCGCCATCCCGAATCGCCGGCGGTGGCGGCCTTCGCCGACGCGCACGCCGAGCAGGTCGAGTTCTATCAGTACCTGCAGTGGTGTGCCGACCGCCAGCTCGGCGCGGCCGCGGCGCGGGCGCGCGATGCGGGCATGGCGCTCGGCCTGTACCAGGATCTCGCCGTCGGCGTCGACCGCGGCGGCGCCGAGACCTGGTCGCACCAGGTGCTGTTCGCGCTCGAGGCGGCGGTCGGCGCGCCGCCGGACGACTTCAATCTGCACGGCCAGAACTGGGGCCTGCCGCCGTTCATTCCGACCGAGCTGCGCGAGCAGGCCTATGCGCCGTTCATCGCCACGCTGCGCGCCGCGATGCGCCACGCCGGCGCGCTGCGCATCGATCACGTCATGGGGCTCATGCGGCTGTTCTGGGTGCCGCCGGGCCGCAGCGCGGCGCACGGCGCCTACGTGCTCTATCCCTTCGAGGACCTGCTCGGGATCCTGGCGCTCGAAAGCCGGCGCAACGAATGCGTCGTGATCGGCGAGGACCTCGGCACGGTGCCGGACGCGGTGCGCGAGGCGATGACCCGCTACCGGATACTGTCCTACCGGCTGTTGTATTTCTCCAAGGACGCGCACGGTCAGTTCCTGACACCGGACGCGTTCCCGGCGCAGGCGCTGGCGGCGGTCAGCACCCACGACCTCCCGACCGTCGCCGGCTTCTGGCAGGGCCGCGACCTGCAGGAGCGCGCCGAGCTCGGGCTGTTCCCGTCGGCCGAGCAGCGCGACCGGCAGATCCTCGGCCGCGCCGAGGACCGTGCGCGCTTGCTGTTCGCGCTGGAGCGCGAGGGGCTGCTGCCGGAGGGCATGACTACGGATCCGGCGTCGAGCCCGGAGATGACGCCGCAGCTTGCGCGCGCCATTCACCGTTATGTCGCGCGCGCCCCGGCCAGGATCATGCTGGTGCAGCTGGAGGACGTGCTCGGCCAATGGCGGCAGGTCAATCTGCCCGGCACCACCGACGAGCGCCCGAACTGGCGGCTCAAGCTCGACCTCGAGCTCGGCGCGCTGTCGGGTGACGAGCGCCTCGTGCAGATGGCCGCGGCGCTGCGCGCCGAGCGCGCGCCGCTGCCGGCGCCCCTGCCGGCGGCCGCCGTCGCGCAGCCGGTGGAGCTGATCATCCCGTCGGCCACCTATCGCCTGCAGTTCAACAAGGATTTCCGCTTCGTCGACGCCGCGCGCCTCGCTCCCTACCTGGCGCGGCTCGGCATGAGCCACTGCTATGCCTCGCCCTATCTCAAGGCGCGCGCCGGCAGCCCGCACGGTTATGACATCGTCGACCACAATGCGCTCAATCCCGAGATCGGCAGCCCCGCGGAGTACGAACAGCTCGTGCAGGCGCTGCGCACCCAGGGCCTCGGCCAGGTCCTCGACATCGTGCCCAATCACATGGGCGTCGGCGGCGACGACAATGCCTGGTGGCTGGACGTGCTGGAGAACGGGCCG
>Ga0214471_10003238_pt1 | contig 12638 bp, 15 predicted proteins | sample RVTome_5_FD_207665 | JGI IMG/M metagenome (GOLD analysis project Ga0214471, IMG submission 207665) | Soil microbial communities from uranium-contaminated site in the Upper Colorado River Basin, Wyoming, United States - RVT142D155 | ecosystem: Environmental > Terrestrial > Soil > Contaminated >...
ACTCTCTGTACGTTGAGCGTGCGGCCGAGGGCGCCAACGAAGCAGATGGGCCTTTTTCAGCAGCCGGCTAGGAACGGAAGGCGGGCGCGACCTCGGCCATGAAGCGATCGAGCGTGGGACGCCGATCGGCGGGGAGGAGGAAGGTCGGGATGAAGAGCATGCCCACGCCGGCCTCCTGCAGTCGCGCCAGCTTGTCCTTGATCTGGCTCACGCTGCCCGCCAGCACCGTGTCGCGCGCCTTCTCCGCGTCGGCCCCCATCCGCTGCATGTAGGCCCGCTCGATCTTCTCGACCCCGGCGCGATCGTCCGCGAAGCCCAGCACCATCACCGCCGAGCGCAGGATGGCCTTCGGGTCGCGCCCCTCGGTCGCGCAGTGCTGATCGAGGATCCGGCCCTTGTGGGTCAAGGTGGCCGGGCCGCCCCACACGTTCCAGTGGTCGGCGTGCCGCGCCGCGATGCGCAGCGTGACCTTCTCACCCCCGCCGCCGATCATCAGCTCGGGGTACGGCTTCTGCACCGGCTTGGGCATCAGCGGCGCGGCTTCGAGCTGGTAGTACTTGCCCTTGTACTCGGCCTTGGCCTCGGTCCACAGCGCCTTCAGCACGCGGCAGGCCTCGTCGAGGCGCGCGAGCCGCTCGCGGGTGGTGTAGAAGTCCATCCCGTACGCGCGGTGCTCGTTCTCCTGCCAGCCCGCCCCGATGCCGCAGATGAGGCGGCCGCGCGAGATGACGTCCACGTTGGCCGCCATCTTGGCGAGCAGCGCGGGATGGCGATAGGTATTGCCGCTCACGATGGTGCCCACGCGCAGGCGCGTGGTGAGGCCGGCCAGCGCGGCGAGCGCCGTCCAGCACTCGAGCGTGTCGCCGACCCGGTCGGCGGTATTGGGCATGAAGTGGTCGGTGACGCAGGCCGCGTCCCATCCGGTCTGGTCCCCGTGGCGCCAGAGCGCGAGGATCTCGTCCCAGGTCGTGCCGGTCATGCCGGTGAAGATGGCGAATTTCATGGTGGCTGGATGCTACGGGCCGTCACCCGGGAGGTCAAGTGGAACCCGGGTTTCTAGTCATTCACCCGGGCGCGCTGGGCGACGTGCTCCAGGCGGTACCCGCGCTGCGCGGCCTGTCCGCGGTGGCGCCGGCGGCGCCGATCACCTTCGTGGGCCAGCCGCGGCTCGGGCGCCTGCTCGTCGAGCTCGGCGTGGCGCAGCAGGCGCGCACGTTCGACGGGTTCGGTCTCGAGGCGCTCTTCGTGGACGCGCCGACGCCGCCGGCGCTCACGGACGCGGTCAGCCGTGTGAACCACGTGGTTTCGTGGTTCGGCTCGCGCGACGAGACGTATTGCCGCCGGCTCCGCGCGCTCGCCCCGCGCGCGCTCGTGGCGCCGCCGGTCCCCGACGACGACACGCCGGTCTGGCGGCATCTGCTCGGGACGCTGGCCGGCTGGGATCTCGCGATCCCGGAGCGCGTGGAGCCGCTGCGCGCGCCGCCCCTGCCCGCCGGCGACACGTCTGCGGACGCGCTCCGGCCTCGACTCGTCGTGCATCCCGGCACCGGCGGGGACTGGAAACGGTGGCCGGTCGAGCGCTTTGCCGAGGTGATCCGCGCGCTACGCCATCGCCGTGCCTTCGAAGTCCTGGTGCATCAGGGCCCCGCGGACGCGGAGCCCGCGCAGCGCTTGCTGGCGCGGCTCGAGGGGGACGCTACCGTATTGCTCCGGCCCGACCTGCCGCGCCTCGCCGCGGTGCTCGGCGCCTGCCGCGCCTACCTGGGGGGGGACTCGGGGGTGAGCCACCTGGCCGCCGCGGTGGGCGCGCCGAGCGTGGTGCTGTTTCCGCCCGCGACCTACCGACGCTGGGCGCCCTGGAGCCCGACCGCGGTATCGGTCGAGCTCCAGGGCGTGGACGGCGACGTCGAGCGCGCGCTCGAGGCGCTCGCGCGCGCGCTCGGGTGACTACTTCTCGGTGAACGAGCGGAGCATCCAGGCCATCTTCTCGTGCTTCTCCATGAGGCCGGTCAGGAAGTCGCTGGTGCCCGCGTCGTTGTGCTTCTCCATCACGGTGGCCAGGTCGGCCCGCAGGGTGCGCACCATGGCCTCGTGATCGGACTGCAGGTTCGCGACCATGGTCAGCGCGGGCGGCTGCTTGCCCGGGTGCTCCTTGAGCCGCGTGTGCTGCGAGAACTCGGCCAGGCTGCCGAAGGCCTTGCCGCCCAGGGCGCGGGCCCGCTCGGCCACGTCGTCCACGACCTCGTTGAGGGCCTCGTACTGACCCTCGAAGAACTTGTGCAGGTCGTTGAACTGCGGCCCCACCACGTTCCAGTGGTAGTTCCGGGTCTTGGTATAGAGCACGTACTCGTCCGCGAGCACGACGTTGAGGATCTTGACGATGCCGTCACGGTTGGATTCGGAGATGCCGATATTCAGTGTCATGTCTCTCTCTCCTTGCTCTTTGGATGCAGCCGCGGGGCCGACGGCTTCAGCGAATCCCCAGCAGCTCCACCTCGAAGATGAGGGTGGCGCCCGGCGGGATGACCCCGCCCGCCCCCCGGTCGCCGTAGCCCAGGTGCGCGGGGATGATCAGCTTGCGCTTGCCGCCCACCTTCATGGAGATGACGCCCTCGTCCCAGCCCTTGATGACGCGGCCCTTGCCCACCGGGAACTCGAAGGGGGTCCCGCGGTCCACCGAGCTGTCGAACTTGGTGCCGCTCTTGAGCCAGCCGGTGTAGTGCACGCTCACGGTATCGCCCGTCTTGGGCCGGGCCCCGGCCCCCTCGACCAGGTCCACGTAGCCCAGCCCGGTCGCGGTCTCGACGACCTGCTCGTCCTTGTCGTCGGTCATGCGCTGCGCTCCCCCGCGGGTACGAGTCGATCGAGATCCTTCGCCAGCGCGTCCGAGACGCGCGTGAGCGGGAGCCGGCACTCCGCCGAGGCGATCAGGCCCTGCCGCCAAAGGCAGTGCTTGATCGGCACCGGGTTCGGCTCCTTGAAGAGCAGCGGCACCATCGGCTCGAGCCGCGACCAGGCCTTGAGCGCGCCCTGGTGGTCGTTGGCCACCATGCGCTCGTACACCGAGAGGAACGTCGCGGTCTCGACGTGCGCGGAGGCGAGGATGCCGCCGTCGCCGCCATGGGCCAGCATGGTGTAGAAGAACGCGTCCTCCCCGGTCAGCACCGCGAAGGCGGGCGAGCGCCGGCGCAGCAGATCGAGCGACTGGGCGACGTTGCCGGACGAGTCCTTCACGCCCGCGATGTTCGGCACCTCGGCCAGCGCGAGCAGGGTCTCGTTGGCGAGATTCACGCCGGTTCGATACGGAATATTGTAGATCAGGATCGGCCGGTCGGTGGCCTCGGCCACGCGGGTGAAGTGCTCGCGCATGCCGTCCTGGCTCGGCCGGTTGTAGTAGGGGCAGACCGAGAGGATGCCCTGCACCGCGTGCTTCTGCAGCCGCTTCACCGCCTTCACGACCTTTCGGGTGTCGTTGCCGCCCACGCCGATCAGGATCGGCACCCGGCCCGCGACGGCGGCCACGGTGTGCTCGACCAGCGCCTCGGTCTCCGCCTCGTCGATCGTCGGGCTCTCGCCGGTGGTGCCGAGGGGGATGACGCCGCTGACCCCGGCGCGCACGTAGTGATCGACCAGGCGCTCGTAGCCCGCGTAGTCGATCTCGCCGGCCTTGAACGGGGTGATGACGGGTAGCCAGACTCCGGAAAAACGCATCGCCGCACCTCCAGGATCGCCGCCTGTCGCGGGACCGGGTGGGTCAATAGTACCAGCGGTGGAGCCGGCTTGGGGCCACCCCGCAGAAGTGCAGGAAGCGGAGGGCCCACATGAGGCCGATCGTGCGCAGGGGCCCCTCCCGCTCCCATTTGCGGGCGGAGGTGGTGACGCGCAGGCGGAGCGCGCGCAGCCTCCCGCGGCGCTTCAGGCGGCGGCTCAGCTCGACGTCCTCCATCAGCGGGATGTCGGGGTACCCGCCGACCGCCTCGAAGTCGGCGCGGCGCACGAAGATGGCCTGATCGCCGGTGCAGATGGAGGAGGCCCGGGAGCGCGTGTTCATGAACCAGGCGATCATCCGGAAGAGCGGGCGCCCGTTGTCGAAGCGCACGTCGAAGCGGCCGCCCACCACGCCCGGCTCGGCGAGCGTCCGCTCGATCGCCCGAGCCGCGCCGTCGGGTAGGCGGGTGTCGGCGTGCAGGAACAGCAGCGTGTCGCCGCCGGTCGCGCGGGCTCCGTGGTTCATCTGGATCGCCCGGCCGCGCGCGCTCGCGAGCAGCCGGGGGCCGGGCTGGCGCGCCACCACCGCCGCGGTGTCGTCGCGGCTGCCGCCGTCCACCACGACGATCTCCGCCCCGGGGCAGCCGCGCGCGAGGTCGGGCAAGAGCGACGAGAGATTCTCGGCCTCGTTCAGCGCGGGGATGACGATGGCGAGCCTCATCGGCCCGGCCCGATCGTGAGCGCGTCGTAGTAGGCCACCGCCCGCTCGCCGGTGTCGTCGGTGTCGGTCATGAGCGCGATGCCCACGATGCGCGGCGGCTCCCCGCCCATGATCCGGCGGTAGTCCTCGTAGACGTCCCGGGTCTCGGTCACCCAGCGCCCCGCCTGGGCGGCCCCGCTGCGCGCCACCACGATCTTGGCGCGGGCGGTGTAGGCGTTGGCGAGCACCGTGCCCACCGGCAGCCGGCTCTCCCACACGTAGTTGAGCACGAGCCCGGGCGGGTAGCGGCCGTAGAGCAGCCGGTACGCGCCGAAGCGCGAGCGCTCCCAGAGGGAGGCGGTGGCCGGATCGTACTGGAAGGCCACGTAGACGCGCGCGGCGTAGTCGTCGCCCTCCTTGCGGCTCGGGTCCGACGTGGCGAGCACGCCCTCCACCTTCCAGCGCCAGGACAGCGCGCGGTAGACCTTCGGGTCGAGGTCGAGCGGCCGGTAGAGGCCGGACGCCGCCGCGTCGCTCTCCGCGCGCAGCACCCACCGCTCGCCCTCGAGCACCACCGCGTACCGGGTGTGGCGCGGCACGCGCGAGAAGGTCAGCGGCTCCCAGCCCGCGGGCGGGCCGGTCGGATCCGTGGGCGGGGCGAAGTCGCCGAGCCGGAGCGGCTCGGCCGCGCGGCCGGGGGCGGCGACGAGCAGCAGCCCGAGCAGGACGGCGTGGAGGCGCGCGAAGCCGTCGCCCGACGCCCTCATCCCGTCCCCAGCAGTTCGTCGAGCGCGGCGCTGCACCCGCGCAGCCAGCGCGGCAGCAGCGAGAGCGCGACCAGCAGCACCCCGGCCAGGGCCAGCAGGAGCAGCATGCGCCGGGCGTCCCACGCGCCCGCCACCACCGCCCCCGCCGCCGCGGTGAAGGCCAGGGTGCCCGGCAGCATGCAGAGGAACGAGGTCACCGCGTACGCTCCGAAGCTGATCGAGGTGAGCCCGTAGGCGTAGTTCTGGAGGTTGAACGGGAAGATCGGCACCAGCCGCGTGATCATCACGATGCGGAAGCCGTGGCGCGCCACCGCGCGGTCCATGCGCTCGAGCGCGGGATAGCCGGCCATCCAGCGCGCGACGGCGGCGCGGGCCGCCCGAGAACGCGGACGAGGACCACCGCCACCGCGAGGGCGAGGAGCGTGCCGACCAGCGGCCGCTTGCTCAGTACTTGCCCCGGGCGCGCTCGCGGGCGGGGAGGTTCTCGAGGCAGGTGGTCCACCAACCGGTGCGGATCGTCTCCGCGAACTCGGGCGGCAGCCCCTCCCGGTCCACCTCGCGCGCCAGCGTCTCGTGATCGTAGGCGAGCGGCACGAACTCCACCTGGAGATCGGGCGCCGCGGTCAGCACCGTGTACCAGACATTGACGCGGCCGTCGTTCTCGGGCCGCCCGATCACGCCCACGTTGACCGCGTGCCGGGCATCGGGCAGCGCGCGGTGCCACTTCATCCCGGTGTGGGTGCACAGCATGACGTCGGTCTCCGCGCGCTCCATCAGGTGGCGCAGCAGGCCGTTCGGGGTGGCCGACTCCCACAGGAACTCGCTGACCATCCGCGGCGAGCCGTGGCACATCAGCGCGCGGTGCGGCCCCAGCTTGAGCCGCCGGTGGCGCGGCAGGGCTCCGAGCCAGGCCCGGTTCTCGGCCGAGGTGTGCTCGAACGTGTAGCGGTAGCTGATCGCCGCGTAGTGATTGTCGCGCGGGTCCGTGTAGCCGCACGCGCAGTCGCCGCGCCCGGAGGCGAGCGACTCGTCATAGTTGCCCTGGATCGCCAGGACTCCGTGCGCGCGCAGGAGCGGGAACACGCGGTCCGGATGCGGGCCGAAGCCGCCCATGTCGCCCAGGCAGAACACCGCCTCGACGTCGCGGCCCCGGGCGTCGGCCAGCAGGGCGTCGAGCGCGAGCGCGTTGCTGTACACGCCGCCGAACACCGCGATGCGCCGGTACTCGCCTAGCTGTTCCGACATGTCATCCCCGTGTCGCGGCACGTCACGCACGCCGGGTGATAGAGGGGCGTGGGCTGAAACGATGACGCGAGGCTGCCGGTGGAGAGGCGCGCGCCCTCGAGCCCGGCCAGGATCGGGCACGCGTAGACGCCGCCCGCCGCCACCACGCGGCCGTCCGCGCACTGGAGCACGGAGCGGTCGAACCCCTCGAGATCCTCCTCGGTGAGCGGCAGGGCCGCGCCCGCCGGCTGGCGGCCGAGGCCGAACACCGGCATGATCTTCACCCGCGGCCGCTCCACTCCCTGCGCGCGCAGGAAGTCGCGGAAGCGCTCGTACATGCCGGAGCCCGCCGGGTGCTCGCCACGGGTGATCTCGGTGGCGGTCACGATGGGCAGCAGGCCCCGCTCGCGGAGCAGCCGGACCGCCTCCACCGCCTTCGCCCACGCGCCCTCGCCGCGGATGCGGTCGTTCTTCTCCCGATCCGTATCGTCGAGGCTCACCCGCAGCTCGAGGGAGTACGGCGCCCGCGCGGCGAGGGCGGCGAGGGCGTCGGCCACCTCGGGCCCGATGAGGGTGCCGTTGGTGAGCACGGTGGTGGGCGCGGCGCCCAGCGCCCGCTCGAGCAGGGGCAGGATCTCGCCGTGCAGGAACGGCTCGCCGCCGGTGAAGTAGATCTCCTTGACGCCCGCCGCCTCGGCCTCGCGGATGGCGCGCTCGATGGTGGCGGCATCCAGTGGCTTGAGCCAGGGCGACTTCGGGCCGCTCGCGTTGATGCAGTGGCGGCACTCGAGGTTGCACCACGTCCCGGTGATCTGCACCCAGAGCGTGGAGAGCGCGACGAACGGGGCGACGGGGGCGTGGCTCGAGGGCGTGACGGTCGCGACGGGCAGCCCGGTCATTCGGCGGGCTCGTGCTGGAGCGCCCAGTCGTAGGGAGCGTACGCGTCGCACGGGCGCGCGCGCCCGCCGAGCGCGTCGCGCGCCGGCCCCGCCGTCTGGTTCCGGAAGTTGCACGCGGCGAGGTCGAGCTGCTGGTCCAGCGCGGCGGCCCGATAGGCCCCCACCGGAAAGACGAGCGCGTTATACACGTTGATCGAGAAGGCGAGCCGGGGCTGCCGCCCGTCGAGATCGCCCAGGCTCACCGCCTGGAGCGCGCCCGCCCGCGCTGCCGCGAGGCTCCACCCGGACGCGCGCTGCAGGCTCTCGGCCGCGGCGGCCGGGCCGGGGCCCGGCGGCTCGGCGATGTCGTTCAGCACGACCCTGCCGAAAAGGGGTCTCATTGGATGACGCTCCAGCATGCTCCCGTCCCGACGCGGATTGTCACAGCCGCGTCAAATCAGACGAAGACGCCCTCGGGCAGGAACGCGGAGACGATCCAGTTGGGCGCGTCCACGATCTCGCTTATCTTGAGGTCCACCGTCACGCTGCACAGGATATAGGCCTGCTCGCGCGAGAGGCCGCGCTCCCGCACCAGGTGGTCAATCATGTAGCGCACCGCCTGCTGGGACGCCGCGAAGAGATCGGGGCCGTGCGCGGTGGTGGCGAACCAGGAGCCCGCCGGCGCCGCCGCGGAAGGCGCCCGCGTGGTGCGGAGCTGCGGCTCGGCGAGCCCGCGGCCCGGCTGGAGCCCGAAGCGCGCGGTGACGCGGCCGGCCATCTCCACCGCGGTGACGCAGACCTCCCCGTCGCCCTGGATCGCGTGGGTATCGCCCACGCTGAACAGCGCGCCGTCCATCCACACCGGGAGGTAGAGGGTGGAGCCGGCGGTGAGCTGCTTGATGTCCATGTTGCCGCCGTTCTTCCGGGGCGGCATCGTGCTGTGCCCGCCGGGCAGGTCGAGTGCCGTCCCCATCACCCCCGGGAACGGATCGATCGGTACCGCGATGTGGCTCCCCGCGCGCGCGAAGCGGCCATCGGAGAGGTCCCAGATCTGCAGATACGGCTTGCTGAAGTCGGCCTCGGGCAGGAGCCCGCGGCCGGGGCGGATCGCGGTCCAGCCGAACTCGGCGGGCTTCACCTCGAGAAGCTCGACGACCAGCACGTCGCCCGGCCGAGCTCCCTTGACCCGCACCGGCCCGGTGAGCGGATGCCCCCGGAAGGGGCCGCGCGTCATCACGTCGTCGTGGGTGGACGTGCGGCGGTAGTAGCGGTTCGCCGCGTCGCGGCAGTCGAACACGACCGTGTCGCCCGGCTCGATCTCGAGTCGCGGGGGCAGCGCGTTGTTCCACTCCTGATGCACCTGCGCGTCGTCGAGGTGATGGGCCATGGCGCCGTCGAGTATACACGGCCGGACCCGGGGCCGCGGGTGCGTAGTATGCTCTCGGCGTGCCGTTCACCACGACGCTCTGGCGGGCCATCGAGCCGACCTACGCGACGATCCTCGCGCACCCGTTCCTGCGCGGGCTCACCGACGGCTCGCTCCCGCGCGAAGCCTTCCGCTTCTACGCGGTGCAGGACGCGCTCTACCTGCGCGACTTTGCCCGGGCGCTGGCGCTGGCCGCGGCGCGCGCCCCGCGCGAGGACTGGATCATCATGTTCACCGAGCACGCGGCGGGCGCGCTCAAGGTGGAGAAGACGCTGCACGAGTCCTTCTTCAAGGACTTCGGCCTCTCCCCCGAGGCGGTCTCGGCCACGCCGCTCGCCCCCACCAACCTCGCCTACACCTCGTACCTGCTCGCGACCGCGCACGGAGGTCCCTTCCACGAGGCGGTGGCCGCGCTCTTGCCCTGCTACTGGATCTACTGGGAGGTGGGCAAGAATCTCGAGCGCGCGGGCTCGCGCGACCCGCTCTACGCGCGCTGGATCGGCACCTACGCGTCCGAGGAGTTCGGCACGGTGGTGCGCGACGTGCTCGCCTGCACCGACCGGCTGGCCGAGGGGTTGCGCGACCACGAGCGCGAGAGCATGCGGCGGCACTTCGTGACCACCAGCCGCTACGAGTGGATGTTCTGGGACATGGGCTGGCGGCAGGAGACCTGGCCGGTCTAGGTTTCCTCTACTTCTCGCCCCTCACCCTGCCCTCTCCCCAGAGGGGAGAGGGGGGCGGGGGCGGGGACGCCCGAGCCAGATGCCGAGCCCGGTGAGCGCCAGCGCCACCGGCGTCAGCCCCCCGGCCACGTAGAGCCACCGCGACGCGATCCCACCGAAGCGGCCCTCGTGAAGTCCCGTCACCAGCCCCCACGCGCGATCGCCGGCGCGACGCGGATCGCGGACGACGGTGACCGTGCCGGTGCCGCGATCCAGCCACGCCACGCTTCCGTCGCGCTCCCGCACCTCGACCGCGCCTGAGCGCGCCGGGCCGCCGGCCGACAGGGCGAGCAGCGCGCCGGTGAGCGCCACCGGCACGTGGAAGGCGAGCGAGGCGATGCCGACGAGCTTGTGCAGGTCGTAGCCCACCACGCGCCATCGCCGGCCGCGGCGGATCGTGAAGCCGCGCGGCAGCCGCCGCGTGAACGGCCACCAGAGGAAGAGCCCGGTGGCCCCCTGCAGCACGAGGAGCAGGCCGAGCGCGCCGACCACGAGACGCCCGCGCCCACCCAGGTAGAGCTCGGTGTGGAGCGCGCGCAGCGCGTGGAGCGGCGAGCGCTCGAGCCAGCGGGAGCCGACCACGCGGGCGGAGACGGGATCCAGCAGCACCTCCACGATCTCGCTCCCCGGCCGCTCGAGCCGGAGCCGGGCGGGGCGGCCGTCCCGCTCGGGCCACGCGAGGCTCACCGGGGTCAGGCCCGGATGCGCCGCCTGGCCCGCGGCCAGCAGCGCCTGGAGCGGCGCGCGGCCGCCGCCCGGCGTCACGCGCCCCGGCCCACCGAAGACCGCGTCGTCCAGCTCGGGGCGGAAGACCAGCGCGGCGCCGCTCACGCTCACGAGCAGCAACCCCGCGCCGGCGAGCAAGGCGACGGCCAGGTGCAGCCACAGCACGGTGGCGCGGCCTTTCCGCATGCGGTCCTATGCTATGCTACCGCCGCGTTCCCACCATTCGCTTCGCCGCTCGAACCAGAGGGCACGACATGGCACAGAGCCTTCCCGGATACCTCGACGAGATCAAGCGCAGCAAGCCCGAGGACCTGGTGGTCGTCTCCCGGGAGCTGGACCCTGCCTACGAGGTCACCGCGCTGGTGGTGAAGCTCGAGCGCGAGGGCCGCCGGCGTCCCGTCCTCATCTGCGAGCGCGTGCGCGGGACCCGGTTCCCGGTGCTGACCAACCTGCACGCGAGCCGCTCGCGCCTGGCCCTGGCCATGGGCTCGGCACCCGAGGACATGCTGACGACCTATCTGCGCGCGATGGACAAGCCGATCCCGCCGCGCGTCGTCAAGAGCGGCCCCTGCAAGGACATGGTGCTCACCGGCGACCGCATCAATCTCTACGACCTGCCGCAGATCCTCCACCACGAGGGGGACGCGGGGGCCTATCTCACCGCCGCGATCTCGTTCGCGAAGGACCCGACGAGCGAGACGTGGAACTGCGCCTACAACCGCCTGATGATCCAGGGGCGCGACCGCACCTCGATCCACCTGACCGCGGGCAAGCACCTCTGGGAGTTCCAGCGCATCGCGGAGTCGCTCGGCCGCCCGCTGCCGGTGGCCTTCGCGATCGGGGTGCACCCGGCCATCGCGCTGGGCGCGCTCGCCATCGGGTCCATCGACGAGGACGAGCGCGCGATCATGGGCGCGCTCCTGCGCGAGCCCCTCGAGCTGGTGAAGTGCGAGACCTCCGACGTGCTGGTCCCCGCGCAGGCCGAGCTGATCATCGAGGCGGAGATTCTCCCCGGCGCGCGCACGCCCGAGGGCCCCTTCGGCGAGTTCACCGGCTACAGCCTGGGCGAGCGCGCGCGCGAGGTGGTGCAGGTCAAGGCCATCACCCACCGCCGGGGCGCCTACTTCCAGGACATCACGGTGGCCCACCTCGACCACATGCTGCTCTCCACGATCCCGATGGAGGCCAATCTCTACCGCGCGGTCCGCGCGATGGTGCCCTCGGTGAAGGCGGTGCGCGTCCCCGCGCCGTTCACCTGCTACGTCTCGATCGAGCAGCGGCTGATCGGCCAGGCCAAGAACGCGATCCTGTCCGTGCTGGGCGCCGACCTCTACATGAAGCGCGTGGTGGTGGTGGACGAGGACGTCAATATCTTCGACGACCGCCAGGTCACGTGGGCCATCGCGACCCGCTGCCAGCCCGACCGCGACATCACGATCATCACCAACGCGCGCGGCTCGGACCTCGACCCCTCGTCCCGCGAGGACGGCTACTCCGCCAAGTGGGGCGTGGACGCGACCGCCAAGCCCTCCCTCGGCGGCTACACGCCGCGGCACCGGGTGCCGCCCGAGGTGTGGAAGCGCCTGAACCTGAAGGACTACGTGGAGTAGCGATATGACGACCACGATCTCGCTCCTGGCATCTGGAGCGCATCTGGTCGGCAGCGTGCCGCTGGCCAGCGCGGAGACCGTGTTCCGCGTCATCGCCGCCGAGATCGGGGATCGCGTGCGGCGCATCCCGGACGGCGAGACCGGGCCCCGATCCGACTGGATCGTCTGGCAGCTGCCGGTCTTCACCACCCCGCGGCACCTCGAGGTCGTGCCGCCCGGCCCGGACAGCTGGCGCCCGCTGCCCCGCGTGCGCCTGGCCGACGGCGCGCGGCCGGAGAGCGTGGCCTTCGGGGCGCTCGGGTACGCGGACGCGGCGCTCTCGTCCTATCGCGTCTTCGCGCGGCTCAAGCGTGACGGCGTGGTGCCGGTCGCCTGTCGCTTCCAGGTGTGCCTGCCCACCCCGCTCGCCCCCATCAGCGCGTTCGTGGTGCCCGAGCACCAGCGGGTGCTGGAGCCGGTCTACGAGGACTTGCTGCTGCACGAGCTGGGGCTCATCCTCCGGGAGATTCCCCACGATCAGCTCGCGATGCAGTGGGACACCAACTTCGAATTCGGGATGCTGGAGGGCGTCTTCCCGGTCTGGTTCGACGATGTCAAAGGTGGGATCCTCGAGCGGCTGCTGCGCCTCTCCCGCCACGTGCCGCCCGACGTCCAGCTCGGTTACCACTTCTGCTACGGCGACGTCCAGCACCGCCATTTCAAGGAGCCGGCCGACGCGGCGAAGCTGGTCGACGTGGCGAACGCGCTGGGCGCGAGCCTCGGCCGCCCGCTCAACTGGGTCCACCTCCCGGTCCCGCGCGACCGCTTCGACGAGGCGTACTACGCGCCGATGCGGGAGCTGCGCCTGCGCTCCGAGACCGAGCTCTACCTCGGCCTG
>Ga0214471_10003239_pt1 | contig 12636 bp, 9 predicted proteins | sample RVTome_5_FD_207665 | JGI IMG/M metagenome (GOLD analysis project Ga0214471, IMG submission 207665) | Soil microbial communities from uranium-contaminated site in the Upper Colorado River Basin, Wyoming, United States - RVT142D155 | ecosystem: Environmental > Terrestrial > Soil > Contaminated >...
CGACGACGTAGACGAACTTGCCCTCCGGGCCCTCCAGCAGCGCGCGCTGCGGCACGGTGATGGCGGCGGGGCGCGTCGCGCCGTTCATCAGCACGCGCACGAACTCGCCGGCGCGCAGCAGGCCGTCCGGATTGGGCATCACGGCGCGCGCCTCGGTGGTGCCGGTCTGGGTGTCGACGCGCACGTCGGTGAAGTTGAGCTGGCCGGCGTGGGCATAGCGGTCGCCGTCGGACAGCTTGACCACGACGCTGAACTTGCCATCCGCCGGCAGCTTGAGGCGGCCCGACTCGATCTCGCGGCGCATCGCCAGGTGCTCGCGGTCCGGAATGCCGAAGATCACGTACATCGGATCGGTCTGCGTGACCGTCGTGAGCAGCACGTCCGGCCCCGAGATCAGTGAGCCCTCCGACGGCAGCGCGCGGCTGGCGACGCCGGCGATCGGCGCCGCGACGCGCGTGTAGCCGAGATTGAGCCGCGCCTCGTCGACCCGGGCCTGGGCCGCCTTGACCTCGGCGGCCGCCACCTGCTCGGCCGACAGCGTGTCGTCGAATTCCTTCTGGCTCACCGCCTTGGCCTCGTACACCGGCTTCAGGCGCGCCACGTCGCGCGCCGCCTGGTCGTGGCGCGCCGCGGCCACCGCGAGATCGGCCTCGGCGCGGCTCAAGGCCGCCTGGAACGGGGCCGGGTCGATCAGGAACAGCGAGCGGCCGCGCGCGACCGGCTCGCCCTCGGTGTAGTTGCGGCGCAGCAGGATGCCGGTCACGCGGGCGCGGACCTCGACCTCGCGGAAGCCCGCGGCCTGGCCGACGTATTCATAGGTGACCGGCACGTCGGCCGGCGCGACCGTGATCGTCGTGACCTCCGGCGGCGGCGGCCCGGCCGGCGCGGCGGCGGGCTCGCAGCCGGCCACGGCCAGGCCCGCGAGAAAGACGACGGTAATCCGCGAACGGATCGCGGAAGTCAAAATGGCGAAACGCGGCATACAGACTCCTGGACGGTGACCCGGTGCCGGTCGGTACTCGAGGCGATGGACGGCAGTTTACATACATACACGAATGTATGTAAAGTACCGTTCATCGACCGCCCGCCCGGGCGGCCACGCAGGCAGGCAGCCCATGGTCCGACGCACGCGCGACAAAGCGCTCGAAACCCGCAACCGCATCCTCGACGCCGCCGAGCGGCTGTTCAGCGAGCAAGGCGTATCCCACACCTCGCTCGCGGATATCGCCAAGGCGGCCGGCGTCACGCGCGGCGCGATCTACTGGCATTTCCGCGACAAGGGCGAGGTGTTCACCGCCATGGTCGACCGGGTGACGCTGCCGATGGACGAGATGGGCGCCTGCGGCGCCGGCCCGCGGGCCGCCGACCCGCTCGGGGCGGTGCGCGCGTCGGCGCTGTTCGTGCTCGAGCGCGCCACCAGCGACCCGCAGTGCCGGCGGGTCTTCGACGTCATGGTGCACAAGTGCGAGTACCTGGACGAGATGGTTGAGGTCAAGCAGCGCATGGCCAAATCCCAGCAGGCCTGCGTACGCAACGCCGAGCAGGCGTTTCGCGACGCCATCGGGCGCGGTCAGCTCCCGGCGGGCGTCGACCCGCGCCTGGCGGCCGTCGGGCTGGACGCGCTGCTGCACGGGCTGATCACCAGCTGGCTGGCCAATCGCGATTACTTTCCGCTCAAGCGCCGCGCCGCGGCGATGATCGACATGTATCTCGACGGCCTGCGCCGGGCCGGGCCGGCATCGGCGCCGCGGAGCACCACACGACCGCGCCCCAAGACGGCAAGAAAACGCGCCGGCTGACCGGGCGGCGGCCACCACTTGTACGGATTCCCCCTAAGCTGTATCTGGTGACCCAGCCGTAGGGTGGGGCCCTGCCCCACCGCACCACGAGATGGTGGGGCAGGGCCCCACCCTACGTGTGACTGCCAACGCGTAGCATTCTCCCCCTCTCCCTCCGGGAGAGGGATGGGGTGAGGGCAACTTTGACACCACCCCCCTCACCCCCCGCTGATGCGGGGGGTGAGGGCCTTACCGCCGATCAACCCACGGCGACAGTAATGGTAAAGTGTGGCGATGCGCATACCCGAGCTGGTCGCCCATCGGGGCTACACCCGGCATTATCCCGAGAACACGCTGCCCGGGATCGAGGCCGCCATCACCGCCGGCGCGCGCTTCGTCGAGGTCGACGTGCAACTGAGCGCCGACGCGGTGCCGGTGCTGTTCCACGACCGGCAGCTGCTGCGGGTCTGCGGCGTACCGGGCGCCGTCCATGAGTATCCGCTGGCGGCGCTGCGCAAACTGCGCGCCACCGAGCACGAGCGCTTCGGCTACCGCCACACCCGGGTGCGGCTCGCCACGCTCGGCGACCTGGTGGAGCTGATCCACCGCCATCTGCATGTCCAGGTGTTCGTCGAGATCAAGCGCATCGCCGTCGAGCGCTTCGGCGTCGCGACCGTGCTGCAGCAGGTCTTGGGCACCCTCGAGCCGGTCCGGGACCGCTGCGTGCCGATCTCCTATTCGCACGAGCTCCTGCTCGCCGCCCGCCGCCAGGGCGTGCGGCGGGTCGGCGCGATACTCGAAAAGTGGCGGCACCGCCGCCGCGACCTGGTCCGGACGATCCGCCCCGATTACCTGTTCTGCGACGCTGAGGACCTGCCGCGCTTCGGCCGGCTGAGCGGCGGCGGCGCCGAGCTCGTCATCTACGAGATCGACGACGCGCGCCAGGCGCTGGCGCTGGCGCGGCGCGGCGTGGAGTTCATCGAGACCTTCGCGATCGGCGAGCTGCGCGCGCAGATCGAGCTGCTCGCCGCCGAGCCGCGGGCATGACGACGCGCTATCCGCTGGTGGTGGTCGGCGGCGGCATCCACGGCGTCGGCGTGGCGCAGGCGGCCGCGGCCCGCGGATATCGGACGCTGCTGCTGGAGCGCGAAGCGCTCGCCGCCGCCACCTCGCGCAGCTCCAGCAAGCTGATCCACGGCGGACTGCGCTATCTGGAGAGCGCGCAGTTCGGCCTGGTGCGCGAGTCGCTGCGCGAGCGCGAGCTGCTGCTGCGCCTGGCGCCCGGGCTGGTGCGGCGTGTCGCTTTCCACATCCCGGTCTATCGTCACAGCCGCCGCGGGCCGTCGACGATCCGCGCCGGGCTCTCGCTCTACGCCCTGCTCGGCAATCTCGGGCGCAACGCGCGCTTCCAACGCCTCACGCGCGGCGACTGGCCGGGGCTCGACGGCCTGTCGCCCGAAGGTCTGCGCGCCGTGTTCCGCTACCACGACGCCCAGACCGACGATGCGGCCCTGACGCGCGCGGTCATGCGCTCGGCCGAGTCGCTCGGCGCCGCGCGCGCCTGCCCGGCGGAATTCCTCGGCGCCGAGCGGCACGCCGGCGGCTGGCGCCTGCGCTACCGCGATCGCGCCGGCGACCGGGAATGCGACGCCGCGGCCCTGGTGAACGCCGCGGGACCCTGGGTGAACGCGGTGGCGCGCACGATCGCGCCGCCGCCGCCCTGCCCGCCGATCGAGCTCGTGCAGGGCGCGCATATCGTGCTCGACCGGCGGCTCGCGCGGGGCGCCTATTACCTGGAGGCGCCGCAGGACCGGCGCGCGGTGTTCGTGCTGCCGTGGCGCGACCGCACGCTGGTCGGCACCACCGAGACGCCGCGCGGCGACACCCCGGTGCCGGCCGCGGCGTTGCCGGAGGAGATCGCCTACCTGGAAGAGGTCGTGCGGCGCTACTTTCCCGAATGGCGGGAGCGCACCGAGGGCAGCTTCGCGGGCCTGCGCGTGCTGCCGCACGGCAGCGGCCGGATCTTCCACCGGCCGCGCGACACCGTGCTGGTCGCCGAGCCCGGACACGGTCCGCGCCTGGTGAGCATCTACGGCGGCAAGCTTACCGGCTACCGCGCCACCGCGCAGAAGGTGATGCGCATGCTGGCGGCGACGCTGCCGGCGCGGCGCGGCAGCGCCGATACCGCCGAGCTGCCGCTGACGCCCGAGTAAGAACCATTCCACCTCCGACACGGGCACACCCCTGCGCACTTGCCGGCCCCTATCCATAGGGGCTTCGCCCCCATCACGGCGACAAGCCCGGGAAAGTTGGCTAATCTATAAAACGGGGTTGCCGCGCGCCCCGGGAAGGTCACGAGAATCGCCGTATCACCAAGCCCGCACCGGGTCCTTCCGCTTTCCGGGAATCTTCACCCCACGCCAGGGACGACACCGATCCGCGCGTGCCGCCACGACACCGGTCGTAGCGCCGTGGCGAAGCGTCAAAACCAGGTCGTGCGCGCCCGGCGCGGAACCGCCTCGCCGGAGGCGCGTGGCGCGATGCTCATGAAGAACACGAGATACGTCATAGCCTTCGGCTTCGCGGTCGTGCTGGCGCTGCTCATCGCCATCGCGGTCATCGCCGTGCGCGAGATGGGCAGCGTCAACCGCCAGCTGCTGGCGATCTTCGAGCACCACAGCATGAACACCGACCTGGTCTTCACCATGCACCGCGCCGCGCGCGAGCGCGCGCTGCTGCTGCATGCGATGACGATCACCACCGACCCCTTCGACAAGGACGAGCGCTTCATCCGCTTCAACGAGATGGCGACCGAGTTCGCCATCGCCCGCGAGAAGCTGCTCAAGATGGAGGTCACGCCGGCGGAGCGCGCCATCCTGATGAAGCAGGGCGAGGCCCTGGCGGTCTCGGTGCCGCTGCAGAACCGCGTCGGCGAGCTGATCATGGCCGGCCGGACGGCCGAAGCCAACCGCGTGCTGCTCAACGACGCGATCCCGGCGCAGAACATGGTCCTCGACCAGCTCACCGAGCTCATCAACCTGCAGGTGCGGCTGGGCCGCGAGCAGATCACCCGCGCCGCCAACGCCTACCGCTACGCCTATGCGTTCATGACGCTGCTCGGCGCCGCGGCCTTCCTGGTCGGCGTGGTCATCGCCCTGTACGTCGCGCGCCGCGCGGCCCAGGCCGAGAACGCGCTGTTTCACGAGAAGGAATTGGCCCAGGTGACGCTGCATTCGATCGGCGACGCGGTGATCACCACCGACACCGCGGGCCGGATCGGCTACCTCAATCCGGTCGCCGAGCAGATGACCGGCTGGCAGGCGGCGGCCGCGCAGGGCGAGCCGCTCAATCGGGTCTTCAACATCATCGACGAGAACACCCGCGACCCGATCGCCCCCCGCAGCGGCGCCGCGGACAAGGCCGACGCCGCCATCCCCGGCAGCGAGCATGTCCTGCTGATCCGCAAGGACGGCCAGGAGTTCGTCATCGAGAACTCGTCGGCGCCGATCCGCGACAGCGACGGCCGCGTGATCGGCTCGGTGCTGGTGTTCCGCGACGTGACGCGCGCACGCTTCCTCGCCCAACAGCTCACCTGGCACGCCAGCCACGACGCGCTCACCGGCCTGGTCAACCGCCGCGAGTTCGAGCACCAGCTCAGGCAGCTGCTGGAAAACGCCGAGACCCTCGACAAGCACCATGCGCTGCTCTACATCGATCTCGATCAGTTCAAAATCGTCAACGACACCTGCGGCCACGTGGCCGGCGACGAGCTGCTGCGCCAGCTCGCCACGATCCTCGGCAGCAAGCTGCGCGAGTCGGACATCCTGGCGCGCCTCGGCGGCGACGAGTTCGGCGTGCTGCTGGAGGGTTGCCCGCTCGACCAGGCGCAGCGCATCGCCAACGAGCTGCGCGAGGCGGTGCAGGACTTCCGCTTCGTGTGGCTGGACAAGGTGTTCGAGGTCGGTGTCAGCATCGGCCTGGTGGCGATCGACGCGGCCGGCGGGCACGACCTGGCGAGCGTCCTGAGCGCCGCCGACGAGGCCTGCTACGCGGCCAAGGATCGCGGCCGCAACCGCGTGCACGTCTACCAGCCGGACGACACCGAGCTCGCCCAGCGCCACGGCGAGATGCAGTGGGTGACGCGCATCAACCGCGCCTTCGACGAGGGGCGCTTCCGGCTCTACAGCCAGTCCATCGTGCCGCTCGCCGGCGCACGCGGCGACGCCTCGCATTACGAGATCCTGCTGCGCATGATCGACGAGTCCGGCGACGTCGTGCCGCCGATGGCCTTCATTCCGGCGGCCGAGCGCTACGGCATCATGCCGGCGATCGACCGCTGGGTGGTGCGCACGCTGTTCCAGCAGCACGGGCAGTTCCTGCGCGACACGGCCGCGGACAACGGCGGCGGCGTGCTGTTCGCCGTCAACCTGTCGGGCGCGACCGTCAACGACGACAAATTCATGGACTACCTGCGCGACCAGATCGCGCTGCACCGCATCCCGCCGCAGGTGCTGTGTTTCGAGATCACCGAGACCGCGGCGATCACCAGCCTGAACAAGGCCTCGTACTTCATGTACAAGCTCAAGCAGGTCGGCTGCCGGTTCGCGCTCGACGATTTCGGCAGCGGCATGTCGTCGTTCGCCTATCTCAAGAACCTGCCGGTGGACTTTCTCAAGATCGACGGCTCGTTCGTGGTCGACATGACCCACGATCCGGTGGACTACGCGCTGGTGGAGGCCATCAACCGCATCGGTCACGTGCTCGGGATCCGCACCATCGCCGAGTCCGCCGAGACGCCGGCCATCCTGGCCGCGCTGGCGGAGCTGGGCGTCGACTACGTCCAGGGCGACGCGGTCGGCGCGCCGGCACTGCTCGACCAGTTCATCGCCCCCGCGACCCGGCGCCCGCCGGCGGCGACGCGCGGCAAGCGTCCCAGCAAACCCAAGGTCTGACGCCGGGCGGCGACCCGTCGCCGAGGCGCCGTGCCTGCGGCAGCGTAGGGTGGGGCCCTGCCCCACCGTTACATCTGCGATCGTCAATCGCCCGACGACAACGCCGTGTCCAACGCCTGACGCCAGCGCGCACAGCGCTCGCGCAGCGCGGGATTCGCGCGCGGCCTGAAGTCGCGGCCCGGCGCCAGCGCCGGCCAATCGGCCGGCTGGCCGGCGACCAGGAAGGCGGTGCCGCGCGCCGTGGCTTCCTGCTCGGCGGGCCGGTGCACAGCCAGGCCGCTCAGGTCGGCGAGACGCTGGCACAGACCGTCGAGTTGCGCGAGCCCGCCGCCCGCCTGCAGCCGCGACGGCCGATCCAGCGCCGCCGCCATCGCCTCCAGGTTCGCCTGCAGCAGAAAGACGACGCTTTCGACGATCGCCGCCGCCTCCCCCGCCGGCGACGGCGCGGCGCCGACGAAGCGCGGCGTGAACTGCGCGCGCCAGAACGGCGAGCCCAGCCCGGAGACGCCGTTGAGGAACAGCGGCGGATCGTGCTCCTGGTCCAGCCAGCCTGGCAACCGGGCCTCGATATCGCCGATGCCGCGCCGCTCCCGCCACCAGGCGAGCGCGCTGCCGGCGCCGTTCACCGTGCCCTCCAGGACGTGGACGGCGGACTCGCCGTCCTGGAAGACGATGCCGGTCAGCAGCCGCGGCGCCTGTCGCGGCACGGCGCCGGTGATGCGCTGCACGAATGCGCCCGTGCCGATATTGATATACGCGACATCGGCTCGCGGTGTGCCGTTGGCGAACAATGCGGCCGACTGGTCGCCGGTGAGCAGTTGCAACGGCAGCCCGCCGGCCGGCGTGGCCAGGGTGCCGTAGGCGTGTCGCGTCGGCACACAACGCGGCAGCGCGGCACGCGGGATGTCGAACAGCGCGAGCAGCGCCGCGTCCCAGTCGCGCGTGCCGAGGTTCCACAGCAGGGTGCGCGCCGCGTTGGCCGGATCGGCGAGCAGCGGCCGCTCGTCGAGCAGCCGCTGGACGAGAAAGCTCGCCAGCGGGCCGAAGGCGAGATCGCCAGCAGCGGCGGCGGCGCGCACGGCGGGCAGATGGTCCAGGCACCAGCGCAGCTTGCTGGCGCCGTAGTGGGCGTTCGGGTAGAGACCGGTGCGCCGATGGATGTCGTCGCCGTGCGGCGCGAAGCGTTCGATCCAGGCGTGCGCGCGCCGGTCCTGCCAGCTCAGCACCGGCGACAGCGCGCGGCCGTCACGACTGTCCCAGCAGACGATGCTGGAGCGCTGGGTGGCGAGGCCGGCGGCGCGCACGCGGCGCGCGTCGGCGCCGAGCCCGGCATAGGCGTCGGCGATCGCGGCGCGCAGCGAATCGACCAGCTCCTCGGGATCCTGCTCGACCCGGTCCTCGCCCGGTCGCGTCACCGCCACCTCGCGCAGGCCGCGTGCGCGCGGGCGGCCGCGGGCGTCGAATACCAGCGCCCGGCTGGCGTGGCCGCCCTGGTCGAGGGCCAGGTAGAGCGCGTCACTCGCCGGGGCGTCAGCCGACGCCATCGAAACAGCCGGTCCAGTCGTAGTCGCCGGCACCGCAGGCGAGGAACCAGGGGTTGAGGATGTTTTCCTTATTATAAACAAGCGGCCGGCCGTGCAGATCGATGACGCGCCCGCCGGCGGCCTCGACGATGCAGTGGCCGGCGGCGACGTCCCATTCCGAAGTCGGGCCGAGCCGCGGATAGACGTCGGCCGCGCCCTCGGCCACCAGGCAGAGCTTGAGCGAACTGCCCATGTCGGTGGTGCGGTACTCGCCTTCGCGCTGCGCGAGCGCGGCGAGGAACCGGTCGACCGCCATGCCGCGGTGCGAGCGACTCACCACCACGGTCGCCGGTCCGCCGGTATAGCGGCGCACGGCGAGCGCCGCGGTCCGGCCGTCGGCGTCGCGCCGGGTCGCGCCCCGGCCGGCGGCGGCGTAATAGCTCACGCCGGACACCGGCACGGTGACCGCGCCCAGCGCCGGTTTGCCGTTCTCGATCAGCGCGATGTTGACGGTGAACTGGCCGTTGCGATTGACGAACTCCTTGGTGCCGTCGAGCGGATCGACCAGCCAGAATCGCGTCCAGGCGCGGCGCGTCGCATAGTCGATGCCGACCGACTCCTCGGACAGGATCGGGACATCCGGCGTCAACGCGCGCAGGCGCTCGTGGATGAGCGCGTCGGCGGCGCGGTCGGCCTCGGTGAGCGGCGAGCCGTCGCCCTTGGCGACGACCTCGAAATCGCGGTCGTAAATCTCCAGAATGACCCGGCCGGCATCACGCGCGATCTCCACCACCGCCGGCAATAGTGCCTCCCGATTCATCCAGCCTCCTCGTTCCGGTATCCCGGTCCCGGGACTTCAAGCTTAGTCCTTTTCGTCGCATGGCAAAACCGCGCCAGAGTGTCTCGTGCCCCAGGCTTTGCTAGACTAAGGCCCGCGCCGCACCGCGGCCGACTGTCAGACTGTTTCCGGAACCCGCGCACGAGGCCAGCATCATGATCGTCATCGAAGAGGACAAGGACCTGCTCAAGGCCAACATCTACGCCGAGCTGACCCTGAACGACTACCGGGAGCTGGAGAAGGCGATCACCGCCAAGCTCAAGAAGCGCCGCAAGCTCCACCTGCTGCTCGATCTGCGCAACATGTCCGGGTTCACGGTGGACGTCGCCTGGGAGGATCTCAAGTTCACCCGCAGCCACCCGCACGACTTCGCGCGCATCGGCGTGCTGAGCTCCGACCAGTGGACCTCCTGGCTCGGCTGGCTAGGCACCGCCTTCACCGACGCCGAGGTCCAGACCTTCACCGAGCCCGAGCCGGCGCTGGCCTGGGCGCGGGGGCGTTGACAGAAAACCCGGGGGTTCTGCGACAGGTTATGCCCCGATACTCTTCTCATAACTCCGCCAAAGTTCCGAAATACTACGGCCATAATGCCGCGGCCAGATTTTTCGAAAGCTGCCGCCGTTCAATAGATCTGAAAGCGCCGCCTCGAAGCCACGGGGGTTGGTCTTGTTGAGATACTCCACGAACAAGCCAGCCTGGCGATAATACATGTGGGGCTCCAGACCGTAATTGCGCGCCGTCTTATGGCCGATGATCCTGCCGGAATCGTCCGGTTCGAGCCGAGCCGCGTTGCTTATGGCCGTCTGCGCCTGTTCCGCGGTGATGGTCTCGGCGCTGCCGCCGTCGGAGACGGCTACCGCGATACCTTCCAGGAACCAGCCCGGAATGTCCTTTACATATTTGAACGTGCCCGCATATTGCCGGATATGCACATGCGAGAGCTCATGAATGAGGATGTTTGGAAGGGACTCCATCCTTGAGGCCCCGCATACTCGGCCAGGGTTTCCTGGGACCAGCCACGAAGGGTGCGCGGGAGGCGAAGACGCTTGGCAACGTGCTACCATCAGTATGGCTCCATCGTCATGAGCGTTTGCGCGTGGCGTCGGACTTCGGAGGCGCCCAACGGTCCACCGTGGCCCATATAAAATCTCTCCATGCCGCCATCGACCAAGCGTTGCAGCTCGCGACCCACGGCTGGCGGATCATCTTCGAAGGGAGGACGTTTGGCGCGACCAGTCCTGGCGATGCCGCCTAGCAAGATTCCCGAGGAAATGAGATCGCCGACCAGGGCGTCCTTCGTGGAAAGCTCTACCGAGATGGAACCCGCGGTATGGCCCGGCGTGTATTTCACTACGCCAGGAATCCCATACTCACCTAGATCAATGATGTCTTCGTTCGACAGCAGAATATCCGGCTCGAAGCCGATGTAGGGCTCGAACATCAACCGTGTCTTGAGAAACAGGCGACCGAACAAGCCCGTTGGGCAAAAGCGCATAGGTGCTTTTCGGCTGTAGTGTTTGGCGTCGCCTGCGTGCGCCAATATCGGTGCGCCGGTCAGCTCGCGCAACCGCGCCGCACTGCCGGCGTGGTCCACGTGCGCATGTGTCACGATGATGAGCTTGACGTCGTTGAACGGGTGCCCGCGCGTTGCTAACGCCGCTTCGAACTTGCGCTCGGATCCAGGGAGGCCGGCGTCGACCAGGACGCACCCGCGTCCGCCTTCGATGAGATGCGCGTTCACCATCCCGAAAGGCAATATGGAAATGCGAGAAATCTTCGGTATGCTCATAGTGATTCCGGTTGCAGAAACGCTCTAGTTCCAACGATGCTCCGGCGCTATATTGATAATCGGCAACCGCCATGGCAAGTACGCACTATTTAGTGGTGTAGTAACAAAAAGGTGACTATCGTGGAAAAACGTTGGCACATTGAAAATCCGCTTGGCTGCCCGATCGTGTCGACGCTTAACACGATTGGCGGAAAGTGGAAGCCGATGATTCTGCATATGTTGTCGGGCGGAACGATGCGCTTCGGCAAGCTCAAAAAGAACATCCCGCCGATCAGCCAGAAGATGCTCACTCAGCAATTACGCGAACTGGAATTGGACGGAATCGTTCGCCGAGAGATATACCCCGAAGTACCGCCACGAGTCGAATATTCGTTGACTGAACGAGGCACCACGTTGAAGCCGATCTTGGATGCTTTATACGAGTGGGGTGTGGGACCAAAAGGGTCAGACTCGACTGAAACGTTATGATAGAGGCTAGCCGCCGTCTTTACGAAAGGTAAAGCTGGGTATCAATTGAGTCTGACCCTTTTGGTTGAACCATCGATGTAATGGTTAGCAATGGATGCAATCTCCTTAACTCTCTCGAAAGAAATGCCGTTCCGTTGCTCAAGCGCCAAGGGATGGTCTGTTGGCTCTAACTCAATTTCCGGTCGAATTCCTACTGGTTGCGTATGCACCTGTGTTTTCAGGTTGATCGTTTCCGGATATCCGGGGATTGAGTTCGAAAGCCAACCGAAATAGGCATTTTCTGCTTCTCTTCCCGGTTTATCCCAAAGGTCCAGGGAGCGATAAAAGTTCTCTTTGCTGAGGGAAATCCAGACTCCCCAGGTAAATGTTCTATCCGAACCGATAATAGGGATTCGGATATTTCCCAGAACAAAGAATCGCTTCTCGTCGATTCGACAGGTATCGGTTGTCAAAAAGCACCGGAACCATCGCCACAACTTGGAGATTTGATAGTAAGCAAGAGGGGCTCCAAAGCCATAACTAAATGGCGGCCCCTCGTGTATCTCGCCACATACGTCGCAACGAAACGTTTCGATGTCCATTATTGAGATAGCTAACGCGCCGGTTCACGCGCCAGCGTAGCCGATCGCATGGAACCGGTTGTTATGCGTCTATTCATGGCTGTACTTCATGGCCCTTACAAAATACGCTTTCCATCTTCTTGGTTTGCTTTTTTCTGGCGACTCAAATAGAGCGTAGCCCTTTTTCACGTGACCTTTTGGGAAATACTTTAAGGGTTTGGCTTTTCCACTGTTTATTAAACTAGCTACTTCCTTCTCAGGCAGCTTAAAAGCCAGACCTACAGGAGACCATGACGCACAGATGACTTTATTCACGTAAAGAGCGGCCCCTGTAAAGAGATGTTTTACCTCTATCCGATAATCGACTTCTTTCTCGATATTCAGCCGCGAGACCAGCCCGGACAATTTTTCCAAATATTCCTTCGCCATTTATCTATGGCACATAACGAAAAGCTTGAGCGGCGCGCCGCTGTTGCGCGTCCGCCTCGAAGCGCTTGTTAGAGGCCAATCTAAGATGGGTCACCTTCTCGCTCCAAGTTAAGTGTTTCTGGTGTTGTTTTCTCTATTTGATCGTTCCATGGAACAACCAACACTTGATCGGGACAATCAATTAACTGTAGATGAGCGTATAGGCCCCGGGACAACCGCTTAGCGATATGATCAATAATTCCTAGTTTTTTCTCAGGGGACGTTGTTTTCCTGAGTACTATTTTTTCGATGCGATCCCA
>Ga0214471_10003240_pt1 | contig 12635 bp, 6 predicted proteins | sample RVTome_5_FD_207665 | JGI IMG/M metagenome (GOLD analysis project Ga0214471, IMG submission 207665) | Soil microbial communities from uranium-contaminated site in the Upper Colorado River Basin, Wyoming, United States - RVT142D155 | ecosystem: Environmental > Terrestrial > Soil > Contaminated >...
CCACCCCCATGTCCTGGCGGTCGGGCTACGTCGGCGCGCGCGCCAGCAGCACGAGGCCCATCGCCGCGAACACCGCGTTCGGCATCCAGGCCGCTGCCACGGGCGGCAGCAGGCCGCCCGCGCCCACCGCCTCGGAGAGCTGCACGAGGAGCAGAAACAGCACCGTGGTGGCGAGACTGATGCCGACCCCCACCGCCCCGCTCGCGCGCGGCGCCGTGAGGGCCAGCGGGGCCCCGAAGATGGCGATCACGATGCAGGTGAACGGCACCGCGATCTTCAGGGCCTGGCGCACCCGCAGCCGACGGCCGTCCCCGCCGGAGCGCTCCAGGTCGTCTATGTACCGGCCCAGCTCGGCGTAGCGCATCTCCTTCGGTTCCTTGGGCTCCACCAGCAGGTCGGAAGGCGCCTGCGTGATGCTCCGCTGGCGGAGCGAGTCGAAGGCAAAGGCGAGCCCGCCCTCGAGGCCCGGAAGCACGAGCAGGCGCGCGTTCCGCAGGGTCCACCGGGCCGCCGTGGTGTCGAAGCGGGCCGCGGGACTCTGCACGGCCAGCGTCGGGTAGTCGGCGCTCGGACCCTCGCGCTCCAGCACCAGGTCCCGCATCGTGGCGTCGCGCAGGTCGAGCGACCGGACGGCATACACCCAGCCCTCGTCGGCCCGGTAGACGAAGCTGAACCGCGACGTGGTCGAGCGGACCTCCCGCTCGCCGAGGTACTCCAGGTGGCGCGTCGTGGCCTCCGGCGCCCACTCGCCCAGCGCGAGGGCCGCGACCGACGTGACCGCGGCGGCCGCGAGCACCGGCGCCACCGTGCGCCGGACGCTCCGGCCCGAGGCCTTGGCCGCCGTCAGCTCCGAGTGGCGGCTCATGGACCCGATGCTGAACACGGTGGCGAACAGCACGGCGGCCGGGAGAGCCATGAAGATGTTGTCGGGCAGGCTGTAGGCGTACCCCAGGGCGATGGCCCGGGGCGGGATCTTGCGGGCGAGATGCTCGTCCAGATTATCGGTGAGACCGAACGCGATCACGATCAGCGGGAACCCGAGCGCCGTGACCACCAGGATCCGGGCCCAGTCGCCGAGCAGGTAGCGGTCGAGGATCAGGCGCCTCATCGGGGCGGCCGTCGCCACAGGCGGGTGACGCGGGCGCGCACGCCGGACGCGGACGGCGCCGTCGCGGCCGTCCGGCTCCGGCGCAGCAGGACGACGCCCGCCAGGGTGAACAGGACATTGGGCGTCCACAGGATCCACGGGGGGGCCACCAGCTTGTCGGCCAGCGACTCCCCCCCGATCAGGCCGATGTAGTAGACGGCGAAGATCCCGAGGCTCATGCCGATCACGAAGCCCAGACCGCCGCGCGGGAACCGGATGGCGGTCGGCACGCCCAGCAGGACGAAGACGAGGCAGGCGGCGGCGATCGCGTACTTCTTGTGGATCTCCACCAGGAAATGCGCCCCCCGGGTGCGCGAGATCCTGGCGCGGTCGTCGTGCGTCCGGATCTCGGAGGCGCGCAGTCCCGGGGGAACCCCGCGCAGCAGGGTGGCGTCGCGTCGCGTCCGGGGCCCGGGGAAGCGTCGCACACTGTCCTGGGCCGGGCGCGCCTGGGCCTTCAGCTCGGGCGGCAGCAGCCAGCGGGCCCACGAGGACAGGGCCCGGCAATACGCGCTCGGCCGCGGCGGCGGCGCCGTCGTGTCCGGAGCCACGTCCGGCAGGCCCACCAGGTGGTGCAGGGCGGTGGCCCGCGCCGCCGTGGCCCGGCGGCGGGCCAGCGTCTCGTCCCGGCGCGCCGCCGTCACGCTCCGCTCCATTTCGCAGATGCTCATCTCCCGGTCGCCCTTGTAGCTGTCCTCCAGGGTGCGCCGGAGCTCGTTGCCCACCCCCTCGATCCGCACGAGATCGCGCGCGAACCCCACCATCTGGAACATCTGCGGGTCCTGACGGTCGAACTCGTGCATGACCCCCGAAAACAGCGTCAGGTGAGCGTCTTCCTGGTCCTCGGTGATGGCGAGGTACCCGCTGTCCGCGTAGATCACCCGCTTCCGGTCCTGATCGGCGAGGTCGTAGATCGTGACGTCGAGGAGAGCGTAGCTGGCGCGGTCAATGCCGGCGGCCCGGAGGAACAGCCGGGACCGCTGCACTTCGTTGATGACCTGCTCCTTGAGGGAAAAGGTCGGTTTCTTCCGGGCAATGTCGGAGTAGAGCGTGCGCAGCTTGTGGTTGGTGCGGGGCAGGATGTGGTCGCTGAAGGCGAACGCCAGCAGCGTGAGCAGGCTCCCCGCCAGCAGGAGGGGGCGCAGGATCCGCCAGAGGGAGATGCCCCCGGCGCGCAGGGCCGTCACCTCGCTGTCGGCGGCGAGCCGGGTGGACGCGTACAGCACCGCCACGAGCACCGCCATCGGGAGGGTCATGGCCACGATGAAGGGGACCGACAGGGCGAAGACCTCGACGATCACGCCCCAGGGAAGGCCCTTTCCCGCCAGGTCGCCGAACCGCTTGGCGATCTGGTTGAGCAGCATCAGGCCCGTCAGCGCCCCCAGCGCGAACACGAAGGGCACGACATGCAGCCGGATCAGGTAGCGGCTCAGGATGGACATGGGCGTCCCTAAGTTATCGCCTTGTAGGGTGCCGCGACGGGGGCGTATTATACACCCACCCTACCCGTCGCGCCCCATGAACGCTCCGCCGTGATCGTGCCGCGTCCCGCGCTTGCCGCGACGCTCCTGCTCCTCGCAGGGGCGGTCGTCCCGGCCGTCTCCCAGGAAGCTCCGCCCGATACCGTCGCGAGCGCGGACACCACGCCCGTGCCGGGCCTCCGCCTGCGGATTCTCGTGGACAGCGTACCGTTGCGCATCCGGGCGGCGGTCCGTCCCGGCGGCGTCCTGGGGCTCCGGCTGTCCGGCGCGTACGTGGCGGCCGTGTGGGAGCGGGCCGTGCGCGACCAGCTCGGGACCCAGCGCCGTGCGCGCGCCGAGTGGCCCTCGCCGACGGCCTTTGCCGAGGCGGAGGTCCCCCGCGGCGCGCCGCCCCCTCCGCCCTGGGCCACGCGGCCCCGCGAGGGCGCCGCCCGGTCGGCCGCGGCCGAGGTCCTCTCCCGGTATGCCGATCTGGGCCTCCAGATGCGCGCCCGGTTCGAGATGAAGGCCGACCAGTTCAAGAACCGCCGCTGCACGCCTGCCGACCTCGCGAACCCGGTGTCCGGTTGCGAAGCCGGGTTCCCGACCCCGGCCCTGGACGCGCAGTTCCACGTGCAGGCCGGCGGCATCGTCGGTGACCGGGTTCACCTGAACGTGGACTACGACAGCGAGCGGGAGTTCAGCGCCAACAACAACATCAACGTCTATTACCAGGGACTGGAGGACGAGATCCTCCGCCGCGTCGAGGTCGGCGACGTCAGCTTCAACGCGCCGGCGTCCCGGTTCATCACGGCCGCCATTCCAGCCAACTCCTTCGGCGTGCAGGCCGAAGGGCAGTTGGGCGCGTTCGAGATCCGCGGCATCCTGGCGCAGCAGAAGGGGTCCCAGCTGCGCTCCAAGGTGTATACCGTCGGGGAGACCACCACCCAGCCCGTGGACCGTGAGCTGCGGGATCTGGACTACGAGGCGGGCCGCTTCTTCTTCGCGGTCAACCCGGTGTTCGTGCCGGGCTACCCGGACGTGGACATCCTGGGTGTCGCCGCCGATCTCGTGCCCGCCCCGCAGCGACCGGTGCAGCTGCGCGTGTACCGCCTGCGCGCGCAGACCGCGCAGAACCCCAACAACCCCAACCTCGGCGGGATCCAGGCAGTGGCCGTGCGGGACGACAGTCCACAGCGGGTCGGCCCGTTCCCCTGGGAACTGCTGGTCGAAGGGCGCGACTATTTCCTCGACCCGTCGGGCCTGTGGTTTGCCCTGGCCACGCGGGTGGGCGACCAGGACTTCCTGGCCACGTCGTACGTCACCGCCGCCGGTGACACGGTGGGAACGTTCCCGGCCATCAACCGGGGCACCGACACGCTCCAGTTGCTCTACGAGCCCCGCAAGGGTCCGGAGGTGCCGACCTACGTCCACGAGATGCGGAACGTCTACCGGCTGGGATCGGGCGACATTGATCGGGGCTCGATTGACGTGACGGCGGTGGTGAACGAGTCCGAGCAGCCGCTCGACGGCCTGGGGACGTACCTCTCCCGCCTGCGGGTTGCCCTGCCCAACGACGAATCCACGCTTGACGAGTACAATCGGGTGTTCCCCCGGCTCCGCGACCCCAACGGCGGGGCGCCGATCCGGGACCTCTTCCTGATCTTCCCGCATCTCGCGCCCTTCGCGGACAGCGCGCGCCTGCAGGCGGGGGAGCGCAACGACTCGCTGTACCGGACCCCCAACTATCTGCTCACCACGCAGGGGCCGCCGCCACGCTTCCGCCTGCGTCTGCATTACGAGGCCGCGGGGGGCGGCGACCGGGGTTCCCTGGCCCTCGGCGCCCTCCAGATTCGCGACGGCACGGAACGGCTGTTCGTCGGCAATACGGAGCTGACGCGGGGGCGCCACTACACGATCGAGTATTCCATCGGGCTGGTCACGTTCCTCAACCCCGATTCGCTGTTCCGCGGGCCCACGCAGGTGCGGGCCCAGTTCGAGGAGAATCAGGCGTTCGACGTGGCGCCGAACAGCATCCTCGGGCTCAGTACGACCTACAGCCTGGGCTCGCGGGGGCGGGTGAACGCCATCCTGATCTCCCAGAGCGAGAGCAGCCTGCTCACCCGGCCCCAGCTGGGGTTCGAGCCCAAGACCAACCTGCTGAGCGGGCTCAGCGCGGAGTTCGGATTCCGCACCGACGCCCTGACGCGCGCGCTCGACGCGCTCCCGCTGATCTCGACCACGGTGCCCTCGACCCTCTCGCTGAGCGGCGAGATCGCCACCTCCCGCCCGAATCCGAACCGCGCGGGCCAGGCGTACCTGGAGGAGTTCGAGGCCAGCTCGTTCCGGTCTCTCTCGCTGATCGAGAACCAGTGGCAGTGGGGAAGCCGCCCGGCGTCGGGTCGCGGGCTGTCCACGCCGTACCTGGACCCGCTCGGCGGATTCGCCGACGCCGACGCCGTACCGCTCGTCTGGCAGAACGTCGTCCAGTCGGGCACCGACATCCTCGAGTTTTCCCCCACCCAGATTGACTCCACCATCATCATCACGGGCACGGCGCGGCAGATCGAGACGGTGATGTGGCTGACGCTGAAGCCGGATACCGTGGGTGGCGCACCCGACCCGCTCACGGGCGCGCCGCGCTGGGCCCGCCCGCACACGCCGGGTCCGCGGTGGCGCAGCATGAGCCAGCCGCTCGGCGGGAGCGGATTGGGCGTGGACCTTTCGCGGATCGAGTTCCTGGAGTTCTGGGTCCTCGAAGATTCCGAGCGGCGGGCCAAGGACGCCGGCGTCCAGCTCCTGTTCGACTTCGGCACCGTGTTCGAGGACGCCGTGGCGTTCGGCCCGGACTCGTTCACGGTGGTCGGGCAGGATACGGTGTTCTCCGGGTTCCAGTTCATCGGGACCGGCCGGCTCGACACCGAGCGCGACACGCTCACCAACATCTTCAACGCCGCCGTGCACGATGTCGGCATCCTCGGGGACCTGCTCCCGGACGTCGTCAACACCGCCACCGGCGAGATCCTGGCGGATTTCCCCCTGTGCACCCAGCTGGCCGGGACGGGAATTCCCGTCTTTCCGCTCGCCGACCTGGGGGCGCGGTGCACGCGCGGCAACGGGCTCGCGGACGGCGAGGATCTCGACGGCGATGGCCGCCTGGACATCACCGTGGGCACGGTCCAGGAGGACGTGTTCCGCTACGTGTACCCGCTGGGCGACGAGCGCTTCTTCGTGCGGAACGGCAACACGCTGACGGACGCCCAGGGCCGGCCGCTCACGTGGCGGCTGTACCGGATCCCGTTCCGCGAAGACACGCTCCAGGTGGGGACGCCGAACATCCGGCAGATCGAGGCGGTCCGGGTGACCGTGGTGGCGCCGGATCGCGGCCCGGACGAGCCGGAGGTGTTCTTCGCCCTCGCGCGCCTGCGGCTCGAGGGGGCGCCGTGGATCAAGCGGGCCGCCACGCCGATCGAGGGGTTGAGCGGTGCGCTCGGGCAGCCGCACGGTGAGGTGATCGTGTCCACCGTGTCCACGGAGAACCGGGATCTCGGGTACACGTCCCCGCCCGGCGTCGTGGACCAGGCGGCGCAACAGGGCGCGAGCCTCCAGTTCTCGGCCCAGCAGATCAACGAGAAGGCGCTCCGGCTGCTGGCGCGGGACCTGCGGGCGGGTGAACGCGCCGAAGCCTACGTGCGCTTCGCCGACGAGGCCGACAAGAACTTTCTCCGCTACGGCACCCTGCGCGTCTGGGCGCGGGGGCGGGGTCCGGGCTGGGAGGACGGCGATCTCGAGTTCTACCTCAAGGTCGGCCGGGACGAGTTCAACTACTACCTGTATCGTACGCCGGTCCGGAGCGTGGACTGGCTTCCCGAAGTCGTCATTGACATCCGGCGGTGGCTCCTGCTGCGGGCGGCCATCGAGAGCCGCAGGCTGCGGGGTGAGCCGCCTTCGGGAGGCGCCGAGTGCGGCGGCGATACCACCGCGTACGTCGCCTGTGACGGTCCCTATCTGGTGCAGGCCCGCGACCCTGCCGTGGCGCCGCCCAATCTGGCGCGCGTCTCCGAGCTGGCGGCGGGCATCCTCCGCACACGCCAGACCGTGTTCATCGAGCAGGCCGAGCTCTGGGTGGACGACATCCGCCTCGACGACGTCGTGGCCGACATGGGCGTCGCGGGCGCGCTCGACGTCCGGCTCCAGGCCGCGGACGTGTTCGACTTCACCCTCGGCTACCAGACGCGGGATGCCCGGTTCCAGCAGCTGACCGACCAGCCGTCGTTCACGACCGACGGCGCCCTCCGGATGGGCGGGACGTTCCGGCTCGACAAGCTCCTGGGCGCCGGCTTCAGCATTCCATTCGGGATTCAGTACACGCGGGCGGCGTCGGAGCCCCTGTATCTGAACCGGAGCGACGTCCTGGCCGACGCCATCACCGGCCTGCGGCTGCCGCACAGCACGAGCACGGCATATTCGCTCGGATATCGCAAGACGTCGCGCAGCGGCGCGTGGCTCCCCCGGGTGCTCCTGGATCCGCTCTCGTTTCAGGGAAACATGCTGCGCGCCGAGGCGACGACCGAGCTGAGCCAGCAACAGACCGTGAACCGCCAGGGGCGCGTGGACTACAACCTCGTCCCGCAGCCGGTGACCGTGAAGGGGGCGCCCGGGTTTCTCGTGGGGCTGGTGGACGCCCTGCCGGGGTTCATCCGGGGCAGCGAGTTCGCGCGCGCGCTGCGCGGGGCGCGCCTCCGGGTCAACCCCGCGCAGCTGCGCGGCTCGGTAGCGTTCGTGGACAACCGCACGTCCCGGTTCGCGTACCGCGTCCCCGTGGCCCTCGAGGGCGATACCGTGTTGCGGCCGCTCGAGGGCGTCGTGAAGACGCTGCGCGGCGACGCGGGGATTGATCTCCGGCCCTTCTCGACGCTCTCGCTGCGCGGCAACGTCACCACGAGCCGCGACCTCCAGAACTACGGCGACACCACCTCCGTCGGGCGCCTCCTCCAGCGGGAGCGCCGGGAAATGCTGGGACTCGACGTGGGGTTCGAGCGGCAGCGCACCGTAACGACGGGGTTCAACGTCACGCCGGCGTTCACGAGCTGGCTGCGGCCCCGCCTCACCCTGTCCAGCAGCTTCACGTTCAACCGGGACCCCAATCAGCGCGTGCCCGTCCGCGAGATCGGGGATACGGCGGGCGCCTTTCGCGCCCCGGAAACCATCGGCAATTCCCGGCAGACCGAAGTGGGGGCCACCTTCTCGCTGGCCCGGCTGATCGGCGGCGCCGTCGGAGACTCGTCCACGTTGGCCCGGATCTTCCGCGGGTTCCAGCCCATTGACCTGTCCTACTCGCGCGTGCTCCGGTCGTCGTACGACCGGGCGCCGTTCTCCCCTTCGGCGGGCTACCAGCTGGGGTTCGGGGGCGTCGGGAGTTTCCGCGCGCGTAACGGGATCCCGGCCTCCTCCGCGGGCGACGCGACGTCCATCTCCGCCGGCGGCTCCATCCAGTTCCCCCTGGGCCTCACGCTCCGGCTCACCTTCCGGGATCAGGAGACGTTCACGTGGTCGCTCCGGGCGGGCCAGGCCGAGCAGAGTGAGGTGATCGCGCGGTCCCGGGAGTGGCCCTCCGGATCCGTGGCGTGGACCTGGACCCCCCGCGGGGGCCTGCGCCGCGTCCTCTCCATCATCAACGCGAGCGCCCGGTATACGGAGAACCACTCGGAGAACCTCCAGCCGGGCCTGGCCGGCGGCGAAGGCAGTGTCGGCGAAACCCGCGGCAAGGCCCTGGCGCCCAGTCTCACGCTCACCTGGCGGGGCGGGATCGTCACCACCGTGCAGTACAACACGGCCACGTCCGACGGCGTCACCTCGGGCAACGTGGCGCGGCGGGACCAGGAAGACTGGAACGCGTCGCTCAACTTCGCCTTCCGGATCCCGCGGTCGCTGGTGCGACTCCGGAACGAGATCCGCGCCACCGTCACGTACGCGACCTCGGCCGTCGCGACCTGCTTGATCCAGGTGAACACCACCGAGTGCGTGCCGGTGTCCGAGAACTACCGGTCGGCGCTGGACGTCCGCATGGACACGGGGTTCTCCTCCCAGGTGCGCGGGGGGGCGAACTTCTCCTACGTGATCTCCGGTCAACGACACCTGTCCCGGGAGTTTTCCCAGATGGTGTTCTCCGTCTTCGCCGAGCTCTTCTTCGTGTCGGGGCAGCTGCGATGAGGCCCCGGACGTGGACGGCCCTGACCGTGCTCGCGGCGTGCGCGGCCGCCGGCCACACGCCGTTCGACGGCAACGCGGCGCTCGGCTACGTCCGCGAGCAGGTGGCGTTCGGTCCGCGGATCCCCAACACGGTGGGGCACCGCCGGGCGGGAGACTGGATCCAGGCGCACCTGACGGCCACGGCCGACAGCGTCGAGGTCCAGGCCTTTACCCACGTGACCACGGCCGGGGACACCCTGCGGTTGCGGAACTTCCTCGGGCGGTTCCGGCCGGAGGCCGCGGAGCGCGTGCTGCTGCTCGCCCACTGGGACACGCGACCCGCGGCGGATCAGTCTCCCAACCTCGGGGATCAGCGACGGCCCGTTCCCGGCGCCAACGACGGCGCTTCCGGCGTCGCGGTGCTCCTGGGCGTCGCCGACGTGCTGGCGCGCACCCCGCCGTCGGTCGGGGTGGACCTGCTGTTCGTGGATGGCGAGGACTACGGGGCGTTCACCGGCCCCGACGGGGCCATCGGGCCCGACGTCCTCCTGGGCTCCCGGCATTTCGCGGCGACCCTCCCCCGGGACCGCTTTCCCCTGTACGCCGTGCTGCTGGACATGGTCGGGGACGCGGATCTGCGGATCTCGCAGGAGGGGTACTCGGTGGCGCGGGCGCCGGAAGTGGTGACCCGGGTCTGGGAGACCGCACGAGCCCTTGGCTACGGGCACGTGTTCGAGCCGAGGGTCAGGTACACGATCACCGACGACCACCTCCCGCTCCTCGACCGCGGGATCCGCGCGATTGACGTGATTGACTACGAGTACCCGTTCTGGCACACGGTCGAGGACACGCCGGACAAGGTCAGCGCCCGGAGTCTGAAGATCGTCGGGGACGTGATGGTGGCGCTGGTCCGCTAGGGAAGCGCAGCCCACGTCGCGCGGTCATTCACTCACGCCGGCGTCGGCGTGGTACTGCGCCTGGCCCCGGACCGCGCCATCATTTCCCCATGCCGTCCCCCTCCGACCGCCGGGCGGCCCTGGTGCTCGTGGCCCTCGCGGGCCTCGGCCTCGGCGCGCGCCTGCTCGTGGGCGGGCTGCCCGCCCCCGGGGCCGTCGCCTATCGGTTCGGCGACGACCGGAGGCCGTCCCGGGACAGCGTCGCGCGGGACGCGGCGCGGATCGGCCAGCCCCTCGCGGCCGGGGAACGGGTAGACGTGGATCGCGCGCCCGCGGCCGAATTGACCCGGTTGCCCAGAATCGGGCCGGCGCTCGCCGCCCGGATCGTCGCGGACCGGGACGCGCGCGGACCGTTCGGTTCCCTCGACGGCCTCCGCCGGGTTTCGGGCGTGGGTGCCGCCACCGGCCGGGCCCTCGAGCCGTACGTGACGTTCTCCGGACCCGAGCCGGCGCGGCGCGCGGCCCCCGGCCCGGAGCCGGTGGCCGTCAACCGGGCGGATGTGGCGGAGCTGGTCACCCTGCCGGGGATCGGCCCCGCCCTGGCGCGGGCCATCGTCGCAGAGCGCGGGCGCAACGGACCGTTTCGGTCCCCGGACGACCTCCAGCGGGTCCGGGGGATCGGACCCGCGCTCGTGACGCGGCTCACGGGACGTATCCGCATACCTTGACACCCCTTAGGGCACCCGTACTTTAGCAGCTTGACCACCTTCCGCGTCCCTTCTGGCGCGCGCACTCTCATCCCCCCGACTCACAGGTGGGTATGGCCACGGCAGCGGCAAGCACGGTTCGGCTCGGCGACCTCCTTGTCCGTGAAGGGCTGATCACGCGCGATCAGCTCGACCATGGCCTGGTGGAGCAGAAGAACACGGGCATGCGCCTGGGCTACTGCCTGGTGAAGCTCGGGTTCGTCCAGGAGCTGGAGATCACCAAGGCGCTGGCGCGGCAGTACAAGATGCCGGCGGTGGACCTGACGCGCTTCGAGGTGGACGAGAAGATCATCAAGCTGGTGCCGTCGGACGTCGCGGTCCGGCACATGGTGCTCCCGCTCAAGCGCGAGGGCCGCACGCTCACGGTGGCGGTCTCCGACCCCACCAATCACGCCGTGGTGGACGACCTCAAGTTCATCACGCGCTACGACATCTTCCCGGTGATCGCCGGCGAGTACACGCTGCGCGGGGCCATCGAGCGGTACTACGAGCAGACGGACGCGCAGCTCCAGAGTCTGCTCAAGGACATCGAGGGCGAGGACGACCTCGAGGTCATCGAGGAACACGAGGACGATGCCGCGCCGGTCCAGCTGGGCGACGACGCGCCCGTGGTCAAGCTGATCAACGGCATCCTGACCGACGCGGTGAAGCGCGGGGCGAGCGACATCCACATCGAGCCGTTCGAGCACGAGATTCGCGTGCGGTACCGCATTGACGGCGCGCTCCTGGAGGTCATGAAGCCGCCGGCCAAGCTCAAGGCCGCGCTCACGAGCCGCGTGAAGATCATGTCGAATCTCAACATCGCCGAGCGGCGCGTGCCGCAGGACGGCCGCATCAAGCTCAAGATGGGCAAGCGGGTGATTGACTTCCGCGTCTCCACCCTCCCCGTGATCTACGGCGAGAAGATCGTGCTCCGGATCCTCGACAAGGGGAACCTCACGCTCGACCTCACGAAGTTCGGCTTCGAGGTGCAGGCGGAGAAGGACCTGATGCGCAGCATCCTGAACCCCTACGGGATGGTGCTGGTCACGGGTCCGACGGGGTCGGGCAAGACCACCACCCTGTATTCGGCGCTCCAGCGCATCAATACCATCGAGGTCAACATCATGACGGCGGAGGATCCGGTGGAGTACAATCTCCACGGGATCAACCAGGTGCTGGTGCGGACCGAGATCGGCATGACGTTCGCCGCGGCGCTCAAGGCCTTCCTGCGCCAGGATCCGAACATCATCATGGTGGGGGAGATCCGCGACATCGAGACCGGCAGCATCGCCATCAAGGCGGCGCTGACCGGCCACCTCGTGCTCTCGACGCTCCACACGAACGACGCGCCGTCCACGATCACCCGCATGATTGACATGGGGATCGAGCCCTTCAACGTGGCGAGCGCGGTGAATCTGATCGTGGCGCAGCGGCTGCTGCGCCGCATCTGCTCGCAGTGCAAGGCGCAGCACCAGTACACCCAGGAGGAGCTCGACTCCCTCGACCTGGGTCCCGAGGCGCTGAAGGAGATGCAGTTCTTCAAGGGCGTCGGCTGCGATACCTGCAACGGCACGGGGTACAAGGGGCGGGCCGGACTCTACGAGGTGATGGCCCTCACGCCGGAGCTGCGCCGGATGATCCTCCGGGGCGCCTCGACGGCCGAGATGACGGAGCAGGCCGTCTCGGAGGGCATGCTGACGCTCCGGATGGACGGCGTCGTGAAGATCAAGAAGGGCGTGACTACTCTCGAGGAAGTGGTGAAGGAGACGGCAGGGTGAACGCATGACCAATCCCGCGGCCACCAGAGCCCAGGCCCCCGGCCAGGGCGTGAACCTCCGGCAACTGCTCGAGGAGATGATCGAGCGCGACGCCTCCGACCTGCACGTCACCGCGGGCGAGCGGCCGAAGCTGCGCATTGACGGCGAGATCACGGATGCGCGGATCGAGCACGTGCTGACGCCCAAGGACACGCTGCAGCTTGCCTATTCGGTGCTCACGGAAAACCAGAAGAAACGCTTCGAGACCGAGGACGAGCTGGACTTCTCGTTCGGAATCCAGAATCTCGCGCGCTTCCGCGGGAACTGCTTCAAGCAGCGCGGGTGCGTGTCCATGGTGGTCCGGCAGATCCCGTTCTCGGTCAAGACGTTCGAGGAGCTGAACCTCCCGCCGGTGCTGGCCAAGCTGTCGGAGA